>OLNC01000776.1_pt1 | contig 25462 bp, 22 predicted proteins | sample 1672011 | NCBI WGS metagenome assembly OLNC01 (sample SAMEA3136636, study PRJEB25190) | human gut metagenome | biome: human gut; feature: human-associated habitat; material: faeces | place: Austria | collected 2013 | reverse complement strand
GATATTTATATCATCAAAAGCATACTCGTTGAAGTAGGAATGGAACATAGAAGTTTATAACTTTTTATAAGTTTTCAGTAACGGTTTAAACATATGAGATTTCGCCCATGCATTGATATACATAATGGAAAAGTAAAACAGATCGTCGGCGGCAGCCTGACAGATGTACAGGATCAGGCGAAGGAGAACTTCGTGTCTGAGCAGGATGCTGCCTTTTATGCAGAACTGTATAAAAAGGCCGGGATTGTTGGCGGTCATGTAATCTTGCTGAACAGTCAGGATTCTCCTAATTATGAGGCAACGAAGCAGCAGGCACTGCTGGCGCTTCGCACCTATCCGGGAGGACTGCAGATCGGTGGAGGTGTGAATCCCGGGAATGCCCAGGAATATCTGGAAGCAGGGGCGAGCCATGTGATCGTTACATCCTATGTATTTAAAGATGGAAAAATTTCCTGGGAGAAGCTGGAAGAGATGGAACAGGCAGCTGGAAAAGAGCATCTGGTGTTGGATCTCAGCTGCAGAAAAAAGGATGACCAGTATTTCATTGTCACAGACAGATGGCAGAAATTCACGGATGTTCCAGTGACACTGGAGATCATGGAGAAACTTGGGGAGTACTGCGATGAATTTCTGGTTCACGCTGTAGATGTAGAAGGGAAAGCGCACGGCGTAGAAACAGAATTGGCAGAACTTCTCAGTGGCTATACCGGACGTCCGGTTACTTACGCAGGAGGGGTAGGTTCCATGAAAGATATCGAAGATCTCAGAACCTATGGCGGAAACCGCCTGGATGTAACGGTAGGAAGTGCTTTGGATCTCTTTGGCGGAAGTATTCCCTTTACAGAACTTGTCAGATTAAAGTGATTTTGCAGGAACTTACACTATACTTTTAAAGAAAACAGAAAAAATGTGAAATTTTAATAAAATAGTGTTAAAATTCAAAAAGGTGTGTTATAATAGATTCATCAAACAGCAAAGGGGATGGAAGAATGAAATTTATCATCAGCGGAAAAAATATAGCAGTTACAGAAGGGCTTAAAACAGCAGTCGAAGACAAGCTCGGCAAACTGGAAAGGTATTTCACTCCTGACACCGAAGTTGTAGTAACTTTAAGTGTGGAAAAAGAAAGACAGAAAATTGAAGTGACAATTCCTGTAAAAGGCAACATCATCCGTTCCGAGCAGGTAAGCAATGATATGTATGTATCAATCGACCTGGTTGAAGAGGTGATCGAACGTCAGCTTCGCAAATACAAAAACAAAATCGTAGACAAACAGCAGGCAGCAGCCAGCTTCCAGAAAGCATATCTGGATAAGGACTACGAAGAGGATGAAGAAGTTAAGATCATCCGTACCAAGAAATTCGGTATCAAACCAATGTATCCGGAAGATGCATGTGTACAGATGGAACTTCTGGGACATAATTTCTTCGTATTCTATAATGCAGAAACCGAGCAGGTAAATGTAGTGTACAAACGTAAAGGAAACACATACGGCCTGATTGAGCCTGAATTCTAAATTGAATAATCATGAAGCCCCTGTGCAGGATTTTCTGTACAGGGGCTTTTGCGTGTTACTGTGCACGGAAGGAACAGTAACCTTTTTTGACGTTAAAGGAGAAGTATGTTAAAATAAACAACAAATCACGAAAAAAGGAGTATATTGCTATGAGAAAAGCCGGAGTACTGATGCCTGTTTCCGCACTGCCTTCCCGTACAGGGGCCGGGGAGCTTGGAAAAGCAGCATTTCACTTTATAAATCTGTTAAAGAAAAACCACGTAAAGATCTGGCAGATCCTGCCGTTAAACCCTGTAGGATACGGAAATTCCCCGTATCAGCCCTATTCATCCTGCGCAGGAGATGAACTGTATATCAGTCTGGAGCTGCTGGCTGAAGAGGGACTTCTTAAGGAAAAGCCGGAAGAGTTTCAGCCTGATGTAAAGAAAGTAGATTATGATGCAGTACGCAGATTCAGGGAACCATATCTGAGAGAAGCATTTGCAGAGTTTTCCAGGAAAAAAGGACAGGAGGAAGCTGCCTATAAGGAATTCGCAGAACAGTCCTGGGTTTATGAATATGGAGTATTCCGAGCATTAAAGATGGCAAATAATGGGAACTGCTGGAATGACTGGCCGGAAGAAGACAGAACCTGGCCTGAGAACAGACATGCATTATCCGCAGAAGTGGAAGCAGAAGCGCAGTATCAGATGTTCCTGCAGTATCTCTTTTATACACAGTGGATGGCTGTAAAAACAGCTGCAAATGAGGCCGGCATTGAGATCATGGGAGATGTTCCTTTCTATGTAGGACAGGATTCTGTGGATGTCTGGGGAGGCAAGGATAATTTCCTTCTGGATACAGACGGAAGACCGATCTTTATTGCAGGAGTTCCGCCGGATTATTTCAGTGCCACAGGACAGAGATGGGGAAATCCTATCTATGACTGGGATCACATGAAAGAAAAGAATTATCAGTTCTGGGTAGACAGGATCGGATACAGCAATAAGCTCTTTGATATTATCAGGATCGACCATTTCCGCGCCTTTGATACTTACTGGAAGATCCCGTCCACATGCCCTACAGCTATTGATGGAGAATGGATCGAGGCCCCTGGTTATGAGGTGATCGACACGTTGCAGGAGAAACTTCCGGGATTGAACCTGGTAGCAGAGGATCTGGGTGAGCTTCGTCCGGAAGTGCTGGTGCTGAAAGACCATTATCATCTGAAAGGAATGAAGATCCTGGTATTTTCCATAGAAACAGGTGGAAAATATGCCAGAGATACCTTCCATGATGTGGAAAATATGATTTTTTACACAGGAACCCATGATAATGACACAGTGATGGAATGGTATGGGAAAATGACCTGTGCATCCCGAAGAAAACTTCGTCATCTGCTGAAATCACACGGAGTGAAACAGGGATCTGTGAAAGACAGATTTCTGGAATATACGTTAAGCAATCAGGCGGAATATGCCATTATTCCTATGGCTGATATTCTGGGACTTGGAGGAGAAGGCCACATGAACACTCCTGGAACCATCGGTTCCCCTAACTGGGAATGGCATCTGCCGGATTTCGCACAGGCAGAGAAAGAACTGTGGAAATTTGGAAATCTGATTTGCAAAACCCACAGGTTTTGAACAAAATAACCAATAATCACATTTAGTTATTGGTTTGTTCATGAAATATTTATTGTTTTCCGTACTGGAAAGTGATAAAATAGTTAAACATGATGTATTAAATATAATAGTTTTTTGCTTTATGTAAAATGAGAGATAAACAGGAGTTAAACCTATGAATATGTTTGCGAAAGTATTCGGGACCCGCAGCCAGCGAGAGGTTAAGCGTATCATGCCTCTGGTTGAGAAGATTGAGAGTCTGCGCCCGGAGATGCAGAAATTAAGTGACGAAGAACTGAAAAACAAGACAAGAGAATTCAAGAAACGTCTGGAAGAGGGAGAAACACTGGATGACCTGCTTCCTGAGGCATTTGCTGTTGTACGTGAGGCAGGTAAACGTGTACTGGGAATGGAACATTTCCAGGTACAGCTCATCGGTGGTATCATTCTCCACCAGGGACGTATCGCAGAGATGAGAACAGGTGAAGGTAAAACACTTGTTGCCACACTTCCGGCATACTTAAACGCACTGGAAGGCAAGGGCGTGCATATCGTAACAGTCAACGATTATCTGGCGAAACGAGATGCAGATGAGATGGGACAGATCCATCGTTTCCTGGGGCTGACAGTCGGTGTTGTTTTAAATGATATGAAGCAGGATGAACGTCGTGCTGCATACAACTGTGATATTACTTATGTTACCAATAACGAACTTGGTTTCGATTATCTGCGTGATAACATGGTTATTTATAAAGAACAGCTGGTACAGAGAGATCTGCACTACTGTATCATAGATGAGGTTGACTCCATCCTGATCGATGAGGCTCGTACCCCGCTGATCATTTCCGGTCAGAGCGGCAAATCCACGAAACTGTATGAAGCCTGCGATATCCTGGCTCAGCAGTTAGAGCGTGGTGAAGCCAGCCATGAGATGACCAAGATGGCAGCTATCATGGGCGAGGAAGTTATTGAGACCGGTGACTTCGTTGTAAATGAGAAAGATAAGATCGTAAACCTTACTGAGCAAGGTGTTCATAAGGTAGAGAACTTCTTCCATATTGAGAACCTGGCTGATCCGGAGAATCTGGAGATCCAGCATAACATTATTCTTGCACTTCGTGCACATAACCTGATGCATAAGGATCAGGATTATGTTGTAAAGGATGATGAGATCCTGATCGTTGATGAGTTTACCGGACGTATCATGCCGGGACGTCGTTATTCCGACGGTCTGCATCAGGCTATTGAAGCGAAAGAGCATGTTAAGATCAAACGTGAGAGCAAGACTCTGGCAACCATTACATTCCAGAACTTCTTTAACAAATATGATAAGAAGGGCGGTATGACCGGTACAGCTATCACAGAGGAGAAAGAGTTCCGTGATATCTATGCCATGGACGTTGTAGAGATTCCGACCAATAAACCGGTAATCCGTGTGGATCATGAAGATGCGGTTTATATGACCAAGAAAGAGAAATTCAATGCGGTAGTCAACGCAGTTATGGAGGCACATGCGAAACAGCAGCCAGTACTGGTTGGTACCATTACTATCGAAACATCTGAACTGATCAGCCGTATGCTGAAGAGACAGGGCATCCAGCATAACGTGCTGAATGCCAAGTTCCATGAACTTGAGGCTGAGATCGTAGCACAGGCAGGACAGGCAGGTGCAGTTACCATCGCCACCAACATGGCCGGCCGTGGTACGGATATCAAACTTGATGAGATAGCCAGAGAGGCAGGCGGTCTGTTTATCATCGGTACAGAGCGTCATGAATCCAGACGTATTGATAATCAGCTCCGTGGACGTTCCGGACGTCAGGGTGATCCGGGTGAATCCCGTTTCTACATTTCCCTGGAAGATGACCTGATGCGTCTGTTCGGTTCCGAAAGACTGATGAAGATCTTTACTTCCCTGGGTGTTGCAGAGAATGAGCAGATCGAACATAAGATGCTTTCCAATGCCATTGAGAAGGCACAGGAGAAGATTGAGTTCAATAACTTCGGTATCCGTAAAAATCTTCTCGATTATGACCAGGTTAACAATGAACAGCGTGAGATCATCTACAAAGAACGTCGTCAGGTTCTGGACGGTGAGAACATGCGCGATGCGATCTATAACATGATCCAGGATACAGTGGACAGCTATGTGGATATGTGCTTCTCTGATGATGTAGATTCCGAAGAATGGGATCTGAATGAATTCAACGGAGTACTTCTTTCGATCATCCCGTTGCAGCCGCTTACAGTAGAAACTGTGAAAGGCAAGAAGAGAGATGAGATCAGGCATGAGCTGAAAGAAGAAGCTGTGAAGCTTTATGAAGCAAAAGAATCCGAGTTCCCGGAACCGGAACAGCTTCGTGAACTGGAGCGTGTGGTTCTTCTGAAATGTATCGACAGCAAGTGGATGGATCACATTGATGATATGGAGATCCTTCGTCAGGGTATCGGTCTGGCAGCATATGGCCAGCGTGATCCGGTTGTTGAATATAAGATGAACGCATTTGAGATGTTTAACAGCATGATCACTTCTATTCAGGAGGATACACTTCGTATGCTGTACCATGTTCATGTAGAGCAGAAGATTGAGCGTGAGCAGGTAGCGAAGGTGACAGGAACCAATAAGGACGACAGTGCAGGTCCGAAGAAACCTGTTCAGAGAAAAGAGATCAAGGTATATCCGAATGATCCGTGTCCTTGCGGAAGCGGTAAAAAATACAAACAGTGCTGCGGACGTAAGAACAAAGCATGATGGTATCTGGTGAAAAGCCAGGCAGATAATTAAATAAATGACAAGGATAAAAGGGCTGAATTCAAGAGGCCCTTTTATCGTGCACGGAAATACTTTAATGCGTTGAACTGGTACATCGTTTCGAAAATGATGTACAGGCATACTTTTCTGGCAAAGTGTTAATGCATTAGTTTAGCTCATGATAGAAACCTAAAAGGGGGAAAACAGTATGAAGAGAGAGTCGTTTGGCTCACGGCTTGGTTTTATCCTGGTATCAGCAGGATGTGCCATCGGTATTGGAAATGTATGGAAGTTCCCGTATATCTGCGGGGCATATGGAGGCGCAGCTTTCATTTTGATCTACTTATGTTTCCTCGTAATCCTGGGTATTCCGGTTCTGGTATCTGAGTTTGCAGTAGGACGTGGAAGCCACACAAGCGTTGCGAAATGCTTCGACAAGCTGGCACCTGCAGGAACCTGCTGGAAGCCACTGAAATCCATTGGTATCATTGGATGTTACATGTTAATGATGTTTTACACAACAGTAGGCGGATGGATGCTTTATTACTGTGTAAAGAGTCTGCGGGGAGATTTCGTGGGGGCAACTCCGGAAGCAGTAACACAGTCATTCTCTGATATGCTTGGAAATGCACCTGTTATGATGTTATGGATGGTGATCATCTGTATCATCGGATTTGCAGTCTGTTTCATGGGTCTGCAGAATGGAATCGAAAAGATTTCCAAAGTAATGATGAGTGCTCTGCTGATCATTATGGTAATTCTGGCTGTACATTCTGTTATGATGGAGGGAGCCGGAGAAGGAATCAGTTTTTATCTGGTTCCTGATTTCCAGAAGATCAAAGACGCAGGTCTGGGCAATGTAGTATTTGCGGCATTAAGCCAGTCCTTCTTTACATTGTCTATCGGTATTGGTGCCATGCTGATCTTCGGAAGCTATCTGGACAAGTCCAGAAGCCTGACAGGTGAAGCGGTAAGCATTACTGTACTGGACACTTTCGTAGCACTGACAGCTGGATTTATCATTATCCCTGCATGTTTTTCCTATGGGATTCAGCCGGATGCAGGTCCGAGCCTGATCTTTATTACACTGCCTAATATCTTTGCCAAGATGAGCGGCGGCGCATTATGGGGAAGCCTGTTCTTCCTGTTTCTGACTTTCGCAGCAATCTCTACGATCATTGCTGTATTTGAGAACCTGATCGTATTTAATATGGAACTGTTTCACTGGGATCGTAAGAAGAGTGTGATCGTGTGTGCGGTTCTGGTAGTGATCTTAAGCATTCCGTGTGTACTGGGCTTTAATGTCCTTTCCGACTTCCAGCCATTTGGAGATGGAAGTAATATCATGGATCTGGAAGACTTTATTGTTTCCAATAACCTTCTGCCTCTGGGAAGCCTGGGTTACCTTCTGTTCTGTACCAGAAAGAATGGATGGGGCTGGGATAACTTCATTGCAGAAACAAATGCCGGTACAGGAATGAAATTCCCGAAATCCCTGAAAGGATATGTTTCCTATGGAATTCCTGCTATTATTATCATCATCTATCTGAAAGGATACTATGATAAATTCGCAGGTCTGGGAACAGGAACACTGATCGGCTGGATGATCGTAGCATTCCTGCTTCTGGGATTTGTATTCTACTGTGCAATGGCGAAAAAGAAAAATAAATAAAACTACTGCTCTTCGCTGGGGGCTTTGCCGAATTGTTTGCGGTAAGCTCTGGAGAAAGTGCTGTATTCTGTAAAGCCGCTCTCATGGGCGGCTTTTAGTATGGGGGTTCCTTCAGAGATCAGAGTTCTGGCCTGAAGGAGCCTTTTGTTTATGACGTAATTATGCAGGGTATAGCCGGTTTCTTCTTTGAATTTACGCATCAGGTGGTATTTGCTGATGTAATGCCTGGAGGCCAGGGCGTCTACGGACAGATCTTCACCCAGGTGGTGATTGATGTATTTAAGGATATTGGCGATCTGTGAATCATAGCTGTAGGATTTTTTATCGAAGATGTACTGCTTCTCCAGGAAGATGCGGTTTAAGTAGACCATAAATTCCTGAAACAGAGCCTGAGTCAGAATGTCTTTGCCGAAAGCTTCTGATCTGGCAGAGGCTTCCAGCTCGAAGAGAACATCCTTTAATTTCTCCTGAAGGCTGGAATTCAGACGCACCAGATTATAACTTCTGTCGCTGGCTTTCTGGAAGCATTGCAGAAGCTGCTTATTGGGAATATCGTTTTTGATCCAGAGGATAAAGCGCTCATAGGGCACGGATGCATCAATCTCGGATTTGTGAATGGCGTGCCTGCTTACCAGAAGAATATCCCAGGGCTTCAGGTGGTAAGCTTTTCCTTCAATATGGTAGGTGACTTTTCCGGAAAGAAAGATCACTACTTTGTGGAAATCATGATAATGATAGGAAAACTCCTGCCCGGTCTGATCCTTAATGTGGAAAAGACGGAATTCTTCATTTAAATATCCTTTTTTTTCACTCTGGTAGAACTGTTCTGAGAAAATCATAAAACCTCCCTGATCATCGGATCATAAGAATGATATAAGTGGTTTCGCGCGAAGTGGTCTGCAGATGTAAGCTGATATTATTATAAATTTGTAGAGCATTTTTTGCAATATAATCCGCATTTTAATCTATATACATGGTAAAAATATCAATATATAATGAGGAATATAAGAGAGCAAAAACAATTGCAGATTGCTGGGAAGCGCTGTAAACAGTCAATAGATTGGGGTATAAAGAGAGGGTATGGCTATGAATCAGACAATTATCATGAGTAAATATCAGGGACTTGGAAATGATTATCTTATTCTGGATCCGAAGAAGAATGAAGTGCAGCTTCAGGGGAAAAAAGTGGCACTGCTTTGCCAGAGAGGATTTGGACTGGGTGCAGACGGAGTTTTATACGGGCCGGTAGAGATTGAAGGCAAGCTGGGTGTGCGTATTTTTAATGCAGACGGAAGCGAATCTGCTATCAGTGGAAATGGTGTGCGTATTTTTGCCAAGTATCTCATGGATCAGGGATATATTACTGAGAAAAAATTTGACATCGAAACCATGGCGGGCACCATCCACGTAGAGTGCCTGAACAGCCGGGCTACGGAGTTTAAGGTAAATATGGGAAAACCATCCTTTATTTCCAGCGATATTCCTGTTTCCGGTGAAGTGCGTGAAGTAATCCGTGAAAGCTTCGTATTCCATGGAAAAGAATACAAAGCTACCTGCCTGACAGTGGGAAATCCACACTGTATTATTTTTACTGACAATGTAAGTGCAGAAGCAGTGAAAAATCTGGGACCTTATGTGGAAAACGCAGACGAATTTCCGGAGAGAATGAACCTGCAGATCTGCCGCCAGATTGACAAAGGAAATCTGGATATTGAAATCTGGGAGCGGGGCTCCGGATATACCAAGGCATCAGGAACCGGAAGCTGTGCGGCAGCGGCAGCAGCATATAAACTGGGACTGGTGGAATCACGCATTAATGTGAATCAGCCTGGAGGAATGATCCAGATCGATATTGAGGAAGACGGAACGATTTATATGACAGGAACAGTAGGATACATTGCGGATATGAGTATAGCGGAGAGCTTTTTCTCATAAAATAAATAGAATGGATGATCTTATCCGCCTAACAATTCCCGGGAGCTGAAAATGTTTCCGGGAATCTTTTATTTGTATTTTTCTGTGGGATATGCTATTATCTTGAAAGAGTTACCCCGCCGCAGTGCGGGCGTGGTCTGAAAGTAATTAAAATAAGAAAGTGGGTGAAGCTGTGGTTGAATTAGATCAGTTCAAGAGTATTCTTGCAACTTACACAGAACCATTAGTGGAAGTGAGGGATTCACTTTGACCTCGCTAACAAAGAGCAGAAGGTCGAAGAATTAGAGCGCGAAATGGAAGCGCCTGATTTCTGGGATGATGCAGAAGTTTCTCAGAAGAAAATGAAAGAATTAAAAGATATGAAAGATGACATGGAGACGTATCAGAATCTGGTGACCCAGATGGAAGATATGGAAACCATGATCGAGATGGGTTATGAGGAGAACGATCCGGCACTGATCCCTGAGATCCAGGAGATGCTGGATGAATTCCAGAAGGACTTTGACAATATCCGTATCAAGACACTGCTTTCAGGTGAGTATGACAGTGAGAATGCCATTATCAAACTGAATGCAGGTGCAGGCGGAACAGAGGCCTGTGACTGGTGCGGTATGCTTTACCGTATGTACAGCCGCTGGGCAGATAAGAAGGGATTCAGCCTTGAAGTGCTGGATTATCTGGATGGTGATGAAGCAGGTATTAAGTCTGTTACATTCCAGGTAAACGGAACCAATGCATATGGATATCTGAAATCGGAGAAAGGAGTTCACCGTCTGGTGCGTATTTCTCCTTTTAATGCAGCAGGTAAACGTCAGACTTCTTTCGTATCCTGCGATGTCATGCCGGATATCAAGAAGGATCTGGATGTGGAGATCAATGATGACGATATTCGTATCGATACTTACCGAAGCAGTGGTGCCGGCGGTCAGCATATCAACAAGACATCATCTGCCATCCGTATCACACATTTCCCGACAGGAATCGTGGTACAGTGTCAGAATGAACGTTCTCAGCATATGAATAAAGACAAGGCTATGCAGATGCTGAAAGCAAAGCTGTATCTTCTCAAACAGCAGGAAGCAGAGGCAAAACTTTCCGGTATCCGTGGTGAAGTAACTGATATCGGATGGGGAAATCAGATCCGTTCCTATGTAATGCAGCCATATACCATGGTCAAGGATCATCGTACAAACGAAGAGACCGGAAACGTGGATGCAGTATTAGACGGTGGAATTGATATCTTTATCAACGCATATTTGAAATGGATCGCATTGAAGAAATAATGAATAGAAAAGGCTGTCTGAAATATGGCAGTCTTTTTGTGTTGTATGTAATAACTTAATTCTTGCGTATTTCTATCTGTTGTGTTAATATATCCATTGTATAAATACAAATGTCTTTAAGAAACGGACAGGTAAATAGAGATGCAGAAACCAATATCAGAAAAAAAGAAATATTTTGTAGTGAGAGAACGTGCAGTTCCGGTAGTCCTGTTGAAAGTCGTAGAAGCCAAGAAACTTCTGGATTCCGGCAAGGTAGACACTGTACAGGATGCGGCAGAGCGGACTGGGATCAGCAGGAGTTCTTTCTACAAATATAAAGATGATATTTTCCCATTTCATGAAGAAACTAGGGGAAAAACCATCACTTTTATCATTCAGATGGATGACGAACCGGGGCTTTTGTCGGTTGTCCTGCAGACGATCGCACGGTTTCACGGAAACATACTTACCATTCACCAGAGTATTCCCATCAATGGAGTTGCCACACTCACTTTGAGTGTAGATATTCTTCCGGGTGAGGGAGATGCAGAAGCAATGGTAGAGATGATTGAACAGAGTGAAGGAATTCACTATCTGAAAATTTTAGGCAGGGAGTAAAAGAAAAATGATCAATGTAGCAATTTTGGGATATGGCACAGTAGGAAGCGGTGTATTTGAAGTATTAAACACAAATAAAGAGAGTATTGCAAGACGTGCCAGACAGGAACTCAATGTAAAATATGTTCTGGATCTTCGTGATTTTCCGGGACAGCCTGTAGAGAAAGTTCTGGTTCATGATTATGAGCAGATCGTCAATGATCCGGAAGTAGATATCGTAGTAGAAGTAATGGGCGGTGTAGAACCGGCGTATACTTTTGTAAAGAAAGCACTTCTTGCAGGAAAGAATGTATGTACATCCAACAAGGCACTGGTTGCCAAACATGGCCGTGAGCTCATGGATATTGCAAAGGAAAAGAGCATTAACTTCTTATTTGAAGCAAGCTGTGGCGGCGGAATCCCGATCATCCGTGTGATCAACTCTTCCCTTACAGGAGATGAGATCGATGAAGTGACAGGTATCCTCAACGGAACAACCAACTACATGCTGTATAAGATGAGCACAGAAGGATGCGAGTTCGACACCGTGTTAAAAGAGGCTCAGCAGAAAGGATATGCAGAAGCAGATCCGACTGCAGACGTAGAAGGCTACGATGCATGCCGTAAGATCGCAATTCTTTCCTCTCTTGCCTATGAGAGATATTTTGATTTTGAAGATATTTACACAGAGGGAATCACAAAGATCACACCGGAAGACATGGAATATGCTGCGAAGCTTGGCAGAACCATCAAACTTCTGGGAACAAGCCGCAGAGAAGCAGATGGAACCTGCTATGCACTGGTTGCACCGTTCCTGCTTGGCAAGGACAGCCCTCTTTATAATGTCAATGATGTGTTTAACGCAGTTTTTGTACATGGAAACATGCTTGGAGATGCTATGTTCTATGGAAGCGGCGCAGGTAAACTTCCTACTGCAAGTGCTGTAGTTGGTGATATCGTAGATGCTGCCAAACACCTTCACACAAATATTTCAACAAACTGGAACAGCACTCCTGCAGTCCTGAAACCACTGGATGATGTGACAGGAAGATTTTTCGTAAGAATTAAGAAAGATGCAGCAGAGGAAGCGAAGAAGGTATTCGGTGAGATCGAAGTGATCTGCCTGGAACAGCTTCCGGAAGAATGTGCATTTATTACTGCTGAAATGACACAGGGTGAGTTCAAAGAGAAACTGACAAAGATCGAGAGCCAGGTACTTGCAAAAATCCGCGTAAAAGATTGATAAATTGACGGATTTCGTGTATGATATAGGTTACTGAACAACAGGAAAGGGAAGGCGTTAAGTCTTTTCTTTCCTGTAAACTTATTATGGAGGAAGCAAAAAACAATGTTAATTGTTAAGAAATTTGGCGGTACATCAGTTGCAAATAAAGAGCGTATCTTTAATGTTGCGAAACGCTGTATCGAGGAATACCGGAAGGGAAATGACGTGGTTGTGGTTCTGTCTGCGATGGGCAAATATACAGACGAACTGATCACCATGGCAAAGGATATCAACGAGAAACCTCCGAAAAGAGAGATGGATATGCTCTTTACCATCGGGGAACAGATGTCTGTTGCACTGATGGCGATGGCAATGGATGAAATGGGCGTGCCTGCAGTATCCCTGAATGCTTTTCAGGTTTCCATGCATACCACAAGCAGCCATGGAAATGCACGATTAAAGAGAATTGACACAGAGCGTATCAAGAGAGAACTGGAGAACAAGAAGATCGTAGTTGTTACCGGATTCCAGGGAGTTGACAAATATGATGATTATACAACTCTGGGACGAGGCGGTTCTGATACAACAGCAGTAGCTCTGGCAGCAGCGCTTCATGCAGATGCCTGCGAGATCTATACAGACGTAGACGGCGTTTACACAGCAGATCCGCGTAAGGTTCCGAATGCAAGAAAACTGAAAGAGATCACCTACGATGAGATGCTGGATCTGGCAACTCTGGGAGCTGGCGTACTTCACAACCGTTCTGTAGAGATGGCGAAGAAATATGGCGTGCCTCTTGTGGTACGTTCAAGTTTAAACAACAGCGAAGGAACTGTGGTAAAGGAGGAAGTAACAGTGGAGAGAATGTTGATCAGCGGTGTTGCTCTGGATACAGATGCAGTAAGGATCGCGATAATCGGATTAAAAGATGAGCCGGGTGTGGCTTTTAAAGTATTTGATACACTTGCAAAGAAGAATATTAACGTAGATGTGATCCTGCAGTCTATCGGACGGGCCGGAAAGAAGGATATTTCCTTTACAGTAGACGGTAATGATCTGGATGACGCAGTGGCAGCTCTGGAAGCAAACCAGGCAAGACTTGGATATGCAGAACTTCATTCTGAGAGAAACATTGCGAAGCTTTCTATCGTAGGTGCAGGAATGATGAGCAACCCTGGAGTAGCAGCGAAGATGTTCGAGAGCCTTTATAATGAGGGCGTAAATATCAACATGATCTCCACATCTGAGATCCGTGTGACTGTACTGATCAACGAGAAAGACGGAGTACGTGCCATGAATGCAGTACATGATGCATTCAATCTGGCAGACTGACAGGTGAATTTATGACACAGAGAAGTGAATTAAAAGCCCGGGCGAGAGAGCGGATGTCCGGAAAGTACGGAACACTGATCCTGGCATTTGTGATCGTCCAGGGACTGCTGTTAGTCAGCAGCCTGGTATCCGGAGAACTGTTTCCGGGAGACTCCGTTCTGGATATTGTGCTGGCAAATGTTTTTTCTTTTATCCTGTCACTGATCGTGAATGTGATGTCAGCGGGAATGATCTATATGTATCTGAATATTGCCAGAGGGAAACAATATTCACTGAATGATCTGCTGTATTTTTACAGAAATCATCCGGATCGCGTGATCACGGCTTCCTTCGTGTTTGCAGTGATCAATCTGCTGACTATGCTTCCGTCCACGATCTACAGTTATACAGCACAGGTGGATGTAAATGACATTAATGCTCTGGCAGATTCTGTGGCGAGAAGTGCTTCTATGCTGATCATCGGGCTTCTGGTTTATGAGGTGTTGGTGATCCCTATGGAGATGGCGTATTTTATCCTTTCTGACCATCCGGAGATGAAAGGAAGAGATGCGTTGAAAGAGAGCATCAATCTTATGAGAGGAAGCTGTGGCAGATACCTGATGCTGAAGGCAAGCTTTATTCCGTTGATGTTTTTGTCTGTGTTTACCTTCTATATTGCACTTTTATGGATCCTTCCGTATATGGTTATGACAGAAGCGATGTTCTATCGTGATCTAATGGGAGAACTTACTGCAGAGAAAGAGGAAGAAGAACGTGCGGCACAGGATTATGTGAACCCGATATTCGGTGGACGGATCCAGGAAGAACAGCCGCATCCGCAGCAGTTCTGGCGTGCACCGGAAGAACCGGCAGCAGATTCTTATGACAACAGGGAAGAACAAAATACCGCAGATAACGAAGAAATGCAGAGTAATGTGCAGAGCACAAACAGTACAGAAAAACGGAATGATCAGGAAGATACTGCAAGCCCAAAAGAACAGAGAACCCCGCCAGCCCAGGAAGAGGAAGAAGACAACGAACCGAAACCATGGGATGAGTATTTCAACAGTCTGAAATAAAGAATATAGAAAAAGTCCTTTTTTGATGTGATAAAGATAATCGGCAGAAAAGGGCTTTCTTTTTTGGTTCCGGATAAGGAAAAATGATCTGAAAGAAAATTGTGGAAAAAACCGGTGCATGAATGCTATAATAGAAACAATTGTTGTTAATATGAAAAAACAGTATGGGAAGGTTTTTAATGACTATGAATACAAACGAGATCAGCGGAAAGCGCCAGATGGAATTTCTGGCAGGATTTGACTATATCAGAGAGGCAGGTACTGCAGGCGAGGAAAAAGCGGCAGCACTGCTTCTGGAAACATTGAGCAGCTTAGGCGTGGAAAGCCGTCTGGAAGAGTTCGGTTTCGATACTTTCCAGATAAAGAAGGCAAAGCTGACAATTACAAAACCGTACAAAAAGGAATACACAGTGACTGGATACGGCAGATGCGGCAACACGGCAGAGGATGGACTGCAGGCGCCGTTTGTCTATGCAGAGAATGGTGATGAGATCAGCCTTGCACATGTCAGCGGAAAGATCGTTATGGTAAATGATCCGATTAGAAAAGACATGTACCAGAAGCTGGTGAAGGCAGGTGCTGTTGGCTTTATCAGTATTGCAGGTTCTCCGTTAGATGAGGGAGAGGATCTGGTTCCGCGCGCATATGGTCTGCCGAAAAATCTGCCGGGAGAAGAGAAAAAAGAGGCAGGAAAAGAAGCACAGAATTATCATAACAGAATTCCTGGCGTAAGCATTCATTATAAAGATGCCATCGAACTGGTGACTAACGGAGCATCTCAGGCATGTTTGTCTGTAGAACAGAAGACTGTAACACGTACATCACGCAATGTAGTGGCACGGATCGAAGGAACCGATCGAGCAGAAGAAATCCTGACTCTGACTGCACATTATGATTCTGTTCCTGAAGGACCTGGGGCATATGATAACATGTCCGGCGGTGCCATCATTATGGAACTGTGCAGATATTTCCAGGTGCACAGACCACGTAGAACAATGGAATTCGTATGGTTTGGTGCAGAGGAAAAGGGTCTGCTGGGAAGCCAGAGTTATATCAAAGTCCATGAAACAGAGCTTCCTGCACACCGCTTCAATATGAATGTAGACCTTGCAGGACAGCTTGTGGGCGGAACGGTAGTTGGTGTTACAGGAGATGCTTCTGTTTGTAATATGATCACTTATATGGCTCATGAGATCGGAATCGGAATGTCAACCAAGAATCAGATCTGGGGAAGCGATTCCAATACTTTCGCATGGAAAGGAATTCCTGCAATGACTCTGAACAGAGATGGTTTCGGCATGCACACCCGCCACGATACCATTGCACTGCTGTCAGACTGGTCACTGGAGAGAAGTGCCATCCTGCTTGGATACATTGCAGACAGACTGGGAAATATCGACAGTTTTCCATTTGAACGGAAAGTACCGGAAGAATTTATTACTCAGCTGGATGAATATTTCGGCTGATTCCCGACGGGAAAATCCGGTACTTGACAAATGAACGCCGGATTGATAACCTATCACAAGAGCGTTTTTTTGCAGAACCGGTACAGCGGTTCTGATAAGCAACAAGAGGAGATAAAGAAATAATGGATATTATTCAGGTAATCACACAGGAATTAAAGGTGGAAAAATGGCAGGTAGAAGCTGCAGTCAAATTAATTGACGAAGGCAACACCATCCCATTCATTTCCCGATACAGAAAAGAAGCAACCGGTTCCCTCAATGATGAGCAGCTCCGTGCACTCTTTGAGAGACTGACTTATTTAAGAAATCTGGAAGATAAGAAGAATCAGGTATTAAAGAGCATTGAGGACCAGGGCAAACTGACAGAGGAACTGAAGAAACAGATCCTGGATGCCCAGACTTTGGTAGTGGTAGAGGACTTATACAGACCATACCGCCCGAAGCGCCGCACCCGTGCGACCATCGCCAAGGAAAAAGGTCTGGAGCCGCTGGCAGATATCATTCTTCTGCAGATGACAGACAAGCCGGTAGAAGAGGAAGCCAAAGCATACGTTTCTGAAGAAAAAGGCGTTAAGAATGTCACAGAGGCATTAAACGGCGCCAAAGACATTATCGCAGAGCGCATTTCCGATGAAGCAGACTATCGTATCTATATTCGTAACCTGACAACAAAGAACGGAAGTATTTCTTCTGCTGCAAAGAATGCAGAGACACAGTCTGTATACGAGATGTATTATGAATTCGAAGAGCCGATCAAGAAACTGGCAGGACACCGTGTTCTTGCATTAAACCGTGGTGAGAAAGAGAAATTTATCACTGTAAAGGTAAATGCACCGGAAGAAGATATTCTTCGTTATTTAAATAAGAGAGTCATCAAGAAAGATAACCCGAACACAACTCCAATCCTGAAAGCAGTTGTAGAAGACAGCTACAAACGTCTCATCGGACCGGCTATCGAGCGTGAGATTCGCAGCGACCTTACAGACAAGGCAGAAGACGGCGCGATCCGTGTGTTCGGCAAGAACCTGGAGCAGCTTCTGATGCAGCCTCCAATCGCAGGCAAAGTGGTACTTGGATGGGATCCTGCGTTCCGTACAGGATGTAAGCTTGCAGTTGTAGATGCTACAGGTAAAGTACTGGATACTACAGTTGTTTACCCGACAGCACCGACTACAGAAAAGAAGATCCGTGCTGCCAAAGATACAGTAGAAGCAATGATCGAGAAATACGGCGTATCCCTGATCTCTGTAGGAAACGGTACTGCATGTCGTGAATCCGAGCAGGTCATCGTAGATATGCTCAAAGAGATCCCGGAGAAGAAAGTACAGTATCTGATCACAAATGAGGCCGGAGCATCTGTTTATTCTGCAAGTAAGCTGGCTACAGAAGAATTCCCGAATTTTGATGTAGGACAGAGAAGTGCGGCTTCTATCGCAAGACGTGTACAGGATCCCCTTGCAGAACTGGTTAAGATCGATCCGAAGTCCATCGGTGTAGGCCAGTATCAGCATGATATGAACCAGAAGAAACTGGATGAAGCGTTAAGCGGCGTTGTAGAAGACAGTGTAAATAAAGTCGGCGTAGACTTAAATACAGCATCTGCATCTCTGTTAGAGTATATTTCCGGTATCAGCAAAGTGATCGCCAAGAATATCGTAGCTTACAGAGAAGAGAACGGTCAGTTCACTGACAGAAAAGAACTTCTCAAAGTAGCGAAATTAGGCCCGAAAGCATTCGAGCAGTGCGCAGGTTTCATGCGTATCTCCGGCGGAAAGAATCCGCTGGATGCAACAAGTGTACATCCTGAGAGCTATGAAGCAGCATCTGCACTTCTTGCCAAACTTGGATATAAACCAAAAGATGTGGTAGCAGGAAATCTTCTGGGACTTTCCCTGCAGGTAAAAGACTACAAAAAGATGGCAGCAGAACTGGGAATCGGTGAGATCACACTTCGCGATATCGTGAAAGAACTGGAGAAACCGGCCCGTGATCCGCGTGATGACATGCCGAAACCGATCCTTCGCTCTGATGTTCTGGAGATGAAAGACTTAAAAGAAGGAATGGTTCTGAAGGGAACTGTCCGTAATGTCATTGACTTCGGTGCATTCGTAGATATCGGAGTACACCAGGATGGTCTGGTACACGTTTCCGAGATGACAGAGAGATTTATCAAACATCCTCTGGAAGCAGTAAGTGTAGGGGATATCGTAGATGTACGCGTGATCGGAGTTGATATGAAGAAGAAACGTATCAGTTTATCTATGAAAGGCCTGAATAAATAACAGAAAATAATAAAACAGGGATTACTCCTGGCAGATATCAGAGAATCTGCAGGTGTAATCCCTGTTGGTTAATAAAGACCGATCATTCTGTTTCACGATGTGAAGTAAGATATTCTTCAAGACTGCGTGCGGCGATACTCTGGGGTCTTTTTACATTGCGGATCAGACAGATCTTTCGCTCAGGGAGCGCCTCCTTAATAGGAATCTGAATGATCTTTCCAGATGCCAGATGTTCTTTGGTAAGGTCTTCAGGGAAGAAGCCAATTCCCAGATTATGTTCTACCATAGGGAAGATCTGGTCTGTGGTGGCAACTTCCATATCCGGTGAAAAAGGAAGATTATGTCTCATATAATACTGGGTATACAATTCCCGTGTACTGCTCCCTGGTGCAATGCCGATCAGTGGAAGATCCTGCAGATCCTGCAGGCTATGTGTTTCAGAAGCAATATCCGCATATTCCGGACCGCCGATGAGAATCTCGCGGAAGGAATACAGGGGAATTCTCTGAAGAGGTTTCTTCAATGCAACGGGAGTGGTGATTACTGCGAAGTCTACCAGGCCGTTTTCCAGTGCCTGAACTGCCTGTGGTGTGGAATGATTGGAGATTCTCAGCTTCACATGTGGATAATGATGATGGAATACCTCCAGCTCATTTAATAAGAAGAGACGCAGCGCGATCTCACTGGCTCCGATATTGATCAGTCCGCTCTCCAGACCTTTATCCTTGAGAAGTTCATTTTCGCCGGACACAAGCTGTTCGATTGCAATAGAAACATGTTCAAAAAGTCTCTCACCTTCCAGGGTCAGCTGGACACCACGGTTAGAACGGATAAAAAGCTTACAGCCTAAGTCGTTCTCCAGGATATTCATACAGCGCGTAATATTTGGCTGGTTATTCCCCATAACGTCGGCTGCTTTGGAAAAGCTCTTATACTGAGCTACATAATAAAAAATACGATAATAATCCAGAATCATAAATCAGTCGGCTCCTTGTGGTATATAAAAATGTGATATCAGATATAGAAAATATACGTTTGTATATCAATGTGTGAACAAGTATAATACCTCTTGGTCAAAAAATCAACACCAGAGCGTGTTTGAAAAAGGATTTCTGCAAGATGTGCGTCAAAATTTGTGGGAATGATTTTTCAAACACACTCTAAAGTCCTGACAATGGGGCGCAGGGTTATTTTATCTGCCTGGCTGCGATCATGCAGCAGACAGTATTTGTGGAGACTAAAAGGAAGGGAGATTACCGAATATGACAACAGCAAATAAGACAATTAAGATCAATGATATAGAGGCAGCCAAGAAATTGGTCAGTGCAGCAGTCAGATGCCCCTTTGATATCGATATCGTATCCAAAGGAAAAATTTTTATTGATGCCAAATCCATTCTTGGAGTATTAAGTCTGGGCATCGAAGAGCCCCTGGAGCTCAAATACGAAGGCTACGATGAGAACTTCGAATCCATTGTTTCTAGTATGTTAAGCTGATGGGAAATCAGTATAGTTATCTGTATCTGCTTATTATCAATATCATCACATTCTGTGCATTCGGGGAAGATAAACGAAGGGCGAAACGTCGTATGTGGCGGATTCCGGAGGCGCGCCTGCTCCTTCTGGCAGCAGCAGGGGGCTCAGTGGGAGCACTGCTTGGGATGTATACTTTTCATCATAAGACCCGAAAGCTGAAATTCTGTATTGGATGTCCTGCTCTTCTGGCAGCACAGTTAATCCTGCTATATTTTTTACAAACCAATATTTTTATCTGACCGGATCAGGCAGTGAAGCGGATTGTGAAAATCCGTGTTACAGCCTGTGCCGGAGATTGTGTTACTTTATATAAGGAATATTCAGGTCGAAAGACTTTTACGGACAGAGACTGCGAGACTGCAGTCTGTCTGAATCTTGGAAAAGGAGCACAGATATTTGGAACAGGAAATACAGAATGTGGGAAATACGCTGGAGAGTATGGTGGATACTTACCAGCAGTATTTTGAGAATTTTCTGCCGGGTTTGGCAGGATTCGGTATAAAAGTGGTGATCGCTTTTCTGGTCTTCGTAGGTGGAAGAAAAGTGATCCAGTGGATCGTCTATCTGATCAAGACGTCCATGCAGAAGACTTCTATAGATAAAGGTGTTATACAGTTCGTAGGGTCTCTTCTCAGAGTTGGGCTTTATGTATTGCTGGTATTTACCATTGCCACTCATTTCGGGGTGAAAGAGTCTTCAGTGGCAGCTTTACTTGGAACTGCCGGTGTAACGGTAGGTCTGGCGTTGCAGGGCGGTCTGGCGAATATCGCCGGCGGGATCATGCTGCTGACATTTAAGCCATTTCAGGTAGGCGATTATGTGATCATAGCCCAGCAGAATGAGTGTGAGGGAACGGTATATAAAATTGAGATCTGTTATACTACATTGATTTCTATTGATAATAAGCATATCGTGATACCCAACGGTACACTGTCAAACAGTATTATCACGAATGTTACTGCCAGGGATCTGCGGAAGCTGGAGATCAAAGTTGGCATCTCCTATGACTCAGATATTCAGAAAGCCAAGGCAGTTCTGGAGAAAATCCTCCATAATGATGAGGATACCAAGGATGATCAGGGAATGGTGGTCTTCGTGGATGAGCTTGGCGAGAGCTCCGTGGTCATGGGACTGCGTGTATGGGTGGCAACTGAGAAATACTGGGCTGCGAAATGGAGGTTGAATGAACTGATCAAAGAAGCTTTCGATGCGAATGGAATCGAAATTCCATATAATCAGCTTCAGATTCATGTCAAGAAACATGCTGTAAAGTAAGAAACAATACAAAACAATACCAAATTATCTTAAATTTTCCTGGATTCCCCACAGAAATTAGTGATTAATACTAATTTTCGTGGGGGATTTTGGTCAATTACCTACAAAATAAGACAAAATACGATAAAACAATTGACAACAGGACAGCGTACTGCTATACTGAAGTCAAGTTAAGACGAAGTGTTTTTATGAATATGCAAAGGGGCATGTAAGTAAACGTAACTCTGAACGGATCATAACATCCGATCGAACACATTGCAAAGGAGCAAAAAATAAAAACGCTTTTTTTGTACCCAAAATTAACTGCAATATTGTAACTAATCAACAACGTACAAAAAGAAAAGGAGAGAAAACTATGAAAATGTACAAAAAAGTTCTGGCAGCAGCACTTGCTGGCGCAATGACAGTTTCCATGTCAGCTACAGCATTTGCAGCAGATGATGACGGCTACATCCTCAAAGCCACAAATGAAGATTCCAAATCATCCGACAATGATCTGGTAATCGCCATCGAAGGAAGCGTAAGCTCCATGGACCCGGCAAACATTCCGGATACAAGTGCTATCTCTGCTACACGTGGTGTATATGAGACACTGGTTTCTTTTGATGAGAACCAGACACTGGTTGGCAAACTTGCTGAATCATGGGAAGTTTCTGATGACTCTCTTACATACACTTTCAAACTTCGTCAGGGTGTTAAGTTCCAGGACGGAACAGACTTCAATGCAGCAGCAGTTAAAGCAAACTACGATCGTGTAGTTGACAAAGACAATAACCTTCGTCAGAGAAGAACATTTATTGTATCCAATGCAGATGGATCTGAAACTCCTCGTGTAGACAGCATTGAGACTCCTGATGATTACACACTGGTGATCAAACTGACACAGGCATGGGCACCATTTATCAACCGTCTGACACAGTTCTGTATCATCAGCCCTGCAGCTCTTGAAGAGTATGGCAATGACATCATGAACCATCCATGCGGAACTGGCCCATATGTATGTACAGAATGGGAAGAAGGCGACCACACAAGCTTCGAACGCAACGAAGATTACTGGGGAGAGAAACCGGGCGTTGACACTGTAACGATCAAAGAAGTTCCGGAAGCAGGTGCACGTACAGCTATGCTTCAGACAGGTGAGGCTGATTTCATCTATCCTACACCATCTGACCAGATCGAAGCGATCAAAGGAACAGACGATGTAAATATCCTTACAACAGATTCCAACATCATGAGATATGTAACTCTGAACATGGATCTGGAGCAGCTTTCTGACGTAAAAGTACGTCAGGCTATGAACTATGCGATCGATAAAGATGCATACATCCAGTTAATGTATTCCGGATACGGAAAACCTGCTACATCTGTAGTTCCATCTATCATCGGCGGATACGAAGAGCAGGAAGCTTATACCTATGATGTAGATAAAGCAAAAGAACTTATGAAAGAAGCCGGATATGAAGACGGATTCAAACTTACTCTGTGGGGCGATAACACAACACAGGAAATCAAAGGTATGACATTTATCCAGCAGCAGCTTGCTCAGATTGGTATCGAAGTTGACGTTCAGCCGATGGAGCCTGCAACTGTAAGCGATAAGATTTATGTTGACAAAGAAGAAGCTGAGATCAACATGTGGTATGTAAACTGGTCTGCATCTGACTTTACAATGGATGGTTCTTTACGTTCCCTGCTTTACAGCACAATGTGCCCTCCAACAAGTGCAAACACAGCATACTTCAACGATGCTGACTTTGATAAAGATATGGATGAAGGTCTTGCAACAGCTAACGAAGAAGAACAGGCTAAATACTATGGCGATGCTCAGAAGATCGCATGGGAAGCTTGCCCATGGCTGTTCCTTGGCAATGACCAGATCATCTACTCTACAAAATCTTATCTGTCTGGCGTATATGTATCTCCGGACGGAGCATTCAACTTCGAAAATGCAACTTTAGCACAGTAAGTCTGAAGTCAAGTGTATATTTATAATATAGAGCAATAATAACAATGATGTTCAAAACGGAGAACTGCCATAAGCATTATTATGGCAGTTCTCTGAATATAAAGCAAAATCAACTGAATTTTTTGAAAACAGTAACTATTCAGCAGTCCAGGATTCCACTGTGAAGGGACGGAACAGTTACGAATCATTAATTAAGGAGGAAAAATATGGGACGTTATTTAGGTAAACGTTTAGTAAGCACAATTCCGCTGCTTCTGGTTATCTCATTCGTAGTATTTATGTTTATCCATATGATTCCTGGTGATCCGGCACGAATGATTGCCGGTCAGGATGCAACAAAGGAAGATGTAGCAGTTGTACGTGAACAGCTGGGACTGGATGAACCATTACTGGTGCAGTATGGTAAATACATGAAAGGTCTTTTCACAGGAGATCTGGGAGACTCAATCAAAAACGGTAAAACAGTAGTAGAAACAATCGCACCAAGACTGAAACCAACGATTATGCTGACATTTTCATCTATGATCTGGGCAGCGATCATCGGTATCGCCATCGGTATCATTGCAGCCGTATTCCATGGCAGGATTCTTGACTATGTAGGCATGCTCATAGCAATTGCAGGTATATCTGTTCCAAGTTTCTGGTTAGGTCTGGAATTGATCCAGCTTTTTTCAGTAAGCCTGGGATGGCTTCCGACCAGTGGTCTGGAGACCTGGAAGAGCTATATTCTTCCATCACTTACAATGGGAGCCGGAATCATGGCGATCCTTGCCCGATTCTCCAGATCTTCCATGCTTGAGACCATGCGTGAGGACTATGTGCGTACAGCACGTGCCAAAGGTCTCTCTGAATCACTGGTAGTTATGCGCCATGCATTCAAGAATTCTCTGATCGAGATCGTAACAGTAGCCGGACTTCAGATCGGTGGTCTTCTTTCCGGATCAGTTATGGCAGAGACCGTATTCTCTATTCCTGGACTTGGACGTCTTCTGGTAGATTCCATTCAGTTCAGAGATTACAAGGTTGTACAGGCACTGCTTCTGTTCTTTGCTACAGAGTACATCCTAATCAACCTGATCGTAGATATTCTTTATGGTGTAATTAACCCACGTGTACGTTATGAGTAAAGGAGGAGAGAAGATGGCAGATAAGAACACAACATCAAACATCAACCTTGCTGCTGCCGAAGAACTCCCTAAGGCACAGAGCAAGTTCAAAGAATTTGTCAAGAAATTCATGAAGAGAAAAACAGCAGTGATTTCTCTGGCATTTATAGTTTTTATTATCTTAATGGCAATCATCGGACCATACGTAGTTCCGTATGATCCACAGGCACCGGATTACACAGCTATGATGCAGGGACCAAGCGCAGCCCACATCTGGGGAACCAATGAATACGGACAGGACGTTTTCTCCCGTCTGATGGTTGGTACCAGACTTTCCCTGACATGTGCGCTGACAGCTACTATCATTGGTACAGCCATCGGTGTTGTACTTGGACTGATCGCAGGTTTCTACGGTGGAATTATTGATTCCCTGATCATGAGATGCTGTGACGTACTTTTCGCTTTCCCTGATATCCTGCTGGCTATCGCAGTCGTTGCCATCATCGGACAGGGTATGGTAAACGTTATGATCGCGGTGGCGGTATTTACTGTGCCGTCTTTCGCACGAATCATACGAAGCGCGACCATTTCCGTAAAACAGGCTCCTTATGTAGAGGTTGCCCGCTCCCTGGGATGTTCCAATATGCGAATCCTGTTTGTACACATTTTCCCTGGTACCATCCAGTCTATGATCGTTAACTTTACCATGCGTGTAGGTACTGCGATCCTTGCAGCATCATCCTTAAGTTTCCTGGGATTTGGTGCAAACGTTACAGAGCCTGACTGGGGTGCCATGCTTTCCACAGGACGTAACTATCTGAACACAGCTCCTCACATGGTACTGTTCCCTGGTATTCTGATCTTCCTTACAGTTCTGG
>OLNC01000774.1_pt1 | contig 25548 bp, 25 predicted proteins | sample 1672011 | NCBI WGS metagenome assembly OLNC01 (sample SAMEA3136636, study PRJEB25190) | human gut metagenome | biome: human gut; feature: human-associated habitat; material: faeces | place: Austria | collected 2013 | reverse complement strand
TCTTTCCGCGTGGTTCCGTAGGCTGCAGTTCTTTACAGATGTTTGCATAGGCAACGCCACATCTTCCAAGACTGTCTAATTCGCTGTAATCTTCAAACGCATCAGTTCTCTGTTTGTCTGCATCTGTAAAAAATGGCTGATTGTTATTGATTTCTACAAATGCATAGCCTTCATAGGCAGGGATGGCATCAAGGGATGCGCTTGTGGATGAGACCTGCTCTGCATCTGAAACCTGTGTGGCATCAGAAGATTGTGCTGCGTCATCCTGATCCTGAAGCTCCGACTGATCCAGTTCATCGGTGATCGCTTCCGCGTCGGAAGATTCCTGCGTAGTGTCCGTAACTGATGTTTCAATGGAAGGCTGCGGAGTTTCAGTCTGCACATCGCCGCATCCGCCCAGTGAAAACAGAAGGACAAAGGATAGCAGCAAGCCATACCAGCGGTTCCGTTTTTTTAAGTTCATGTTCAATTTCCTCTCTCTATGTAAATAAAATCTCTCTGACTATTATACCAGAAGCAGGATGTATTTAAAATTATAATTTAAAAATCATAGGGAGTAATTTCCAATCTAAAAGAAAATTTTGCAAAAAGTGTAAATTGTTGTTATTGGCAGCAGTCATTTTCCGTATATAGTATTGGGAGTGTTTAACAGCACTTCCCGATTACAAAGGAAGGAATGCATTTTCATATCAAAATAGACTATGTTTTATTGAAAGACTGAAATTCGAAGCAGATAACAGGAGAAATGGAGTGTTTTTTGATACTTTTTGTCATAGAGTATATTTTAATACAACAAGTAAATAATCTGACAGTATTAGAAAAGAGCTGTGGTCACTGTAAGGTCTGGGTTATCTGCGTCTACCCTATGTACGCACATGAAACACTGTGATCCACGCTTTTAGATCGTAGAACCCAACGGCGGACCATTAGCCTGTAGGTAACCAATCCACGTATAACAGAGTGGCCAACTGCCGGGGACTGTTAAACTAGGGCTCTTTTCTAATGCTGTCAGAAAAACAAATGTGACTGGAGTTAAGAAAAATTTCTCAAAATTAACTCTTGATAAAAGTCACTTCATAACAAGGTAGCATTTGAACAGGCGGAAAAAGAAGTCACTGATCTGCATAAGCGAATTTCACAGGGAATCCAGATTACAAAAGAAAGAATCTGCTTCTACCGGTGGAAGAACAAAAGCAGATTGGCAGACGTGCCGGAAGTCAGGTTATAACCAAAAAGTCAAAAGAAATGAAAAGCAGGATCTTAAAAATGTCGAAGTGTTTTGATGGGAATATGTCAGATAAGGAATGCATTGATATTTTACAGATTTCAAGGAATACCTATTATAAATATAAGAAAGAATTGATCGAAAGAGCAGGTAATTAGACTTGACATAGAAGTGTGATTGGAAAAACATTATCAAATAACATGTGAGTAGAAACAACAAAGAGGTCCGTTTTGTGGACCTCTTTATTTTCTTCTCAATATAGAACTATATGTCATTTTTAGTTAAAAATAAATGTATAAAATGCTGTAGATGATTATTTAATATAGTGTTCCATTGGAACTGCAAGACAATGTTGTAGAAAGAGTTTTTCTCTGAACCTCATGTCCCCTTAAATATTGGATAGCTGTGGCGGTTGCTGTAGCGCTGTTTCCGCTTTTGGAAGATGACTTGCTACTAATAGTCCAAGTTGAAGCAGTTGCTTTTGCAGTAGCAGATGCGGCTGTGCAAGTTGACGAACCGTTTCCGTATGAGAAACTTCCGGTTACCGTTACAGACCATTGTTCAACATTATCAGAAGAGTAATAGATTCTTGATCTTGTTCCACGCTTGGTTGAAGAATAGAAGCTGATAGTTGGATTGTCAATGGTAAGTGTCTCTATAGTGTAGCTCCCATCTTCATAGTATTGTATATGTTGCTTCGAATCTTGAGCAAATGCTGGTATACAGGCAGTAACTATTAACAAGCATGCAGTAAAAATGCATAGAAATCGTTTTTTATCTTTTTTCATCAGTAAAAGCCCCCGTTTTCGATTAGATTAAGGTACCTCTGTAGGAGGTGTTTCAATACTGTAGCCATCGATAGAATGGTCTACTTGTGTGTATAATTTATGAAATGAATATAGTTCTATGCAAGCAACAACTACAGCAATGAGAAGAATCGAAATAACTATATGACGTATAATAGAAGATATACGTAATTTCTGAATGACATATTCTGTATCCGCATTTTCATAATATTCAATAATAATATCTTTTGGCGTACCGATACGATTGCATAATTCATGGTATGTAATTGCTGGTTGCTCACTGCAAATGCTCTCAAGATTTTGCAATATCGTATTTAGAAAATCTTTTTCATATTTTCCTTTGATTGGAATTAATGTTTTTAATTTCCGGTAATAAGTTGAACCGCCTTTTGTTAAAGTTTTGTATTTCATGGCGTATCCTCCGCTTGCAGAGTTTGAAAATCAAAATTTAAGATATCGTGGATACTCTGCGTAGTTTTTAAATATTCCTGTGTCAATTCTTCAAGTCGATTTTGACCGGATGACTCAATGTGATAATAGACGCGAATCATTCGTCTGCCAACCTGTTTTTTGTAATCAGTGATATATCCACTATCGATTAACTTATATAAAACAGGGTACATCGAACCTTCTGGAAAAGAAAGATATTCATTTGTAATATCACGAATTATCTGTCCAATTTCATATCCGTAACAATCGCCTTTTTTACTCAGTATGTGAAGAACTAACATTTCACAGGAACCTTTTTTAAATGTGTTCCTTGATTTCATATATGTTAAATCCTCGTATTGTATAGTAGTAGTTTTTATAGACCCTCTCCAAGGTCTTTACAACTATTAGGTCATAGTCCATCCTTGATACCAACACTTGATCTCGCATACCCTAAGATTTCTCCTGACCTGCTATAGCCGCGTCCTCTAAGCTTAGCTTCGTGCCAGATCTGTCTTATTCCGTCTTCGTCAAGTGCTTTTAAATCATTCGGAAATGGTGCCTGTTTCAGCAGTTCCAGGCTGAATGCACCATCGACTTTCCCAACGCATCCTTATACTCTGGGTAATAGATCTTCATCTCCCTGTGCATCCGGTTTATGGAACGGATCCTGTCCTCATTCAGCTGATCTTTGAACATCGATAACCTGCGAAGTTCCCCATAAAGTTTTTCTGGAAGATATGGCATAGCGAAGTTGCCATCCTTGACAAGATTTGCAATCAGTTTCGGATCCTTCGTGTCGTCTTTCAGCTGGCTGTTGTCTTCAACCTCCTTCGTCTGCTTCACAGCATAAGAATTTACCTGAACAACGCTGATTCCATTGGAAATCATCCACGTCGCAAGGCAAAACCAGTAATGACCTGTCGGCTCTAATCCAAGCACGATCTGATTCTTATTATGTTCAGCAGCTATCTTTACCGCCCATTCCTTTGCACTCTGGAATCCCTCTGAATCATTATTAAACGAAAAGGCGGACTTACTGAGCTCTCTGCCGCGGGTGTCGATTGCTCTCACATAGTGCGTTTCACTGCCGACATCGCATCCTAAAATAAGCATGTCATCACTGATAAATGAGAGTTTTTCATTTTTATCAAACTTACCATTGATTTCTAACTCATGCCAGGTTGACGCTTTAAGATTTTCCCTGATCACCTTCGCTTTTTTCAAAAGTTCCTGTTGTTCAAAAATATTTGCTGTAATTAATTGATTTTTCTTCTTTGTGCTTTTAAGATTCATGTTAGATACCTCTTGTATTTTTTAGATTTTTACCAACTGGCAGGTTAGTAATAATCTAAATTTACTTGAGGTATTTTTTTATGTCAATCTCTTGGCTTATTTAAAGTATACAGGAAGCTTTCTATTTTTTATGATTATATAGTAACCAAAATATAGAAAATAATCAATACCTATATAAACTAAATATATGTTGACATACATAATAAACAATGATATTATTAATTCATCAAATAAAGGAGGAAGGGAGTCCAATGGTGACTGAAGGAGATGTGATTGACAAATTATATTAGGAGGAGAAAAAATATGTTGAAAAATAAGGTTAGAAGTATTGTTGCAGGTTGTTGTGCAGCAGCATTGTGTTTAATGAGTACAACTGGAGCTTATGCAGCAACTTCAAGATCATGGAGTGTGCATGCTCAGCCGGGGTCATATCAAACAACTCAAGTCGTGTCTATTGTTAATTTTGGAAATGGTTATGTAGCATCTTGTACAGCTATGAGTGGTGATGTGGCATCAAAATCAACGACAATTCGGGAATATTCGAATAGTGCATGCACTAATGCAGTGGCACTAAATAAAACAGTAACTTTTACAGATGTAAATAAAAGTATAACATTTAAACATAAATCAATGCCGTCGGTTGATACTGTTTATATGAAAGCTTCACTTACTTATGGAAATGGCTCGAAAGCGTCTATGTCAGGAACAATAAGGACTAATGGATAGTAACCTTGAGAAGAAATTAGCGAAAGGAGTCAGATTTATTTTGGCTCCTTTTGTTGTAGAGGTAATTAGCATGATATATATAAAAAAATTCTCCCTATTTATATTGATTGGATTAATCACTTTTTTGACGGGTTGTTCTGCCAATAAATCAGAAATTCCTCAAAAAGAGAAAAATTTTATCCCCATCTCAAAAGTTGAAACGGATACCATTACTGAAAACTATAAAAATCTTGATATATCGAATACAAAGATTACAATTCCAGATGTAGATGAGGTTTATGAATTGAATTTCCCGGTTTCCACAGATACATTTGAAAGACAGTTGGAAAAGTTTGAATATAATATTCGAAAGTATGAAGGACTGGAAGAGGATACTGATTTGGTACCTTATATGAATATTATGTATTGGGATAATGAAAAAAATGATAGGTTAGTAATTCCACTGGATGAAGCAACAAAGGAGCAAAAAGAGCAGGTACAATATATTGGTTATAATGATGGAATATGTTCTGAACTGCTTGTCTTTTCAAATTTTATGTTGGAAATGGGGGATTATGCTACAACGACAACATTGGTAGGCGACCAGGATGATCACTCAAAGGATGCTTATGGATATCGTTCTACAAATCTGGGGACATCGGTAGCAACTTATGATCTGGATAAAGATGATATTTCAAATATTTCTTACCATTTATCAGATGGCGACCTGTTGTTGACAGAAGCAGTGGACTATGTTGAAAAGCATATGAAAGAAGATTATTATTATGTAGGATCGGAATATCTTGATTATTCCGTATTCGGGATAGATGTAAGAAAATTAACTGATGAGATATATTATTATGAGTTTGATGTGGGAACCGCTTATGATGGTGTTGCATTAAACCATGATGATGCAACCTCACTGGATAGTATGAATGAAGATTCTGGAAAAGATAATCTGACCGCTGAACCATTTGGTACGAACCATCTGGTTACAATGTTTGAAAAAGATAAATTGGGCTTTATCTGGAGTTGTTGCCAGAATTTTGAATCTGTTCAGACTCTGAATACTTATGACAAAGTATTGCCGCTTGATGTGGTGTGCGAGACGTTAAGTAATTATATATCGAAAGACAAGCAGTTTCAGATCAGCTCGATCGAGTTGCTATATCAGACAGAATTTGAGTATGAAAATGAGGAAAAAAGAGAGTGGGGGTATATTCAGTCGATTCATTGTCGGCCTGTATACCATTTTTCTATTGAGAACACAGGTCTATCTGAATACAGAAAGATGTATTTTGATGTGGATGCGATTACAGGTGATATTACTACCATGGTATATTAGGATTAGGCAGGTGACGGTAATTCTTGTGCGAAAGATTAATGAAAAAGGAAATAGTTTCAGGGAAATACCTGATCTGTATTGTTGGGATTATGTTATTGTGTTTTACAAGTCGTTTTCCGGGAAGTGATGTTGATCTACATGAGATGACGCTTATGGCATTTGTAACTTATGGTAAGTCACAATTATTACAGATGGGTGAAATGGCAAGTTCTTACAGTGTAGCTGTAAGTTTTCGCGATATGGAATGGTTTATTGTGTTACTGCCCGTGATGTCAGTACTTCCGGTTGTTTCTGAATTTGCTGAAGAATGGTTCAGCGGACATTACTATATGTCAATTTCCAGAACGACAAGAATCAAATATACAATGAAATGGATGACAAAGGCTGCTGCAGAGACATTTGTCGGTGTTGTATCTGGAATTATCTTATATTTTATTCTGGTTTATATAAAGTTCCCGGTCTATCTGCTTTCAGGTGATGCAGCAGAGAGTAGTGTGATCGCGAATGTGTATGGAACCACGATTGCTGCAAGGGGATTTCATCTCGGTGTTTCAGTTATTCATACGGGAATGCTGGCCTCAGTATTTGCTATGCTGTCAATTGTGATAACAATAATTTGTAAAGAATGTTTTTATGCCGTCAGTGGGCTTGTTCTGGCAGAATATTTTAGTAAAAAATTGTCCTCGGCATATGAAGGATTTTTATTATATCAATATTACGATAATGGAGAAAAAATTCCGGCAAGATACAATGCAATAAGATTTTTATTCCCATCGAATCATCTGTTTTATGACCGGTCATTTTATAGTGATTTTGGAATAAAATACGGATGGTATTTGATCTTTCTGATTCTATTGATTATTGCAATTTGTGGGATATTTTATCTGCAAATAAGGAGACGAAATGAATAAAAAACAGAAAATCAGGTGGATTTTTTGTGTCGCAGGAATGGAATTCCGGAAGTGGATCAGTTTGAAAAATTTTTTGATTTTACTATTTGCTGCAATATTCCTGGGGGAATATGTATATCGGGATATGATTTCAGTGGCACAGCTTACACATTTACAAATTAATATGTTGGAACCATTTGACCTGGTTATGTCCTTCCAATTTTACATTTTAGTCATACCACTGGTGTTTTGTGTATTATTATCCGGATTCCCGGATAACAGTGCAAATAATATTTTTGCTTTTTCCAGGTCAAATCGTGTGATGTGGCTTTGCGGACAAATATTATTTGGTATGTTGACTGGAACTTTATGTATATTGTTTTTTGTAGTAACAAGTCTGCTCTGGGTTGGAAGGAATGGAGTAGTTTCTAACCATTGGAGTAGTTTTATGACAGATATGTATGCGGGATTTCCGGAGATATATGCGAAAAATGACAGGTTATTTTTGGAATCTGGAACAATGAGTCATGGTACTCCAATCAGTGTCGCAATGATATGCATTGGTCTGATGCTGTGCTATTTTATGGTTTTACTTCAAATCTTATGTTTTTTCCATTTGATCGGTCATAAAAAAATGGGTATGTTTGTTGCAATGTCAGTGACTGTGATTGGAGCAATTTCAGTGTCCTTTTTTGAAAAAATATCCTGGTTGTTTCCTATGACACATGCAATTTTTGGTGTCCATTTTGACAAATTTTATGCACAGCCTAAATGTAAAATTGGGTGGTCGTTGCTGTATTTTCTTGTTTTAAACATACTATTGTTTGCAGAAAATGTTTTTCAGGTAAAAAAATGCAGAATAGGAGACAATGGATGAATCAATATATGATAGATATTACGGATGTTGGACTTACAATTCGGGGAAGAGAAATTTTACATGAGATAAATGTACAATTTGAGTGTGGAAAAATATATGGTCTGGTAGGACGTAACGGATCAGGAAAAACAATGTTGATGAAATGCATCTGTGGATTTGTGCATCCGACACACGGAACAGTCAGAGTAAATAGTAAAGTAATCGGAAAAGACATTGATTTTCCCGAAAATATGGGGGTGATAATTGAGAACCCATCTTTTATTTCACATATGTCTGGGTTAAGAAATCTGGAGATTTTGGCAGGATATAAAAAGTGTGTATCGAAAGAACAAGTGAAAAAAATTATGGAATTAGTAAATCTGGATCCTGAAAGCAGACTCCCTGTCAGTAAATACAGTCTTGGAATGAAACAGCGCCTTGGAATTGCACAGGCGATTATGGAAAAACCGAAGTTATTAGTTCTGGATGAACCATTTAATGGACTGGATGAAGACGGTGTAAAAGAGGTCAGAAATATACTGCTCAAAATGAAGCAGACAGGGGTGACAATCGTATTATCTTCGCATAATGCAGAGGATATTAAAATATTATGTAACAGCGTCTACCAGATGAACAAAGGGTATATGAAACAGATTCTCTAAATAATGATAAATTCGTTTATAGTTAAAAAAGAATATATTTAAAAATTATAAAAATAGAGCTATCATTTAGGAAAATGATTGTAATTCAATAGATTGATTTTGATATACTGTATCAAAGTAAGTTTCCTTCCATCTAAAATCAACGTATATATTTAACAAAGGTCAACACATTCCAATGGAATGGTTCAGTTTAAGAGTGTCAGATACTCTTATTTTTGTAAGGATTTCTTACATAAATATCCAGCTTGGATATGACAGGAATAGTCCTGTTTATCAAAAAATAAATATGAATACGCAGATATGTAAAAAGACAGGGCATGATGCTCTGTCTTTTTGCATACCCAGAAAGAAGGAGGAAAAGAAAAATGCAAGTTTCTATTGACAATGATGAATTAGAAAAGAAAGTAGCAATTGCATTGAAAGGCATCAATGGAAGATCATTGGCTCAGGCAATTTTAAAATGCATCATCATCAAAGCAAAAGAGGATGAAATCCTGTTGGAAGCTACCAACCTGGAGATTGGATTACGGGTGAAGGTAGACGGAACGGTAGAGGAGGAAGGATGCTGTGCGATTGATGGAAAATCACTGGCAGACATTTCCAGAAAAATGCCTGACGGTGATGTGGTAATTCAATCGGATGAAAAAACGGCTGTGATATCCGGGAAAAAGGTGAAGATCAAACTGCCAGTCAGCGATGTCGAGAGCTTTCCAGGACTTCCGGATCTGACAGAAATGGAAGTGAGTTGCAGCGTTTTACAGGGAGCGTTGAAAGATGCCTTAAATGGTGTACTATTTTCGATTGCAGTTACAGAAGTAAATCAAATGCTGTCGGTGGTACATGTTAAGTGCGAGGAAGGGCAGATGCGTCTGACCGGACTGGATGGTCATCGGATCGCAATCCGGGCGCTAGAGGTACAGACGGAGGAAATGGAATTAAATCTTCCGGGAATCCCATTAAAAGAGATCGCCAAGCTGTTAAATAATGAGGAACAGAAAGTAGATCTGTGTGTAACGGAGCATCTGGCTTGCTTTCTGATGCCGGATGTCTGGGCATCTATGCGGCTGGTTGACGGAAAATATTTTGATATTTCCGCTTTCCTGCAGGATAAGACAAACAGAAAGATCAGAATCGACAAGACACAGTTAAAAGACAGCGTTTCCAGGGCATTACTGCTATTAGCAGATAAAGTGCAGAAGCCATTGGTCGTACAGGTTGCGGAGAATAAAGTGACACTGGAAGCTGCGACCACAGCAGGGGAAATGTCAGAGTCGATCAATGCCGTAACGGAAGGGGAAAGCGAACCACTAAGAATTGGATATAATCCCCGCTATCTGATGGAGATACTACAGGCCATAGAGGATGAAACCATCGACTTGAGTTTGGGTGGTGCAAAAGATCCTTGTCTGATCAAAGGGATGGATTATCTGTATGTATTATTACCCGTTTCATTAGGCAAAACAGAAGCAGCACTTTAAAGGTGCGAAAGGAAATTTTTGATGAAGAAAGTATTAAAAGGAAAAGTATATTGCACTGAGACTGCAAAGGAAGTTGCGCGTATTGAGAATGGATGTATTTTTTACCACAGTGTTAAAATCTTATTCCCAAAAAAAAACAGGGGAATATTTCTTTTATGAAAAGTACGTCGTAGATGAAAGTATCGAACCATATACGAAAGAGGAAGCGGATGCGTGGCTCAAACGGCATAAAGCTGAAATTGAGGAAACAAAAAAACGTAACAAGAAGTAATTGCAGGTACGGATCATGTCAAAATAGGTTGATCTTGGAACCGGAATGTGATTTGCAGAAACTTTTTTGTAGAAAATTGTAAATATTTGTTACTACATGCCCATTAAATCCGTATATAAGTATATAGGCATGGAAAGGAGGGCTGGAACAAATACTTACAATTCAAATGAAAACAGGAGGTAGAGAACTTGAAAGAAGAAGTGATTATGTGTAAAATAGTCTCAAAGACAAATGGATTTCATGGGAATAGTTGGGAGGTGAAGTACACCGATGAGCTATAAGATGGAAACATTTGAAGAACGCAAAGTGCGCTACATTGAGAAGATTAAAAATCTCACCATGATGAGCGACATCCTGGCAAGGAATGTGCTCAAAGATAAGGAATGCTGTGAATACATATTGCGTATCATTATGAATGACAGCATGTTGACCGTTCTTGATAACCAGGTTCAGGTGGATTACAAAAACTTACATGGCAGGAGTGCTGTTCTTGACTGTGTAGCAAAGTCGGGGGATGGTCGCCTGTTTAATGTAGAAATCCAGCAGGAAGATGAGGGAGCAATCCCGAAACGTGCCAGATATCATTTAGGATTAATGGATATGAATGTATTGAATCCGGGAGAGTTTTTTGATAAACTTCCCGAAACATATATTATATTTGTCACACAGGATGATACGCTTGGTTACAGATTACCGATTGCTCACGTGGATCGGATCATAAAAGAAAATGGGGCAGAATTTGGAGATGAAGCCCACATTATTTATGTGGATTCAAGCAAGCATGAGGATACAGAGCTTGGACGGCTGATGCATGATTTTCACTGCAAGGCGGCATCTGATATGCAGGACGGTGTATTAGCAAAAAGGATATACGAGTTAAAAGAGTCAGAGGAAGGAGTCACGCATATGTGTAAAGTGTTGGAAGAAATTCGTGAAGAGGGACGAATGGAAGACAAAATGGAAACAGCAAACAATTTATATAAGATGGGGATGCCATTGGAGCAGATTGCTCAGGCAGTGCAGGTAAGTGTTCAAATGATCCAGGAATGGCTTTCTGGAGAAACTTCCCCAGTGAAATAATTCTAGTAAATGGATGAATAGCCAGAAATAACAAGATATAGGCTCTGATAATATAACGATCAGAGCCTATCATGTTAAAGGAGGAGTAATAGAAAATGAGCCGAGAGATAGAAGAGATACGTGCAGAAGGCTATGCAAAGGGATATGCCAAGGAATATGCAGAGGAATATGCGGAAGGTTATGTAGAAGGATATACAGAAGGCTATGCACTAGAAGAAAAAAGGAAATGGCGAATCGATTAAATGACTTTGGCCTGCCAGTGGAGCAGATTGCCCAAGCGTTAAATGCAGATGTTTCCATGGTGCAGGAATGGCTTGCTGAGCCACAGTTGCCGAAAGAACAGTAGGTAGGAAGAAAAGATAAAAACAGTGAAATCCTGGCTTCGTTTATTGAGGTCAGGATTTTTTTTCGCATTTTTTTGTTATGAAAGGTGCTCGAAATCCGTATATATAAGTAGACAGATGAGAAAGGATGCAGGAATATCCTGCAAATAGGTACGAAAATGGAACAGTATACATTACCAATTATGCGTTACACGAATGAGATCTGGGATATTTTATATCCGGAGGCTTCCAAGGATGAATGGAGCTGGATGAACAATGTACATTCCAGTGCAGATGCCGCAATCATACAAATGCAAATGGCAAGGCAGAGTGCGCATTATCCTAAAAAACTGGGGAAAGTGCAGTTTGTGGTAATCGACCAGGAGTTTTTTCAGTGGATTGGTATGACGATCCATGAGTGGGGGCGATTGTCACTTGGAAGAAAATCAAAAGACATGCAGAAGTATTTTCATCAGTTGACGGAGTTGGACATGCAGCGGCTCTTGGAAAAGAACCATATGGATCAGGATCATCGGATGTATGTTTACCGATTCCGGACGGAAAATATGTTACCAAATTTGTGTGAACTGCCAACGAATCTAAAAGAGCTGCTTACAGACTGCCTGAAACTGCGGGTGGATGGGAAGCCGTTATATCTACCAGGAATCTGCTTTCCCAAGGATTTTCATGGATTGGAATTTACACCATCAGAACTTTATCGGGATTTCCAGGAGATGGCAGAGATTTACTTTGCCACAGGTGCCAGCGTCCGGAAGGGAAAATACCGCGTGGACCAAAAGCGAGAGGTTCGGAAAGCATCTGGACAGGAGCTTCAGATTCCCTTTGTAGTGGCGCATGAAGCGAAGGCATCCATGAACGTAGAGGAACTGTTTGAGTCACCATTTCACTCAAATGTATTTCCGGAAGAACTGCATACAGCTCTGAAAGAGACGTTTGGTGAGATCCAAAACCCTCAGATTATACGCATTTTGGACTTGCCATGTTTCATGAAGTTTCCATATGTAAAAAACTGACGTATATAAACAATATCAGTCATAGATCAGGATCAGACCTGAAGAAATCATATGTCCCGTTGGGACAGCAAATCATAAGGTGGGAGCATATCCCCACGATCAGAACAGATGCAGAAGCATCGTCGAATGGGCAGGAGATCGCCTGCGAGAAATCAAAATACAATCGGGGGAAATCCCGTTTATACATAGATAGAAAGAAGGAATCCGCACACTGGTGCGGATTTTTTGTATGCAAAAAAGGAGGAAAGGAAAAAGAAATGAGGCAATTTTTTACCTTTTTCTTGTCGTATGACTGGTTTGGATTCCGGCAGAAAAAGAAGAAACAACAAAGAAGGGATTTCTGGTTTCATGGCGATGTCATGCATCTGGGAGCGAAAGCACGTTTTAAGCGGAACGTGGAAGCAGTCAGGCTGTTAAAACATCTGGAGAGGGAAAACCGTCTGGCAACAGAGACAGAGCAGGAAGTATTGGCACGATATGTCGGATGGGGCGGTCTCTCCCAGGCGTTTTCAGAGGATGATGCAGCGTGGGCATCCGAGCACAAAGTCCTGCAGGAATTATTTACGAAAGAAGAATACCTGGCTGCCAGGGCAACGGTTACGGATGCTTTTTATACGGATCAGGGAATCGCTAAAGGTATGTGGGAAACATTGAAGCGGTTTGGCTTTTCACAGGGAAACCTGCTGGAGCCGTCGCTTGGGATTGGAAATTTTTTCAGCATTATGGATGCAGGTCCGATGATCCACCGCTATGGGGTAGAGATCGATCCTGTGAGTGCACGTATTGCAAAACAGCTTTATCAAGAGGCTGAGATCACACAGTCCGGACTCGAAAATACCGGGTATGAAAATAACTTTTTCGACTGTGCTATTGGAAATGTCCCGTTTGGTGATTACCAGGTGGCAGATGCGCGCTATGATCACTTTCACCTGAAAATCCATGAATATTTTCTGATCAGGAGCGTGGACCTGATGCGGGCTGGCGGGATTGCAATCCTGATCACCGCAAAAGGGACACTGGATGGGAAAAATACATCATTCCGGAAACTGCTGGCAAAAAAGGCGGTACTGATTGGAGCAGTGCGGCTTCCCATAGAAGCATTTCAGGGAATGGCAGGGACGAAAGTCACCAGTGACATTCTGGTGCTGCAAAAGAAGGAGCATGCACTTTCGGATACTGCCACATGGGTGGATACGGTACAGACACCGGATGGCTTCCGGGTCAATTCTTATTTTATGGAGCATCCGGAGCAGGTCCTGGGTGACCTGCAGGCAGATACCAGATTCCCACATGCGTTTTGTGTCACGAAACAGGATTTTTGTGCGGATGATGTAAAAGCAGCACTGGACCGGATTAAGGGGACACTGCCGGAAAGCGTACATACAGAGGAAACAGTGTATGCGCCGGCACCGGCGGATGTGAAGAATTACACCTACTTTTTCGATGAACGCGGGGCATTATATTTCAAACGGAATTCTGTGATGGAAGCGGTTTCTGTCGGAAGAATGGCACGTCAGAGGATCGCCGGGATGGATGAAATCCGGCATCTGGTACACCGCCTGTTAAAGTTACAGCAAAAGACGGGAACAGAAGAGGAGCTTACGCGTGTGCGCCACAAGATAAACCAGACTTATGATGCGTATGTGAAACGGTATGGGCATCTGACCAACATGGGAAACAAGGTTTTCCGGGAGGATGCAGACTATCCGCTACTGTGCGCCTTGGAGATTGTGGAAAAGGATCATGTCCGGAAAGCGGATATTTTCTATCGCTGCACCATGCGTAGACAGGAAGTGGTCACAAAGGTGGATTCGTCAGTGGATTCCATCAGTTTGAGCTTAAACCAGTATGGAAAGATCAATCTGCCGTATATGGCAGGACTGGTGCAAAAAGAGGATGAGACAACGGAAGATGCCATGAAACGTCTGACCAAGGAATTGCAGGGACTGATCTATCCAGATCCGGCATGTTACCGGGAACAGACGCCTTACGAGGGATGGGTGACTGCCGGGGAATATCTGTCCGGCAATGTCAGAAAGAAGCTACGTTTTGCGCAAGGCGCTTTCCGGGCTAACCCGAAGCTGTTTGCAGAAAATGTCAAGGCATTGGAGCAGGTGCAGCCGGAGGATATCCCGGCAGGGGACATCTCCATCCAGATCGGAATCCCATGGATCGAAGCGGAGGATTATGAAGCATTTTTATATGAAACGCTTGGGACACCGGAATATTACCGGCGTGATCCGAAACACCCTTCCGATACTGACATTGCGGTAAAACAAAATCCCGTCACAGGGGCTTACTTTATCACCAATAAGGCATCACAGGCATCTGTTTTGCAAGCGAGTGAGACCTATGGAACCGCGCGGATGGATGCCTATACGATCTTTCAGACATCACTGAACATGCGGAAAGTAGTAGTCAAAGATCGGATCGATCATTCCGATGGCAGCGTGACTTATGTGGTGAACCAGAAAGAGACCATGCTGGCTTCCGAAAAGCAGGAGCTCCTTCAGATGAAGTTTAAGAGCTGGCTGTTTGAGGAACCGGGACGAAGGAAAAAGTACGTCCGATATTATAACGAAACATTCAACCATACAAGACTGCGGGAATACGATGGCAGTTTCCTTACGTTTCCGGGGATGAACCCGGCATTCGAACTCAAGCCTTACCAGAAGAATGCGGTGGCCCGGATACTTTTATCCGGAAACACCCTGCTGGCACATTGTGTCGGGGCTGGAAAGAGTTTTGAAATGATTGCTGCCTGCATGGAACTCAAGCGCCTGGGACTGGCACAAAAGCCGCTGATCAGTGTACCAAAAACACTGGTCCGCCAGATGGCTTCCGAGTTTCTGCGCCTGTATCCTGGGGCACATATCCTTGTGACTTCCGAGCGGGATTTTACGAAAAACCGCCGGAAAGAATTCATCTCACGCCTTGCGACCATGGAGTATGACTGTGTGATCATGTCCCACAGTCAGTTTGAACGCATACCGATTTCACCGGATCGAGAGAAGATGATCTTACAGAGACAGTTGGATGAGATCCTTATGGGGATTGATGAACTGAAAGCCAGAACGGGGGAGCACTGGACGGTCAAACAGATGGAGCGGGAGCGAAAATCAATTGAGACAGAACTGAAGAGACTGCAGGATGCATCAAAAGATGATGTCATCTGTTTTGAAGAACTTGGGATCGACTGCATCTTTATCGACGAGGCACATATCTACAAAAACTGCAAGATCTTTTCCAAGATGGGAAACATCCCCGGCATTACAAGTGCGGCATCCAAGCGGGCATCCGATATGCTTGCCAAGTGTCAGTACCTGAATGAATGCACGCCGGGGCGCGGTGTGATCCTGGCGACGGGGACACCGGTGTCAAATTCGATCTGTGAAATGTATGTGATGCAGCGTTACCTGCAAAGCGACAAACTTTCACAGATGGGCTTACAGCAGTTTGACGCCTGGGCAGCAACCTATGGGGAGACAACGACGGCATTGGAGCTGGCAGTGGAAGGCAATGGCTACCGGTTTAAGACCAGGTTTAACCGTTTTAGGAACCTGCCGGAGCTGCTGACGATGTTCCGGGAGATTGCCGATGTGCAGACCAGGGATCAGTTAGACCTTGACGTGCCGGAGGCAGAATACCGGGTGCAGGTCGCAAAACTGGATGCTTATGGAAGAAAGATCATGGACAGTTTCGTGACGCGGGCAGAGCAGATTCATAACGGGGGCGTGGATGCCTCAGTGGATAATTTTTTGAAACTGACAACAGATGCAAGGCTGCTTGGTACAGATGCCAGACTGCTGGATCCGGAGGCACCAAAAAATCCGGATGGAAAGCTGGAGCAGTGCATCGCATGTGTGAAACAGGAGTATGATGCGGCTTTAGCAGAAAGAAAGATCGGGACTCAGCTTGTCTTTTCGGATATCGGAACCCCGAATGGCGGAAGCCGGTTCAGCGTTTATTCCTATATCAAAGAAGGACTGATACAGAATGGAATCCCAAAAGAGCAGATCGCGTTTATCCATGATGCAAAAACAGAGGAAAAACGGCAGCGACTGCTTGATCTGGTGCGGGAAGGGGAAATCCGGGTACTGATAGGATCTACCGAAAAATGCGGCACCGGAGTCAATGTACAGGACCATGTCATTGCCCTGCACCATATCGACTGCCCATGGGTCCCGGCCCACATCGAACAGCGGGAAGGGCGCGGGATACGGCAGGGGAACGAAAATACCAGCGTCCGTATCTATCGGTATGTGACACAGGATACCTTTGATGCGTTTTTATGGTCTGTGCTGGAAAATAAGCAGCGTTTCATCTCCCAGGTGATGCATGCCGGAACGACAGCACGTACCTGTGATGACATAGATGAGATGGTACTTAATTTTGCGGAGCTGAAAGCGATCGCCACAGGTAACCCGTTGATCAAGGAGAAGATGGAGTTAGACAGTGAGGTGCAAAAGCTCCAACTGTTAAAGGCACACTATGACTCCCAAAAGTACGCCCTGCAGGATGCTTATCTGGAAGAATATCCGGCACGCATCCGAAAAGAGACGGAAAAACTCTCCCGGCTGCAGGAGGATCGGGAAACCATTGCTAAGGAAACAAACGATATGTTCTGCATGGAAGTCGAAGGTATCGCCTATCTGGAACGTGCGGAAGCTGCACAGGCGGTGGAAGACCTGCTCTTACGTGCGCCAAAGGGTGTGAAAGTGGAACTGGGACGGTACAGAGGGTTTAATATCTTATATCAGCAGGACATCTTTGGTCGGAACTTAGGTATCTGTGGTCGTAATACATACTGGATTGATGCGTCCCTGTCCGGAAGCGGCTGTATCCGGCGCCTGGATAATTTCTTCACGTCATGGGATAAGATGGAGCAGAAGATCAAAGCAAAGATAGAGGAATACCGAAATGCGCTGAAAGCGGCAAAGGCAGAATATGAAAAGCCGTTTGAACGGGAAGCGGAACTGATCGAAAAGAGCCAGCGACTCTCACAGATCAATGCGTCCCTGGAACTTGACCGGAAGGATGACAGCGGGGAAGCAGTCACATAAAGCGGCAGAAGGAAATAAAGGAGATAGAAAAAACATGACAGTAAAAGAAAAACTGAAACAGGAAGAGGAGAAATTGTTGGAAAGCGTTAACAATTCGTATCGGGACATGATGAGGGCACAGTTTGACTGCATCTTTGAGGAGCTGGAGGAACGGTGCGAGAAAAGTCCGGAATATGCAGCGCGGGTGTTACTTCCCCATAAGAGCTTTGCGCGTTGCATGAAGTATGCCATGAAAAAGATCATGGAGATCCGCACGCCGACGGAGAAGGAAAAAGAACTTGCCCGAAAGCAGGAAGCTCCGATCGTGGCACCGGTTTCTTCCGATGTGTTATTCGAGTGGATCGATGAGTATTATGAGCTTGACGATAAGGAAGCGTATGAGAAAGAAATGCAGAAGCAGGAAGCGGCACAGACTTCCAAAAAGAAGAAACAGACGGTCAAAAAGCCGGCAAAACCATTGCTCGATAACCTGCTTGGAAAAGAAGGCGGCGATACGCCAGACCTGAAGCTATCCAAAGCAAAAAAGAGCAGACGCAAAGAACTGGACGGTCAGTTATCGCTGTTTCAGATATAAGAAAAAATGAAAAATGTGGCAGCACCTAGTTTGTGTGGCAGGGCAGAGATGCCCTGGACGGGGATCTTTTCCCTGTCTGCTGTTACAAAAAAAGAAATGAAGACAGTCAGCAAGAAGGCTGTCTGGGAAAGGGGATATATGAAGATCGCATATAAGGCATTCCGACCGGACCTGTCCTGTCAGGCAGGCGGCAGTACATACCAATACCAGTTACAGAAGTGGAATGAGATCAAGGAGGCAAAATGCAGGGAGACAGGTTTTCACTGCGCGGAAGATCCGCTGGACTGCTTAAGCTACTACCCGGTATGGGAACAGGCGGTATATTACATGGTGGCGGCAGATGGAGACATCGACGAGGATGCCTGTGATTCCAAGATCGCATGCACAAGGCTCCGGTTGCTAAAAAAGATGACAAAAGAGGCGTACATCTATGTGGCACTGGTCTATATGGTGCAGCATCCGACACGTAACTGGAATGCCAATGTAAAGAGAGAACGTGCAGTTGCAGATCGCAACCAGATGGCAGTCAGCCGGGGAAAAAATCCGGCAGCCAAGGGTGGTCTGGGTGCAGTATTAGGGCTTGCCAGGGAAGAACCGGATGGATGTGGGATCACAGAGATCGCGGTGTGTGTGGTAGACGGGAAACGATATCTTCCGGATGTCTATTATGACGTGAACGGAAATGAAGTGCTTATATAAGGAGGAAAAGGAAAATATGAAACGACAAGTGATAAAAGGCTATCCATGGCCGGAAGAAAAACATAGTATCGCAATAAGGAAAGCAGTGATCGACGATGGGATGTATCTCATCGTCGATTTTGTATCTGACAAACCACAGCTTCGGGTCTGCATCGGTAAGAAGGAATATGCCAATTATTACCCGGAAGGAACTGCGGTTACCGTTCAGGGGAAGAAACATGAGACATACGCGGTTTTGCCGGACAGTTGGGACCAAAAGCAGATTGCAAAAGTGATCGAGTCAGACTTACTGGTAAAGCAGGCAGTTTCCTATGACGATGGCGGAACCGGGGTAGAAAAGGAAAATCTGTGCGGATGGATCGGGTTAAAAGAACACGATTGCCAAAAGAAGCTGACGGAACGCAAACACGAGATCCGAAGAGACCGGATTCAGGAGTTTCAGGCACTGGTGCCGGAGATCCCATCAGGATTTAGTAAATGGGCGAGAAAACAGTGTGAGGAACATCTGTTTACTTATGAGCCGTTCCGACGGCGAAAACAGACGACTGGGATCTGCTCCAACTGCGGGCAGGAGTCCGTAGTGGAAAACATACAGCAAAACCAGACGTATATCTGCCCAAAGTGTAACGCAAAGACCAGAACACGCCGCATGGATTATAAACATAAAAATCCGCGTCCGGTTCAGTATAAAGAACGGGAAGTGATCCTATTCCAGCGTGTGGAAGGCGGTTATGTGGAACGGCATTTCATAAGCTGGATGAAACTGGCGGTTGCCAAGGAAAAGTATGGATGTGAGGAAAGTGCAAGAATCTTTCTCCGGCATGGGAAGGAGAGGACTTTCTATGCGAAATATAGTTATCTCACCAGAGAGGTATTCTGGGACGATGCCAATTTTGGTTATTTTGACCCAGGTGGGATGATCCGGATCGAAAATGGTCCCATCTATCCCTGCACGTTTCGCAAAAGCCTTACCAAAGGTACAAAATACCAATACTCGGCACTGGAACAGTTACAGAAAGAACCGGGATTTTCCCCGATCGAATATCTGCAGCGCTATGAAAAATATCCGGTATTGGAGCAGATGGTCAAATCCGGACTTAGGAAACTTGCGTTACAGATGGATCTGTCAAAGCTGAATCTGAAAGCAAAAAAACCATGGGAGTTATTTGGACTTACGAAGGATGCCTTTCACAGACTGCGGCAGATCAATGGGGGAAAAGAGGAGATACTGTGGTTTCAGTATATGGAGCAACAGCATCTTACACTTCCCAATGCGGTTATCTGTGGAATGGCAAAAGAAGGCATTGAGCCTGCAAATATTTCCGGTGTGCCGTTATCTCCGACGGTCATCTATAATTACCTGAAACGGCAGGCGACTGGATGCAAGGGCAGACGGCACATGCGGGAACTGCTTGGCACTTGGGAAGATTACCTTTCCATGGCGGCATATCTGAAGATGCCGATGGATCAGGATATGGTCTTACGTCCCCGCGACCTGCTTTTGGCGCACCGCGAAGTGCTCTCCCAGTGTGGAGGAAAGGAGAAAGGGCTCCGGGTTGTAGAGATCGCTAATAAATTTCCACGTGTGGAAACGGTACTGGCATCCATCAAAGAAAAATATGAGTATGTTGGAAAGACATTTTCGATTGTGGTTCCGGAAAAGATTGAGCAGATCATAGAGGAAGGACAGGCATTGAAACATTGTCTTGACCGTTCAGACCGCTATTTTGAGAGGATTGCAAACCAGGAGTCCTATATTGTGTTCCTGCGTCGGACAAAAGCAATGGAGCAACCCTATTATACGCTGGAGATCGAACCGGATGGAACGACACGCCAGAAGCGGACGGTGGGAGATAATCAGAATAATGATTATCACCGGGCAGAGAAGTTTTTGAAAAAGTGGCAGGCGGCGATCAGACCAAGGCTTTCACAGGAAGATTTTGAGCGACAGGAGATCAGTCGTCAGTTGAGGATGTATGAACTGGAGTCCCTGCGTAACGACAAAGTCACCGTCCATGGCGGAAGCCATGCAGGGGAACTGCTGGCGGATATTTTAGAAGCCGACCTGATGGAAGCATAAAGATTTACAAAGGCATATTTCGTTAATATACATATCACCAAGAAAAATATGAGAAAAATATGAGGAAACATAGATGAAAAAAACAGAAAAAAGATTAATAACCTTATCAGATGGAACTGGCATGGGTGGAGAATTATTAGTATTTAGAACAGATGCTCCGGCAGAAGTGTTGTCAGAGTTGGAGAAAATATCCTGCGAGATTTTTATCAACGGAGCTAATTATGAGGACGTTCCTATATGGGCAGATGTTTTAAAAGAGAAGGGGTATGAATTTACATCTATTGATTCATGCACCCATGTAACTGCTTACGGCACATCAAGTGATTGGCTAGAGGAAACTTTTGGAGAAATCAATGAAAAATATGTCATTGAGGACCAACCCGACCTATTTTTAGGAGCTGACCTGATGGAAGCATAGAAAGTTTTCAAAATAAATTGATTGATTTGAAACAATAGTATATGCTAGTAGATAGGTAAAAGGAGATGGAAGCGCATCTGCAAAAGGATGTGTGCAGGAGACAGAGAAAGTGTATCTGAAAAAGATTTCTTTAGAGAATTTTAGATGTTTTGAAAAAGTCGAGGCTGACTTACAAAAGAAACTGACATTGGTTGTTGGTGCGAATGGTGCCGGAAAAACATCTCTGTTGGAAAGCATTGCCATTGCAATGAGTACCATGTTTACGGCTTTTGATGGAGCAAAAGCTATGAACATCACGAAGGAAAGTGCTCATCTGAAGGCATATAAGATCGGAAGTACCGATAACGTGCAGCCACAGTATCCGGTTCGGATAGGTGCATGGGCACAGTTGGATGAAAGACCGGAGATTTACTGGGAGAGAACGCTAAATACTGCAAAAGGGAAAACCACGATAAAAGATGCCAAACAGATCCTGGAAGTTGCATCAGATTACCAGAAACGGCTCCAGGAAGGGGATACCTCATTACTGTTGCCGATCATTGCTTACTATGGTACAGGCAGACAATGGGATTATCATCGTGAAAAGCAGGCGGACATTTCTGAAAAAAATACAAGAACGAACGGTTACATTGATTGTATGAGCGGAACGGCAAATATCAAATTGATGATGAACTGGTTTTTGAAAATGACAGTGCAAAAATACCAGAACCAGGAAAATGGGTATGGACCAGTACCGGAGCTGGAAGCAGTTTTTTCCGCGATGGAGCAATGCTGCAATCGGATCACCGGTTCTAACGATGCAAAGATTCAGTACAATATAGGAACCAAGGAAATTGATGTTGCTTATACGGATGCACAGGGAATGCGCATGTGTATCCCACTAAACCAGTTGAGTGATGGCTATAAAAGCACGATCAGTCTGGTAACAGATATTGCATATCGTATGGCAGTATTGAACCCTCAGTGCCTGGGCGAAGTCTGCAAAAAAACGGATGGAATCATTTTGATTGATGAGGTGGATCTTCATCTTCATCCAGCATGGCAGAAACAGCTCTTACATGACCTGACGGAAATTTTCCCAAATGTTCAGTTTGTTGTCAGTACAAATGCTCCGGAAGTAATCAATTCAGTAGCAAGGGAGCAGGTGGTTGTCCTGGAAAACTATCAGGCATTACCGGCACCTGCAGAGACCTATGGAAAAGATGCGAATAGTATTTTGCGTGCGATTATGCGTGTAAAAGAGCGTCCAGATGACATTATGGAGAAATTTGAGCTGTTCTATCATGCAATCGATGCACAAGAGTATACACTGGCAAATGAGATCCTTGGAAACCTGGATGAAATCCTTGGGGATGATCCTGATCTTACAGCGATGCATATACAACTGGATTTAGAGCAGATGTAAACATTGTATAGAAAAGTGTTTTGAAATATCCAGATAATTGGTTGGAAAAACATAATTAGGTAGCAAACGTATCAGGCAGGCTTTGATTTAGAGAGATTCTGAATCAGAGCCTGTTTTTGTTTATTTGAATATGTAAAATGAGTATAATGTAATTTGGCAAAAGGGATTAAAATATGTTATGTTGAATATAAGAAAAATTGTTAGGAGAGGATTATGACAAAGTTATATGAATATTTGATTTCCAATTATAAACCGAATGAACCTATCTTTGTTTCTGATCTTCAGCTTTCGATATCAGATGCCAATCTCCAGCAGATGTTTAATCTACTATGTGATTCGGGAAAGATTAAGAGATTTGATATTGGTATTTATTATCTCCCGAAAGAAAGTCGGCTGACGGGAGGTGTCCCGCTTGGGGCTGATACCGTCGCAAGATATAAATACGTTTCCAGAAACGGAAGGATTGACGGTTATTATTCTGGTTATACGTTCGCAAATCAGCTTGGAGTTATTACACAGGTGCCGTATACATTAGAAATCGTATCAAATAATGCAAGTGCGAAAGTGCAAGAGGTGAACTTGCAGGGAAGAAAAGTGATTCTTCGTAAAGCAAAAATCCCTGTTACTAAGGAAAATTATAAAATATTACAGTTCTTGGATTTTCTCAAAGACGTAGAGTTGTATATGGATAAAAATAATGAAGTGTATATTGAGCGTATAAAACGGTATATTGTGGATGAGCAAATTTGTAAAATGGATGTGGACCTTTATATCAGGCAATATCCAGACAGGACATACCGTTCAATTTATGAAATGGGTTTATATGAGTTTTTTGTATAGTGATAAAGGACTAGCAAAAATGAGTGTGTTGTGGTGTTGCAGTAAATAAAGAAAGTGTGGAAAATATGAAGATATTTGTAGATGCCGATGCCTGTCCAGTTGTAGGAATCGTTGAGAAAATAGCTGAAAAATATGATGTGCCAGTTACTTTGCTTTGTGATACGAACCATGTGCTTGCATCTGAATATAGCGAAGTGATCGTGGTTGGTGCAGGAGCAGATGCAGTAGATTATAAACTGATCAGTCTGTGCCATAGAGGGGATATTGTAGTATCACAGGATTATGGTGTAGCAGCAATGGCTCTTGGAAAAGGCGCATATGCGATCCACCAGTCCGGGAAGTGGTATACAAACGAAAATATCGATCAGATGCTGATGGAACGACATATAAATAAAAAAGCCAGACGAAGCTCCGGAAAAAATCACATCAAAGGTCCCAAAAAACGGACAGGTGAGGATGATGAGCGTTTTGCAGAGGCATTTGAAAAATTGGTGCGGATGGCACAGAAAGAAACATAATAGATAAAAGTTTGTAGATGATTTTATGACACCATGATGGAAAGTGTGCAAAAGGTAAAAGATGAGGATATGTTATGGGGAAAGAAAAATTTGAAGATATTTGTGTTCAGAATTTATCGGCAGAACATTTTGGAAAGTATGTTTCTGGAAAACTAAAAGTATTTTCTACGGCACGTTGTTGTACGGAATTTACGGAAAGTCCAGACTTTTTATTTGAGAAAAATAATGAATATTATGGCGTGGAGCATTTTGTGATCGATTTATTGTATAAAGAGCAGGAAGGAGTACAACGATCAGGAAGTAGGCTTGCAGATAGCGGAATATGGGAGATCTATAAGCATCATCATGAGGCATTGATAAAAAATCAGTTTGATGCAAAAATAGCAGCAAAGGATTTGGAAAAGGCAATACAAGAAATGGCAGATTTGGTTGCTAAATTCAATTATGCTCAGTATATGGATGAGTTTAAAAGAATTGTTGAAAAACATGCAGGAAAAGTCGGGAAATATTATGAAAATATTCAGCAACCAGGAAAAACGAAAATATACTTTTTGATAGAGGAACGGAATCCGTTTAGTGGAGCATTTGGCAAAGGGATTGATTGTTTTGTAAGACGTAGGGATGGAGCTTTGATAAAAAGAACTTCTCCGCAAACAATCTTAACGGTTGAAATGATGCGGATTTTAAAAAAGTATATCGGAAAAATAGAGGGCGTCATTTTTCAAACATATGATTTTTCTGACATAAGCAATCAGATGGTTTCCATGATATATTTGGATATGACAAGTGAGAAAATGTTAAAAAGCAGTCTTGATGCCCAAAAATTAACGGTTTATCAAGATTTTTATTTTACGGCTCCATATGTCGATTTATATTTGGATGTAAAAAATTAAATTATGCAGTACAACAAGAGGGACAGTTTCGGCTGTCTCTTTTAGTTTCCGCATTTTCAAAAGTGACGTATATCAAACATATAGCCGGACAGGTTCCGGCAAATTGACATTATAGGAGGACAAAAACAAAAATGTACGCACTTACACGAAGAATACCTGAACATCAAAATATGGATCAGAACGTATGGAAGAAAAGGATAAAGGCGGCTGCAATCCGTCTGGAAGGAGCTATGCTGCTTGGGAGCATGGCGGTGGTACAGATGCATGCGGCAGAAGGAAGCGATATCTTCACAAAAGCCAAAGGGATGATGAATACCCTGTATAAATCCATTGCAGGGATTTCATCTGTAACGGCGGGCTGTGTTGCCGGCATTTGTCTGTATTTAATGTTTTTCTCGAAAAACAGAAATACGGTGGAAGAATCTATCGCCTGGTTAAAGAGGATTGCTGTGTGCTGGATCGCGATCATGCTGATGGCATCCATCATCTATTTTGTTACTACAAACCTTGGAATTGGGGACAACGCATCCTTATATTAAGATGTAGGAACCAATTCACTGATAGAGAGATCTCCTGTGCATTTTGTGCATGGGAGATTTTTTGGAAGACTAACTATTAAAAGTCAAGCCTTAAAATGATATTTTTTGAATAAAGTACA
>OLNC01000764.1_pt1 | contig 25808 bp, 20 predicted proteins | sample 1672011 | NCBI WGS metagenome assembly OLNC01 (sample SAMEA3136636, study PRJEB25190) | human gut metagenome | biome: human gut; feature: human-associated habitat; material: faeces | place: Austria | collected 2013 | reverse complement strand
TATTCGTAAGCGGCGGTCCAATGCTTGCCGGACATCTGAACGGACACAAGACAAGTCTTTCCAGTATGTTCGAGGCAGTAGGTGCTTACGCAGCAGGCAAGCTTGATGAGGACGGACTGACAGAATGTGAAATGAAAACATGTCCTACATGCGGATCCTGTTCCGGTATGTACACAGCAAACTCCATGAACTGTCTGACAGAGGTTCTTGGTATGGGCCTGAAAGGAAACGGAACTATTCCTGCTGTATATTCCGAACGTATCCGTCTTGCAAAACATGCAGGTATGCAGGTTATGGAAATGTACAGAAAGAATATCCGTCCAAGAGATATCATGACAAAAGAAGCAATCCTCAATGCTCTGACAGTAGACATGGCACTTGGATGCTCTACAAACAGTATGCTTCATCTTCCGGCTATCGCTCATGAGATCGGAATGGACTTCGATATCAGCTTTGCAAATGAGATCAGTGCAAAGACTCCGAACCTCTGCCACCTTGCACCAGCAGGCCCTACATACATGGAAGACCTGAACGAAGCAGGCGGTGTGTACGCAGTTATGAACGAATTGAATAAGAAGGGACTCCTTCATACAGAGTGCATGACAGTTACAGGTAAGACAGTAGGCGAGAACATCAAAGACTGTGTAAACTTAAATCCTGAAGTTATCAGACCGATCGATAATCCATACAGCCAGACAGGCGGACTTGCAGTACTGAAAGGAAACCTTGCACCGGACGGTGGCGTTGTAAAACGTTCCGCAGTAGTAGAAGAGATGATGGTTCATGAAGGACCGGCAAGAGTCTTCGACTGCGAAGAAGATGCGATCGCAGCGATCAAAGGCGGTAAGATTGTAGAAGGTGATGTAGTTGTTATCCGTTACGAAGGACCAAAAGGCGGCCCTGGAATGAGAGAGATGCTGAACCCGACATCTGCAATTGCAGGTATGGGACTTGGTTCATCTGTAGCCCTGATCACAGACGGACGTTTCAGCGGTGCTTCCAGAGGTGCATCTATCGGACATGTTTCACCGGAAGCAGCAGTCGGCGGCCCGATCGCACTTGTTGAAGAAGGCGACATCATCAGCATTAACATTCCGGAACTGAAACTGGAACTCAAGGTTTCTGATGAAGAAATGCAGGCAAGAAAAGCAAAATGGCAGCCACGTGAACCGAAAGTAACAACAGGATATCTTGCAAGATATGCTGCAATGGTAACTTCCGGAAACAGAGGTGCGATCCTTGAAGTACCGAAAGCCAAATAATAAGTGGGTTCCAGGTTTAGAAATCAGTTAGGAGGAACACAAGATGCAGCTTACAGGTGCTGAAATCATCGTTGAATGTTTAAAAGAACAGGGCGTTGACACTGTATTCGGATATCCGGGCGGTGCCATCCTGAATGTATATGACGCCCTCTATGAATATAAAGATCAGATCACTCATGTGCTGACTTCCCATGAACAGGGAGCTTCCCATGCAGCAGACGGATATGCAAGGGCTACAGGTAAAGTCGGTGTATGCCTTGCAACTTCCGGTCCTGGAGCCACCAATCTGGTAACAGGAATCGCAACTGCATACATGGATTCTGTGCCAATGGTATCTATCACATGTAATGTAGGAACCCCGCTTCTTGGAAAGGATTCTTTCCAGGAGGTTGATATCACCGGAATCGTAATGCCGATCACGAAGCACAGCTTTATCGTAAAGGATATTACCACTCTGGCTGACACTGTCCGCAGAGCATTTTATATTGCAAAGAGCGGTCGTCCAGGTCCTGTACTTGTAGATGTGACCAAGGATGTAACAGGTGCGAAATACGAATACACTGCCTGCCGTCCGACAGCTGTCACACCTAAGGTAGATACAATTAAAGACGAAGATATCGCAACAGCAGTCCAGATGATCAAGGTTGCGAAGAAACCATTTATCTTCACAGGCGGCGGCACGATCATTTCAGGAGCATCCAAAGAAGTGACAGAACTTGCTTATAAGATCGATGCTCCGGTATGTGACAGTCTTATGGGTAAAGGTGGATTTTCCGGCGAAGATCCTTTATATACCGGAATGCTTGGAATGCATGGAACAAAAGCTTCCAATCTGGGAGTTTCCCAATGCGATCTTCTGATCACACTGGGAGCCAGATTCAGCGACCGTGTCACAGGAAACACCAAAACTTTCGCAAAGAATGCAAAGATTCTTCAGATCGACGTAGACGCAGCTGAGATCAATAAGAACATTGTAGTAGATGCAAGAGTCGTAGGAGATGAGAAAGAAGTTCTGAAACGGATCCTGGAACAGCTTCCTGAGATGAAACATCCGGAATGGATCGCACATATTGATGGGCTGAAAGAGAAATATCCATTAAGATATGACCATTCACAGCTTACAGGTCCCTATATTATTGAGAAGCTTTATGAGCTGACAAAAGGAGATGCCATCATCACAACTGAAGTAGGCCAGAACCAGATGTGGGCAGCTCAGTATTTCAAATATAAAGAACCAAGAACATTCCTTTCTTCCGGTGGTTTGGGAACGATGGGATATGGACTTGGAGCAGCAATCGGTGCGAAGATGGGAAGACCGGATAAAACTGTGGTAAATATTGCAGGTGACGGATGCTTCCGTATGAATATGAACGAGATTGCGACAGCAGTCCGCTGCAACAGACCGTTAATTCAGATCGTACTGAACAATCACGTGCTCGGAATGGTACGTCAGTGGCAGACTTTGTTCTATGATCACAGATATTCCCATACAATTTTAAATGATTCCGTTGATTTTGTGAAACTGGCAGAAGCCATGGGTGCAAAAGCAATCCGTGTGACTACCATGGAAGAAGTGGAGCCAGCTTTGAAAGAGGCCCTTGCATGTCCGGGACCAATCGTACTCGACTGTATGATCGACCAGGATCTCAGCGTATTTCCGATGGTGCCGGCAGGCGCAAGCATTGATGACATTTTTGACGAGGAGGATATGAAAAACAATGAGCAGAGTGTATAATTTTTCCGCAGGACCGGCTGTATTGCCGGAAGAAGTATTAAAAGAGGTTGCTGAGGAGATGATGGACTATCAGGGAACTGGTATGTCTGTAATGGAAATGAGCCACAGAAGTGCGGATTTCCAGAAGATCATCGATGAAGCAGAGCAGGATCTGCGTGATCTGATGAAGATTCCGGATAACTACAAGGTATTATTTCTTCAGGGCGGAGCTTCCCAGCAGTTCGCAGCAATCCCGATGAATCTGATGAAGAACAAAGTTGCAGATTATATTGTAACAGGACAGTGGGCAAAGAAAGCATACCAGGAAGCACAGAAGTACGGAAAAGTAAATAAGATTGCTTCTTCTGAGGACAAGACTTTTTCCTATATCCCTGACTGCAGCGACCTTCCGATCAGCCCAGATGCGGATTATGTATACATTTGTGAAAACAACACAATTTACGGAACAAAATTCAAGAAACTCCCGAACACAAAAGGTAAAACTCTGGTAGCAGACGTTTCTTCCTGCTTCTTATCTGAGCCGGTTGATGTATCCAAATACGGAATCATTTATGGTGGTGTTCAGAAGAACATCGGACCTGCAGGTATGGTAATCTCCATTATCCGCGAGGATTTGATCACAGACGATGTTCTGGAAGGAACACCGACTATGCTGAAATTCAAAACACAGGCTGATGCCGATTCTCTTTACAATACTCCGAACTGCTTCTGCATCTATGTGTGCGGTAAAGTCTTCAAATGGCTGAAGAAAATGGGTGGTCTGGAAGAAATGCAGAGACGCAACATTGAGAAAGCCAAAATCCTCTATGATTTCCTTGATCAGAGCAAGCTCTTCAAAGGAACTGTTGTACCTGAAGACCGTTCTCTCATGAATGTACCGTTTGTAACAGGTGACAAGGATATGGATGCCAAATTTGTAAAAGAAGCAAAAGAGGCAGGACTTGTAAACTTAAAAGGACACCGTACAGTAGGTGGTATGCGTGCAAGTATCTATAATGCTATGCCAAAAGAAGGCGTAGAAGCTCTGGTTGCATTTATGAAAAAATTCGAGGAGGAAAATGCGTAATGTATCAGTATCATTGCCTGAATCCTATTGCTGCAAAAGGCCTGGATCTTTTTGGAGAGGATTATAAGAAAACAGAAACACTGTACGAAGCAGATGCAGTCCTGGTAAGAAGTGCGAAAATGCACGATATGGAACTTCCGGAAGGAGTGAAAGCCATTGCCCGTGCAGGTGCAGGTGTCAATAACATCCCTGTTATGGACTGTGCAGAAAAGGGAATTGTTGTATTCAACACACCAGGTGCCAATGCCAATGGCGTAAAGGAATTGGTTTTGGCAGGAATGCTCTTGGCATCCCGTGATATCGTAGGTGGTATTGAATGGGTTGCCAAAGAAAAAGATCAGGAAGATATCGGCAAGCTTGCTGAGAAACAGAAGAAACAGTTCGCAGGATGCGAGATCATGGGTAAAAAGCTGGGAATTATCGGTCTGGGAGCCATCGGGGCAATGGTAGCAAACGCTGCTTCTGCTCTTGGAATGGAAGTTTATGGATATGATCCGTATATCTCCATTGATGCGGCATGGAATCTTTCCCGTACTATTAAACATATCAAGAGCCTGGATGAGATCTATTCTCAGTGTGATTACATAACCATCCATGTACCGCTTCTTGACAGCACAAAAGAGATGATCAATAAAGAGGCGTTCAGCAAGATGAAAGACGGTGTGGTACTTCTCAACTTTGCCCGTGACCTTCTGGTTGACGAGAACGCTTTGATCGAAGCGCTGGAGAGTGGAAAAGTCAAAAAATATGTGACAGATTTTGCCAACCACACAGTAGCAGGAAGAGACGGAATCCTGGTAACTCCTCATCTGGGAGCTTCCACAGAGGAATCCGAAGAAAACTGTGCAGTGATGGCTGTAAAAGAACTGAGAGATTTCCTGGAAAATGGAAATATCAAGAACTCTGTAAACTTCCCGAACTGTGATATGGGAACCTGTGTGGCAGTAGGACGTATTGCTATCACTCATAAAAATGTTCCGAACATGATCAGCCAATTCACCAAGATCCTCGGTGCAGAAGGGCTGAATATCGCAGATATGACCAATAAGAGTAAAGGGGAATATGCATACACACTGATCGACCTAGAGAGCACAGCATCCAAAGAGGCATTGGATGAACTGAAGTCCATCGAAGGTGTTTCCAGAGTACGTGTGATCAAATAATTAATTATAGAATAACAAAACATAAAATAACAGAACATAAAAATGGATACGCTGCATTTAGCGTATCCATTTTGTATGTTCGTATATTTGACTGTTTTAGCAGGTTATGCTGCTGTTTTAAGCATTTCTGGATTTGATGAAATCCAGGACTTCTTCTTTGGCAGGCATTACACGAAGAGCACCTTTGCGTGTAGTGATCAGGGAAGCTGCGGCATTGGCAAATGTCAGCAGTTCTTTTAAATTCTCTGCTGTAAGATTATCCAGTCCATGTTCCAGAATATAATTTAAAGAGCTTGCACAGAATGTATCTCCTGCACCTGTGGTTTCGATGGTGTGCTCCTGAAGGAACGGAGCTGCCTCTACACGGAGATCTTTGTAATAAGCACGGCTTCCGTCTTTACCCATGGTGATAAGGATCAGCGGGATGTTGTATTTTTCTTTCAGAAGAGCGGCACCCTTATCATAATCTGTAGTTCCAAAAAGAAATTCTACTTCATTGTCGGAAATTTTCAGGATATCACATTTTCCAAGACCGTATTCGATCTCAGCTCTGGCATCTTCCAGGGATTTCCATAATGGAGGACGGAGATTCGGATCAAAGCTGACAATACATCCGGCTTCTTTGGCAACGTCAAGGGCGTAGCGTGTAGCTTCTCTTACACTCTCGTGTGTAGAAGAAAGAGTTCCAAAATGGAAAATACGGGAATCCCTGATCAGGTCTTCCTGAACTTCATCTCTGGTAAGCATCATATCTGCACCCGGGTTGCGGTAAAAAGAGAAATCTCTGTCTCCGTCAGGATAAGTATGTACGAAAGCCAGGGTAGTATGTACCTCTTTATCGATCACCAGATTGCGGGTATCGATGTTTACTTCTTCCACAGCATTTTTAAGCTGTGTTCCGAACATATCATTGCCAACTTTGCCGATAAAAGCCGCTTTTTTGCCAAGTTTCTCAAGCATGGCCAGTACATTGCAGGGTGCACCGCCAGGATTGGCTTCCAGTACAGGATTTCCCTGTGTACTTGTTCCGCTCTCGGTAAAGTCAATAAGTAATTCGCCTAAAGCAGTTACATCAAAGGTTTTGTTTCCCATTGTGTGTTTCCTCCTTGCATTTATAAATCATAATTTAGCGCAGAATACGGTATTTGTCAAACAATTTCCTTTATTTTTCCTGATAAAAATGTTAAAATGTAAACAATACAGATGTTTACGGGTATGAATATCCGACAGATATCTGAAGGAAAATCGGGAGGTGCATGTTAATATGAATGAAAAAATATATAGCTATATGAACTGGCCACGGATAGAGGCAGTTGTTTACGGAGAAGAGACATCTCCCAGAGATGTAATGGGGCCTAAGATCACGAAAGACGGAGTTCTGGTACAGGGATTTTTCCCGGATGCACAGGAAGTCGATGTGATAAGCGGCGGGAAAACATATCCGTGCGAAATGGAGGATGAGGCAGGATATTTTGCAGCGCTGCTGCCGTTGAGAAAAGTACCGGACTATAAATTTTCTGTAAAGACCGGAGAAGAAATAATGGAATTTTATGATCCCTATTCTTTTGCCTGCCAGATTACAGAAGAAGAGGAAAAGGCATTCTGTGCAGGTGTGTACTATGAGGCATACAAGAAGCTGGGTGCACACCCAATGGAGATCAATGGAATAAAAGGAATCTTGTTTGCAGTCTGGGCACCTAATGCGGTGAGTGTAAATGTAGTGGGAGATTTTAACGGATGGATGGGTCGTGCAAGCATTATGCATCGCATGCCGATGTCAGGGATCTTTGAACTGTTTATCCCGGGCGTAAAGGTGGGAGCCCTTTATAAATATGAGATCAAAATAAAAGGCGGAGAAGTTCTGCTGAAAGCAGATCCTTATGGAAACAGGGCACAGAGTGATCCGGAGGGAGCGTCTGTAGTAGCTGATCTCAGTAACTTCACCTGGAAGGATCAGGAGTGGCTGGAACAGAGAAAGAGGTTTCAGGACAGAAAGCAGCCAATCTCTGTCTATGAAACTTCTCTGGAGCAGTGGAAGAGCATGGAAGAGCTGACAGATTTTCTGGAAGAGACAGATTACACACATGTGGAGCTTCATCCGGTTATGGAATATATAGATGACATCACAGGCGGATATTCTACTTACAGCTATTATGCTTTTTCTTCCAGATTCGGAACACCTGAAGATTTCAGAAAAATGACAGATGCACTGCATCAGGCAGGGATCGGTGTGATCCTTGACTGGACCCCTGCACAGTTTCCACGATATGCATCCGGTCTGGAGAAATTTGATGGAACACCTTTGTATGAGAAACAGGATCCGGCACAGGCGGTTCATCCATTCTGGGGAACTTTGCTTTATAACTATGCAAGCCCTATGGTAAAGGATTTCCTGATTTCCAATGCATGTTTCTGGATGGAAGAATATCATGTGGACGGGCTTCGTATGGACGATGTAGATGCCATGTTGTATCTGGATTATGGCCGGAATCCGGGAGAGTGGACTCCGAATCTGTATGGAAGTAATGAAAATCTGGAAGCAGTGGAATTCCTGAAACATCTGAATTCTATAGTGAAGAAGAGGAATCCGGGAGTGCTTCTTATTGCACAGGAAGACGGACTATGGCCGGAGCTGACAGACAGTGTGGAAAATGACCATCTGGGTTTTGACTATAAATGGAGCGGCGGCTGGACTAGCGATCTCCTTACTTATTTAGGCAAAGATCCCATTGAACGCAGGAACTTTCATGACCAGCTGACAGTATCCATGCTTTATGCATATTGTGAACATTATGTGCTGACTTTGGGAAGCAGAGATGTGGGTGACCTGAAAGCATTTGCAGGCAGACTGCCGGGAAACGAGCAGCAGAAGGCTGCGCAGATCCGGGAAGCTTATACTTATATGATGCTTCATCCAGGATGTAAAATGATGTCTCCGGATCCCGATATGCCTCAGAATATGAAATCTTTTATCAAAGATTTGAACAATATGTATCTGGCTCATCCTGCCATGTATCAGATGGATGATGAATATAACGGATTTGAATGGATCCAGCTGATGAAATATGAAGAAAATGTGATCGCATTCTTGAGAAAGACAGAGAAACCGGAGGAGACGATCCTGGCTGTCTGCAATTTCGCGGCAATTCCATATGAAAACTATCAGGTTGGCGTACCTTTTGCCGGCAAATATAAAGAAATCTTTAACAGTGATGATAAGAAATACGGCGGTGAAGGTGTAGTCAATGGAAGAGTCAAAGCTGCAAAGAAGGCAGAGTGCGATGAGAGAGAATATTCTATTACAGTGAAACTCCCTGCACTTGGCGTGGCGATCTTTACCTGCATGCCAGAGGAAGAACCGAAAGAGAAGAAAGCAGCAGAAACTCAGATTAAGAAGTCAATTACCAAGGCGAGAACTGTGCGTAAGGCTGTTGCGAAAACAAAAACAGCTGTAAAAACAGCAGTGAAACCGTTGACAAAGAAAGTGACAAAAACAGCACTAGAAGTAACAAATGAAACAGATTCAAAAACAGTACCTGAAGTTGCAGAAGTGACGAAGTCTGTTATAAAAAAGACAGCGAAACCTGCAGCAAAAAAAGTCACAAAGACGAGATCCAAAACATCGGTGAAAAAGGACTTGACAGAAAATAAATAATATTATAAACTAAATGTTGTGGCTGTCAAAACTGTTAACTTCTGGCAGTTGCAGCATAAGCTGAAATAGCTCAGTCGGTAGAGCACTTCACTCGTAATGAAGGGGTCGTGAGTTCGAGTCTCATTTTCAGCTTGACTTTTTAAATCCCGTAAACCCAGTAGAATCAAGGGCTTACGGGATTTCTTACGTTTATACAATACGATATAATTTATATAAAATAAAATTTCTACCCCTATCTTTACCACAACCGGAGAACTTATTGCAGAATTACATAATTGGAAGAGTAAGCAGTGAAGGAGAGTGTGAATATTCACTTGATTTACTTGACTCTACAACGGTTGTAAGGTTTATTCTAATTTAGACGACAAATGAGAGGAGTTTATGATATCATGGAAAGAAATCTTACATCCGGCTGTGTCCTCAGACTCTGCTTCCCATGGGGCTTGCTACGGCCACAGGGTAATTGCTGTCAGTGATCATCTGTGTGGCTGCCTATCTGCTGCTGAATACGCACAAAAAGAAAGACAGCCGTATACACAGATAAAAACTCCTTGACAATCTGCGTTTCATCCATTAAGATAACTTTGGATTGAAAATAAAACTAACCGGAAATCCAACGAAAATAAAGGTTGATTTCCGGTTTTTCTTGTATCTGTGGATATTTTTTCATAAAAGATTTTAGCAAAAGGAGGCAGTGGAATTGACCAGAGAAGAAGAAAAGATCATACGTATCATCGATTCACATAAAGATGAGATCATTGCCTTTGCAAGTGATATTGCCGGACATCCGGAACCAGGATTTGAAGAAGAGAGAACCGCAGCGAAAACTGCGGCTGTTCTGCGTGACCTGGGTCTGGAGGTACATACAGACCTTGCACGTACAGGAGTACGCGCAGATTGGATGGAACAGGATGGACCAAATATCACTGTAATTGGTGAAATGGATGCGATCGGATGCAGAACTCATCCAATGGCGGATCCCCATAATCAAACAGCACATGCATGCGGACACCACGCACAGCTTGCAGCCATGATTGGCGCAGCATTGGCATTAGCCGATGAAGAAGTGAGAGCTTCTCTGTCTGGGTCCGTATCTTTTTTTGCCGTTCCGGCAGAAGAATATATAGATGCAGATAAACGCAAACGCCTGAAAAAAGAGGGCATCGGTTTCCCGGGATCAGGAAAAAGTGAGCTGATCCGTACAGGGGCTTTTGACAGAACAGATATCATGATGACGACTCATGTACACATGGTTCCTGTATCAGAAGACCTGTATCTGGGAAACCCTGCATGTAACGGATATGCAGCAGAACGGGTCACAGTAAGAGGGAAGGCGGCCCACGCAGCCATTGATCCCTGGGATGGTGTCAATGCACTGAGCATTACCTCAAGTGCCATACAGATGATGGGACTGATGCGGGAAACTTTCCGGGAAGAGGATCATGTAAGACTTCATAATGTGATCCGAAAGGCCGGAGATGTGATAAACAGTGTTCCGGACGAGGCTGTGATCGAGACAAAGGTACGTGCAGGTTCCCTGGAATGCATCGAGCATACGATGAATATGGTAAACAGAGCGTATGAGGGAGCTGCTTATGCATTTGGAGGCAGAATTGAAACAGAGCCTTTGCAGGGGTATATGCCCATACGCTGGAGAAAGGCAGACCAGGCATTGATCGAATCAGCCAGCCAGCTGGGCGTTTCTTTCCGGGAAGTCACAGAATATGATTTTAATAATGCGTGTACAGATGTAGGAGACCTGACGCATCTTTTTCCTGTGGTAAATTTCACTTTTAATGGTTTCGAAGGAAAGCTTCACGGAACTGATTTCAGGATCACAGATGAAGAAAAGGCCTATATCCTGCCTGCGAAAATGATCGCACTTACAGTATACAAACTGTTGAAAGAAGATGCCATCCAGGCGAAAGAGATCATACAGGGATTCCAGCCGGTATTTGATCGGGAAGGTTACTGCAGATATGTTGAAAACAGCCTGAAGACAGAGACAGCAGATTCCCGAAAACAGGAGGCATAAAAATATGGCAGAAATCTCACTGGAATTAAGGAATATCAAAAAAAGTTTCACATCTGAGGAAACGGTTCTGAATAACATTGATCTGACTATTGAAAAAGGGGAATTCATCACCCTGTTAGGTTCTTCCGGATGTGGAAAGACAACCACTCTGCGTATCATTGCAGGGTTGGAACAGCCGGATGAAGGAAGCGTATGGCTGGACGGCAGGGAAGTGACGAACCTGGCGCCCAATGAAAGGGATGTAAATACTGTATTTCAGAATTATGCTCTTTTTCCCCATATGAATGTAGTGGAAAATATCGGATATGGACTGAAACTGAAAAAAGTTCCCAGAGCAGAGATAAAAAAAAGGGTAAACGAAATGCTGGAACTGGTTCAGCTGGAAGGATATGGAAAAAGACAACCTTCTGAGCTATCCGGTGGACAGAAACAGCGCGTAGCCATTGCCAGGGCACTGGTGAATAATCCCAAGGTTTTACTTCTGGATGAACCTCTGGGGGCATTGGATCTGCAGCTTCGCAGAGCCATGCAGATCGAATTAAAGCATCTGCAGAAGAAGCTTGGGCTGACTTTTATCTATATCACCCATGATCAGGAAGAAGCCATCAATATGTCTGACAGAATCGCAGTTATGAATCACGGACAGATTGAGCAGATCGGCACACCGGATGAGATTTATAATCATCCGGAAACCAGTTATGTGGCTGCTTTTGTGGGAAATGCCAACATTCTGAAAGGAGTGGTAACGGAAACAGGTAAGGATCTGGTATCTGTACAGATTGGAAATGATACAGTTTCTGTACTGGCACCGGAGGATAAGCCGAAAAAAGGTGAGAACGTTACCATTGCGATCCGCAGTGAGAATATTATTCTGAATGAGAAGGTCAGCAGTGGATTAAAGGCAAAAGTTCTGGAGAAAAATTTCGCAGGCGGACAGCTTCGGGTTACGCTGGGACTTGCAGATGGAACCAGGCTTATCGCCAGCAGATATGGGATTGATGTGACAGTAGAAGAAGGACAGCAGGTAAGCTGGGGATTTCATCCATCTTCTGCAGTGCTGGTGGACAGGAGGGCGTGATATGAAAAAGCAGAAAAACAGCTCTGCATGGATGGCCCTTCCCCTGTATATCTTCACCATAGTATTTGTGATCTGTCCGCTGCTTTATGTGGTGGCATTAAGTTTCGCCACACCTAACAGAGGTTACGGAGTGACATGGAAATTTACACTGGATAATTATAAGAATATTCTGGAACCTGTATATCTGAATACATTTGTGGAATCATTAAAGCTGGCACTGACAAGTACGGCGGCGATCGTGTTGATCGGCTATCCATTCGGATACTTTATGGCGAAACTTCCGGAACACAGGAAAAAGAAAGCACATCTGCTTCTGACGCTTCCTTTCTGGGTGAATTCCCTGATACGTCTTTATGGATGGATCATTATTCTTCAGAAAAAGGGACTGCTGAATTTCGTTCTTATGAAACTGGGGCTGATAAAAAAGCCGCTGGCTATTTTATACAGTTATCCTGCTATTGTGGTGGGAATGATCTATGTATTGCTGCCTTTTATGATCATGTCTGTATATTCCAGCGCAGAAAAGCTGGACTGGTCTTATGTGGAGGCTGCACGTGATTTGGGAGCGTCCAGGGTGCAGGCATTTTTTACAGTTACGTTGAAACTTACACTGCCCGGACTTCTGTCAGGAGTGATCCTTACTTTTGTACCGTCTATGGGACTGTTTTTTATTGCAGATATCCTTGGTGGAAATAAAATAGTGCTTGTCGGAAGTCTGATCCAGGATCAGATGACCAGGGGAAGCAACTGGCCTTTTGCAGCAGCGCTGGCAGTGGTGATGATGGTTCTTACAACTGTTATGATCATGATCTACAGGAAAGTTTCCAATGCCAGAGAACTGGAGGGAATCGGATGAAAAAGAGTACAAAATTTGAACATTTTTATATGGGATTGATCTTTTTTCTGATGTATCTGCCCATTGCAGTTGTGGTGATATTTTCCTTTAATGAGTCCAGACTTCCGGTGAAACTGACCGGTTTTTCCCTGAAATGGTACCAGGAACTGATCCATGACAGCGCAATGCTGGAAGCACTTGTTAACAGTCTGGTGCTTGGGGTATTAAGCTGTCTGGTCAGTGCGGTGATCGGAACTCTGGGAGCAGTGGGACTTTCCAGGATCCACTGGAAGAGCAAAGATGCGCTGGAATATATTTCCATACTTCCACTTATGATCCCGGAGATCATTTTAGGTATGGTCCTGATGGCGTTCTTTTATATGCTGAACCTTCCATTCGGAATGCTGACCCTTCTGATCGGACATACAGTTTTCTGTGTGCCTTATATTCTCATGGAGGTGAAAGCAAGACTGGTAGGAATGGATCCGTCCCTGGAAGAAGCAGCCAGGGATCTAGGAGCAGGGCCTTTGCGGGCATTCTGGGATATCACACTGCCGCTGATCATGCCTGCTGTGATCTCAGGATCCCTTCTGGCATTTGCCATGTCTATGGATGATGTGGTGATCAGCATTTTTGTAAATGGACCTCGTTTGTCCACTTTACCGATCAAAGTGTATACACAGCTGAAAACCGGAGTAACACCGGAGATCAATGCATTATGTACGATCCTGCTGGCTGTGACACTGATCATTTTTCTGATTTATTCTCTGCTTACGAAGAAGAGGCATAAATAAATACATTATGAGGAAGGAAGAGACGATGAACAAACTGATTGAGTTAAAAAATCTGACCAAGAATTTTGATGACCAGCAGGTTCTGCGCGGAATCAATCTGGATATCTATGAAAAGGAATTCCTGACCCTTCTTGGTCCAAGCGGATGTGGAAAAACAACCACACTGCGTATCATTGCCGGTTTTGAGGAGCCAAGCGACGGTGAAGTGCTGTTTAACGGGATAGAGATCTCCAAGCTCCCCCCTTATAAGAGAGAGGTAAATACAGTATTTCAGAAGTATGCACTTTTCCCCCATCTGAATGTGGCAGAAAATATAGGTTTCGGTTTGAACCTGAAGAAAGTGGATAAGACTGTGATCGCCCAGAAAGTAGAGCGTATGCTGAAGATGGTAGGACTGGAAGGTTTCCAAAAAAGAGACGTTACCCTGCTCTCCGGTGGACAACAGCAGCGTGTGGCCATTGCAAGAGCTCTGGTAAATGAGCCGAAAGTCCTTCTTCTGGATGAGCCTTTAGGTGCACTGGATGCGAAGATCCGTAAGCAGATGCAGGTAGAACTGAAAAAGATCCAGCAGGAAGTAGGGATCACTTTTATCTATGTTACTCATGATCAGGAAGAAGCCCTGTCCATGTCTGATACGGTGGTAGTTATGAATAACGGTGAGATCCAGCAGATCGGATCACCTACAGATATCTATAATGAACCGGAGAACCGTTTTGTGGCAAGCTTTATCGGTGAGTCCAATATTATAGAAGGAATCATGGTAAAGGATTATCTGGTTAAATTTGATGGCTTTGAATTTGAATGTGTGGATAAAGGATTCGAAGATAATGAAGAGATTGAAGTAGTGTTAAGACCGGAGGATCTGGATATCGTAGATCCGGATCAGGCGAAGATCAGGGGAATCGTGCGGAATATTACGTTCAAGGGTGTACATTATGAGATCCTTATTGAAACAAAACTTCGTACTTATATGGTTCATACCACAGATTATGCGGAAGTCGGAAGGGAAGTGGGACTGAAATTCGGGCCTGAAGACATCCATGTTATGTGTAAGATGGGAAGCTACTGATGAAACAGTACAAGAACCTCATCAAGCCATATCTTGTATGGGCATTTGTGATCATTGTCATCCCGCTGATACTGATCGCTCTTTACGCTTTTACAGAGGATGGAAATGAGGTTCTGACCTTTTCCTTCACTTTTGAAAACTTCAGGAAATTTCTGGAAGCCACTTATATGAGTGTGATCTTCAAATCATTTAAGCTGGGTATCCTGACTACAGTGATCTGTCTGGGACTTGGATATCCACTGGCATATATTATTTCCAAGTGTCCTGAGAAATCCCAGAGCTTTTTGATCCTGCTGGTAACCATTCCCGAATGGATCAATATGCTTCTTCGTACTTATGCGTGGATGAATTTGCTGTCCGACAATGGCATTATTAATCATCTTCTGGGATTTTTGGGAATTTCACCGGTTACAATGATGTATACAGATTTTTCCGTAGTGGTCGGTCTGGTCTGTAATTTCATGCCGTTTATGATCATTCCGATTCATACATCTTTGAGCAAAATGGACAAGTCGTTTATTGAGGCAGCTTATGATCTGGGGGCCAATCGATTTCAGACTTTCACAAAGGTGATCTGGAAGTTGTCCATCCCTGGTGTACTTAACGGGATCATGATGGTATTCCTGCTGTCAATCTCTACTTTCGTTATTCCGAAGCTTTTGGGTGGCGGACAGTACATGCTCATCGGTAACTTGATCGAATCACAGTTTATCTCTGTAGGTGACTGGAACTTCGGCAGCGCCATTTCTCTGATTCTGGCAGTGCTCATTCTGGTCTTTATGAGCCTGATGAAGAAGATGGATAAAGACGAATAAGGGAGGACGGCATGAAACGTAAAAATAAATTTTTCTCAATGTTATATGTAGTACTCTGCCTTGCTTTCTTTTACCTGCCGATCCTGGTGACGATGATCTTTTCTTTTAACTCATCCAAGTCACTGACCAGATTTACAGGATTTTCCCTGCGCTGGTATGAGGAACTTCTCGGTAATGGGGAAGTAATTAAGGCGGTTTATGTATCTGTTACCATTGCGATCATCGCAACAATTGTTTCTACGATACTTGGAACTATTACAGCGATTGGTTTATCCAAGTCAAAGAAAGTGATCAAGGAACTGCTTTTAAACATTAATAATATTCCGATCCTGAACCCGGAGATCGTAACTGCTATCAGCCTGATGCTGTTGTTTTCTTCTCTTGGATTCAGGAAAGGGTACCTGACTATGCTGCTGGCACATATTGCATTCTGTACTCCGTATGTAATTACCAGCGTTTACCCGAAGGTAAGAGCACTGGATCCGAACATGGCAAATGCAGCCATGGACCTTGGTGCAACTCCTTTTCAGGCTCTGACAAAGGTTATTGTGCCGATGATCAAAGAGGGTATTTTTGCAGGTGCTTTACTTGCATTTACCATGTCCTTTGACGATTTCGTAATTTCTTATTTCGTATCAGGAAATGGTGTAAAAAATATCTCTATTGTTGTATATAATATGACGAAGCGTATCAATCCTACCATCAATGCCCTGTCAACCATCGTGATCGTAGTCATCGTTGTGGTACTGCTTCTGGCAAATGTGATTCCGAAGCTGAGAAATAAGGCAAAGAAACTGAATCAGAAAGCAGTAAAAATCATATCTGTAGTTCTGGTCATTGCAGTTACAGCAGGCCTTGTTAAATGGGGATTTGTGACGAAATCCACACATGTGCTGAAAGTTTATAATGCAGGAGAATATATGGATCTGTCTCTTATTGATGAATTTGAGAAAGAGTACAACTGTACGGTTGTGTACGAGACTTTTGAGTCAAATGAAATGATGTACACGAAACTTTCCAGCGGTGAGACTTATGATGTACTGGTTCCGTCCGATTACATGATCGAAAGACTGATCAAAGAGGAATACTTGCAGGCTCTTGACTGGAATGAAATTCCGAACAAGAAAAATCTGTTGGACGATGTCATGAACCAGAGCTATGATCCGGGCAACCGTTATTCCTGCCCGTATTTCTGGGGAACAGTAGGAATCCTTTATGATAAGACGGTAGTAGATGAGGCTGATTTAAAAGAGGGATGGGAACTTCTGCGCAATCAAAAATATAAAGGAAATATTTACATGTATGATTCTGAACGAGATTCCTTTATGATAGCATTAAAGGCACTTGGATATTCCATGAATACCACCAATGAAGCTGAGATCGAGGAAGCGTATCAGTGGCTGATCGATCAGCGTGATACCATGGACCCGATCTACGCAGGCGATGATGTGATCGACAATATGATCTCAGGAAACAAGGCTCTGGCAGTTGTTTACTCAGGAGATGCATCTTATATTATCAGTGAGAACCCGAATCTGGACTACTTCACACCGGAGCAGGGAACCAACAGATGGTGTGATGCGATGGTCATCACAAAGGACTGCAGCGAGGTACAGCTTGCTCATGAATTTATTAATTTTATGATCAGTGATGAATCTGCTCTTTCCAATACGGAAGAAGTAGGGTATACTTCTACAGTAAAGAGTGCTTTTGAAACAATGAGGGATGGAAATTATGCAGGAATTAATTCTTATATTCCGGATACTGCCAACCCGAATAATGAAATCTTCGCTTACCAGCAGCCAAAGATCAAGCAGAAATTTGCAGAACTCTGGACGAAGGTAAAAGCAAAGTGAAAAAGAATAGCCGCTGTCTGCTGATATTGTGGAAGGCAGACAGTGACTGATACAGACATCAATGCAGGACATAAGAAGGGAGATCGATTATGAAAAAAAGAGTACTTGCAGTAGTAATGTGTGCATTAATGGCAGGAATGACATTTACCGGATTCAAAGATGCAGGCGATGATAAAGAACTTGTTCTCTTTACCTGGGAGGGAATGTTCCCTCAGGAAGTTCTCGATGACTTCGAAAAAGAGACAGGTGTGAAAGTTGTTTACTCAAACTTTGATACAGATGAAACAATGCTTGAGAAGCTTTCCATGTCAAAGGGTGGCGACTATGATATCGTAATCGCAGATGATTACATTCTGGAAACTGCGATCCAGGAAGGACTTGCAGAGAAACTTGACAAAGATTCTCTGGAGAACATCGGAAACATTAATTCGTTGTATCAGGGACAGTTCTATGATCCGGATGATGAATACACAGTTCCTTATGGAGCAGGTATCCCTCTGATCGTTTATGATCCGGAGCAGGTTGAAATTGACATCAAAGGTTACAAAGACCTTTGGGATTCCTCTCTTGAAGACAGCATTGCTCTGACAGCAAACTATCGTGTGATCAATGGTATCACTCAGCTTTCCATGGGAGAGAGTATGAATGAACAGGATGTAGATGTGATCAAGAAAACAGGAGAGAAACTTCTGGAACTTGCTCCGAACGTACGTCTGATCCAGGATGATAATACGCAGAATGCACTTCTTAATGGAGAGGCAAGCGTAGGATTCCTTTACACTTCACAGGTAACAGCAGCACTTGCTGAGAATCCTGACCTGAAGGTGGTATATCCGGAAGAAGGTCTTGGCTTTGGTATCATGGGTATGTTTATCCCGAGTGAAGCACCGGATAAAGATGCAGCATATTCTTTCATGGATTATATTATGCAGCCGGAAGTTGCGGCAAAATGCACAGACTATATCGGCTATTACAGCACAAATAAAGCAGCAGATGAACTGGTAAATCCGGATCTGGTAGTTCCGGATGACGTTACAAAGGGCGAGATCGTCCAGAATGTAAGCCAGGAAGCAGACGCACAGTACCAGAAGAACTGGACTGAATTCAAGGCTGCCTGCGACTAAGGAGTTTAAATGGACATTTACAAAGGAATCGGTGCTTTCTCAGGAATTGCCATCGGTAAGATTGTTTATTATCACAGAAGTGAATATCAGATACGCCAGCATGAGATAGCGGATGTGAAAGGGGAACTTGGTATTTTCCGTCAGGCACGTGCCAGAGTGATGGAACAGCTGACAGAATTGTACGAGAAGAACTGCACCATCCAGGAATCTCAGGCGAAACTTTTTCTCCGGCAGAAAGAGTTGCTGGAGGGAAAGAGTTTCCAGCGGGCGATCGAGAGTATTATTCAGAATGAAAAAGTAAATTCTGCGTATGCAGTAATGACTACCAGAGATGAAATACTGTCTACTTTCAGAAATCTGGAGGAGCCTGCGATCAAAGAAAGACTGGCCAATATACGAGAGATATCAGACCGTCTGCTCAGTGAGCTTGGAGGCGTTTCCCCGAGGATCGATCTTGGTGATGAACCTGTGATCGTTGTCACAGAGAGTATTACACCTACAGAACTGATGGAGATGGATAAGGATAAACTGATGGCGATCGTCACACATCATGGCTCCGATATTTCACATGCTGCTATTCTGGTAAAGACCATGAATATACCGGCACTGATCGAGATTGATACGGACACAGAGTGGGATGGACAGATAGCCATTGTTGACGGATATACAGGATTTCTGTATATCAATCCTGATGAAGAAGTAAAAAAAGAATATGAGATCCGCAGACAGGCTGATATGGAAGAACGGGAAGAGCTTCTGAAACTAAGAGAAGAACCGGATATCACAAAAGATGGCAGAAGAATTGAGATTTATGCCAATATCGGAAACATGGATGATCTGAACAGTGTGGTCTATTACGGAGCATCCGGAATTGGGCTTCTGCGAAGCGAGTTTCAGTATCTGGGGAGAGAGAATTATCCCCGTGAGAATGAACTTTTTCTGGCATACAAGAAGATTGCTGAGACCATGGGCGACAGGATCGCCGTGATCCGTACTGCTGATCTGGGTGCTGACAAACAGGCGGAATATCTGAATATCCAAGATGAGACGAATCCCATCATGGGGAACAGAGGAATACGTCTCTGCCTTGACAGAAAGAGGATGTTTAAGGCACAGCTTCGCGCTATTTTCCGTGCCAGTGCTTATGGAAATCTGGCGCTGATGTATCCGATGATCAGTTCTGAAGAGGAAATGGATGAGATTGATGAAGTCATCCGGGAAGTAAAAAAAGGTCTGGATGAGAAACAGATTCCGTATAAAAAGGTAAAGACCGGAATCATGATTGAGACTCCGGCAGCAGTTATGATCAGCCGCGAGCTCGCAAGAAGAGTGGATTTCCTCAGCCTTGGAACCAATGACTTGAGCCAGTATACTCTGGCGATGGACAGACAGAATCCTCTCCTGCGCAAGAAATATAATGACCATCACCCGGCAGTACTGCGCATGATCAAAATGGTGATTGAAGCAGGACATGCGGAGAATAAGCGAGTATGTATCTGTGGGGAACTTGCAGCAGATACAGCTCTGACAGAAGAGTTTCTGAGGATGGGTGTGGACTGTCTTTCTGTAGTGCCAGCATGTATTTTACCGGTGAGAAAAGCGCTGAGACAGGCAGATCTGTCCGGAGATGATAAATAAAAATTTTTCAGCAAAAAGCCATATCGTGTGAAAACGAGTGGCTTTTTAACTTATGATGAAAAAATGATGGGGTATTGAATTTTATGAAGAGTAAGGTAGTGTTACTTCCCTGTAGAGAATATGATGAAGAAAAGATCTATACGTTGCTGAAACAGGGCCTGGATTTTCTGGGCGGTCTGGAAAATCTGATCCCAAAAGATGCAAAGATTTTGCTCAAACCGAATCTGTTGAAAAAGGCAGAAGTAGAGAAAGCAGTGATCACACATCCGGTTGTAGTGGGAGCTTTTGCAAGAATCCTTCGGGAAAATGGATATGAGCATATCGTACTGGCAGATTCCTGTGGCCATGGAACTACACAGGCGGTGATCCGTGGAACTGGAATGGATATGTATTTGGAGAAATATCATATTCCCGCGATTGATTATTCTGAGGGTGTGAAGACTGTTTATCCGCAGGGAATCCAGGCAAAAGAATTCATCCTGCCAAAAGAACTGTTAGAACAGGACTGTGTAATTTCATTGAGTAAGATGAAAACTCATGCGCTGGAAAGAATTACAGGTGCAGTTAAGAACAGCTATGGTTTTATATATGGATTTCATAAGGCGAAAGGACACACACAGTATCCAAGTGCAGACAGCTTTGCCAGAATGCTCATTGACCTGAATAAATGTGTGGCACCAAAGCTGTATGTGATAGACGGGATCTTAGCCATGGAAGGCAATGGACCGGGCTCAGGAGATCCGGTTCCGATGAATGTGCTGCTGATGTCCACAGATCCGGTTGCATTGGACAGTGTATTCAGCCGCCTGGTCTACCTGAAACCGGAAATGGTTCCGACGAACTATCATGGCGAAAAAATGGGACTTGGTACATGGAAAGAAGAGGAGATCGCGCTTCTGACGCCAGATGGGAAGATTTCCATGGCAGAGGCAGTAAAGAAGTACGGAAATCCTGATTTTCATGTAGACCGTACCGAAGTACGTAAGAATATCTGGACAAGAATGGCAGGAGCATTAAAGGTATTTCAGAAGAAGCCATATATAGACGCTGACAAATGTGTCCGCTGTGGTATCTGCGTCCAGAGCTGCCCGGTTCCGGGAAAAGCAGTAGATTTCAGAAAAGGTAAAGGAAAACTGCCGGTCTATGATTACAGAAAATGCATCCGGTGTTTCTGCTGCCAGGAAATGTGCCCAAAGAAAGCGATAAAGGTAAAGTGAAGAATCTGAAACAAAAGAAAGTATAAATAAAAAAGCACATGACAGAAGATATTCTCACTTCTGAAAGCATGTGCTTTTTTGGCGGTAAATAATTTGAGTTAAGTATTATCTTCCGAGAATCTTATTCACTTTACGGATAAATTCCGGAGTTGTGCCGCAGCATCCTCCGATGATAGATGCACCGTTCTCAACCAGAACTTTCATATGTTCTGCGAAACTCTGTGCATTCATGCTGTAAATGGCATTTCCCTGATCGTCGATCGTCGGCATACCTGCATTCGGTTTGGCGATGACCGGAATAGATACGTTCTCTTTGATATTGCGGACAACGGATACCAGCTGGTCAGGTCCTACAGAACAGTTGATCCCAACTGCCACAGCACCTGCACCCTCAAGGGCGATCGCAGCCTCCACAGCATTTCCTCCGCTGAAAATGCTTCCGTCAGCTTCTACGGTCATTGTACACATTACAGGAAGAGAACTTACAGATGCAGCTGCATCAATGGCAGCCAGTGTCTCTTCAATATTGATCATAGTTTCCGCAGCGATCAGATCAACACCGGCATCCTCAAGAACTTTGATCTGCTCACAGTATGCTTCGTATGCCATCTCGTAGGTGAGGTCTCCGGCAGGTTCCATCATCTTTCCGGTTGTAGTGATATCACCGGCAAGGTAAACCTTATGTCCGACAGCTTCTCTGGAAATATTGACCAGTGTATGGTTCATTTCAGCAAGCTTGTCCTGCAGGCCGTGGAGTCCGAGACTGTAACGGTTGCCGCCGAAAGTAGGAGCATATACGATCTGGCTTCCTGCTTCCACATAAGCTTTCTGGAGATTCTGAAGAACTTCCCTGTTCTCCATGATCCATGCCTCTGTACAGGTTCCTCTTGGCATTCCGGCTGCCATAAGATTGGAACCGGTAGCACCGTCAAGCACTACGATATCCTGTGTCAGTTTCTGAAATTCTTCTTTTGTCATGGGAATTTCCTCCTGTTTCATATAATTGTTATCGCTTCAGTTATAGGAAAAGCAATAACAGGCATTTGTCTCTTTTGTCTGCAAATGCTATTTGCCATTATAGCACAATGCAGAGATAAATGGGAAAAATTAGTAAATTTTTATTTCATAGGAGGCATTAAAAATTTCATCTGTATTCAATGCATTGATATTTGACTTTTCGGAAAGGTCATTTTTGAATCCACAGTCGTCACATCTTCCCATCCATGGCTCCAGGCATACAAATGAAGAACCGGGAACAGACCAGATACCGAAATTCGGAAAACGGTGGCAGGTAAGTTCCAGATAAGGTGTTCCGTCAGGAAAAGCAATGCCGGCCTTTTCAATCTGGTTATCAAAAATTAATGCATCATTGTCGAACATATGGGCATCAATGTGACAGGTGCCGTCTGTAAGTTCCAATGTCTTTGTCTGATCTGGAAGAGCAGTACCGGAAGCAGGATCAAGAAGCAGATAAGTGAGAGATTTTTCGCCGTTGAATGTCAGAAGATAATCTTCTTTTTTGTCATTGTTCCCGTTGGCAGGAACATTAAATGCCGGATGTCCGCCAATTGTGAAGTACATAGTTTCATCACTGTGGTTTACGACTTCCCAGCAAACACTGACCTGATTTTTCTCCAGAACATGTTTGATCTTCAGCTCAAAATCATAAGGGTAATTTTCTTTTGTGGCATCAGAAGATTTCAGTTTATGTGTGATAGAATCAGCAGTCATGTCTACGCAGGTAAATTCGCTGTCTCTGGCGAATCCATGCTGTTTGGACGGATATTCTGTTCCATCAATACGATAATGGTCTTCGAAATGACGGCCTACATTAGGAAAAAGAACCGGCGCATGACGTTTCCAGTAAGCCGGATCTGCCTGCCAGATCACTTCTCTGTTATGTATTTTATCAAAAATGCTGCAAAGTTCAGCACCGTGATCATCTACAGATACTTTCAGATAGTCGTTTTCAATTGTATGAAGCATAGGTGAATCCTCCCTGATATAAGTATTTGAATTGCTTAAAATCTTAATACAGCAATTCACTGATAAAAGTCAGAAAAAATATTTCTAAATTTCTGATGCGATTTTCTTAAGTATAACACAATGTATGAATGAGTACAAATAGAGTTATCATTTGGTTAGTGTGATTTCTTTTTACACGTATTGTATATAAATATTGTGCACTTTTGAATGTGGAATAATTTGTGTAAGGAAAATCACAATTTCTTACGAAAATCGTCACAATTTGAATGCAATTTCAAACTATTGCATAGCCATCAACGAAAAACAGAAAAGGACTTGAGATTATGAAACGAAAATATTTAGCAGTAGCATTAGGTTTAGCTTTGACATTTACTTCTATGAACGTTGCTTTTGCAGCAACAGATTCAACAACAAAAATAACAACTGAGGCAGCAGATACAACAGATGCTTCCACAGATGACTCAGCTAATTAAGGCAGTTTTACAAGAAACAAGAATTCATTTGGATCTGACGGATTTAACCCAATAGTGAAGCGTATGATTTGATATGTTGATAAAACATATAGGGTATAGAGACACAGGTATAGGAAAGTTCCATATCTGTGTCTTTTTAACTTGTTTTTTGCTAAAATGAATATAATATACAAAAAATAATAAAAATCGCTGCTATAAAATCGAAAAATGTAAAAATATTATAATGTTTAATAAAAACAATATGTATAGTAACAACAAAAAACATTGACTAACAACAATAATTTTGTTACAATTCACCTAAACAAGTCTTATAACAAAAAAGACATGACAACGAAGACATGAAAACAAGGAGGTCATTGTTATGGCGAAAAAAAGAAATATTATTGTTGGACAATCAGGAGGACCTACTGCTGTAATTAATTCCAGTCTTGCAGGCGTTTACAAGAATGCCATTGAACGTGGATTTGATAAAGTATATGGAATGCTTCATGGAATTCAGGGACTTCTGGATGAACAGTATATTGACTTATCAACACAGATCCATTCAGAACTGGATATCGAATTACTGAAGAGAACACCATCTGCGTTCTTAGGTTCCTGCCGTTACAAACTTCCTGAGATTCATGAAGATAAAGCAATTTATGAAAAGATTTTCGAAATCCTGAATAAGCTGGACATTGATGCATTCATTTATATCGGCGGAAATGATTCCATGGATACTATCAAGAAACTGTCTGATTATGCGATCCTTACAGGACAGACCCAGAAGTTCCTCGGCGTTCCGAAAACCATAGACAATGACCTGGCACTGACAGACCATACACCTGGATTCGGGAGTGCAGCGAAATATATCGGTACTTCCACAAAAGAAGTGATCCGCGATGCACAGGGTTTGACTTATAAGAAAAACATGATCACCATTATGGAAATCATGGGACGTAATGCCGGATGGCTTACAGGCGCCACAGCTCTTGCGAAATCCGAAGACTGCGACGGACCGGATCTGATCTACCTTCCTGAAGTACCTTTTGATGTTGAGAAATTCCTTGCAAAAGTAAAAGACCTTCTTAAGAAAAAATCCTCTATTGTTATCGCTGTTTCTGAGGGAATCAAGCTTGCAGACGGCAGATACGTATGTGAACTTGGAAATGTAGGAGACTATGTAGATGCATTTGGACACAAACAGCTTCAGGGAACAGCTACATACCTGGCAAATTTCCTGGCAGCAGAGTGCGGATGCAAGACAAGAGCAGTGGAGCTTTCCACCTTACAGAGAAGTGCTTCCCACATGGCATCCAGAGTTGATATTGACGAAGCATTTATGGTAGGAGGTGCTGCAGTTAAGGCAGCAGATGAAGGGGACACAGGTAAAATGGTTGTTATCGACCGTGTTTCTGATGACCCGTATATGGCAGCTACAGGTATCTATGATGTGCACAGAATCGCAAACGAAGAGAAATTAGTACCGAGAGACTGGATGAACAAAGACGCTACAAATGTAACCAAAGACTTTGTAGATTACATCAAACCTCTGATCCAGGGTGATTATCAGCCTATCATGGTGAATGGTATGCCGAGACATCTGGTACTGAATCTGAAAAAGGGCAGAAAGAAATAATAAACTGAAATAAAAGCAGAAGATTACAACAGACAGTAAAATCGGTGGAAAATCCAGTTTTACTGTCTGTTTTTTGCTGCAATAGACTTATAAAGAATCGTTATGCCCGGATTTCTTTCTGGCGTTTATGTAAATTTTTTAAATAAAAAAGAGACCGAAATAAAGGACAGTAAAAACCTCAACAATAACAGGAATCATAAAATAAATCATATTATGCAGAATGTATAAAAAAATTAGCTGAATTTAGCAGAATAACCTTGACGAAACGACACAAACTCTATAAAATAACTATGTGCGTATAAGAAACATATTTTATAATATTTACTTATGTGTGAAAGAACAATAATTAGGAGGAAAATGTAAAATGGCAAAATGGGTTTACATGTTTA
>OLNC01000752.1_pt1 | contig 25992 bp, 20 predicted proteins | sample 1672011 | NCBI WGS metagenome assembly OLNC01 (sample SAMEA3136636, study PRJEB25190) | human gut metagenome | biome: human gut; feature: human-associated habitat; material: faeces | place: Austria | collected 2013 | reverse complement strand
CAATTTCTTGGAGCTAACGAGCGGAGTCGAACCGCCGACCTCTTCATTACCAATGAAGTGCTCTGCCTACTGAGCTACGTCAGCATTATTACAATACTGTATAAAATGCGTTACACACATATTTCATCTGTGTTTTAGTAACTATATTATTATATTATACAAAAAAGAGTTTGTCAATACAAAAACATTAAAAAAGGAGATTGAATTTCAATCTCCTTTACATCTTATCACGCATTATTTCTTCAAGTTCATCATAATTAATATTATTATCATCATAAACGCTCAAATCTTTTTGAGATTTATTTTTTGTCTTAAAATCTTCGTGGTCTTTCTTTGCGTCGGCAATATTATGAATATTAAGTTCGTGCCAACGTTTTAAAATTGAGTTGATATATGGAAACGAGAGTTTTGTTGTCTGCATAATGCAATACTCATATGCAAGCTCAACCATATCTTCATTCATCAAAAATTTATCGTGCCACGTTTTAAGATAAGTTTCTTCTGTTTTTGAAAGGTTTCTGTTTTCAATACCGAAAAGTTTTCTGATTTTATAAGCATAGCCGTTTTTCTCTTTTTCTGCGGTTATGAATTTATCGGCAGCGTCTATAGTGAATATACCGTTTTTATTCCACGATATAGCTACTTTTTCGATATAGTTCATATTTTTTTTGCCGTTTGAAACACAATATTCAAGCAATATTGTTATAACCTCCGGTGAAAGCTGAAGTTCATCATAAAAATAATAAAGTGTTTCAATTTCACTGTTTGTAAGTGTTTTACCAAGTATTTCCTGTGCAAGTAAGCATAAATCGGCAAGTTCTTTATTTTGAGTCATAGCATTTGAAACTTGGTCTATACTCTTTTTACTTGGACTGCTTTCTGTATTTTGAATAGGCTCGGTTTGTCTTGTGAAAATGCTTACGTTTATATTTTCTTCTTTAGCGGAAAAACTGATATTTCCGCTGTCTTTATCATATTTCAAAGCACCTTTTTTATTCCAATAGTCAAATGCGTTTATAACATCGCTTTCAAGCAAATTAAGCTGACTTGCAATACTGCTTGCGGACATTTCATATCCGTAAACCGCAAGAGACAGTGCAAGCAAGTATACTTTAACATAAGCACCGTTTGCCTCAGGCATATAATTTTCTATAAAATCCACCGATACGGGGATATAATCAATATTACAACTAAATTTAAGCATAACTAAAAATCTCTCCATATAAGTTATTTGGGCTGATGAAAAACTGTTGTCAGCCTTATTTATATATTATATATCAGTTTGGGTCAAAATGCAAAGATTTATGAAAAAAATTCTAAAATAATACGGTATGCCCCTTGACATACCGTATTATTTGTGATAATATAATAAACTGTATCTTAGACTTAAAATCGGGATACTATCCAATAAATTTCACATTATCATTGTATGTATTATAGCATGAATATATACAAAATGCAACCCCAATTTTTTGGAGAGAAATTTAGGATAAAAGGAAAAATACTTAAACTACTATTTATGATGATGAGGTGATTTAAGAAAATGGTGCATGAAGTAGAAGTAGGAAAAAATGTGCGTCTAAGCTATTCGAAAATTAAAGAAGTTTTGGATATGCCTAATCTTATAGAGGTACAGAAAGACTCCTATAAGTGGTTTCTTGAAGAAGGTCTAAAGGAAATATTCCACGATATTTCTCCTATAACAGACCACGCCGGTAAGCTTGTACTTGAATTTTTTGATTACAGATTGGATTACAATTCAAAGTACAGCGTTGAAGAATGTAAGGAAAGGGATACAAAGTATGCCGCTCCTTTGAGAGTAAGCGTAAGACTTATCAACACTGAAACAGGCGAAATTAAGGAACAGGAAATATTTATGGGCGATTTCCCTCTAATGACAGAGCAGGGAACATTCGTTATTAACGGTGCTGAACGTGTAATTGTCAGCCAGCTTGTACGTTCACCGGGTATTTATTACGAATTTGAACGTGATAAGACAGGTAAACCGCTTTACAGTTCAACAGTTATTCCTTACAGAGGTGCATGGCTTGAATATGAAACAGATTCAAACGATGTTTTCTCGGTAAGAATAGACAGAACAAGAAAACTGCCGGTAACAGTTCTTTTAAGAGCAATGGGACTTGGTTCAAATGCCGAAATACTTGACGTATTCGGTGAGGATATAAGACTTCTTGCAACATTTGAAAAAGATACTACGGAATCAAGAGAAGAAGGACTTCTTGAAATTTATAAAAGACTTCGTCCGGGTGAACCTCTTAACGTAGAAAATGCAGAATCACTTATAATGAATATGTTCTTCGATCCGAGAAGATATGATCTTGCTAAGGTCGGAAGATATAAATTTAATAAAAAGCTTGCTATTTCGGCAAGAATTAAAGGCAGAACACTTGCAGAACCTGTTGCAGATCCGAGAACAGGCGAAATAATCGCTAATGAGGGTGACGCAATAAGTGCGGATTTGGCTATGCAAATCGAAAGAGCAGGTGTAAATCAGGTTGAATTGCTTGTTGAAGGTAAAAAGGTAAGAGTATTCTCTAACAATATGGTTTACCTTGACGAGTATGTTGACTTTGAAGTTGAAGATTTTCCTGTTAAAAAGGTTAGAAAAGCAATTATTGAAGAAATACTTGAAAATGCCGAAACAGAAGATGAAATCAAGGAACAGCTATGGGCAAGAATTGATGAACTTGCTCCTAAGCATATAATTATCGACGATATGTTTGCGTCTGTAAACTATTGTCTAAACCTTGCTAACGGTATAGGTACTGTTGATGACATTGACCATCTTGGAAACAGACGTGTTCGTTGTGTCGGTGAACTTCTTCAAAACCAATTCAGAATTGGTCTTGCTCGTATGGAAAGAACAGTAAGAGAAAGAATGTCAACACAGGAACTTGAAATTATAACACCTACATCATTAATTAATATAAGACCGATAATCGCGACAATAAACGAATTTTTCGGTTCATCACAGTTGTCACAGTTTATGGACCAGAACAACCCTCTTGCCGAACTTCGTCATAAGAGAAGAATTTCAGCACTTGGTCCGGGCGGTCTTTCAAGAGAAAGAGCCGGATTTGAAGTTCGTGATATTCACTATTCTCACTACGGCAGAATGTGTCCTATCGAAACTCCTGAAGGTCCTAACATCGGTTTGATTACATCACTTGCAACATTCGCAAAGATTAATCAATACGGATTTATTGAGGCACCTTACAGAAAAGTTGATAAGGAAACAGGTCGTGTAACAGATGAAATCGTTTATATGACAGCCGATACCGAAGATGAATTTGTAATCGCACAGGCGAACGAACCTCTTGATGAGGAAGGACGTTTTATAGATAAAAAGGTTTCTGCCCGTTACAGAGATGAAATCTTGGAAGTACCGGGTTCAAGAATTGACTATATGGATATTTCACCGAGACAGCTTGTATCGGTTGTTACGGCTTGTATCCCATTCCTTGAAAACGATGACGCTAACAGAGCACTTATGGGTTCTAACATGCAGTGTCAGGCAGTGCCTCTTTTGACAACGGATTCTCCTATCGTCGGTACAGGTATCGAACATAAGATAGCTAAAGACTCCGGTAGTGCCGTACTTACAAAGGAAGACGGTGTAGTTGAAAAAGTTGCCGCAGACCAAATCGTAATTAAGGGTGACAGCGGTATCAGACATACGCACAAACTTATTAAGTTTGCACGTTCAAACCAAAGCTGTTGTATCAACTACAGACCTATCGTTAAAGAAGGCGAAAGAGTTAAGAGAAACGACATAATCGCCGACGGTCCTGCTATGGATAACGGTGAACTTGCACTTGGTAAGAATATTCTTATCGGATTTATGACTTGGGAAGGTTATAACTACGAGGACGCTGTTCTTATCAGTGAAGAACTTGTTAAAAATGATGTGTTCACATCAATTCACGTTGAAGAATATGAATGTGAAGCACGTGATACAAAACTTGGCCCTGAAGAAATTACAAGAGATATTCCTAACGTATCGGAAGATACTCTAAAGGACCTTGACGAACAGGGTATTATCAGAATCGGTGCGGAAGTACACGCAGGTGATATCCTTGTCGGTAAAGTTACACCAAAGGGTGAAACAGAGCTTACAGCAGAAGAAAGACTTCTTCGTGCAATTTTCGGTGAAAAGGCAAGAGAAGTAAGAGATACATCACTTCGTGTTCCACACGGTGAACAAGGTATAATTATAGATGTTAAGAAGTTCACAAGAGAAAACGGCGATGAATTGTCACCGGGCGTAAATGAAGTTGTACGTTGTGTTATCGCTCAAAAGAGAAAGATTTCTGTCGGCGATAAAATGGCAGGCCGTCACGGTAATAAGGGTGTCGTTTCAAGAGTATTGCCGCAGGAAGATATGCCATTTCTTGAAGACGGTACACCACTACAAATCGTTCTTAACCCTTTGGGCGTGCCTTCTCGTATGAATATCGGTCAGGTGCTTGAAATGCACTTGGGTTACGCATACAGATGTCTAAGCTTAAAGACTCGTGAACAGCTTGAAAATACAATTATTGACGATAATTTCAGACAAAATATAATTGACGCTAAGTCAAAGGCAAGAGAAGGAAGATTTATTAAACTTGCAACTCCTGTATTTGACGGTGCACAGGACGAAGATATAAAACTTGCATTTAAAGAGGCAGGTTTAAGACCTGACTTTAAGTCAGTCGTATATGACGGACGTACGGGTGAAAAGTTTGATAACCCTGTTACAGTCGGCGTCATGTATTACTTGAAACTTCACCATCTTGTTGATGATAAGATTCACGCACGTTCAACAGGTCCTTACTCACTTGTTACTCAACAGCCTTTGGGCGGTAAAGCTCAGTTCGGCGGTCAGCGTTTCGGTGAAATGGAAGTTTGGGCTTTGGAGGCTTACGGTGCCGCTTATACATTGCAGGAAATCCTGACAGTTAAATCTGACGATATTGTTGGTCGTGTTAAGACATACGAGGCAATCGTTAAGGGTGAAAATATTCCTAAGTCAGGTATTCCTGAATCATTTAAGGTACTTGTTAAGGAACTTCAGTCACTTGCACTTGATATTAAGATTCTTAATCATAATATGGAAGAAATCGACCTTGACGCATCATTTGAAGATGAGGACGAAGGTGTTGTAAGCGAAGAACTTGTACAAACAATGGAGGACAAGGACGGAATTACAGATACTTTTGATGAAGATGATCTTAATGATGCAAGTATGGTTTTAGATGATTCAGACGAAAATGATTTCGGCGTTGATGATTCTGATGATATTGATTTCGGCGATGACGACGAAATATAATCATGACGTGTGAATAGACTATGGAGGTTTTTAGATGTTAGAATTTAACAGCTTTGAGGCAATTAAAATCGGTTTAGCTTCTCCCGAGACAATACTAAGTTGGTCACACGGTGAAGTTTTAAAGCCTGAAACCATAAACTACCGTACTCTTAAGCCTGAAAAGGACGGATTATTCTGTGAAAAGATTTTCGGTCCTACAAAGGATTGGGAGTGTCACTGTGGTAAATATAAGAAAATCAGATTTAAAGGAAAGGTCTGCGAACGCTGCGGAGTTGAAGTAACAAAAGCAAAAGTAAGACGTGAAAGAATGGGACATATTGCTCTTGCAACTCCTGTTTCACATATTTGGTATTTCAAAGGTGTTCCGTCATCAATGGGACTTATCATTGACCTTTCTCCAAGACAGCTTGAAAAGGTACTTTACTTTGCATCATATATTGTAACTGATCCGGGTACTTCAAATCTTATGCAAAATCAGATTCTTTCAGAGGCTGAATATCGTGAGGCATATGAAAAGTACGGCGATAAGTTCAAAGCAGGTATGGGTGCAGAGGCTATCAAGACTTTGCTTGAAAGAATTGATCTTGAAGAACTTTCAAGAGAATTAAAGGAAGAGCTTGACGCTACACAAGGACAAAAGAAAGCAAGAATTATTAAAAGACTTGAAATTGTAGAGGCATTCAGACTTTCGGGTAACAGACCTGAATGGATGATTATGACTGTTATTCCGGTAATTCCGCCGGAACTTAGACCTATGGTACAGCTTGACGGCGGACGTTTTGCAACGTCTGACCTTAACGACCTTTACAGACGAGTTATAAACAGAAACAATCGTTTAAAAAGACTTCTTGAACTTGGCGCTCCTGATATTATTATCAGAAACGAAAAACGTATGTTACAAGAGGCTGTTGACGCACTTATCAATAACGGTCGTCGCGGAAGAACTGTAACAGGACCGGGTAACAGACCGCTAAAATCACTTTCGGATATGCTTAAAGGTAAGCAGGGACGTTTCCGTCAAAACTTGCTTGGTAAGCGTGTTGACTACTCAGGTCGTAGCGTTATCGTTGTAGGTCCGGAAATGAAGATTTATCAGTGCGGTGTGCCAAAAGAAATGGCTATCGAATTGTTTAAGCCTTTCGTAATGAAAGAACTTGTATCTCGCGGACTTGCACATAATATAAAGAGTGCAAAGAGAATGGTTGAGAGAACAAAGCCGGAGGTTTGGGACGTTCTTGAGGACGTAATTAAGGAGCATCCTGTACTTCTAAACCGTGCGCCTACACTTCACAGACTTGGTATTCAAGCATTTGAGCCAAAACTTGTTGAAGGACGTGCTCTAAAACTTCATCCGCTTGTATGTACGGCTTATAACGCCGACTTCGACGGTGACCAGATGGCTATCCACGTTCCTCTTTCACCGGAGGCACAGGCCGAGGCACGTTTCCTAATGCTTTCAGCAAATAACTTGCTTAAACCGCAGGACGGACACCCTGTAACGGTTCCTACACAGGATATGATTTTGGGTTCTTACTACCTGACAATTCAAAAGGAACATTATGACAGAATTATTGATACAATTCTTGATGATGAACCTAAAATCAATGTATTAATCGAAAGACTTTCTGATATGGAACAGGAAGAAAACGTTGTTATATACAATGAAGAAGAACCAATCAAGAGCTTTACTGATGTAAGAGAGGCTCTTAAATATATGAGAGAGTTGCCGGAAGTTGCAATGAATGAAACAGAAATTCACGCAAATCCTGTAACTTTGGTATTACCGAATAAATCACTTCAAATTTCACTAAAGAAATTAATAAGTGAGGCTAAGAAACTTGTAATAAAGAAGTATACTACATTTGATGAGGCACTTCTTGCTTATTATAATCACGAAGTAACTCTGCACGAAAGAATTCTTGTTGAAGTTACAAAGAAGATTAACGGAGTAGAAAAGTCAAAACTTATCGGTACAACTGTCGGTAGAATTATATTCAATAATAATATTCCTCAGCATATCGGTTATATTGACAGATCAAATCCTGAAAATGAATTTGACCTTGAAATCGACTTTGTTGTAGGTAAGAAACAGCTTGGTAAAATTATTGATAAGTGTATCAGAGTTTGCGGTACTTCAGAAACAGCCGAAGTGCTTGATAAGATTAAGGCTACAGGTTATAAGTATTCTACAAGAGGTGCTATAACTGTTGCCGTATCAGATATCGAAGTTCCTGAAAAGAAACAAGTTATCCTTGCTGACGCTGAAAAGCAAGTCGAAGGAATTATGCAGAAGTATCAGATGGGTCTTCTTACAAATGAAGAACGTTATCAACAGACAATTAAAATTTGGGCAAAGGCTTCATCTGATGTCACAGACGCCATGATGGAACACCTTGGTGAGTTCAACCCAATATTTATGATGGCTGACTCAGGTGCCCGTGGTAGCGTTAACCAAATTCGTCAGCTTGCAGCTATGCGTGGACTTATGGCGGATACACAGGGTAGAACAGTCGAAATTCCTATCCGTGCTAACTTCCGAGAAGGTCTTAATGTACTTGAATACTTCATTTCATCACACGGTGCGCGTAAAGGTCTTACAGATACAGCTCTTAGAACAGCCGACTCAGGTTACCTTACTCGTCGTCTTGTTGACGTATCACAGGATGTTATCGTTCGTGAAATCGACTGCGGTACTGATGAAGGCGAATGGGTAACTGAAATCACTGACGGTAAAGAAAGTATCGAACCGCTATATGACCGTATCGTCGGCCGTACAGCTATGCAGGATGTTATTCACCCTGAAACAGGCGAAGTTCTTGCAAAGAACGGTGAACTTATAACAGACGTACAGGCTAATAATATTGTTAATGCCGGTATCGAAAAAGTATATATCAGAAGCGTACTTACTTGTAAGTCAAAAATCGGTGTTTGTGCTAAATGTTACGGTACAAACCTTGCTACAGGTGAACTTGTTAATGTCGGTGAGGCAGTTGGTATTATTGCCGCACAGTCAATCGGTGAACCGGGTACACAGCTTACAATGCGTACTTTCCACGCCGGCGGTGTTGCGTCAGGCAGCGATATTACACAGGGTCTTCCTCGTGTCGAGGAACTTTTCGAGGCAAGACGTCCGAAGGGTCTTGCTATAATCTCAGAAATCGGCGGTAAAATTACTGTAACAGAATCAAAGCGTAAGAGAGAAGTTACAGTTGCCAATGACCAGACAGGTGAAGCTAAGACTTATACAATTCCATACGGTTCAAGTATTAAAGTTCATGACGGTGACGTTATTGAGGCGGGGGACGAACTTACAATGGGTTCTGTAAACCCTAATGATATTCTTCATATCAGAGGTCCTCATGCCGTTCAGGTTTATATCGCGCGTGAAGTTCAGAGAACATACCGTATGCAGGGTGTTGATATTAACGATAAGCACGTCGAAGTTATCACACGTCAAATGTTGCGTAAGGTTAGAGTTGAAGAGGCAGGCGAAACTGATCTTCTTATCGGTTCACTTGTTGATAAGTTTGAACTTGAAGAGGCAAACGAGAGAGTTAAGGAAAAGGGAGGTACTGAATTTGCAACTGCATCTCCTGTACTTCTTGGTATCACTAAGGCTTCTCTTGCAACCGAATCATTCCTTTCAGCCGCATCATTCCAGGAAACTACAAAGGTTCTTACAGATGCAGCTATTAAGGGTAAGGTTGACCCGCTTCTTGGTCTAAAGGAAAATGTTATCATCGGTAAACTTATTCCTGCCGGTACAGGTATGAGTATGTATAAAGATATTAATATTACTATCGACGGCGAAGAAGTTGACAACGAAGAAATAGAATAAGATAATTATGAACTGCTGTGAATTTTCACAGCAGTTCATTTTGTTTAAAAAAATTATATATAAAACTGATATAAATAGGCTGCTTTTTGTGCAAAAGGAAGAATTAATCATTAAAATGATATAAATTTAACATATAGGCTTGTATATTTTATAAATTTGATGTAAAATATATATAAATGGGCATATACTATGCTCACTCAAAGATAAAAAAATATATATATTTTTTAGGAGGAATTTAAAATGGCAGTTAAAGTTGCGATTAACGGATTCGGACGTATTGGACGTCTTGCATTCAGACAGATGTTCGGCGCAGAGGGTTATGAAGTTGTTGCTATCAACGACCTTACAAGCCCAAAGATGCTTGCTCATCTACTAAAGTATGATTCATCACAAGGTAAGTATGAAAAGGCTGATACAGTTTCAGCAGGTGAAGATTCAATCACAGTTGATGGTAAGGAAATCAAAATCTACGCTTTCCCTGATGCAAATAATTGTCCATGGGGTGACCTTGACGTAGACGTAGTTCTTGAATGCTCAGGTTTCTATACATCAAAGGAAAAGGCTCAGGCTCATATCAATGCCGGTGCTAAGAAAGTTGTTATTTCAGCTCCTGCTGGCAACGACCTACCAACAATCGTTTACAACGTAAACCACGAAACACTAAAGAAGGGCGACAACATCATTTCAGCTGCTTCTTGTACAACAAACTGCTTGGCTCCTATGGCAGATGCACTTAACAAGTACGCTCCAATTCAGTCAGGTATCATGTGCACAATTCACGCTTACACAGGTGACCAAATGACTCTTGACGGTCCTCAAAGAAAGGGTGACCTAAGAAGATCAAGAGCTGCTGCTGTAAACATCGTTCCTAACTCAACAGGTGCTGCAAAGGCTATCGGTCTTGTTATTCCTGAACTAAACGGTAAGCTTATCGGCTCAGCTCAGAGAGTTCCAACTCCAACAGGTTCAACAACAATCCTTACAGCTGTTGTTAAGGGTGACGTTACAGTTGACGGTATCAACGCTGCTATGAAGGCTGCTTCAAACGAATCATTCGGTTACAACACAGATGAAATCGTTTCATCAGATATCGTTGGTATGAGATACGGTTCACTATTCGATTCAACACAAACAATGGTTGCTGAAATCGGTGACGGTCTTTACGAAGTACAAGTTGTTTCATGGTATGATAACGAAAACTCATACACATCACAGATGGTTAGAACAATTAAGTATTTCTCAGAAAATTGCTAATCACAATTTGAACTTTTTTAAACAACTGCCTTTATGGCAGTTGTTTTTTTATGCTTGAATTTTCTGCAAAACTTCGTAGCGGCGATCATTGGACGCCACTTTTTTGTCTTTTATATTGACACGGATTAAAATTTAATTTATACTATTGTTATAGTAAAAAAGAAAAAGGGGATAAGTATGAGATTGCCTGAAAAATTTGAGGACAGAATGAAAAAAATGCTCAAAGATGAGTATGATGATTTTATAAAATCAATGGACGAAACTCCGATATTTACGGGAATACGCATAAATACATCAAAAGTCGGTGCAAAAGACGCAGTAATCAAAGAATTTGGTGAACTTCAGAATGTACCTTGGTGCAGCGACGGATTTTATGCGGATAAGTCTAAAATTTCAGGTAATCACCCTTATCACCTTGCGGGACTTTTTTATTTTCAGGAGCCGTCCGCAATGTCAACCGTATCGGCTTTGAATATAGAAAGTGACGATTATGTACTTGATTTGTGTGCCGCACCCGGCGGTAAGGCTACTCAGGCAGGTGCTTTTATCGGCAAAAACGGATTGCTTGTAGCAAATGAAATTGTAAAAAATCGTGCAAATATATTGTCTGACAATATAGACAGATTTGGTTTGACTAATGCAGTAGTCACAAATGAAACACCTCAAAAGCTGGCTGAAAAATATGTGCATTTTTTTGACAAGATTATAGTTGACGCACCGTGCAGCGGTGAGGGAATGTTCAGAAAAGAGCCGCAGGCAGTGGACGAATGGAGTGTTGAACATACGGTTTCGTGCGGCGTAAGACAGAAACATATACTTGATTGTGCAATGAAAATGCTTAAAGGCGGCGGATATATTGTGTATTCAACGTGCACGTTTGCACCGGAGGAAAATGAGCAGGTGTGTGCGTATATGCTTGAAAATTATAATGTGGAACTTGTAGAACCGAATAATCTTGATATGCTGTCTAAAGGCAGAGGAGAGTGGTCAAATTCCGACTATGATATGAGCAAAACGCGAAGAATTTTTCCGCATAAAAATAACGGTGAGGGACATTTTGTGGCACTGTTTCACAGTTTGGACAATTACGAAAGTGAAGTAAATAAGCCTAAAAAAACAAGTATGACGGATGCCGAAAAGGTGTACAGACAATTTGAAAAAGAGTTTTTGAATACAGAATTTGACGGTGAATTTTGTCTGTTCGGAGAACAGCTTTACTTGAAACCGAAATGTATTGACGTTGATAAAATTAAGGTTGTCAGAAACGGTCTTAATCTCGGAATATATCGTAAAAACAGATTTGAGCCGTCATATGCGTTGTGTTTGGCACTTAAAAAAGAAGATTTTAAGAATACCGTTGATTTTGAATGTGACAGTGAAGAACTTAAAAAGTATCTTATGGGTAATACAGTCGAATGTGATAAAAAAGGTTGGTGTGCCGTAACTGTAAACGGTTATCCGATAGGTTGGGGAAAAGCGTCAAACGGAATACTGAAAAATCATTTTCCTAAATATTTGAGATTGAAAAGATAGGGAGAAAAATTATGAATTTGTTTGAATCTGAACGTAAGGTTATGGACGTTTTGTGGCGTGAGGGCAGTATAACCGCAGGTAAAATTGCAAAAATACTGAATATTGATATTGGCTGGAACAGAAACACTACATATACGGTGATAAATAAGTGCATAAAAAAGGGTTATATATCGCGTGGAGAGGATAAATTTCTTTGTACACCTGTTATAACGAAAGATGAAGTAAAAAATGATGAATTGGAAGAATTGATGAAAAAATATTTTGATAATTCACCCGTAAAACTGTTTACTTCTGTTGTAAATTTGGCAGATAAACAGGAACTAAAGAAAATGAAGAAGATTATAAAAAATACCGCTAATCTTTAGATATTAGCGGTATTTTAATTTTTAGTCTTTTATTAATTGATAAAATTCATTACGCAATTCGTGGTCGGTGTCAAAAAGACCGCGTATAGCACTTGTGCGTGTTTTAGCACCGCGAGCCTTGATACCGCGAGCTGTCATACAGCTATGCTCACCCTCAACAACAACGATTACGTCCTCAGTATCGCAAACCTTTTGAATAACTTCGGCAATATCCGAGCAGATACGTTCTTGAAGCTGAAGTCTTTTTGAAACCATATCGCATATGCGGGCAATCTTTGAAAGACCGATAACCTTGCCGTTCGGAATATATCCGACGTGGCAATGCATATTGTACATAAGTGCAAGGTGATGTTCACAGTGACTGAAAACTTCAATATCTTTAACTATTACAAGGTCGTTTGAGTCAACCTCAAAGCACTTGTTAAACATTTCAGCGATTTCGTCATTGGTGTATCGCATACCCTCAAAAATTTCGTCATACATACGTGCAACGCGGTCGGGAGTATCCTTTAATCCCTCACGGTCGGGGTCGTCGCCAAGTTCTGTAAGAATTGTGCGTATAGCCTCTTTTATCTTTTCGTGATTAAATTCTTTTTTCATTTAAACACCTCTTTCTTCCGGATCCCAGATAACCTTGTGAAGTTGAATTTGAAATGTTGCGTCACAAAGCACAGGCTCTTTAAGCATTATATTGACAAGTTTTTGTGCGTCATACATTCCGTAAACCGCACCGAGATAAATATGCGGCATTTCGGTATAAACTTGTTTTAACTTCTTGACTATATCAATAGTCAAGTTCATATCTTCGTCAGAGCCTATAACGAATTTGATAACATCGCAAGGCCGTAGATTAATAAAATTATTCCAAATCATTTTGTCGGTCATACCGCTTGACGGAAGTTTGTAGTCGATAGTAAAAAACAAATTATCCGACTTCGGCACTTTGCCGAGAAAATCAACTATATCAACTGCGCCGTTCGTTTCAATATTAACATCACAGCCGATTTCGGTCAGTTTTGAAACAAGCTCCGCACTGTCGGTATGAACAAGAGGCTCACCGCCTGTAAGCGTAACACGCTTGTAAGTCATATTAACCTTTGAAATAATTTCATCAACAGTCATTTCAGTATATTCACAAGGCGTTTCTTCACCGAACAGTGAATAAACCGTATCGCAGTACGAACAGCGTAGGTTACAGCCTGCAAGGCGTATAAATGTTGCACATTGTCCTGTTCGTATGCCCTCGCCGTCAATACTGTCAAAAATTTCGATTACTTTCATTTTGATTTTCCTTATAACAATTTTATTTTAACATCATCTTTGATGTAGCTTGCTATGTTGTCCTGACTTTCCTGTACGTCAACACGATAACAGAATGGTGCAAGCTCATCGCAAATGTATTTCGCCAAGTTTTCGGCAGTAGGATTGAACGGTACAACTTCATTAATAACCTTGTGGTCAAACTTGTCTTGAATTTTGCGTTTGATGTGTGTAAAATCAAGAACCATACCGTTTTTGTCAAGAGTTTCACTTTGAAGATATACGTCAATTATCCAGTTGTGACCGTGAAAATTCGTGCATTTTGAGTCGTAGTCAAGGTCTAACTTGTGTGCCGCACTTATTTCAAATCTTTTCTTTACTTCGTACATTTTTTCATCTCCATATATTGTTCGTAACCGCGTCTTCTGAGCGTGCATGACGGACAGTGTCCGCAGCCTTCGCCGAGTACGCCGTTATAACAAGTAAGTGTTTCGTTGTAAATAGTGTCAAGTACACCCAAATCGTCAGCCATTTTCCAAGTTTCAGCCTTGTTCAGCCACATAAGCGGTGTGTGGATAACAAAATTGTAATCCATAGCAAGATTGATTGTAACATTAAGAGATTTAACGAAAATATCACGACAATCCGGATAACCCGAAAAATCTGTTTCGCATACGCCTGTTACAAGGTCTGTTATGCCGTGAGTTTTTGCATATATAGCGGCATAGCTTAAAAACAATAAGTTTCTGCCCTCAACAAATGTATTCGGAGGTGCACCCTCCGGCTTTGTTTCCTCAACGGGAATATCTTCACGCGTAAGTGAATTTGCGGAAAGCTGATTTATAATAGGTGTCGGAACGATTTCATAAGGAATACCGACTTTTTTACAAATCTTGTCTGCACATTCAAGCTCAAGCTTGTGACGCTGACCGTAGTCAAAACCTATTGCAGATACATTTTCTTTACCAAATTTGTCTATTGCCCAGAACAGACAAGTTGTACTGTCCTGACCGCCCGATAAAACAACAAGTGCTTTTCTGTTTTTCATTTTAATCCTCCATTTATTTTAAACTGTCAAACAATCTGTTTTCAGCGATTTTTTCATATTTAGTACCCGGTTGACCGTAGTTTGCAAACGGATAAATAGATATGCCGCCGCGCGGCGTGAAAATACCTTTAACTTCAAGATATTTCGGCTCCATAAGTTTAACAAGGTCTTTCATTATAATATTGATACAGTCCTCGTGAAAATCACCTTGATTTCTGAAACTGAAAAGATACAGCTTTAATGATTTTGATTCAACCATTTTCACGTTTGGAATATAGTTGATAGTGATTTTTGCAAAATCCGGCTGACCTGTAATCGGACAAAGCGACGTAAATTCTGGACAATCGAATGTTACCATATAATCGTTGCCTTGGTGCTTGTTTACGAATGTTTCAAGTACCTCCGGTGCGTATGTGTCCTTGTAGACTGTTTTTTTGTTACCTAAAAGTGATAAACCCTCTGTTTCTTCTTTGTTTCTCGGCATAATAAACTCCTTTTATTCCATTAACCATTTCATTTTTTGAGAGGTTGCGTGAGTCATAATTTCTTCAAGCTTTTCTCTGTCACTGTTTTCGACCGCTTCGGCAATCTTTCCGAGACTTGCCTGCATTTCGTGTATTCTGTTTACAAGCTGTTCCTTATTTTCAACGAAAAGTTCACTCCACATTTGAGCGTTTATAATCGCGACTCTCGTACAGTCACGCAAACTGCCCGCACTGAAAAACGTTGAACGCTCAATCATAGGATTGTCGCAAAGAGCAACGGCTACAACGTGCATAAGCTGACTTGTGTATGCGATTACCGCGTCATGTTCTTCCGGTGTTGTTGTGACAACGTGCTTACAGCCGATATATTCGGCAAGCTCACGAATAAGAGCAATATTTTCGGGTTTGTTTTTCTTTGTCGGCGTAATCAGAAATGACGCTTTGTTGAAAAGTGTGTCTGTCGAACTTTGATAACCGCCGACTTCACGTCCTGCCATAGGATGTGCGCCGATAAAGTCCACATTGTCGGGAAGTATTTTAGACATTTCATCAATCATAAAACCCTTAACACCGGAAACGTCTGTTATAACCGCACCCGGTTTGATGTGCGACAAGTTGTTTTTAACCATATCGACATTAAGCTGCGGATAAAGACAAAGTATTATTAAATCCGCGTTATCCATTACTTCGCCTACGTCCGAACTTCCTTCGTCTATTGCACCGTCCTGCTTTGCAAGTAAGACAGTTTCTGCTGTTCGGTTGTATGCTGAAATTGTGCAGTTGTGAAAACCGCGAAGTCTGCGTGCGATTGAACCGCCGATTAAACCCAAACCAATTATTGCTACTTTCATTTATTTTCACTCCGTTCTACCATAATTCAAACTATATTTTATCACAAAATTCGCAAATTGTGAATATATATATTAAAATTTTATATTTTTACCTGTCGGCTATTGACGATATATATGTTGAAATGATAAAATATTAAATTGAATACTTATAATTTGAAATAGGAGATTAGTATGTGGAGTGCAGATAAATGGGAGCAGTACAGACTTATAGACAGTGCTGACGGAGAAAAACTTGAATATTGGGGAGATTATCTTTTAAGACGTCCCGACCCACAGGCAGTCTGGAGTTTAAAATCTGATAAAAAACTTTGGAATAAGGCTGACGCTTGGTATCATCGTTCAAAATCGGGCGGAGGAAAGTGGGAGTACTTGAATAAGAAACTTCCCGAGCGTTGGACTGTTAATTATCGCAATTTGACTTTTAATATAAAGCCTATGGGCTTTAAGCATACAGGACTTTTTCCTGAACAAGCTGTAAATTGGGATTGGTTTTCAGAGCTTATAAAAAAGGCGGACAGACCTATAAGAGTACTTAACCTTTTTGCATATACAGGCGGTGCAACAGTTGCGGCACTTGAAGCAGGTGCGGAGGTTGTACACGTTGACGCGTCAAAGGGTATGGTAACTTGGGCAAAAGAAAATGTTGTGTCGTCGGGACTTGGCGACAGACCCGTAAGATATATTGTCGATGACGTTGTTAAATTCGTACAGCGTGAAAACAGACGCGGTCGTCAGTATGACGCAATAATTATGGATCCGCCGTCATACGGCAGAGGTCCGTCGGGTGAGGTTTGGAAGATTGAAAATGAACTTTATCCGTTAATTGAAGAATGTATGAAAATTCTTTCGGATAAACCGTTATTTTTCCTTATAAATTCATATACGACAGGTCTTAGCGCACAAGTGCTTATAAATGTACTCTCTATGACCGTAGGCAGAAAATACGGCGGTAAAATCACTGCCGACGAAATCGGACTTACAATGAAATCAAATAATCTTGTTTTGCCGTGTGGAATTAGTGGACGCTGGCAGGAACACAGTACAAAATAAATTTAAAGGAACAAATTAAATGATAGAAACAAAAAATCTTTCTTTTATTTACCGTGAAGAAGATATGGAAAGCGGAGAGATAAAAGAGGAAAAAGTTTTAAAGGATATTAACATTGAAATAGAAAAAGGTTCTTTTACCGCCGTACTCGGTCACAACGGCAGCGGAAAATCAACTCTTGCAAAACATTTTAATGCTATACTTTTGCCGTCGGGCGGTAAGGTATATGTAAAGGGTATGGATACGGCTGACGAAAATAATATATTTAATATACGTCAGTCGGCAGGTATGGTTTTCCAAAATCCCGATAACCAAATGGTTGCGGCACTGGTTGAAGATGAGGTGGCGTTTGCACCCGAAAATTTAGGTGTTGAGCCTAAAGAGATACGCAGACGTGTTGACGAGTGTCTTGAAATAGTCAATATGACAAAGTATGCCCAGAGTTCACCGTCAAAGCTTTCGGGCGGTCAAAAACAGAGAGTGGCGATTGCGTCGGTGCTTGCAATGAATCCCGAAATACTTATACTTGACGAGCCGACAGCAATGCTTGACCCAAAAGGCAGAAGTGAAGTTATAAAGACAATAAAAATGCTTAACGAAGAAAAAGATATTACAGTTGTGCTTATAACTCATTATATGGACGAAGCGGCACAGGCGGACAGAACCGTTGTTATTGATGACGGTGAAATTGTGCTTGACGGTACGCCGAAAGAGGTATTTAAAAATGTTGAAAAATTAAAGTCACTCGGTCTTGATGTTCCGCAGGTTACGGAACTTGCGTATGAACTTCGTAAAATGGGGATAGAAATTTCAGATGATGTGCTGACGGTTGATGAGTGTTTTGATGAAATTATAAGAATTTTGGGAGAAACAAAAAGATGATAAAAGCAGAAAACGTTAATTATATATATCAGCAGGGAATGCCTTTTGAACGTCAAGCACTTTATGATGTAAATATTGAAATTAAGGACGGTTCGCTTGTTGCACTTATCGGTCATACAGGCAGCGGAAAATCAACGCTTATTCAGCACTTCAACGCACTTGTAAAACCGACTTCGGGCAAAATTATTATTAACGGTATTGACGTTACCGCTCCGAAAGCCGATTTAAGACTTGTCAGAAAAACAGTCGGACTTGTGTTTCAATATCCCGAACATCAGCTTTTTGAAGAAACTGTATATAAAGATATTGCATTCGGTCCTAAAAATATGGGATTCAGTGATGAAGAAATTGATAAAAGAGTAAGAGAAAGTGCCGCACTTGTCGGACTTAAAGAAAAGCATTTAACGCGTTCACCGTTCGACTTGTCGGGCGGTCAAAAAAGACGGGTTGCAATAGCCGGTGTGCTTGCAATGAATCCGAAAGTGCTTATACTTGACGAGCCGACCGCGGGACTTGATCCGAAAGGCAGAGATGAAATACTTGCAACGATAAAAAAACTTCACGAAGAAAACAAAGAAATGATAATTATATTCGTTTCACATTCAATGGAGGACGTTGCAAAAACCGCAGAACGTGTAATCGTTATGAATGACGGACACGTTGAAATGCAGGGAACGGTTGCGGAGGTGTTCGCACAAGCGGAGCATTTGCAGAAAATCGGTCTTAATGTACCGCAAGTAACATTGCTTACCGATAAACTGCGACTTGCCGGTTATGATTTGCCCGAGCATATTTATACGGTAAAATATGCCGCGGACGCAATTAAAAAATTAATCGGAGGTGGCGGCAATGTTTAAAGATATAATAATAGGACAGTACGTTCCGGGTAATTCACCGCTCCATAAAATGAATCCGCCCGTAAAAATAATAATGACGATACTTTACATAGTATTGTTGTTTATTTTAAAAAATCCGATTTCATATGTCGTATTTACGATTTATACGATAACATTAATTCTTATAAGCGGTGTACCTTTTAAAATGATATTAAAAGGCTTAAAGCCAATGCTTTGGATATTTATTTTTACGGCGGTACTTAATGTGTTTATGACGCCGGGTGATACGGTATGGGCACTGAAGATATTTAAGTTTACTTTAAAGATTACAAAAGAGGGTATCGAATCCGGTTCACTTATGGTTATAAGGCTTTTGTATCTTGTAATGGGAACGTCACTTCTTACGCTTACAACGTCACCTTTACAGCTTACGGACGGAATAGAAAAACTGTTAAAACCTTTCAATAAAATAAAAGTTCCGTCACACGAAATTGCAATGATGATGACTATTGCAATAAGATTTATTCCGACGCTTGCCGAAGAAACGGACAAGATTATGAAAGCACAAATGGCAAGAGGTGCGGACTTTGAAACAGGAAATATAATAAGACGTGCAAAGGCTATGATACCGCTTTTGGTACCGCTTTTTGTAAATGCGTTCAGACGTGCCGACGAGCTTGCAACGGCTATGGAGGCAAGGTGCTACAACGGCGGCAATAACCGTACAAAAATGAAAGAAACGCATATGACTAAAGTCGATTTGGGAGCAAGTATCGTATTTGTTTTGGCGGCTGCTCTTATTATGGCGGTAGAATTTTTAATTGAAATTTAGTAATGGAAATGGTATAATGAGAAATATTAAACTGAAAATTCAATATGACGGTACTGATTATCACGGCTGGCAAATACAGAAAAATGACATAACAGTACAGGAAACAGTAAAAAAAGCCGTTCAGAAAATTGTGAATGAAGATGTACATTTGACAGGCTGCGGACGAACAGATACAGGTGTTCACGCCGAAAACTATGTATGCAACTTTTTCACAAATTCAAGAATACCGTCTGAAAAACTGCCGTATGCGTTAAACACATATTTACCGAATGACATTGTTTGTTTTGAGGCGGAAGATACTGACGAAAATTTTCATTCAAACAGCAGTGCGGTGAAAAAGAGATATGTTTATAAAATTTTAAACCGTGAATTTCCCGACGCGGTTATGAACAGATATTCGTGGCATTATAAATATCCTTTGGATATAGAAAAAATGCGGATTGCCGCAAAGGCGTTTATCGGTGAACATGATTTTATAGGTTTTGCGTCAAGCGGATTTTCGGTTAAAACAACTGTAAGAGAAATTTATTCGCTTGATGTTGATAAAAACGGGGATATAATAACGATTGATGTTGTCGGAAACGGATTTCTTTACAATATGGTAAGAATTATTGCGGGAACGCTTGTTTTTGTCGGCGGCGGAAAGATTAATCCGAACGATATGACAGACATAATAAATTCAAAAGACAGAGAAAGAGCAGGTATAACCGCTCCGCCACAAGGACTTTGTCTGAAGGAGGTGTATTACTGATGAAAAACGATGACGAAATAAATGAAAGTTCAATAAGTGACCTCATACATTATGCGGAGGACGAAAAACGTAATACATTTGACGATGAACCCGAAACAGATGATGAATTGGATGATGAAATAACGGAAACAGACGATGAAACTGTATCGGATAAGGAAGAACCTGTTTCGGAAGAAGTAAGTGAGGAAACCAAAAAAAACGAAGAAGAACCTGTTTCGGAAGAAGCAGAAGAAGAACCGGAAGACGAGCTTGCTTTAGAAGAAGCAGATGAAGAAAATAGTTCCGAAGAAGAAAAAACTTTAAGTAATAATGTAAATTACGATGATGATACAGATTATCCCGATTATGAAACGGATGTCGGATTTTTTGACGATTTAAAAATCGGAGACCACAAAGGTATAATCATAGGTGTGATAATAGGTATAATTGTTGTAATCGCTTTTATAATGATAGATACAGGAATAATCGGAAATTACAAAAATAATTTTTCAAACAATATATCTAAAGTATTTAAAACGAGTAAAACAGACAAAAATCAATTACCTGACCCAACACAAAAACCTGACGAACAATACAACACAGAAATAAAGTCAAATGAAATTGTTTCTTTTGAGGGTGCGAATGAAACTGAATTTGTACCGTACAAAAACGGTGTTGTATGTGCGAAAATGAATCATATGTCGTATATTGACGGAACGGGAGCTGTCGTGTGGGAAATAGATACGGCGATAGTTGATCCGATATTAAAGGTAGACGGAAATTATATTTTAATTGCCGAAAAAGGCAGAAATAAAATTTGCTTGTACATTGACAATAAACTTCAATATGACGTAGACGATCCAGATACTGTTATGTCGGCGGAACTTTCTTCAAACGGTGATGTAGTGGTTGTTACGGATAAATCGTCATACAGAGGCGGTATATCTGTATATAATAAATCAGGCGAACAAATATTCTCGTGGGCGTCAGGAAGTGACGCGGTTATATGTGCCGATATTTCGGCGGCGTCGAGAAGTGTCGCAGTGGCACTTTTAAATTCCGATGTAACCGCAAAAACAACCGTACAGCTTTTTAACGTAAATGAAACAGAAAGCTATGCAAAAATCGAAATGCCCGATACCGTTGTATATGAACTTCAATTTGTGGGTGATAAGGTTAATGCGTTTGGCGACAACAGGGTTACGGGAATTTCATCGAGCGGAAAAATTGTTTATGACAACGATTTTTCAAATGTGCAGCTTACACATTCGGCAATAGACTCAAACGGCAATAAACTGTTGGCATTTGACGACGGTAATATACCTATGCTGAATTTGTACAGCAAAAACGGTTTTTTAAAGAACAGTACAACCCTTATAGGCGTTACTGACTTTATAGACATAAATAAAAAATATATACTTTATAACATAGGCAGAGATATTTACTTTGGAAAAACAAATTCAAAAGTAATGTCAAAATATACTGCCGCAATGGATATAAAAAATCTGATTATAGTATCGGATACAACCTTTGTGGTGATTTATTCAAACAGCCTTGAAGTTGTAACCGTATAAAGGGGGTATGGCATGAATATAACTCTTGATATTATTTTATTGGCAGTGCTTGTCATATCGTTTGTTATCGGTTATAAAAAAGGATTTGTAAAATCGGTTTGGAAAATAGTCGCATTGGTTGTAACGATAGTGCTTGTTCTTGCACTTAAAACGCCTACGGTAAACTTTCTTGCAGGTTCGGATTTGGCAAATAACATAAGCACAAAGATTGCGGAAAATGTCAATATTCCGCAGGGCGGAGGTGTTGATATTGCCGAAACACTGAATTTGCCGGAGTTTATTCAAAGTGATATGACAAATCAAATTGACAGCACCAACAATGCGGTTAATTCGATAAACGAAAAAACCGTAATGTGGCTTACAAATCTTTGCTTGACGGTTATCGCCTGCGTGGCACTGTTTATCATAATACGTCTTATACTTATGGCGGTGTATATGATAATAAACGGTATTACGGAAGCACCGATTATAAAAGGTGTAAATAAATTTATGGGTGGAATTTTTGCAACGATAAATATAATTTTTATTATATTTTTGTTGCTTGCACTTGTATCAATGTTTGCACCGGCAGAGAGCAATCTGTATGAAATGATTGACAAAACATATGCAGTAAAATATTTATATAATTATAATATATTACTTCAACTATTTATGAAAATCTAAGGAGGAAAAAGAAATGTACAGTGATATAGTAAAAAAAGGATTAGAGAAAACACCTCATCGTTCGCTTTTTAAAGCGTCCGGATTTACAGATGAAGAAATCGAAAGACCGCTTATAGGTGTTGTAAGTGCTAAGAATGAAATCATTCCCGGACACATTCACCTTGATAAAATCGCAGAGGCGGTAAAGACAGGTGTAAGAATTGCCGGCGGTACACCGTTGGAATTTCCTGCAATCGGTGTTTGCGACGGTATCGCAATGGGACATAAGGGAATGAAATATTCTCTTGCAAGCCGTGAGCTTATTGCAGATTCAATCGAATCAATGACTATTGCACACGGTCTTGATGCTCTTGTACTTATTCCAAACTGTGATAAAATCGTTCCGGGTATGCTTATTGCGGCGGCAAGATTAAATATTCCTGCTATCATAGTAAGCGGCGGCCCGATGCTTTCAATTAATTATAAAGACAAGTATCGTGACCTTAATACTGCATTTGAGGCAGTCGGTGCATTTAAAGCAGGTAATATCGATGAGGACGAACTTCTAAGACTTGAAAATGCGGCTTGTCCGTCATGCGGTTCATGTTCGGGTATGTTTACTGCAAACTCAATGAACTGTCTGTGTGAAGTCCTCGGTATGGCTTTACCGGGTAACGGCACAATTCCTGCTGTTTATTCTGAAAGAATACGTCTTGCAAAGCATGCAGGTATGAAGATTATGGAACTTCTTGAAAAGAACATTAAGCCGAGAGATATTATCACTCCGGATTCAATTTATAATGCACTTCGTGTTGATATGGCACTTGGCTGCAGTACAAACTCAATGCTGCACCTTCCTGCAATAGCACATGAGGCAAAAGCACCTATAACACTTGATTACGCAAATGAAATCAGTAAAGAAACACCGAACCTATGTCATCTTGCTCCTGCAGGCGAACATCACGTTCAGGATTTGTATGCGGCAGGCGGTGTTCAGGCACTTATGAACGAGCTTTCAAAGAAGAATTTGTTAAAGCTTGATACAATTACCGCAACAGGTAAGACTTTGGGCGAAAATATTAAGGACTGCACTGTACTTGATTATAACGTAATCCGTCCGATAGATAATCCGTACAGCCAAACAGGCGGTATTGCCGTATTAAAGGGTAATCTTGCTCCTGACGGCTCTGTTGTTAAGAGAAGCGCCGTTGCAAAAGAAATGTTGCAGCACGAAGGCCCTGCAAAGGTTTATAACAGTGAGGAAGAGGCTATTGAAGCTATTTATACAGGTAAGATTGTAAAGGGTGACGTTGTTGTTATCCGTTACGAAGGTCCAAAGGGCGGACCGGGTATGAGAGAAATGCTTTCTCCTACATCTGCAATCTGCGGTATGGGACTTGATAAGGACGTTGCTCTTATTACAGACGGACGTTTCTCAGGCGCTACAAGAGGTGCGGCTATCGGTCACGTTTCACCGGAGGCTGTTGAAGGCGGCCCTATCGCATTTGTACAAGACGGCGATATTATTTCTATTGATATAGATAAATGCCAGATTAACTTTAAGGTCAGCGAAGAAGAATTGGCTAAGCGTAAAGAAAATTGGACTCCGCTTGAACCAAAGGTTAAGACAGGTTATCTAAGAAGATACTCAAAGATGGTTTCTTCTGCAATTCAAGGTGCAGTTATGTTAGACGACTAAAGAACAAATGATTATACAAAAAACGCATTTCTTATATGGAATGCGTTTTTTTGTAAGGTTGACAAATCAAATCATTTAAAATATAATGTAGGTAATATATAATAGAAAGAGAGCAAGTATATGCAAGACGGAGTTAAACTTGAACGTAAGACTAAAGATGAACTGAAACAAATAGCGCAAGGTCTTGGAATAGAAAAAATTTCAGCTTTAAAAAAAGATGAAATAATTGCATTGATTCGCGAAAAACGTGAACAGATTGCAAATGAGGAAAAACAGAAAGTGCAACCGAAAAAACGTGAACGTCCGGCAGACGCAGTTGAAGTAAAGGGTGTGCTTGACGTAATGACAGACGGTTTTGGTTTTCTTCGTATGGAGAACTATATGTCGGGCAAAAATGATATATATGTGTCACCTACACAAATAAGAAGATTTAATTTAAAGACCGGTGACGAAATTGTCGGTGATTGCCGACCGTCACAAGATGAAGATAAGTTTTCTCCGTTACTGTTTGTAAAGACTATAAACGGCGACCCGCTTGAAATTGCTTTAAAACGCAGACCGTTTGAACGTCTTACACCGATATATCCGAAAGAAAAAATAAGCCTTGATACAGGTGACAGAACAAGAACCGCATCAAGACTTATAGATTTAATCGCACCAATCGGAAAAGGTCAGAGAGGTATGATAGTTGCACCACCCAAGGCAGGTAAAACTACTATATTAAAACAAATTGCTCAATCTATATCCGAAAATTATCCCGATATTAAATTGATAGTACTTTTAATAGATGAAAGACCGGAAGAAGTTACTGATATAAAACGTTCAATAGACGGTGAAGTTATATATTCTACATTTGACCAAATGCCCGAAAATCATTGTAAGGTTGCGGAAATGGTGCTCGAAAGAGCGTCAAGACTTGTGGAGCAGAAAAAAGATGTAGTAATTTTACTTGATTCAATCACAAGACTTGCAAGAGCATATAACTTGACAGTTCAGCCGACAGGAAGAACTTTGTCCGGCGGTCTTGATCCGGACGCATTGTATAAGCCGAAAAAGTTTTTCGGTGCGGCTCGTAATATAGAAGAGGGCGGAAGTCTTACAATTTTGGCAACGGCACTTGTTGAAACGGGCAGCAGAATGGATGATGTTATTTTTGAAGAATTTAAGGGTACGGGTAATATGGAATTGAAACTCGACAGAAATCTTCAGGAAAAACGAATTTTCCCTGCTATTGATATTTTGAAATCAGGTACAAGACGTGAAGAAGATTTGCTTAATGACCGTGAAAAAGAGGCTTGCTGGATTATAAGACGTGAGCTTGGCAGAAATTCAAATACCGAAACTATTGTCAGCTTTTTGCAGTATATGAGAAGCACAAGCAGCAATAAAGATTTTGTTGAGTTGATTATTAATAATTACGGAAGAAAATAATTTTTTGAGAACTGTAACGATTTGTTACAGTTCTTTTTTTGTAATCGATGCAAATAGTGTATGTAATAAGAAATAATCCACAATATATAGTATAATGAAAAAAGTTCAAAAAAAATGAAAAAAAGTGTTGACAAAAGGGGTAATAGAGTGTATAATAATCAAGTCGTCAGTTGAGAGGGCTAAAGAACACGGGAAGAGAAGTGTTCGGGTTGAGAAGAAGTTAAAAACTTTTTCAAAAAACTTTTAAAAAAGTCTTGACAAACTGAAAACGATGTGATAGAATAAACAAGCTGTCGCAAGAGAGCATGTACATTGAAAGATAAATAGTGCAGGTTTTATGTCAAACATTTGC
>OLNC01000751.1_pt1 | contig 26001 bp, 26 predicted proteins | sample 1672011 | NCBI WGS metagenome assembly OLNC01 (sample SAMEA3136636, study PRJEB25190) | human gut metagenome | biome: human gut; feature: human-associated habitat; material: faeces | place: Austria | collected 2013 | reverse complement strand
AGCAAGTGGTGACAGCAAATGGGGACGTACACTTTTGCAAAAGGTGTACGTCCCCGTTTGACGTTTTGGGTGTCCCCATTTGACTTTTACCCTGTCCCCTTTTACATCTGCTTTCTCACGATCCGGTAGTCGTCTCCGTTTCGGTAATACGGACATTCGTAGTGTTGATCGGAGATCAGGCGGATATATTCGTCTTCATCCATGCTGATGTCGCAGACATATTCTTCGTATTCGTCGTCATATACGTAGTAGGCGCAGGTGCCGCAGCTTGCTGCCCCGCTCTGGCGTGATGTTTCTTTTTTCATGTTCTTCTCCACCTATTTCAACTGACTTGCGTCTGATGAGTCTTCCACTTCTGCTGCTTTTTTCAGATAACTCTCTCTGACTTCTTCCGGCACCAGTGAGCCTCCGGTGGCCCAGGCGATGTGGACGGCCTTTTCCATCTTGTCGCTTAATCCCTGCTCTTCTAAGTATTTCCTGCAAGCTTCTTCTTTTTCGATCCGGACCGGTCCCGCAAATGCCGCACAGGAGCTGGGCTCGATAAATATGTGTTCCTGATCCAGAAGCGCCTTCATGTATAGATAAAGCCTGTCATCTTCCACTGTAAATTCGCCGCTCAAAAGGTGCTCTACCGTTTTTCCCACAAATTTGGACGGGCGCCCTACCGCCAGGCCGTCTGCCTCTGTCTTCCCGGACAGGTCGATGTCCTGCACGCAGATATCGCTGTGAAGCCCGGTCGCAATACCAAGGACCATACAGCAGGCCTGCACCGGCTCTTCATAGAAAATATGCACATTGTCTCCGTAAAGGAGTTTCAGCCCAAAGGTCACTCCACCCGGCGCGCCGCCGACTCCGCAGGGAAGGTATACAAACAGCGGATGCTCCTCGTCTACTTTGATTTCGCACTCTTCCAGCTGCTTTCTGAGGCGCAGTGCCGCAACGGCGTATCCCAGGAACAGATTGACCGAATTTTCATCGTCTACAAAATAGCTGTAGGGATCTTTTTCGGCTTCTTCTCTTCCTTTTTTGACTGCCGCCCCATAATCTCCGGCATACTCGATCACTTCCACGCCTTTCGACCGCAGAAGGTCTTTTTTCCACTGTTTGGCATCCTGGGACATGTGAACATAAACATGAAAACCGACTGCCGCGCTGATAATACCGATGGACAATCCCAGGTTTCCAGTTGAACCTACATGCACAGAATACTGCGAGAAAAATTCTTTCGCTTCAGAATCCGCAAACTTTTCATAGTTCTCTCCCGGTTTCACGATACCGTGTTCCAGAGCCAGGTCTTCCGCATGCTTTAAAATCTCATAGATACCGCCTCTGGCCTTGATCGATCCGGCAACCGCCAGATCCGAATCCATTTTCAACAGCAGCTTCCCTGTCAGTCCGGCGCCCCATGTACTGTTCAGCTTTTCTTTCATGCCCGGAATCTCTTTTAACGGAGATTCAATGAGCCCGTCTCGGTCTCTGGTCTCCGGAAATACACGGCTGATAAAAGGTGCGAATCTTTGCAGCCTTTCTTCTGCATCTTTCACATCTTCCATCGTCAATTCGATCCCTTCCAGCGCTTCCTTGGTCCCGGTCAGCAGGGGATTGATCCAGCTGACCTCCTCCTGATTCCGAAGGTTTCGTACAACGGGCGCTTTTTCTTCCAGCATAGCCAGTTCCATAACCATTCCCTCCTTTTTGATATGAATTCAGTATAACATCTCGTTTGTTAACTGTAAATTTATTTTATTAAATATAATTAAACACCTCTGTCTATCAGAATGATGGCGGCGTAATTGCAAAAATAACCTTTGCCTCTTCTTCTTCATGGTTCTCCCAGCGGTGCGGGCACTGCGGCGGAATCCTGACGCAGTCTCCCTCCCCCAGTTCATATTCCTTCCCTTCCATGTAAATTCTCACAGCTCCTGCCATCACATATGCCACTTCTTCACCGGCATGCTCCATCTCCCGTTCTGAAGACACCTGCCCCGGCGGGACCGTCATAGAGCAGAATTCAATCATGCCGCTCACATCCGGCGTTAACAGCTGGTAAACAACTTCTTCCTCCGGACGGCCGATGATCTTATATTTTCCCTTTCGCACAATGACCTTTTCCTCTTTATTCTCATCCTGGAAAAACTTGAACAACGGCACCTGCAGCGCTGCCGCCAGGGATTTCAGTGTGTTGATAGACGGATTCACTCCATTATTTTCCATCTGGCTTAGCATGGAAGGTGTCGTCCCTGCCCGCGCCGCTAATTCTCTTAAGCTTAATCCCCGCATATTACGAAACTGTCTCACTCTTGCTCCCAGATTGATATCTTCCATCGCACTACTCCTTTTTCCCCGCCGTTTTCTTTTATTATAAAACCTCCTTCTCGCCATGACAATCAAAAAGAGGCCTGTCTTTCGACCAATGTCATTAAGATAAGGATAATCATCTCAGAGTGAAAAGAGTGGAATATGTAGAAATGCATATTCTGCTTTTTTATATTAAAAATCAAAAAACACTTGACAAATACAGTAAAATTTGCGGCGAAGCCCCTTGATTAAAGGAGGTAACGCAAATGAAGCTAACTGCAGATGATCTGAAAAAATGTTTAAATGAGTGTATTTCAGAAATTGTATTTCACCATAACGAATTTTCTTTAGTTCCAAAAGCTTTTTCCAGAACACGAAAATGGCCATTAGACAAACTAATTCATTTTATTCTTTCTTTCGGAAGCCAGTCGTTAGGAACGGAAATACTTGAATATTTTCAATTTCAAGACGGCTTTCCTTCAGTATCTTCTTTTGTTCAACAACGAAAGAAGCTGTCCTTTCAAGCTATGGAGAATCTCTTTAAATTATTTTATAACCGAACAGAATCTGATCCGGTTTTGTTTAAAGGTTATCGAATTGCTGCAATAGATGGCAGCGAACTTTCTTTGCCGTATAACCCAAATGAAGAAAACGTAATCGGAGAGAATCATCATTCCACCTTGTATCTAAACAGTCTGTATGACGTATGTGGTAAAATTTTTATGGACAGCGTCATTCAACATGGAAAAGAAAGGAACGAAACAGATGCAGCATGCATTATGGTTGACAGAATTTCTGAAAAATATCCGGTCATTATCATGGCTGACCGGGGATACGAGAATTATAATCTGTTTGCCCATATAGAGGAAAGACTTTTTGATTATGTAATTAGAATCAGAGATCTGGGAGCAATCAGAACTATGGCATCTGGATTTGATTTCCCATCAGATGGTCCGTTTGATCTGATGCGAGATGTAGTAATAACGAGACATTCAACTGGTCCATGCATAGTGAATCGTATTAAATACAAATATTTCAGCAAAACCGCTCGATTTGATTATATAAAAGATAGTAAATCGAATGATTATGAACTAACCATCCGATTTGTACGGTTTCAATTGGAAAACGGTAGTTATGAACTGATTGCTACGAGTCTTTCAGAAGATGAATTTTCAGCCGAGGAATTAAAATGTAGAGCAACATTTTATAAATGTTTGAGATTGAAAGAAAAAAGCAGATAGTAAGAATAGATGGATCAGAAGAATGATGAGAGTATGCCGTGATTTACTGCATGCTCTTTTCTCTTTACAGACAGGATTATAATAAAAAAGAAGGAACCCCTTCCTTGGCAAGAACCGGTTCCCTCTTTCAACAAATACATCCCGAAGGAAGTATCCAGATACTATGATACGCATTTTCAATCTGTTTTGCAAGCTGAAAGAAATAAAAATCTCAGACCAGGAGTGGTTTGACCAGGCGGTCCGCAGCTTGAATCTTTCCGATCACCCCTGCCCTTACTGCAATTCGAAAGGACATCTGATCCTTCACGATGTCTATTCCCGTTACATGGTCACTTTAAAGAATAACGTGCCAATGACGGTAATTCTGCGTGTCCCACGGGTAAAGTGTATCTCCTGCGGACATACCCATGCCCTTCTTCCCGAAATGCTGATCCCCTATTCTTCCTACAGCCTGCGCTTTGTCCTGACAGTGCTGGAAGCCTATTTCCTGCATGTCCATACAGTAGAAAAAATTTGTGAAAGATACCAGATTGTCCATTCCACGCTTTATACCTTCCGCAGCCTGTTCCTTTCCCATAAACGGCTGATCCTGGGAGTCCTGGACGATGCACAGGAAAAGGGATCTGACTTCATCGGAAAGATAGATGGGATGCAGCTCTCCCAGTTCTGGGATTCGTTCCGGCATTCCTTTCTCCAGGCATACCATGCGTCAGATTTCCATCACCGATGAAATTTCAGACAAAGCGGTCCGGATGCTTCCCATAATCCCGGCATGTACGATGCACAGGGGCAGAGGTATGCTGTAACCGGAGGCGATAAGAAATGGAACAGCAAAAGAAAACAGACAGAATGGATGAATTGATGGAGATCGCACGGCTCCGGTTTGGGATGATTGCGCCGGTGATCCAGGAGACCTATCCGGATGAATCGGTCATGGCATACTGCAGAAGGGTAGCCCAAACCCCGATGCGTCTTCCGGATGGGCGGATAGTGAAATACAAGCCCAAAACGATCGGGAAATGGGTATCCCTTTACCGGAATGGCGGGATTGACGCCCTGACGCCAAAAACGCGGTCAGACCTGGGAAAGACCCGGGTACTTACAGAGGAAGCAATCGATGAGATCTACCGGATCAAGCAGAAATATCCGAGGCTGAACGCAACGCAGATCCATGCCAGGCTGGTGCAGGAAAGCCTGATCCCGGCAACGGTTTCCGTGGCAACCGTCCAGAGATTTGTGAAACGCAACGGGCTGAAAAGTGCAGACGCGGCGCTGGCCGGCCGTGACCGGAAAGCGTTCGAAGAGGCGTATTTCGGAGGAATGTATCAGGCGGATACGTGTTACCTTCCGTATCTGGAAGAAAACGGGAAAAAGCACAGGACATATCTGATCATGATCCTGGACGACTACTCCCGGATGATCGTAGGCGGGCAGATCTTTTACCAGGAGAATGCATACAACTTCCAGAAGGTCCTCAAGGATGCAGTTGCGGCTTATGGTATCCCGGACAAGCTGTATGTGGACTCCGGCGCGCCCTACAAAAACCGGCAGCTAGATATGATCTGCGCATCCATTGGGACAGTGCTTCTGCATACCCCTGTCCGGGATGGGGCCAGCAAGGGGAAGGTGGAGCGAAATTTCAGGACGCTCAAGGAAAGATGGCTCTACGGGCTCGACATCAGCCAGATCCGCTCCCTGGAGGAATTCAATAATCTCCTGGCAGCATATATCCGGAAACACAATACGACAGAGCATTCCACGACAGGGGAAACGCCGCTTTCCCGTTATCTCCACAGCGGGCGTCCGGTAAGGAAGCCAAAGTCACCGGAATGGCTGGACGAATGTTTCCTGAACCGCGCGACCCGCAGAGTATCACGGGATGCCACTGTCGAACTGGATTCCCGGTGTTACGATGCGCCGATGCAGTTCATCGGACAGAAGGTAGAGGTGCGTTACCTTCCGGATGACCCGGAGAAAGCATGGGTATTTTCGGAAGGGAAGCGGCATCCGATGCGCCTGACAGACCGGGCGGAAAATGGGAGAACAAAGCGTAAGAACCAAGTGTCGATTGATTACAGCACAGTACTTGGAGGTGGGGAAGATGTACACTGATTATTATGGGCTGAGTTTTAACCCGTTTGATAAACAGATGGTAAAAGAGAAAGACGCTTTTGAGTCTGAAGATTTCCGTGAGATGACAGCCCGGCTGGAATACCTGAAGGAGATCAGGGGGATCGGGGTGTTTACTGCAAGCCCGGGGATGGGAAAGACGTTCGCGCTGCGGTGCTTTTCGAAAAAACTGAACCCGAACCTGTACCAGTGCGCCTATCTGTGTCTGTCAACCGTAAGCGTGCAGGAATTCTACCGCCAGCTGTGTGAAGCGCTGGGGCTGGAATCCGGATTCGGGAAGAGCCAGATGTTTAAGTCGATCCAGGAACGGCTGTATTATCTGTACAAAGAGAAACGGCAGCCGTTCATCTGTATCCTGGATGAAGCACAGTACCTGAACAGCAGTATCCTGAGGGATCTGAAAATGCTGATGAACCAGAAGTATGATTCGGTGAACTGCTTCTCCCTGATTCTCTGTGGGGAGCCCTACCTGAACCACATCCTAGAGAAACAGGTCAACGAGGCGCTGCGGCAGAGAATCGTGGTCCACTACAACTTCCACGGGCTTACAGACCAGGAGGTGCCGGATTATATCCGGCAGAAGATCCGGAATGCAGGAGGCAGCCCAGAGATCATCGATACCGCGGCAATCAGCTCCGTCCACAGCTACAGCCAGGGAAATCCGCGTCTGATTGATAATGTAATGACAGACGCGATGACTTTGGGAAGCCAGATGGAGAAAAAGGTGATCGATGCCGAGGTGATGCTGGCGGCAATCAATAACCAGGCACTGAGCTGAAAGAATGCAGGAAAAGAGGCATGACCGTGTCGTTGAGATGCGATTGTGCTTTTTTTCTGGAAAAGTTGGCGATTATAAAATGCTGTTTGTGGCTACCAGAAAGTGTCGCTCGACATTAAAAAAGCTTTACCAATTGCGCTGGAATATAGAAGTAGGGTTTAGAGAAGCAAAATATATTTTAGGTATGGAAGCTTTCCATTCAAAGCAAGAGAATTCTATTTGTCAGGAAATTTATTCAAGAATTATTATGTATAATTTTAGTATGTTGATCACTCTGGGAACAAAAATTCCCGAAAAGGAGCGAAAACATCAGCACCAGATTAATTTTTCAAGGGCAGTCCGAATCTGTATTGCGTTTTTCAAGCAAACAGAAAACGGACCACCAATTGATGTCGAAGCCACCATAGTAAAGTTCTTATTACCCATAAGATCCAACCGCTCCCGACCAAGAGATACTGTTAGTGCATGTGTGGTTTCGTTCAATTATAGATTAGCATGATTCTAATAAAAATCAATCTATTTTTACTCCTTTATAACGAAGGAGTTTTTCCCATGTCTAACTTTCTGTAAAAAAGAGAAGTTCCGAAGAATGATACATTTTTATATCAGTTCTTCGGAACTATGGGTTTGTTCCAATGTTATCTTAATGACATTGGGCCATATGGTCCTTTCTTTTTTACTTTTTCTTGACATTCTGTGCAAAACGCATTATTGTATTAATTAGATAATACAGTTGTATTCTTTATAATAAAAGAGAGGTGAAGTCTATGCCATGGGATCTGGATAATGACCGCCCTATTTACCTGCAGCTGATGGAACGTATCCAACAGGATATCGTATCCGGCGTCTACAAAGCCGGCGATAAACTGCCCTCTGTCAGGGAACTCGCCATAGATGCTGCGGTAAACCCAAACACAATGCAAAAAGCCTTGTCCGAGCTGGAGCGGGACGGACTGGTACACTCCCGCCGTACCAGCGGACGGTTTATCACGGAGGATGAGACCATGTTAAAAAACTTAAGGGATGAGCTTGCTTCCCGCCACATTCAGGATTTTATGGAAAAAATGAAACAGCTTGGTTTCCAGGAGAAGGAGACTCTTGAAAAACTCCAGGACACCATAAAGAGGGGGACACTGATATGAATCCAATCTTAGAATGCCGAAATCTATCCAAAAAATACGGCAACCACTTCTATGCCCTGAACGACCTGACTCTATCTCTGGACAGCGGCCAGATCGTCGGTCTTCTGGGGCCGAACGGCAGTGGAAAAACAACACTGATCAAACTCATCAACGGCCTTTTAAACCCTTCGTCCGGGGAGGTGCTGATAGACGGAAAAGCTCCGGGAGTGGATACAAAGAAGATTGTTTCCTATCTTCCGGAACGCACTTATCTGGATGAATCCATGAAGGTCCGGGACATCATCCGCTTCTTTGCCGATTTTTACGATAACTTTATCACAGACCGGGCTTACCAGATGCTTTCGGATCTGGAAATTTCCGCAGACGCAAGGCTGCGCACCCTGTCCAAGGGTACGAAGGAAAAAGTACAGCTGATTCTGGTCATGAGCCGGGACGCTAAGCTTTATATCCTGGATGAGCCCATCGGCGGTGTGGATCCTGCTGCAAGAGATTATATTCTGCACACGATCCTGGCAAATTATAACGAAGAGTCCACAATCCTTCTATCTACACATCTGATCCACGATATTGAAAATATCCTGGACCGTGTAGTTTTCCTTAAGGAAGGACGTCTTGCCATGAACGCTCCCGTGGATGACATCCGCATGGAGCAGGGCAGATCCGTAGATACTTTATTCAGGGAGGTGTTCCGATGCTGATCAAATTAATTAAATACGACCTCAGATCCCTGAACCGGTTTCTGATTATCCTGCACGGCTTTTTACTGCTGATGACCATATTTTTACGAATTTTTATCACCGGGCAGATCCACCTGTCCACTGATACCGACGGCTTCCTGTTCGGTCTTGCGATCGTGATGTATACGCTCCTGATCACAGGAATTACTTTTGGTACATCCATTGTCATTGTCGTGCGGTTCTATAGAAACCTGTTTTCCGACGAAGGCTATCTTTCCCAGACCCTTCCTGTGACTCCCGGCCAGCATCTTCTTGCCAAGACGATCTCCGGAAGCATCTGGGCTATGATCGACTATGTTTTTATCCTGGCATCCCTGTATATCGGGATTGCCACCCCAGCTTTCATGGAACTGTTTTATGAAAATCAGGGGGAACTGATGAAGGAACTCGGCTTCACAGGGAAATATGCAGATGTCACCGCGGGCCAGATCATCCTTGTCCTCCTGATCTCAGGATTTATCGGATGCGTCGGCAACATAGTCATGTATTACGCCTCCATCGTGCTTGGGCAGCTGTTTTCCTCTCACCGTGTGATCGGAGCTATCGCCTGCTATTTTGCACTATCCACACTGATGGCTGTAATTTCCTTTATCGTTATGTTTGCCGCAGACCTGGCATACGGAAATTTTGCTATTGTTCCCGCGGGAACAGAAAGTTCCTTAAGCCTGGTCGAATATATGGTCAGAATATTGACGTTCTCACTGGCTCTTTCTGTAATTACGGCAGTGGTACTCTACATCCTGTCCTATATACTGATGAAGAAAAAACTGGATCTGAATTAAAGATAAACAGCGGGCCAGAAAACCGGAAATCATTTCCGGATTTGGCCCGCTGTTTTTTAGGAAAAACACTGGATCAGAAACATATAAAGAACGGTTCCCACGCCTATACTCAGAAGGTTATTCCGTTTCCAGACATGAAGCGCCGCCGTCACTATGACAGCCGCCGCTTCCGGAAGTCCATAGGGTGCAGCCAGGATCTTTGTTGAACGCAGACAGTAAACTACCAGCATCCCGATCACTGCCGGCGTCAGCACCCTTCCTAAATATTTCACTACATCCGGAATTTCTTTCCCTCTTGGAAACACCAGAAAAGGGAACACTCTGGTTGCAAAAGTGGTAAGCGCCACTGCCAGAATGATCAGAAATGAAGTTATCGCATCTACAGGCATCAGCCTTCCACCTCCTTTTCCAGACGGGTTCTCCCCACAAACAGCAGAAATGTGATCAGCAGCATAGACGGAAGAACAAAATTATCCGCACCGAAGATACTAAGACAAAGCAGTGCGGCAGCCACCCCGATCATTTCAGGGATGCGGTTTTTCGCCTCCATCCACTGTTCCACGAATATTACTACAAACAGCGCTGTCATGGCAAAATCAATGCCTTCCGAATCAAAAGGCAGGAAATTCCCTGCAAGACCTCCGATCACCGAACCTATGACCCAATAGGATTGATTCAGCAGAGAAACTGCCAGCAGAAATTTATCTTCCTCTATGTCTTCCGGGATCTTTGTGGTACACAAAAGGGAATACGTCTCATCTGTCAGGCCAAAGATCATATACCATCTCTTTTTTCCCATACCGTGAAACTTTTCCAGCAGAGAAATCCCGTAGAAAATATGCCGGATATTAACCATCAAAGTCATAAATACCACCTGCAGGAATGAAACACCCGGCACAAAAAAATTCACGGCAAGATATTGGCCGGATCCCGCATAGACCATAAGGCTCATCAATGCCGCCCATAAAAAGGAATACCCCTTTTCTTCAAACATCACCCCAAAGGCAATCCCGATAAACAGATATCCCGTCAGCACCGGAATTGTATACGGAAATGCTTTTTTAAATGCCCTCCCATAATTCCTCATCATTTTTCTCCTAATGTTCTTTATTCATTATAAAAAGAAGCCGTCCTTACAGGGATCGGCCTCTCTTGTCTCTATCATTTATCGTATATTCTTCAGCTTCCGGCTGAATCTTCATAGGCCTGCTTTAAATCCAGCAGAGCCTCCTTAAGCAGTGCATCTGACTGGACAGCCTGCCGGTAAGCATTCTGCGTCTCTGTAAGCAGCGCCTGCACATCCTCATGGCCGGTGACCGCCTCTACAAGATCGTGAATTTCATCTTCCTCCACCTGGGTCTCCACCTGGCACTTACCATCCTCATCCTCTGTTACATAAAGTGTACCCAATCCCGGCACTCCGGTATAGACATCCCTGATCTTCATATCATACCGGACAAAAGCCACATATGTATCCTGATATTTTCCAAGCTTTGTATAAACATTCAGATTCTCATATCCCTCCACAAAGCTTGTCTCATCTCCAAGCGCACTGTAATACGCCTCCACCGCCCGGGTCACCTGTGGATACTCTCCTTTGAGCAAAGGATTATCAGCCATATTCTCCCAGCCTTCATTTTCCTTTTTCTGCTCTTTTAAACTTATCTTTTGTGCTTTCTGGCTTTTATCTTTAGTCAGGATCCATCCGCCTGCTCCTACCGCAAGAACCAGACCGGCCAATACAGCAACAGTCACGATCTTTCTCAGCAGGAGTACGCCTTTTTGTCTTCCTTCCATAAAGACTACCTCCATATATGCACATGCTGATTTTGCCCGTCCCGCATAACTCTGCGAAACGTTTATCAGATGGAGAAATCTCTCCATCTGATAAAAAAAGTACACACCCGGGCGGATTCGAACCGCCGCTCCCGCCTCCGGAGGGCGGTGCTCTATCCCCTGAGCTACGGGTGCATAAAAAGGCTTTATGAAATTGCCTTAGCTATATTAACACATTTTTTTTATAAAGTAAAGGAAATGATGAACACAAATCTCACATTTCCTTTACTTTTTTATACAGGCATCAGAAATATGTCAATTCCCCTCGTGTCCTGTCGTAATAATAGGCATGGTCCGAGAGCACTTCCTCCGCTTCTACCTGTGTTTCATTAATCTCCTTTACCATAGCTGACAATTCTTCATAAGAGAACTGATGCCGGTCCGGAGTAATGATCACTTCATGAATACTGCTCGGCAGCACAAAATAGTTGCAGAAAAGCTTCTTTGCAATCTGTTCTAAGCACCCCTCATAGAGAAGCGCCGACGCACCGTGACTTCGAAGGCGGTTCGTCAGTACATAGAGGGTCTCTGCAAACTCTCCTTCTTCACTGTCTACGGATGCTTCCCGGGGCTCCAGGTCAAACATGTCCTGTATCACAGTATGCATAGTACAAAATTCCTCCGGCAGGATTCTCCTGGTATTTTCTCCGGCCCGCCGGTAGAGCTCATCCTCTGTTACCTGCCACAGCTTCATATGCTCCTTTTTAATCATCATTGCCGCCGTCCCAAAGTCATTTACCTCTAACAGCACATAGTAAACGACCGCCAGATCCAGAAATTCTCTGTGGGGAATTTCCTCTAAAAGACGCATATTCGCCTTCTTTCCTATCAGCCGGTAGATGATATGATCCCGGACAGATACATATTTTTCAAGCTTTCCCTTTTCCCAGGAACGCCCGGCGCGCACCTGGTCATAAAGCTTTATCACTTCCTTTGCCGCCTTTTCTTCCGTCATTCCTCTAAGGAACCTCTGATAAAATTCCTCCAGATAGATAGTTGGTGCGATGTTCACTCCTTTTTCCGTCAAAGTCAGGCCCTTTCGCTTTGTGCCATTGTTCTTCACCGCTGTATAGACAGATACAGACACAGAGTCCCCCACACCTTTTTGCACCCTTTCCAGGATACTCATTACAAAACGGTCATACGTCATTGAATCTCCTTTCTTTTGCTGCAGTTTTTTACATTCTGTGAAGATACCGGTGAAATACCGGATTGAAAAATAGTAGAACAAGAATCTGCCGGCAGGAACACCGGCGCGTATTGGATAGATATGAACATTATAAAAAAGCCCTGCACAAATTGCAAGGCTTTTCCTAAGATCTTTATACGATTCTTAAACTCTTGACAGATACTCTCCGGTACGGGTATCAATCTTGATCATCTCTCCCTGATCAACGAACAACGGAACTGATACCTGAGCTCCTGTCTCTACGATAGCCGGCTTGGTAGCACCCTGAGCTGTGTTTCCTTTGAATCCCGGCTCAGTCTCTGTTACCTGCAGCTCTACCGTAAGAGGCGGCTCAATCGCAAACGGCTTCTCCTGATAAAGGCTTACCGTTACTTCCTCGTTCTCTTTTACAAACTTCAGAGAATCTCCTACATCCTCAGCTCCTACCGCAATCTGATCGAAGGTCTCATTGTCCATAAAATAATAAAGATCTCCGTCATTGTAAAGATACTGCATCTTCTTTCTCTCAATAAATGCTTCCTGGAAAGACTCTGTCGGACGGAAGGTTGTCTCTACCACACCACCGTTGATGATATCTTTTAATTTTACACGGACAAATGCCGCTCCCTTTCCGGGTTTTACATGCATAAACTCCATTACCTGACATACCTTGCCGTCAATTTCAAGTGTCATGCCATTTCTAAATTCGCCTGCTGACTTTGTTGCCATTATATAATCCTCCTTAAACCGTGCCTCTCCGGCACTTCTTACGTTCTATTCGCTCTAATCATTTTATAATATATTCCGCCTATTTTCAACCCTTTTTTCTCTTCTGCTCTCTCCGATAAAAGAAGAGGACTATTTTCTCCAGATACCTCTTTAAAACAATCTGGATCTCCTCCTTAGGATGAATCGGCTTTACCAGGATATTAGGGATCCCTGCCCTTTTTGCCCCCCACACGTCTGTAAAAAGCTGGTCGCCGATAAAAATCGTGTTGCTCCGGTCCGTTCCCATGATCTCCATGGCGCGGATATAATTTTTCGTAGATGGCTTATGGGCATTATACACATAATCCACCTGGATTTTTTCATTAAACATTTTTACTCTGGGCTCCTGATTATTTGAGATCAGGCAGCACCGGTAGCCGATCGACTTTAACCTCTCAAACAGCGCAATGGCCCTGTCGTCTGCCGGGGCGTTATGCGGCACAAGAGTGTTGTCAATATCAAAGATCAGTCCCCGGAATCCTTCTTTATATAGTTTTTCAAAATCTATCACATAGGTAGATGCCAGGTACTGATCTGGATAAAACGTCTTAAACATAATCCTCTTCCATTTCCGACAGCCGCTGCACCAGCTCCTCGCAGACCTGAAGCACAGTCTTGTGATCTGTCTGTACCACGATATCAGCGGCCGCCTCATATTTCTCCCGGCGCTGTTCCATCAGTTCTGCAATGCCGTCCACATTTTTACGGCCTTTCAGCACCGGTCTGTCGTCACTGTCCTTCACTCTCTCGTAGATTGTCTCCGGGCTGGCCGTCAAAAGGACGACACGGCCGTTTTTCTTCATCTCAGCCACATTGTTTTCCCGAAGAGCAGTCCCTCCGCCGCAGGAAATGATCACATTTTTACGGTCCTGCAGCTCCACCAGAAGACTGGTCTCCAGATCCCGGAAGTACTCTTCCCCGTAAGTGGCAAAGATATCCGGGATGCTCATCTCTTCCCGGTCCGTGATCTCCTGGTCCATCTCGATAATATCCATATCAAACATCGTACTTAAGTAATCGGACACGGTAGTCTTTCCTGCTCCCATGAATCCGATCAGCACGATATTATAATCAAACAGTTTTCTTGCCTGAATCCGCTTGCTGTTTTTCAGGATCCTCTGGAACACATCATAGATCTCATCCTGATACTTATTGTGTTCCAGTTTCTGCTCCAGCCTTACCTTCTGCTTTCTCTCCTGCTGAGGCTGCAGGATCGGCATCCCGTATTCTTCTTTATATGCCATGATCTTTTCGATGATCGCGTTTCTTTCCATCAGCGCATCGATGATCTTATCGTCGCAGAGGGCAAGCTGTTCTCTGTACATCTCCAAATCGTTCATGCCTTCACGCCTTTCTTCTCTTCCTCTACATTTACCTGTACAATCATATCAGTAATTCTGCTGCCTGGCAAGAGTTTCCTTCACATCCTGCCGGAAGTTTTCCCAGGCGTCCTCATGATCCACAAAATATTTGGGACACTCTTTCCCCGTCACGTCATAATGACGGATCACGTCATCGGCTCCAAGATCAAACTTCATGCACAGCCAGGCGCACAAATTTACCACCGACCGGTATGTGGCATCCGTAAATTTTCCGGTCTCATCCGGATGACAGCACTCAATGGAAACCGTATCAATATTCCGGCTGTTGGACGCGTATGCCACCTCCCAGGTCGGAACGCACTGTACAATCTCACCTTCGATCCCCACCACAAAATTACTGCTGGCTTTCGTCTCATGGGTATCCTTAAGATTCTCAAAATAATTCCTGTTCTCCATGGCAGTTGCCCCGGGATTGGCTGTGTAATGCACGACGATCCCGGTGATCTTCTGTGTACTGGTTCCCGGTCTGGAATAGGGATTTACTGTCAGAAGCTCCACATCCATCTCCGGCCGGAGCGCATCTATGGCATCTCCTGTCCGCTCTGAATATTCATTGGAGCACCGCCCGGAAACCTTCATCACACCAAGCAGCAGGGCCAATAAAATCAGCAGCACAAAACCGAGGCGCAACGCACGTTTCATCCGCCTCTTTTTTTGTGCTGCTGTTCTTCCTTTGATCTTTTGTGTCCGTTTTCGTTTCATCAGATATCCTTCCCATCTGCTGCTATCTTATCACAGAACCAGGAAGATTTCCGAAAAAGAACCTTAGGATTTTATGAATTTTTAAAAAAGTGATATTCCGTGGTGGTGTCATAGATCTCCCCGGCATGTACTACAGGAGACGGGAATGATTCCTGATGGATGGCATCCGGGAAGAACTGTGTCTCAAAGCAGGCTCCCTGCCGTCTTCCATACACGGCGCCTTCCTTCCCTTTTTCATCTTCCACGAAATTGGCCGTGTAGAACTGCATCCCCGGCAGATCCGTATACACTTCCATCCCAATCCCGCTCCGGGAAGAACACATACCGGCCACGCGCCGCAGGCCGCTGCCATTCAATACCCAGTTATGGTCATAGCCTCCGCCAAAATTCAGAGCCTCATAATCTTCCCCGATCCGGTCGCCGATCAGCTGCCCGGTCCTGAAATCCATAGGCGTCCCTTCCACCGATACGATCTCTCCGGTAGGGATAGACTGCCGGTCCGCCCGGGTATATGCATCTGCATCAATCCATACTTTCTGCTCCAGCACATTTCCTGCTCCGTGTCCGTCAAGATTAAAGTAGCTGTGATTGGTAAAATTAAGGATGGTGTCCTGATCCGGCATGCCATGATAATGGATCCTCAATACATTGTCATCCGTCAGCTCATATGTAACCCTGATATCCACTGTTCCTGGAAATCCCTGGTCTCCGTCCGGGCTGTGCAGAAGGAAGGTGATGCTTTGCGCCTCTTCTTTCTCCACCTTCCACAGTCTCTGGTTTGTGAAATCCCGTCCGCCATGCAGCGTATTGACACCATTGTCATTTTTCTCCAGCAGGAAGGTCTTTCCACGCAGTGTAAAACTTCCGCCTCTGATCCGGTTGGCGCATCGTCCCACCGTAGCGCCAAAAAAGCAGGTGCCCTTTTCATATCCCGACACGTCCCCGTATCCAAGCACCACATCCCGCATCCTGCCGTCCCGGTCCGGCACCATCATCCGCACAAGCGCCGCCCCATAGTCTGTCACCTGGGCTTTCAGCCCCTGCCTGTTTTCCAGTGAATAAAGCCAGGCGCTTTCTCCTTTTTTCGTCACTCCAAATGCTTCTCTTCTCATCCTGTCCCCTCTTTTCTTTTATTTTCGTATCGGTATTTTGATCGTTACCGTTGTCCCGCTCTCTTCTTTGCTGACAATATTGATGCCATAGTCCATACCATAGATCATTTTAATCCGGTCATCCACATTATTCACACCGATCCCGGTGAAATGCTCTCCCTTGATCTTCTCCTTCTGCTTAAGCGACATCAGCGTTTCTGCATTCATCCCCACGCCGTTATCCTCAATATCAAACCGGAGATACCTCTCCTCCAGCCGTGCAAAAATCTGGATGCAGCCGGTACGTCCCTCCGGAAATCCATGGAAAAATGCGTTTTCCACAAAAGGCTGAAGGATCAGTTTGGGAAGCCTTAACTCCATACACTGCGCCGGAATATAATATTCCACCTTTACATGATCTCCGTACCGCACCTGATTGATCTTTACATAATTTTCCAGATTCCGGATTTCCTGCTCAACCGTGATAAATTCATCTGTATTGCTGATTGTATTTCTGAGCAGCGAAATAAATGCATCGATCACCTCTGTCGTCTTCTTCGTATCCTGCTGCCAGGCCAGCCATTTTATACTGGCCAGAGTATTATACATATAGTGCGGATTAATCTGCATCTGAAGCGCATGGATCTCTGCGGTGCGTTTCTCTTTTTCTATAGAGACAATCTGTTCAATATACTGATTGATATCACGGATCATCGTGTTATAAGTGCTGGTAAGCTGACGGATTTCTTCCGTCCCCTTTACTTCCGCATATTCCTCCAGATTGCCTTCTTTGACCTTTTCCATGGTATGTGCAAGCTCATAGATGGGTTTCGTCTGTGCCCGTATCAGCCAGAAGATCACAAAGCCTGCCGCACCTGTGACCAGAATTGCCAGAAGTATCACCAACTCTGTCCGGTAGCGTTCTGCAAATGCCTCGTCAGGATTCAGGATCCCTACGAGCCGGTAATCCGTGTTCTGCATATTCTGCATCTGATAAAAGCGCACACTGCCGGAATCCATTATCGTCATATGTTTCTGCCCGTCTTCCTCCATGCTTTTCATGATACGGGCCACCGCTTCTGACTTCTCATTCTCAAAATACCCGGAATCACTGGCCGACAAAAGCTCATACTCCTGATTAAACAGAAGGATCTCGCTGGTATTAGAAGTAAAATATGCATACAGATCCTGAAAATCCGACTCTCTCATCAGAATGTAGACGATTCCGACAAGCTTCCTCGAATCGGGATTCTCCATCGCCTTTGCAAAAACAACCACCGGCTCTCCTGCCGTAATACTCGTGTACCCGTTTTCGCTGTATCCCGAAACCATGATCCCTGGATTTCTGACCGCCTCCCTGCTGATATCCTGCTCCAGTACCGTAAGGGACGATGCAGCCAGCACCGAGGAACTGTTATGAATATAGCTGTTTCCCTTCACTCCGACCATCAAAAGGTTCAGCTCCGGATAATCTGAAAAAGGAGTTTCCTCGATCAATGCCTTCATATCCAGAATATCTCTTCTTTCCTCCCGCTGATCGGCATAATTTTCTGTGATATATTCCTGGACAACCGGACTTGACGATACAATATTCAGGACCTCCGCAACATCTTTGTACAGTTCATAAAACTCCGTATCAATCTGATTAAATATTTTCCTTTGGGATTCTGCGAAGTTTTCTACAAACACTTCCTTCGAAAGAGAGATATTCATCGCACTGAGAAGCACCGCAAGTGCCGTAATACCCGTGATCACCACCGCAATGATCCTCACAAACAGACTGTTCGCCCGCACTTTTTCCTTTATCGTCTTTCCTGTCATCTCTGCTTTCTCCTGTACCCGGAGGGTGTGTATCCTGTATGCCGCTTAAATACACGGCTGAAATATCCCTGATCGGAGTATCCGACCGCCTCACTGATCCTTGCAATTGTCCAGTCTGTATCCCTTAGGAGTTCTTCTGCCTTCTCCACCCGGATTTTGTTCAGATATTCACTGAACCCCTCCCTCGCCTGACGGTTAAAATAAGAGGACAGATAATGATAACTGAACCCAAACTGGTCTGCCAGCGCCGACATTTCCAGGTTCTCCATATAGTGCTCGTCAATATACCGGCGGATTTTCTGGATACGGGCATCCTCCGTCTCCGTCCGCTCCTTCAGAAGCTTTTGCATTTCTCCGAACATTTTCCGCATCAACGAGAGGAAACTTTCCACGTTTTCCGCCTTGTCGATACTGGAAAAATAAGCTCTCTTCATGGTTCCGATATCCACCTGGCACTTTTCCATCTCGATCAGATAATTGTAGAAAAGATTTTTCGTCAGATTTTTCAGCCGGTACACATCCGCTTTCGCTTCGCACAAAAGAAACGTATATTCCCGGAACATCTCCAGCGCCCTGCCATACTGCCGCCGCATCAGTGCACTGCTGTAGTCTTCAAACGCAAACCGGGTCTCCTCGGCCGTTATCTTTACCTGGCTGCTAAGAAGCATCGCCGTTCCCGGGTAATAAAATTTCATTCCAAGATTCGGACGTATTTCTTTCTGATAACTTTTCCGTATTCCCTGAATCCCGGAAAAGCTGTCTCCTATCACAAAGAATACCCGGTCAAAGATGCTGTTCATTTTATCCGCAAACCCCTGCATATCCCTCAGAACACGCTCTTCATCCCTGACGCGGAAATTGAATACCATGCAGAGGATCTCTTCTTCAATGAGCACTGACAGCATTTCATATTCTGTCTGTCTTTCGAAATATTCCTCCGCCATATCGCTAAACTTCACGATGTGGGGCTTTTGCCCTTCCTGCAAAGCCCGCAGATCAATTCCCGCGACCCGGTACAAACTATGTGGAAAAGTATTAACAAACAACACCTCATCCAGTCTATCCCAGTATCCCATCAGAAAACGTTCCAGCATCACCCGGGGCGACAGCTCCTTCTCCTTGCGGAGTGTAAGTCCGGGGATGTTCCTTGCCGCCTTCTGCAGAGTTTTCAGAAGGATCTCCGGATTGAGTGTGGGCTTCAGTATATAATCTGACGCTCCGTTCAGCAGTGTAGATTTTACATATTCAAATTTGTCATAGCTGCTGAGAATGATCAGCTGGATTTCCGGATATTTCTGCTTCAGGATCTGGGAAAATTCAATCCCGTCCAGCACCGGCATGACAATATCCGCAAGCACGATATCCGGCTCCAGCTTTTCAATCAAATCAAGGCCCTCTTGACCGTTGGTGGCCTCACCAACGATCTGAAAGCCTTCTTTTTCCCATTCCAGCATATGCTTCATGCCCTGACGCATGATGAATTCATCATCAATGATCAGAACCTTACAATAATCTTCCATATTACACCTTTTGAATGGTAAATTTTATATTCCGGTCAATATCCGAAGAAAGTCTGTATTCCTCATGCACTGGAGCTCCCCAACTGTCATCTCCTCCAACTCCCATCTGGCTCTCAAGGATCCGTACCCAGCTGTAGTGAGCTTTCGGCAGTTCTTCCCGGTGCGTGGCCGCCTCCAGCTCGTAAGCACTGCAGGGAAGAACACTGTTTTCAAAAGGAACACCTTCTGTTTCAAAGCGAAGTCCTTGACCGTCCGCGTCTGTTACTTCTACCCAGCGTACATCCATACGGTTTCCGCACTCCTGCGGGAACAGATAAGCAGATAAGTTATCGGCAGCCTGATAGCTGTACACACCAAGCCTCGCCCCTTCCCTGCGGTCCAGATAGTTTTCCTCAGGTCCCCGTCCGTAATACCTTACTTTATCATACCTTGCTTTCAGTTTCATGTCCATACCGAAAGCAGGCATTTCCGGCAGCCCGTCTGTTCCCTTGTACAAAGCATGTACGTGGATCTTTCCGTCGCCTGTCACCCGATAGGAAACATAGGCTTTGGTCTGCGGAACCGTTGGAAGCAGATATTCAAACGTAACGCACACCTGGTCTTTTTGCTCCTGTACATCCACATCAGCCAGTTTATAAAACAATCCTGCAGTCATCCACTGAGCAGCGTCAAAGCCGGTCTTTGCTCCTCTGTCATTGTCCGTAAGCGCTCTCCAGAATGTGAGCTTCGGTGTCCTCGTAATGTATTCCACGCCATCATAGCAAAGAGATGCGATCCCGCCCTCCGCCTTAGAAAACATGGCTGTAAATCCTCTTCCTCTGACCCCGATGTTTACATCCCCCCGGATGATCTCCAGCGGGCAGGTCTTTTCTTCTGCCTTGTCTGCTGTCTTCTTCACGTACTGTCCAAAAGATATCTCATAGCCGGCCTTTGCCCACAGAGTGTCATCCTTAAGCCGCAGAGATACTTCATAGATGAATTCACCAGTACCTGGAAGTTCCGGATAGGTCAGGTTCACATAAGCCTCGCTTTCCGGCGCCACATCCGTCTCTGTCTCCGCTTCGTAAAGACACCGGTCCTCCTTTAACAGACGATATGCCAGCACATATCTTCCGGTAGAGACAAACAGGCTGTCATTTATAATCTTTACACCCTTTTCATCCGGCTCCAGCTTGATATCCGTATATAAAGCCTTCACCTCCTGAGCTTTTGGAGATGCCTTCCTGTCCGCATAGACAATGCCGTTTCCGCAGAACTCATAATCTGTGGCTCTTTCATCGTGATCGCCGCCGTAAGTCAGTACCCGCTCTCCCAGCTCATTGACCCGGTACAGAGACTGATCAATATAATCCCAGATAAATCCTCCCTGATAAAGAGGATACTTTTTCTCCAGATCCGTATACAGCTTCATACCTCCTGTGGAATTTCCCATAGAATGCATGTATTCACAGCTGATATATGGCTTTTTCGGATCATTCTCAAGATACTCTTCGATCTCCGCCGGCTTTGCATACATCCGGCTCTCCATGTCACTGATATGGTCGTATTTCCGGTTCCAGAATACCCCTTCATAATGCACCAGACGGGAGTCATCCTTCTCGTGAAAATATTCAGACATCGCTTCTATATCTGTTCCCGCATAGGATTCGTTTCCGCAGGACCAGATCAGAACAGACGGGTGGTTCTTATCCCGTTCAAACATAGATGACGCACGGTCCAGGACCGCAGCCTTCCATTCCGGACGATCCCCAGGTACATTCCAGGACGGCTCCACTTCTCCTAATTTCTGCCAGGATCCATGACTTTCCAGATTGGTCTCGTCGATGAGATAGATTCCATACTCGTCACACAGTTCATACCACAGGGTCTGATTCGGATAATGGGAGGTGCGGACTGCATTGATATTGTGCTGTTTCATAAAACGGATGTCCCACAGCATATCCTCTCTGGTAATAGCTCGTCCCCTCACGGGATTAAACTCATGACGGTTCACACCCTTAAACAGAATTCGCTTCCCGTTCAGACACATGATCCTGTCTTTCATCTCAAACCGGCGAAAGCCCACCTTCTGCGGGATAAATTCCAGAATCTGTCCTTCATCGTTCTTTACATACAGATACAGGCGGTAAAGCCTTGGCTCCTCTGCACTCCACGGCAGAACAGCAAGTCCGGAAGCTTTAAAAAAGACCTCTTCCTTCCCCTCTGCATTTCCGTTCCAGATTTCTTTCTCATCCCCGTCCCGAAGACTTGCCTCAATCGTTACATCGTCTATATCTCCAATAAGCTCTGCCCAGATCTCAAGCGTCCCCTCCTGATAGGAATCCGTAAGACCTGCTTTCACGAAGATATCCCGCACGTGCACTCTGGGAATACTGTAGAGAAATACATCCCGGAAGATTCCGGAAAACCGGAAGAAATCCTGATCCTCCAGCCAGCTTGCACTGCTCCTTTTATATACCTCTACCGCCAGTTTATTTTCTCCCTCCCGCAAAGTCTCTGTCAGCTCAAATTCTGCCGGCGTAAAGCTATCCTCGCTGTAACCGATGAATGTTCCGTTCAGCCACACATAAAAGGCAGTTTCTACCCCCTGGAAAGAGATGAAAGTCCTTTTTCCTTTCATCTGTTCTTCCAGAGTAAAATACTTCACATAACTCCCCACCGGATTATTGCGTTTTGAGACCATGGGCGGACGTAAGAATTCTTCCCCGTCCCAGGGATACATGGTGTTAATATACTGGTTTCGTCCATACCCCTGAGTCTCCAAATGACCCGGCACCTGTATCGTATCAAATCCGCTGCAGTCATAGCTGTCCTCATAAAATCTTTCTACACGCATAGACGGATTTTTTGCATAGGAGAACAGCCAGGAGCCGTTCAGACACTGTCTGAGCGGCCTCTCCTCTGTCTCCTTTTCAAAATAGGTGTGGTCCGAATGTGCTGGGATCCGGTTTACGGCAAAAAACTCCGGATCCTCAAGCCACGAAAGCTTCGCTTCTTTTGCTGTCATATATCTGTTACTCCTCTCTTCCTTTCAAAGCTATCCCTTTACAGATCCTGTCATTCCTGCCACAAACTGTTTCTGCATCAGGAAGAAGATCAATGCTGTCGGGATTGTCGCGATCACAACCGCCACCATCATCATACCATAATCTGGCGTATAAGAGGAACCCATTGCGGAAAGAATCAGCGGCAGAGTTCTCTTTTCCGGCGACTGCAGTGCGATCAACGGCCACAGATAATTATTCCAGCTCGTCATGAACGTGGTCACGATGGCCGCCGCATAGCAGGACTTCATGGTCGGCATAAAGATTTTGATAAAGATCTGATATTCTCCCAGGCCGTCGATCCTGGCAGCCTCGATCAGCTCCTTCGGGAAAGACTGGGCATTCTGCCGGAAGAAAAAGATCAAAAACGCGGTTGCAATTGCAATGATAATAACCGACATCGGCGTATTCAATGCAATAGCTTTTAACGGTCCCATCTCGCTGAATTTAGAAAACAGACGGAACAACGGTACCATCAAAGCCGCAAAGGGCACCATCATGGACATCAGGATTAAGGAAAATACCCGTTCCCTGTTTTTAGATTTATATACCACGAAAGCATAACCTGCCGCGGAGGATACGATCATCGCAAGAATCGTCGTTACTACCGCAATGATCAGAGAATTTTTAAAAGCATTTACATATTGAAGATCTGAACTTAACAGTGTTTTCAGATTCTCCATAAAATAAGTCCTGGGAATCATTGTTCCCTTCGTAATATCCACAGATTTATTGGTCGCGGCGATCACCATCCAGATCAAAGGGAATACGGAGATGAACGACACTACACTTAAAAATACATACTTGCCTGCATTTGCAACTTTCTTAGTCATCCTTGTCACCTACTTTCATCTGAATAAAGGATAATACCACGATCAATACCACGATCACATAGGATACAGCTGCCGCATATCCGAAGTCCGGCGAATACTTAAACAGAATATTATAAATATACTGCGAGATCGTGATCGTAGCGTTTGCCGGTCCGCCCTGGGTAATATTCATCGGCTCATCAAAGAGCTGCAGCGTACCGATCGTAGAGTTAATCGTTGTAAACAGTATAATCGGCTTTAGCATTGGCAGTGTGATACGGAAGAATTTCTGTACACTTGTTGCACCGTCAATATCCGCCGCTTCATAGATAGAGTCGTCAATCCCCTGCAGTCCGGAAAGGTAAAACACCATATTATATCCGGTCCATCTCCAGGTGATTGCTATGATGATCAGGATCTTTGCAAAAACCGGATCTGTAATCCAGGCGATGGGTTCCTCCAGCACATGGATCTTCATCAGAAATGCATTGATAAATCCATCCGTAGCGAACAGACTCTTAAAGATGATAGAATAAGCTACCAGAGATGTCACACAGGGCAGAAAGATTGCAGTTCTGAAAAAACCTTTTGCTTTCAGCCTTTTATCGTTGAGCATTGACGAGATAACAAGTGCAAGAAATATCATGATCGGAACCTGGATGACCAGATAGAGCACGGTATTTCCAAGCGCTTTCTTAAACGTGGTATCTGTCAGCAATCTTTTATAATTTGCGATACCTGTCCAGTCCAGATTGTTGCCCGCTCCTGTCTGAAAAGATGTAATAAATGCCTGTATCATCGGATAGAATACAAATGCGATGATCAGAATCAGACTGGGAAGTACAAAAACCCAAGCACGGCGGTTCAATCCGGGAGCCATTTCCCTTTTTACTTTTCCACTACTCATTACTTTCCTCCTGAAACTTTTCCCAAAAGATAAGGGAGCACTGTTACTTAAAGCCCCTTCCAGAGCATCTTTCAGCACTCCCCGTATCCTATATCTCTATACTGCTGTTTCTCCTCGATGTGCTTACTGTCCGATGGCAGCCTCTGCCTGCTCCTGATAGTTGCCAAGCACTTCGTCTACATCGCCGCCGTCTGTGATCTGCTGCATAGCCTCTGTCATCAGATCCTCGATCTCATAAGTGTTCTCCCCGTAGTTTACAGTCGGAACCTCGGCAGTCCATGCTGCAAAGTCTTTGAAGATTTCCTGTCCGCCATAGAATTCTACACCCTTCTGATAGTTTTCACATTCAGATGCTGCTGTCAGTGTGCTGACCAGGTTGATCTCCTCTGCCAGGGTATTCATAAGATCTGTATTGGATGCAAAAGTCTCTTTAATGAAGTCTTTTGCCAGATCTTCATGTCCTACATTCTTCAGGACATACCATCCGCCGCCTCCGATAGAGGTTGCATTTACAGAATCACTGTTCTGTGCCATTCTCGGGAATGGAGCCACTGCCCATTTTCCGGACTGGTCTTCCGCACCAAGGATGGACGGAGAAATCCAGCATCCTGTCGGAACGGTAGCTACTTCGCCATTGTTGAATGCTCCTACAAACTGATCCCAGTCAGATACCTGCTTGGAGATACCCGCATCCAGGATTGCCTGATATGTATCGATAGCGTCTTTAAGGCCTTGATTATCCTTCAGGTTAATGTTTCCTTCTTCATCGGTATACCAGGTGCCTGCACTCTGCATCATCATACGGATCTGTCCGATATCGGAAGGATCCAGTGTCAGCATATCTACACCGCATTTTTCTTTTACAGCTTTTCCGATCTCAATGTATTTATCCCAGGTCAGACCCTGCATATCTTCCTGTGTATATCCGGCCTGCTCGATATAGTCGGTACGATAGAAGAGTCCTGCCACACCACTGTCAAACGGGCATCCATAGACAACACCGTCTTTCTGGTTTACTCCGGTCTTGTATGGTGCAAAATCATCCTGGTTTACCACGTCAGACAGGTCTGCGAACTCATCTGCATATGCATTTAAGTATCCCTGGATCCGGTAATCCTCGATCAGGACAATATCCGGCAGTCCTTCATAGGAACCTGAAGAAAGGCTGGTATTAAGCTTTGCCACAATATCGTCCTGAGCCATGGTCACAACTTCGATCTCTACATCTTCGTTGCTTCCTTTATAAATCTCTGCAGCCTCGTTAGCAGCAGGAATGTTGAACGCTTCATCCCACGCCCAGATTGTCAGCTTGTTGTCATCCGCAGCACTCTCTCCTTCACTCTCTTCCGAAGAGCTTCCGCAGGCTGCCAGACTGAATGTCATGGCCGCTGCCAGCATGACAGCCATTACTCTTTTCAATTTCATAATTTTCTCCTCCTTCATTCGATGAACTTTTTTGGATGTATACACTTTACCACAGCAGATCTTCGAAGCATTAGGACAAAGTTTCTGTGATTTTTCACTTTTTTTAAATATTTTTTACATTCCCTTTTTTCATTTGTACTTTTTTAAGATTTTAGTAAATTTTTACTGTCCTGTCAAAAAAAAGCCAGACGCATCTGCGCCTGGCTTTTCATTCTCTAATCAACTATTCATCTACACTATAGTTTGGTGCCTCTTTTGTGATATGAATATCATGCGGATGACTCTCTCTGAGTGCAGCCGCAGAAATCTTGATAAACTGACCCTTCTGCTTCAGATCCTCAATTGTCGGAGCGCCGCAGTAGCCCATACCGGACCGGAGGCCTCCCATCAGCTGGAATACTGTATCTTCCACGGATC
>OLNC01000747.1_pt1 | contig 26159 bp, 19 predicted proteins | sample 1672011 | NCBI WGS metagenome assembly OLNC01 (sample SAMEA3136636, study PRJEB25190) | human gut metagenome | biome: human gut; feature: human-associated habitat; material: faeces | place: Austria | collected 2013 | reverse complement strand
ATAAAAAGCAGAAGAATGACCAGAAAAACACAAATGGACAGAAAAACCCGGCGGTTTTTCCGGCTTTTCTTTTGATTTTGAAATCGTACCATAAGTGGGCCTCCTGACTTAGATGCTGGACATGATTCCGACGAGCGGAAGCATAACGGACAGTAAAATGAAACCGACAACAAGTGAGAGCGCAATGACAAGGGTTGGCTCTAAGATGGATAATGTATTGCTCATACGGTTATCCAGATCCTCCTGATAGAGTTCAGCAATATCGGACATCACCTGATCCAGTGAGCCGGTTTTGAAGCCGATGGAAGCCATACGGGCATAGACGCCGGTGAAAATACCTGTCTGATGGAGTGTGGCTGTAAAATCTGTACCGTTTTCCAGTAATTGTTCGCATTTGGTCAGCTCTTTCTGAAAGGCTTCATCATCATTTAATTCGCGGACAAGGCTCAGACATTCTTCGGGAGCCATGCCACTTTTGAGAGTCAGCGCCATGCCGCTGGCAAACCGGCATGATGCAATATCATGATGCATACGTCGGATGGCAGGAATATGGCTGCCGAGCCCTTTTAAGAAAGCGGCACCTTTGGCGGTGTGGTTGTAGGCGAAAAAGCCGATGACGATGACTGCAAGAACCGCAATGAATACAACGGAATAGCGGTTGATGGTATTGCCGAGGTCCATCAGAACTCTGGAAAATCCGGACATTTCCGAGCCGAGCTGAATGAAGACCTGGTTGAAGATCGGCATGACTTTGATGATCAATACGAGGATAACAACGATCATCATGCTGATAATGATCATTGGATAAGTGACAGCGCTGCGGATTGTTCGGGCAATGGTATCTTCACGGGCATAGTGGTCGCCGAGGGCGGCCATGACATCGTCCAGTGTTCCGGTTTCTTCACCGATCCGGGTCATACGTATCATATAAGCCGGAAAAAGCTGTGTCTGTTCCAATGCTTCGTTCAATGAGCCTGTTTCCTGAAAATTCTCCGAGAGTGCGTTGAGAATGGCTTTCTCTTCCTCTGAAGATGCATCCTCCAGCATGATAGAAATACCTTCTAGAGCAGAGATACCGGAACGCAGGATCAGAGATAACTGGCTGCTGAAAGAAGAAAGTTCCGGATTGGAAAGTGGTTTTAATTGTGGTGATTTGTTCATGATCATTCCCTCCATAAATGCAGGATATTGTATAGATCCACAGATTGACAGGAAAACTGTGAATGCAGGATTAATAAGAGTATTTCACAGTGTATTTGCTGCCGTCTCCGATATATTTGGCAACGGCTTTGGAACTGTTGTTGGCGGCCAGAGTCGGATCCATGAGTACCCAGTCTTTACCGTCGAATTCGATAATATTGTCTACCCATCCGGATTCCGTGAGGTAAACACTGATCCAGGCATGATAGGCTTCGCCGGAATAACCGACTTCCAGTTTTGTCGGAATGGACTGGGAGCGCAGCAATGCGGCCATCAGGGAGGCATAGTCGAAGCAGATGCCTTTCTTTTCTTCCAGTATCGTGTCAATATCCGGCACATAGTCGGTGGGTGTATTCTCGGCTTTATCGTTGTCATAGGAAATATTCCGGATCACATAGTAATAGCTGTTCTGCACGTAGTCCAGATCATCGGCAGACTGGTCGGATAATTCTCTGCCCAGGGCGACGACCTGAGAATCACCGGTGAACCAGACATATTGATTCGGATAGAGAAATGGCTTGAATTCATCGCTGAGGCTGACGGAGAGATCCTTGGAAAAGGCAAGGGCGTAACTGTTGTCAACTACCCATTCATAGACTTTGAGGGTGTAATCGCCATTGCCGCCGGTCAGCGGAAAAGTGTTGTAATCGCTGTCTTTGATGGTGTATGTATAGACGGTACCGTCGGGAATGGTGATCTGGGCCTTGGCTTTCTCGGAGCGGCCTGTGTAGCGGATCATCACATACCCATCGGAAATGTTGGAGGCGTCAATGGAAACGCTGTCATCACCATAGCATGTCTCACCGGATGCGGTGGGAACAAGGGAGGCATAGGCATCGGCACGCTTTTGGCTGGAACTGTCTGCATCTGAGCCGGAGCCGTCTGCGTCTGAACCGGATCCGCCGGAGCCATCTGTATTCGAGCCGCCGGAGTGGCCGGCGTTTGCCTCTGCCTTCGATGAGGCGCCGCCTGAACAGCCGGTCAGAAGGCAGGAACTGCCAAACAGCAATATCAATAGCAGGAAGAACAGGGATGCACAGTATGTGTGCTTTGATCGATTGTGCATGCGGAACCTCCTTCGGATGATTTTTCTTAAAAACTGTTATCAGTATACCATATATTTAATATGAAAACACCTCTGTTTTTTCATGGTATTTTGCGGAAAGCTGTGGTAGAATAAAAGTAATTGCGTATTATCATCTATTTTAAAATCAATTCGGAGGAATTTTATATGCAGAAGTTAACAACAATCAGAGAGATTTTCAGAAATCGCGACAATTATCTCGGTCAGACAGTCGAAATCGGCGGCTGGGTGCGCAACATCAGAGATTCCAAGACATTTGGTTTCCTTGTTGTGAATGACGGTACTTATTTTGAGCCTTTACAGGTTGTTTTCCATGATGCTATGGCGAATTTCAGCGACATCTGCCATCTGAACGTAGGTGCAGCTGTGATTGTTAAGGGCCAGCTGGTGGCTACACCGAAGGCGAAGCAGCCATTTGAGATCCAGGCTGAGACAGTTGAGATCGAAGGTGCTTCCACACCGGATTATCCGCTGCAGCCGAAGAGACATACATTTGAATATCTTCGTACACTGACACATTTAAGGGCGAGAACCAATACATTTGAAGCTGTGTTCAGAGTGCGTTCTCTTATTGCTTATGCGATCCATCAGTTTTTCCAGGAGAGAGATTTTGTATACGTGCATACACCGCTGATCACAGGCAGTGACTGCGAAGGTGCCGGCGAGATGTTCCAGGTGACAACGATGGACCTGAACAACGTACCGAAGAATGAAGAGGGCAAGGTTGATTTTTCAGAGGATTTCTTCGGCAAACCAACGAACCTGACTGTCAGCGGTCAGTTGAATGGCGAGACATTTGCTATGGCATTCCGCAACATTTACACATTCGGACCAACATTCCGTGCTGAGAATTCCAACACAACCCGCCATGCGGCTGAGTTCTGGATGATCGAGCCGGAAATCGCTTTTGCTGATCTTCAGGATGATATGGAACTGGCAGAGAGCATGATGAAGTATGTTATCGGCTATGTATTGGAGCATGCACCTGAGGAAATGAAGTTCTTCAATCAGTTTGTGGACAAGGGCCTTCTTGAAAGACTGGAGCATGTGAGAACTTCTGATTTCGGCCGTGTGACTTACACAGAGGCCATTGAACTGCTGGAGAAGCACAATGATGAATTTGATTACAAAGTCAGCTGGGGCTGCGACCTTCAGACAGAGCATGAGCGTTATCTGACAGAGAAGATCTTCAAACGCCCTGTATTTGTGACAGACTATCCGAAGGATATTAAGGCATTCTATATGAAACAGAATCCGGACGGCAAGACAGTTGCTGCTATGGATATGCTGGTGCCTGGTATCGGCGAGATCATCGGCGGCAGTGAGCGTGAGAATGATTACGACAAGCTGCTGACACGTATGAAAGAACTGGGTCTGAAGGAGGAAGATTACAGCTTCTATCTTGACCTGAGAAAATACGGTTCAACACGTCATGCAGGTTTTGGCCTCGGTTTCGAGAGATGCGTGATGTACCTGACAGGTATGGGCAATATCAGAGACGTTATCCCATTCCCACGTACAGTCAACAACTGCGAATTGTAATTTTTAGTTCTTTAAAACAGGAGAAATGCTATGGGCGAAATGTTGAATGACCTGATTTTTAGTGTGAATACCATTCTGCCTGTTTTTATTGTTGTTGCGATTGGTTATTTTATGCGGCGGAGAGGAACCGTCGATGAGCATTTCGTCGGTTCTATTTCCAATGTTGTGTTTTATTATGCACTTCCGGCCCGGATGTTTCTGGACGTGGCCGGAAGTGATTTTACTGAGCTGATGAATCCCCGATTTATCCTTGTGACAGTCGGTGGAACCATCGGCGTTTTTCTTTTGGCGTGGCTGGTGATCAGCCATTGTATTCATGACGGAAGGAAGGTTGCAGCAGCAGTACACAGTGCATACAGAGGCAATTATATTTATATCGGATTGCCGATTATCGAGAATATTCTTCAGACAGATCATGTGGCCTGTTCTGTGCTCGTGCTGACATTTATCATGCCGGTTTACAATATTCTGGGTGTTCTGATCCTTTCTATATATAGCGGTGATATGTCAGGCATGAAGCCGGGGAAGCTGCTTTTAAATATTTTAAAGAATCCGATGATCCTGGCGGTTATTTTTGGTGTACTCTATGCCATGACCGGACTTCCGCTGCCTTATGCGGCTGAGAAATCCCTGACTTATCTCGGGGCCATCTCAACACCGATGGCACTGCTGATGATCGGAGCCAGAATGGTGGATAATTCGGTCAAGGGAGAAGGAAAAGCCATCCGTCTGGCATTATTGTTCAAGTTGATCCTTGGGCCGGTTGTGATGACACTGTTGGCGATTTTCCTGGGCATGCCGACGGAAGAAATCGTGACGGTGTTCGTTCTGTTTGCAGTGCCGACGGCCATGAATGTGTTTATTATGACCAAGAGCATGGGCGGTGACGATGGCCTGGCGGCCAATGCCATACTGGCCTCAGTACCGTGTTCCGTTATTGTTATGACGATTGGTATTTATCTGATGCGGATAACGGGGATTGTATAAATTTGGAAAGGAAGGTATGCACAAATGAATGATTTCATACAGGGCAATCATGAAGAAAAGTTTGTCAAAAAGCCATTGCCTGTGGGGATTTCTGATTATCGTCGGGCATCGACAGAATACTACTATGTGGATAAAACGATGATGATCAAAGAATTTATCGATGAGCGTCCATTGGTGTCTCTCTTTACAAGACCAAGACGTTTTGGCAAGACGCTTAATATGGATATGCTGCGTACTTTCTTTGAGAAAACAGAGGAAGATACATCCATTTATTTTAAAGATAAAAAGATTTGGCAGTGCGGTGAGCAGTATCGCAGTTATCAGGGAAAGTATCCGGTTATTTTTCTGACGTTTAAGGATATTAAATTTGGCACCTGGGAAGATACTTTTGAGCAGATTCGTAAACTGATTATGAAGGAAGCCTATAGACATAGGGAGATTCAGACAAGTGAGCGCTGCGATGAGTATGACAAAAAAATGTTTGCACGGCTAGTGTCGGAGCAGGCAGACGAGGCAGAACTTTCGGGAGCTTTGGCAGATTTGTCAGCTGCATTGGACAAACATTACGGTATTGCACCGATGATTATTATAGACGAGTATGATATCCCGATCCAACAGGGATATATGCATGGATTTTACGATGAAGTGATTTTGTTTATGAGAAATCTGTTTTCCGGTGGTCTGAAGGATAACAGGCATTTGTCCTTTGGTTTTATGACGGGGATTCTCAGGGTGGCCAAAGAAAGTATTTTCAGCGGCTTAAATAACCTTTCCATCCGTTCGGTGCTTGATAATAAATACAGTGCCTATTTTGGATTTACATCAGATGAAGTCAGAGAAATGGCTGAGTATTATGGCAAGTCAGACAGGTATGAAGAGATTTGTGATTGGTATGATGGCTATCGTTTTGGCAAAACAGAGATTTTCAACCCATGGTCGGTGATCAATTATTTTAATAATGACTGCGCAGCAAGAGCGTTTTGGCAGGCAACAGGCAGTAATGACATTATAGGTGAGATTATACATGAAGCAGACACAGAGGTTTATGAGAAACTGATTGCTTTGCTTGATGGGGAATCCTTTGTGACTTATATTGATACGGATGTTATTTACCCGCAGATTAAAAGAAATCCGTCCAGCATTTACAGTTTTCTCCTGGTTGCAGGTTATTTGAAAGTTATACGTATGGATATAGCCTATAATGGCGATTATATGTGTGAAGTGGCATTGCCGAATAAGGAAATTCGTTATGTCTACAGTAAAGAAATATTGCAGAAATTAGAAAATATGATATTGCCGTCTACAGTGATTTCTGTTCAGGAGGCTATGTATATTGGTGACAGTGAAATGCTTCAGCAGAGAATACAAACATTGCTGACACAGACGGTGAGCGCTTTTGATACTGCAGGTGAGAATTTTTACCACGGATTTGTGTTGGGGTTGTGCGCGTTAGTCAATGATTCCTATGTGACGTCCAATCGCGAGTCGGGTGATGGCAGATATGATATTCAGCTTATGCCAAAGAATAAGCATCTGCCGGGAATTCTGATCGAGCTGAAAGCAGAGAAAGACTGCGATGAGAAAGCCTTGAAAAAGTTGTCTCAAAAAGCACTGCAGCAGATTGAGTCTAAAAGGTATGATTCAGAATTGATCAGTAAAGGCATTCATCATATTTATAAATATGGCGTTGCCTTTAGTGGAAAACATGTTTGCGTTTCAGGAAAATAATTATCTTCCTGGCAATATTATGAATGAGCCAGGCGCCGGCAGCCATCGCCAGAATGTACAGGAGAATGCCTGTGGGACGGCCAAATATCCGATCGATATCGCCAAAGAGCAGCTGGGTGGACATTTCCCATGGGGAGATGTAGAACAGATTGGTAGCGCTGAAGCGATGCAGGATGCCATTCAGAACTTCGGCTGCCAGACAGAAAAAGGAAAAAAGCGGCAGTGTCTGAAGGAAACCTCTGGTTGTAAGATCGGCTTCGTGGCTGAAAATAATGACGAATCCGACAAAAATCAACATCAGATGCCAAAGGATGCCATGCAGTGTCAGCGTCCAGTACGGATGAAAAATACCGGAAGGGTCGATAAAGGTGGCAACAGCCCCCATCATATTGAAATCAAGCAAAAAGGTGCAGAGAATTCTGTGCCTTTTTGCGTTATGTATCATGCTCAACAGGGGACACAGATACATGGGGAGACTGCAAAGTTGAAATGGAAAAATCCACCAGTCATAAACGTGGTCATTGACAACATAAAAATTCATCAGCTGTTTATATAACTCACCAATCAGAAGAATTATACCGGAAACCAGCATGATTCTGTCAAACTTCCATTGGTGATTTTGAATGTTTTTATTTGGCTGATCTTTAGGGGAGAAAAGCCATGCAGCCCAAATAGCCGCAGCGCTTCCGGCAAAGGCTGCGAGCAAATGAAAAGGCCCGTAAAGAACCGGCGGCGTCATTGGCCAGGCTGTCAGTCGGAGAAGATATTCCAAAAAAGACATATAAATTCCTTCTTTCGGGATAGTTAGGTACCTCAATAAATGAAATATTCATTATGAATAAAATTTTATCTGTACATATACACATTTAGTATATCATAATTCAGACAATGTATTCTTCTTGTGAAAATACTTTTTAATATTTTGGGACTGTACTCAAAAAAGTTTTCATAAGTATTTCCTCTGGGAACACTAGGAAATTTTTTATATTTGTGAAAGAATTGTGTTGAATTCTGAAATAAAGTATGGTGTCTTTTTTGTTATACATATAAAAAACTGTAAAAAGATATACTTATAACGTATTGGCGCATCGAAGCACGAAAGTGATTTGGCGTACAAAGGCGTTTTAAAGTGTACAGTCACATTATGCAAAAGAAAACATTGACACGATGTGAATAGATGATGCAGTTTGATGGATAAATGGAAGGTATGTGATCAGACCATGAATCAGAGTGAGAAAATATTAGAGATCAAAGATTTATGTGTGGAATTTAAGACTGTGGAAGGTACGGTCAAAGCCATTAATCATTTGAATTATACATTACATAAAGGTGAAAAGCTCGGCATTGTCGGCGAGAGCGGAAGCGGTAAGAGTGTTTCTTCTCTTGGTATTATGCAGCTGATCCCGAATCCTCCAGGTGAGATTGTCGGCGGAGAGATTCTTTATAAGGGACAGGATCTTGTGAAGAAATCAGAGAAAGATATGCAGAAGATCCGGGGAAATGAAATCTCCATGATCTTTCAGGAGCCAATGACTTCCCTGAATCCAATCATCAAGTGCGGCAGGCAGATTGCAGAGTCACTTCGTCTCCACCGCGGAATGAATAAGAAGGAGGCCATGGAAGAGGCCATTCGTATGATGCAGGCAGTCGGGATTGCCAACCCGGAAGTGAGGGCCTATGAGTACCCGCACCAGATGTCCGGTGGTATGAGACAGCGTGTTATGATCGCCATGGCGCTGGCTTGTCAGCCACAGATTTTGATCGCCGATGAACCGACAACAGCCCTTGATGTGACGATTCAGGCACAGATTCTGGATCTGATCAGAGATTTGAATGAGAAGATGAATACATCAGTTCTCTTCATTACCCATGACTTAGGTGTTGTCAGTGAGCTGTGTGATACGGTCATTGTTATGTATACCGGACGAATTGTTGAAAAAGCCCCTGTTCGAGAGCTTTTCAATGATCCGAAGCATCCATATACAGTCGGCCTGATGAGTGCGATTCCGAGAATTACAAAGGATCGTCCGCCTCTTGAGACGATTGAGGGCGTTGTGCCGAATCCGACAGAGCGGATTTCGGGATGCAGTTTCTGGCCGAGATGTCCGCATGCGACAGAACAGTGCAGGCAGGGCGAGCCGCCGGTTGTACAGCTGTCGGAAGAACGTCAGGTAAGATGCTGGCTGTATGCAGATGCAGCCGAGAAGAAGGAGGGTTAGCTGATGGCAGCAAATGACAAAGAAGCGCTGGTGAAAGCCGACCATGTCAAAGTTTATTTTAAAGGCAAGAAAAGGGGCCAGACAGTCAAAGCCGTCGATGATGTATCCTTTGAGATCATGAAAGGTGAGACCTTTGGTGTTGTCGGCGAGAGCGGATGCGGTAAGAGTACCCTTGGCAGGACGCTGATCAGACTCCAGCAGCCGACAGATGGTCATATTTATTTAAACGGGACAGATATTGCAGGTTTAAAAGGCGCACAGTTAAAGGAAATGCGCAAGGAAGCTCAGATTATTTTCCAGGATCCTTCGGCCTGTCTCAATCCAAGAAGAACCATCAAGCAGATTTTGATGGAACCTTTTGAAATTCATAACCTCAAAGACAAGATCGATGTGGATGCGAAGATTATGGAACTGCTGCAGTTGGTGGGGCTGGACAGTTATCATCTGAGCCGATATCCGCATGAGCTTTCCGGTGGACAGAAACAGCGTATCGGTATTGCCAGGGCGCTGGCACTGGAACCCCAGATTATTATCTGTGATGAAGCGGTATCCGCGCTGGATGTTTCTGTTCAGGCACAGGTGTTGAACCTTTTGCAGGAACTGAAAGAGAAACTGGGATTAACCTATTTCTTCATTTCACATAATCTGAATGTTGTTTATCAGGTCAGTGACCGTGTCGGCGTTATGTATCTCGGCAAAATGGTTGAGATCGCCAATTACGATCAGCTTTATGAAAAACGCTATCATCCTTATACAGAGGCATTGCTGTCAGCGATTCCTCAGGTTGATCAGGAAGAACAGAAGGAGCGTATTCATCTGGAAGGTGAAGTGCCGAGCCCTTATGATCCGCCTTCAGGATGCCATTTTCACACAAGATGTCCGAAGGCCTGCGACAAGTGCAGACAGACGGCACCGGAACTTAAGGAAGTGGCGCCGGGACATTATGTGGCCTGCCATTTATACGAATAAATTTAATTCAATGATAATTGCGGAAACGGCCGAATAACAGGTAGGCATTACAGAACGGAGTATTTCGCAATCACCATATATAAGAAATTTCTATTTAGGAGGTTAAGATTATGAAAAAGAAATTTTTAGCAATGGCTCTGGGCATTGCTGTAGTCTTAAGCTGCACAGCATGCGGCGGCGGTTCATCTGACACAGCAGCACCTGCATCAGGCGGGACAAATGCTGCTTCTTCAGAAGCCGGAAGCGATTCAGCTGCAGGCGGCAGCACAACAGTAACAGTGGCAATCGGTGCCGGCTTCTCCACACTGGATCCAGGATATGTTTACGAGAAATATCCACCGCTTGTTATTAATGCATGTTATGAGAACCTTTTCAAATTCTACAGCAATGACGGTGCGGCAGAACCTTGTCTGGCAGATTCTTATGAATTCTCAGATGACAATAAGACTTTAACCGTTAAACTGAAAGAAAATGTTACTTTTGCAAGCGGCAATAAGATGACATCTGCCGATGTCGCTTTCAGTATTAATCGTTGTAAGAATCTTCAGGGTAATCCATCCTTCATCTGCGATACTATCGACAGCATTGAAACACCGGATGATTACACAGTTGTTTTCCATCTGACACAGCCTGACAGTGCAATCCTTTCAAAGCTGACATACAGCTCACTGGCAGTTCTTGACAGCGCGGTTGTTAAGGAACATGGTGGTACAGATGCAGCAGACGCTTCTTCAACAGATACAGCACAGGCTTATCTTGACACAGCAAGTGCAGGTTCAGGTATGTACATCATGACAAGCTATACACCTGATTCTGAAATCGTTCTGGAGAAGAACCCTAACTACTGGGGTGAGGCAACAAATGTTGACAAATATGTCATCAAGATCCAGCCGGATGCCAATACACAGATGATGACATTATCTTCAGGTGACCTTGATATTGCCATGAACATGACAGATGATACAATGTCTGAACTGACAGGCGACAATGTTGCCAAGATCAACACTGCAACAAAGACAGTTGGTTTCCTTTTGATGAATATGAACGAAGAATACGGCGGCCCTGTTTCTAATCCAAAGGTACAGCAGGCTATCCGTAAAGCACTGGATTACACAGGTATCCAGACAATCGTCGGTGAAGGCGCAGAGACACCTTATTCCATCATCCAGGATGGTTTCATGGGTGCAAAAGGACAGCGCCCTGCAGATTACACTAATATTGACGAAGCAAAACAGCTTTTAGCAGATGCAGGCTATCCGGATGGTTTTGATATCGACATGCCTGTTTGTGACCTTGATATGGAAGGTGTTCTTCTGACAGACCTTGCTCAGAAGGTTAAAGATGACCTTTCTCAGATCGGCATCAATGTTAATATCGTTTCCCAGCCATGGGCAGCAGGTTTTGGCGATGATTACCGTGACGGCAAGATCGGTTTCACAGTTATGTACTGGTCAACAGATTACAACGATCCTAACGTACAGCTTGAATTCCTTCCAGGTCAGTCCGTTGGTTTAAGAGCAGGCTGGACAACAGATATGGATCCTGATCTGGCTCAGCTTTACGCAGATGCACTGAATGCAACAGACAACGATGCACGTATTGCTGTTCTTGAAAAGATTCAGGACGATACATATGAGAACGGTCCATGGCTTATGATCGCTCAGGCACCTGCACATATTGCATACAACACAAGACTTGACGGTGTCGCTGCTTCTGATCCATATTCACTGGATCTGACACAGATCACAATCAAATAATCCATCATTTTCTGATGATTTCTCCACGGGGCGCGGAAATCGCTTCTGCGCCCTGTGGATTTTAAACAGGACGGCAACAGATGCTGCCGTGAGTCGGCTGGTTCGGGACATTGTTTATGTTCGTAGGCAACAGTTGACTGACGGAAATATCTGTTCATCAGATGTTTGGCGGCAGATAAGCGATGCGCAGTCTGCTGTCGGAAAGCTAAAACGAAAGAGAGAGAGGTGTCGTATGGAACGGCTGAAGTTTATAGGAAAAAGACTTGTATACCTTGTGATTATGCTGTTCGGTGTGGCGACGTTGGTTTTTATATTGACAAAACTGGTTCCCGGCGATCCGGTAACCGCCAATCTGAGCCAGAGAGCATTGGGTGATCCTCAAATTGTGGCCGCCTATAAGGCAAAATACGGACTGGATCAGCCGATTATTGTGCAGTATGTATACTACATGAAGAATCTGCTGCATTTTGATCTGGGTACATCGATCCGTACCAACAATGCAGTTTTAAGTGAATTGGCACGCTGCTATCCGGCGACGATCGAACTGGCAGTATTTGCCATCATTCTGGCAACCCTGTTTGGTATTTTATTTGGTGTGATTTCTGCGATTAAGAGAAATAGTATTCTTGATCAGATCGTGCGTGCGATTTCTGTTACAGGTGTCAGCCTGCCAAGTTTCTGGTTCGCACTGCTTGTATTGTATTTCTTTTATTACAAACTGCAGATCTTGCCGGGACCGGGCCGTCTTGGCAATGCATTCAGTGCACCGCAGACAGTAACAGGATTTTTTGTTATCGACAGTCTGCTTGAGGGTGATATTCCGAAGGCACTGGATGCCCTGAGACATCTGATTCTTCCGGGTACAGTTCTGGCTGCCTTTACCATGGGTCTGATCACCAGAACAACACGTTCCAATCTGTTGGATGTTATGTCCACAGATTACATCCGTACAGCCCGTGCAAAAGGTCTGTCAAATGTTCGACTGATTATCCATCATGCGCTTGGCAATGCACTGATTCCTGTACTGACGGTTATTGGTCTTGGTTTTGGCAATCTCCTTGGTGGTATGGTACTTGTTGAAACAATTTTCAATTGGCCGGGAGTTGGTCAGTTTGCGTATCAGTCCGTCCTGTCCAATGACTATCCGTCGATTATCGGCGTGGCGCTGCTGATTGCGCTGAATTATATGATTATTAATACAGTGGTCGATATCCTGTACGGTATCATTGACCCGAGAGTGAGGTGCAGTTAGATGTTACATTCTTTGAAAAAAATGTTTAAGTCCAATTATCTTTTCACTTTCGGCGTCATCATCTGTCTGTTTTGGATCATCATGGCTATTATCGCCCCTTTTGTGGCACCTTATGATCCGGTTGTCCAGGATCTGACCCTGAGATTAAAAGCGCCTTCAGCGGCGCATATCTTTGGTACAGATAACTTTGGCCGTGACATTTTCAGCCGTGTGATCTACGGCGGACGTTATTCATTGCTGGCAGGCTGTCTGACGGTTGTGATCGCAGGCTGTATCGGTACGATTTACGGTGCTATTGCCGGTTATGTAGGTGGTGCTGTGGACAATGTCATGATGCGTCTTTCAGAGATGATTCTGTCTTTCCCGTCACTGATCCTGGCAATGATTATCAATGCAGTCATGGGTTCCAACCTGTTTAACACCATGTTTGCCCTTGTTATTGTTGCATGGCCGTCTTATGCCCGTGTCATGCGAAGCGTGGTGCTGAGCGTCCGTGAAAATGAATACGTTACTGCTTCGGAAGCGCTTGGTGCGTCAAGAATCCGTATCTTATTAAAGGAAATCATTCCAAACAGTATTACTTCTGTTTTGATCATGGCGACAACGGATATCGGTAATCAGATCCTGATGTTCTCCACATTGAGCTTCCTTGGTCTGGGTTCTGCTCCGCCAACACCTGAATGGGGTATGATGGTATCTGATGGTGTTCAGTACTTCAATAAATTCTGGGTGGCAGGATTCCCTGGATTGGCAATCTTTACAATGGCTGTGGGGGCCAACTTCATTGGTGATGGACTCCGCGATCTGCTGGATCCGAAATTGCGAAAACAGTTCTAAAATTATAATTGACGCTGCGAAACACAATATTTTACGAAGACCGTTGCCTATTTACAGTTCTTAGCAGGCACACTTGCGTTACCGATTGCTGGTAGCGGTACATAAGGTGGTAAAAGACACCACCTGAGTACCGACCACAATCGCAGCACCTGCTATGAATCTGTGAATAGGCAGCGGTCTTTTTGATGTGTGTGTTTCGCATCTGGCTATGATAATTTTGATGAGCGGAAGATGAAAATCCGCGGTATGCTTAGGCGTACTAGGTTAGATATTTCTGCGTAATTGACAAGTTTGAATGGGGCATGTATCATGTACTTAGTATAAAAAATGTACTGTAAAGATGGACTTTTATAAAGTGCTTTCAGATGGCTATTAGCTGGTGCATTTTTAATAAAAGTGCAGGAAATAAAATGACTACAGGAGGTTCTGACATGGAATTGAAGACAGAGATTTTGATTATCGGCGGCGGCGCGTCCGGCATGGCGGCGGCTGTTGCAGCAGCAGAGATGGGTGCAGAGGTAACGGTTGCGGAAGCGAATGCGGCGGTGGGCGGAAACGGCCTTTTCCCGAGAGGCATTTTTGGTGTGGACAGCAAGATACAGCGCAAGAAGCTTGTTTTTGCGGACAGAGATCAGATTTTCAGAGATTGTATGAATTATTCCCATTGGAAGATTGACGCCAGGATTATCCGTACACTGATTGACAAGAGTGGGGATACCGTCAATTGGCTGATGGACAGAGGTGTTGAATTCTGCGACGTGGTGCATCATATCCCGAACCAGACACCGGAGGTTTTTCATATTACAGAGGCTGAGGAGAATGTGGGGCATTGCGTCATCCGCAATCTGAAAAGAATCTGCGAAGAAAAAGGCGTGCGCATTCTCACAGGCGCCAAGGGTAAAACTTTACTTAAAGATGAAAAAGCCAGTGTCTGCGGCGCTGTGTGTGAGACGAAGGACGGCGAAGTGGTGATCAAGGCACAGAAGGTGATTCTGTGTACAGGCGGTTTTGCGGGCAACGATGAAATGGTTGAAAAATATTACCCAGGATTTAAGCGTGAACTGGTAGGCCAGGGCGGCGGCATGCGTCATCCGGGAGATGGTATCCGAATGGCGCTTGAGGCGGGTGCGGAAGTGGAAGGCAACTTTACCATGGAAGCGGCAGCACCGAAGATTAAGGGATATGATGCGCTGAATCTTTTCCTAGGCAAACCATACAATGTGTGGCTGAATCGTTTTGGTGAACGTTTTGCAGATGAAGGGATTGTGTATAATTTCGCAGTATCCTTTAATGCCTGCCTGCGTCAGCCGGATGGTCAGGTATGGGTTGTTTTCAATCAGGCACTGTTAGACCAGACCCTGAGCGACGGCAAGGATATGATTGAGACGATTCATATGCCGCCGAATGTGGAAGAAAGACTGGACACTACCATGGAGCAGGCCATTGCGGACGGTGTTCTCTGCAAAGCAGACAGTTATGAAGCACTGGCTGCGTTTATCGGCTGTGATGAAGAAACAGTGAAAGCGTCTATGGAGGAATACAACGGCTTCTGCAAGGAAGGAAGAGACGGTTGGTTTGCCAAGGATAAGCGTTATATGCTGTCTATGGAGGAAGGCCCTTATTATGCCATTAAGGCCGGAGAAGACATGCTGATCACCCATGGCGGTATTCGTGTCAATGAACGCTTTGAAGCTTTAGGCGGTGATCACAAACCGGTTGAGAATCTTTATGTAGCCGGTGTGGATTTCGGCGGCGCAGATGCGGACGTATACAATGTTGTCATGAGTGGACACGGTTTCGGCTTTGCGGTTAATTCAGGCCGAATTGCCGGAGAAAATGCGGTTAAAGCATTGAAAACTATGATGCGTTAATAAGAAATTTAGGAAAGTCAGATAAACTATAGAAAACCGCTATAGAAAGTGATATACTTGACGGCAGATGAAGATTTGAAAGGAGCATTTGCTATGAAGCAGAATAGAGTAGACAGAATTATGGCAGCCCTGAAGGAAATGGGACTGCATCAGATGCTGATCGTTGATCCGATGTCCATTTATTATCTCACCGGTGTTTATGTGTCACCTTTTGAACGTTTTTATGGTTTATATCTGAGAGAAGACGGCCATCATGCCTTTTTCCTGAACAGATTATTTACAGTACCTCAGGAAGTGGGTATTGAAAAGGTATGGTATTCCGACACAGATCCTGCTATGGAGATCGTGGCCAAGTATCTCGACAAAGATGCACCTCTGGGTGTGGATAAAGAACTGAAAGCAAGATTTTTGCTGCCGCTGATGGAGATGAAAGCGGCAGCCGGGTTTGTCAATGCTTCTCTGGCTGTGGACAATACAAGAGGCATCAAGGATGAAGAAGAGCAGGACCTGATGCGTATTTCTTCAGACATCAACGACAAGGCCATGGCACAGTTCAAGGCCATTGTCCATGAAGGTGTTACAGAGAAAGAACTGGCAGACCAGATGCTGAAGATTTATATGGATTTGGGTGCGGACGGTTACTCCTTTGAACCGCTGGTTGCTTTTGGTGCTAACGCAGCAGACCCGCATCATGAACCGGACAATACGGTATTGAAGGTGGGTGACTGTGTCCTCTTTGATGTGGGATGCATCAGAAAGGGCTATTGTTCTGATATGACACGTACTTTCTACTTCAAGGAAGTGAGTGACGAACATCGTCATATTTATGAAACAGTCCGCAAGGCGAATGAAGCGGCCATTGCCAAGATCAAACCGGGCATTCCTCTTTGTGAATTGGACAATACAGCCCGTCAGCTGATCACTGATGAAGGCTACGGTCCGCAGTTTAACCATCGTCTGGGTCATTTTATCGGACTTTCAGAGCATGAGTTTGGTGATGTTTCTTCTGTGAATACAGACAAAGCCGTTCCGGGTATGATTTTCTCTATTGAGCCGGGTATTTATCTGACAGATGATACAGGTGTCCGTGTGGAAGATTTGGTGCTGGTGACAGAGGATGGCTGTGAGGTGCTGAATCACTATCCAAAGGAACTTCAGATTATCGGTTAATTTGTTGGGCGCTTGTCCGGGCTTGCATCAGATATTGAAGAATGATACAATGAATAATTCTTTGTTTTATTATGGAGGCAAATACCTATGAATACACATCCTACAGCGACTTTACATATGGCCAACGGCAGTAAAATTGTGATTGAACTTTTGCCGGAAGCTGCGCCGAATACTGTCAACAGTTTTATTTATGCGGCATCCCGGGGATTTATGGATCACCATGCGATTCAAAGAATTGTCCCGGGCAACTGGGTGGACGTGACGTACCAGGCATTTGGACACAAGGAGTGCCAGTATCTGATTCCGAATGAGTTTGAACTGCATCCGGAGATCGAACCGTTGGATTCCCATCCGGGCTGTGTCTGCATGGGCGGTTATGGTGAGGATGGACTGGCCAGCTGCGAATTCTTTTTCCCGCTGCGTGACTGCCCGGATCATAAGGGAATCTATCCTGTTTTTGGAAAAGTCATTGAAGGCATGGATGAGATACGGCGTCTTGAGAAAGTGAAGACAAGACCTGTTGATTTCCCGATTCCGGGGGTTGAGGTCAATGAACCGGTTGAGCCGGAAGTTATTGAGAAAGTCGAACTGGATTTGAAGGGACAGACATATCCTGAGCCAATTCGTATGAAAGTTCAGAATCTTCCGCCATGCTGGACGGATATGAGATAGAAATTGTTGTAGAATATAGAAGGAATGGGGAAAATAGTATGTTTAATATCCGAGAAATGAAAGCGGAAGATAAAGCGGTTATTATGCCGATGGTGATTACCTTTTATCATAGTCCGGCAGTTGAACACGATGTAGACACAGCGGTGCTGGAGCGTACATTTGATGCGGCCACAGACCCGACGATGCCATATATCAGCGGTCTGGTGATGCTGGAAGATGAGAAAGTTGTTGGATATGGTTATGTGACCGGCTATTATGCATCGGAAGTCGGCGGAATGTGCATGTTCATGGAAGAAATGTACTTTACACCGGAATGCCGGGGAAAAGGGTACGGCACAAAAGCCTATCACTGGATTGTGGACCATTATCCGGAATACAAGCGTTTCAGAATCGAAGTCACAGAAAGTAATGTCAACGCCAAACGCCTTTATGAGCGCTGGGGATTTAGATTCCTGGAATATAACCAGATGGTGCTGGATAGATAAAATAGAAGCGGCATAAGATGTTTGTGATAACTTAAGAATGAGTATGAAAGCCACATCTTAAAAGAGTAAAGCCCGGCCGCCTTCCAGTCAAACGTTAGCACGATTTTGCAGATTTTGCGAGCATAGCAACAGCTTTGAAGCAATGTCTGAGCCCGTAAGGGCGAGTTTTGCGCAGAAGCTGTTAATATGCGGCGCAGCAAAACCAAAAAAGTGCTTTAGTTGACTGGAAGGCGGCCGGGCTTTTTGTTTAAACGCGGACTTTTGTACCTTTTCCGCCTCTGTTGACAAGTTTCAACTTATTCAACAGTAATTCCTTTTCATTGTGGATAATGGTGCATTCCTGACTGCTGTCCAGTGGATAAGCAGCTTTGACGCTGTCACCGGAACCGAGGCTGATGCCGCGGACGCCGATGGCAGTTTTCTTCATTTCAGGGATGTTCATCATCGGGAAGCGGATAAAGTAGCCGTTTTCAGTCTGAAGAACAAGCTGGTTGAAGTTGTCGGCAGTGCAGATGGCAATGATGCTGTCGCCGTCGGCCAGCTTGGTGGCGGCAACGGTTCGTTTGGATACATCAAATTCGCTGCCTTTGACCAGTTTCAACATACCGGTTTTGGTGGCAAATAACATCATGGAATCCTGAATGGATGCCAGATTGCATATATGAATGATATTCTCTCCGGAGCTGTCATAGTTGCCCAGGTTGTCCAGCGGAATAGATTTGTCACGGAAACGTCCGAAGGGCATATCAGTAATCTTGATCAGATGAAGACGTCCGGTATCGGTGAAGATGCAGGCCTTATCTGTATTCATACAGCTGATGACATATTTGCTTTCGGAGAGTGCGGCTTCCTTGTTGCGCTCAAAAGTAGCCTTATCTATGGTCTTAGCATAGCCAAAACGGTCAATCAGAGCAACGACTTCCATAGCTTCGGCTTTCTTTTCTTCATAGACAGCAGCACCCACATTCTCGATAGAGGTTTTACGCGGTGTGGCATAAGTCTTCTTGATCATATCAAGGTCATGACTGATGACCCGGGACATGCTCTTATGATTCTCAAGGATATCCTTGTAGGAAGCGATATTCTTCAAAGTAGCATCATGATCTTTCAGCAGGGCATCCATTTCCAGACCGATCAGCTTGTACAGACGCATCTCGAGGATTGCAGTGGCCTGACGTTCTGTAAAATCAAGGGCAGAAGCGGCTCTTTCAGAGGCCTTGCTCTTGAAGCGAATGCCTTCGGTAGTGCCTGTCATCAGGCAGGCTTTGGTCTGTTTGATATTCTTGCTGCCACGCAGGATTTCGATGATCAGGTCAATGATATCGGTGGCACGCATGAGACCTTCTTGGATTTCCTGTTTCTCCAGTTCCTTGGCAAGAAGCTTCTGGTATTTGCGAGTGGTCAGATCGTATTGGAAATCAAGGAAATATTCGATGATGCTCTTGAGCCCAAGCGTCTCAGGTCGGCCATCTGCAATCGCCAGCATATTCACGCTGAAAGTATCTTCCAGACGTGTCTTCTTATAGAGAAGTGCCAGCAGATTGTCCACGTCTGTCTGTTTCTTCAGTTCCAGAACGATACGAATTCCTTCCTTGGAGGACTGATTGGAAATATCGATGATGTCCGTTGTCTTCTTGCTTTCTACAAGGGCATAAACATCATTGAGAAATTTGCCGATATTGGCACCGATCATTGTATAAGGAATCTCGGTGATGACAAGGCGAAGCTTGCCGCCTTTGTCCTGCTCAACCTCAACACGACCCCGAAGCTTGATCTTGCCGCTGCCGGTTTCGTAAATATTCAGTAATTCGTCTTTGTTCGTTACGATACCGCCGGTAGGAAAATCCGGTCCCTGGATGTACTGCATCAGGTCAGAGGTGGTCAGTTTGTCATTCTTCATGTAGGCTTTGACGGCATCGATGACCTCGCCGAGATTATGCGGCGGGGTACTTGTCACCATGCCGACAGCGATACCGTCAGAACCGTTGACAAGGAAATTCGGCAGACGGACAGGCAGAACCGTCGGCTCTTTCTCTGTCTCATCAAAGTTCGGCATAAAGTCTACAACGTCCTTGTCAAGATCCGCCAGGAAAACTTCCTGAGTGACTTTCTGAAGACGGGCTTCAGTGTAACGCATGGCGGCGGCACCATCACCTTCGATGGAGCCGAAATTGCCGTGGCCGTCTACCAGGGGCATGCCCTTCTTGAATTCCTGGGCCATAACAACAAGGGCATCGTAAATGGAGCTGTCACCGTGAGGATGATACTTACCCATTGTATCACCGACGATACGGGCACATTTACGGTATGGCTTGTCGTACCGGATAGCCAGTTCGTACATATCATATAACGTACGGCGCTGAACGGGCTTTAAGCCGTCCCGGATATCCGGAAGTGCTCTGGATATAATAACGCTCATGGCGTAATCTACGTAGGATTTCTGCATGACTTCTGCATAATCCGTGCGAATAATCTGTTCCTGCATCATGCATTCCCTCCTTAAATATCAAGTTCGGCATCATGGGCATGCTTGTAGATGAATGCCTTTCTCGGCGGTACATCAGGACCCATGAGCAGGCCGGTAATATCGGATGCAATTCGGGCATCTTCAATCTCGACCTTCTTCAGGATACGGGTTTCAGGGTTCAAAGTTGTCTCCCAGAGCTGTGCAGCATCCATTTCACCAAGACCTTTGTAGCGCTGCAGGGTGAAATTGCCCTTGTGGGTCTTGCGGTACTGCTCAAGAGCCTTATCATCATAGAGGTATTCCTCTCTGCCCTTGGATGGCATGGCCTTGTACAGCGGCGGCATGGCGATATAGACATGGCCTTCATAAATCAGCTCCGGCATAAACCGGTAGAAAAGTGTCAGAAGCAGGGTGCTGATATGCGCACCATCCACATCGGCATCGGCCATAATGATAATCTTGTTGTAGCGCAGCTTGCTGATGTCAAAGTCGTTGCCGTATCCTTCTGAAAAACCACAGCCGAAGGCATTGATCATGGTCTTGATCTCGGCATTGGCAAGAATCTTGTCGATGCTGGCCTTTTCTACATTCAAAATCTTGCCTCGAATAGGCAGGATTGCCTGAAAATGGCGGTTTCTGGCGGTTTTGGCAGAGCCGCCGGCAGAATCTCCTTCGACAATAAAGATCTCGCAGATATCGGCATTGCGGCTTTCACAGTTGGCCAGTTTGCCGTTGGAGTCAAAGGAGAATTTCTGCTTGGTCAGCAGGTTGGTACGGGCCTTTTCCTCGGTCTTACGGATCTTGGCTGCTTTCTCTGCACAGGAAAGCACAATCTTCAAGGTATCCAGATTCTTGTCGAAATAACGAACGACTTCTTCATTGACAATCTTGCCTGTGGCACGGGCAGCATCCTGGTTGTCCAGTTTGGTCTTGGTCTGACCTTCAAAACGCGGGTCCGGATGCTTGATGGAGATGACAGCTGTCATACCGTTTCGTATATCAGCACCGGTAAAATTGCCGTCTTTCTCTTTCAAAATGCCTATTTCACGGGCGTAAGCGTTCATAATGGACGTGAAAGCGGACTTGAAGCCGGTAATGTGGGTACCGCCTTCTGCGTTGTAAATGTTGTTGCAGAAACCAAGGACGTTCTCATGGAATTCATTCACATATTGAAAAGCACCTTCAACAGTGATGCCTTCAGACTCGCCTTTAAAGCAGACAATATCATGCAGTGCTTCTTTATTGCGGTTCAGGTCGCGGATGAATCCAGCCAGACCGTCAGGTTCATGATAAACTTCCTGTTCCTCAGGTGTGACACGTTTGTCTTCATATATAATAGTTAATTCCGGGTTAAGATAAGCAGTTTCATGGAGACGGCTCTTGATCTCATCTTCCTTGAACCATGTCTTTTCAAAAATCTCCTTGTCCGGGAGAAAAGAAATCGTGGTGCCTGTCTTGCGGGTGCGGCCGATGACAGGCAGAAGTCCCTTCTCCAGCGGAATGGTCGGTACACCGCGCTCATAGCGGTCGTGGTAAGTACAGCCCTCGCGGCTGACCGTCACATCCAGCCATTCAGACAATGCGTTGACAACAGATGAGCCAACGCCGTGGAGACCGCCGCTTGTCTTGTAGGCAGAATCATCAAACTTACCTCCGGCGTGGAGGGTTGTAAATACAAGACGCTCCGCGGAAATGCCTTTCTTGTGCATGCCAACAGGGATACCTCGGCCATTATCAGAAACAGTGGCGGAGCCGTCTTTGTTCAATGTCACATGGATCTCACTGCAAAAACCGGCCAGATGCTCGTCCACAGAGTTGTCAACAATCTCATAGACGAGGTGGTTCAGGCCCTTGCGGGAGACACTGCCGATGTACATGCCGGGACGCTTGCGGACGGCCTCGAGACCTTCCAGCACGGAAATACTGTCGGCATTATAAGAATTGGTTGGTGCCATAATAAAAAATCCTTTCAAAAATATTGGGATAGAGAGTGACGATTGTAAGTTATCCGGCTGCAATTTAATCTTTCTGTGCGTTTATTCCTAATCTGGGGAGACTATTTAAACTCACGCTCTCTAATGTTTGTAATTGCTGTATTGCTAACTGACGCAACAACTCCATTCGTTCTTTTTGCGTTTTCCCTTGGTTAATCAAAATAGCATTATAACTTTCAAGATTTGCAAGTACTAATAATTGATTCAGTGTTGCTTCATCTCGCATATTTCCATTGACAGATGGATGTTCATTTTTCCACTGTTTTGCAGTTTGACCAAAAAGAACAACGTTCAACATGTCTGCTTCATTTGCATAAGTAAAAGAAATCTGAGTCGGTGTTAATTCTGGCGGAAGCAGATTTTGTTTGATTGCATTTGTATGTATTCTATAGTTCAGTTTGGAAATTTCTCTATTTAAATTCCAGTTCAAGGATAATCGACTATTTTCGTCAGTTTTTAATCTGCGGTAATCTTTCATTATATATAACTGGAATTCGGGTGATATCCAGGTAGCAAAAGACATCGCAATATCACTATGGGCATAGGTACCACCGTAACGTCCTGATTTTGATACGATACCAATTGCATTTGTTGCGTCTATCCATTTTCTAGGCGACATTGTAAATGCATTGGCGCCTGCTTGTTTTCTAAACCCCTCGAATTCGAGGGGTTTAAAATCAGGATTGTGAAGTCTTTCCCATAGACCAAGAAATTCTATAACATCTCGATTTCTCATCCAATTTTGTATTACTGCGGTTGGATCATCGCTTTTATATCTGGCGATATCAGTCAATGAAATAAATTCATTTTCAAAGTCTTGCGTATAAATACCAATATCTACTCCGTTGGCATGAAGTGTATCTTTAATAACTTTGCCCATTGCACTCGCACATCCTTCTCGAATAATCATAAAGAATATTTGCTATAACTTAGAAGTTCTTTTATCTTATACCATGTGAATTGCTCATGTCAAGTAGAAAAATAGAACATATATTCGTGAAAAATGTAGAACATGTGTTGTGAGGATGATTTTCTGGTTGAATTTCTGCTTATTTTACTATATAGTATAACAAGAGAAGAGGACATATTCTAAACAAAGGAGATGGCGTGAATGATGAGAGTAGGTATGCTGACAAGTGGCGGCGACTGTCAGGCTTTGAATGCAACAATGCGTGGTGTTGCGAAGACACTGTATAACGCGGATCCTGATACACAGATTTTTGGTTTTGAAGAGGGCTACAGAGGTCTGATGTATAATGACTATATTTTGATGAAGCCGAATGATTTTTCCGGTATCTTGACAAAGGGCGGAACGATTCTGGGTTCTTCCAGACAGCCGTTTAAGCTGATGCGGGTGCCCGGTGAGAATGGCTTTAACAAGGTTGAGGCGATGAAGGCAACTTATCGCAATCTGAAGCTTGACTGCCTTGTGATTCTTGGCGGCAATGGGACTCAGAAGACAGCGAATCTGCTCAGCGAAGAAGGTTTGAATATTGTTTCTCTGCCAAAGACTATTGACAATGATATTTACGGAACGGATATGACATTCGGTTTTCAAAGTGCAGTGGATATTGCAACGAATGCCATTGATTGTATTCATACAACAGCGGCATCCCATGGCCGTGTATTTATTGTAGAGCTGATGGGGCATAAGGTTGGCTGGCTGACATTGCATGCAGGTATTGCGGGCGGTGCGGATATTATCCTTTTGCCGGAGATGCCGTACAATTTTGATGCGGTACTGATGGCGGTGAAACAGCGCAACAAGGCTGGCAAGAGGTTCAGTATTCTTGCGGTTGCAGAGGGCGCGATTTCCCAGGAAGATGCACAGCTGTCCAAGAAGGAATACCAGAAGAAGAAGGCGAACAGCCCGTTCCCGTCGGTTTCCTATGAACTTGGCAAGAAGATTCAGGATGCCCTGGGTCAGGAAGTACGAATTGTTGTGCCGGGTCATACGCAGCGCGGCGGCAGTCCGGATGCCTATGACCGTGTGGTAGCCACTCGGTTGGGAGCAGCGGCAGGTCGAATGATCCTTGAGGGTAAGTATGGCTGTATGGCAGCATTTAAGAATAATGAGATCGTTCCGGTACCATTGAAGGAAGTGGCCGGAAGACTTAAGACCGTTGATCCGAAGTCGGATATTATCCGCGAAGCAAGAGATATGGGTATCAGTTTCGGTAATGAACTATAATAAGTAATTTAGATAGAGGCGGTAGATTATGGCTTATCAGGCATTGTATCGTAAGTGGCGTCCATCGAATTTTGACGAAGTCAGAGGACAGGATCATATCGTTACAACATTGAAAAATCAAATAGAGATGAATCGTATCGGACATGCCTATCTGTTTTGCGGTACAAGAGGAACCGGTAAGACGTCCATTGCCAAGATTTTTGCAAAGGCAGTGAATTGTGAACACCCTGTGAATGGCAGCCCATGCAATGAATGTGCCATGTGCCGTGCGGTCAATGAGCAGCGTTCTATGAACGTAATCGAGATTGATGCGGCTTCCAACAACGGTGTCGACAATATCCGTGAGATTCGAGAGGAAGTGGCTTATTCTCCTTCAGAAGGCAAGTATAAGGTTTATATCATCGATGAGGTGCATATGCTCTCCATTGGTGCTTTTAACGCACTTTTGAAGACATTGGAAGAACCGCCGTCATATGTTATTTTTATTCTGGCAACGACGGAAGCACACAAGATTCCGATTACCATTCTTTCAAGATGTCAGCGATATGATTTCAGACGTATTTCCACAGGAACCATCGCCGGACGATTGAGGGAACTGGCTGATGCGGAAGGCATTGATGCAGAAGATGCAGCGCTGGCTTATGTTGCCAGAATGGCGGATGGCTCCATGCGAGATGCTTTGAGCCTTTTGGATCAGTGCAACGCATTTTATATTGGACAGAAACTGAAGTATGAGAATGTGCTGGATGTCCTTGGTGCAGTGGACACCTCTGTTTTCGGCAGTCTTTTGAAGAGCATCTGCAGTCAGGATGTTTCAGGGGTTATTCATCTGATAGATGAGATCGTTATGCAGGGACGGGATCTGACGCAGTTTGTTGTCGATTTTACATGGTATCTGAGAAATCTTCTGATGGTGCAGAGCTCCGGTGATCTGACAGATCTGGTGGAAGCCTCTGCGGAACAGCTGGAAGTGATGCGTCAGGAGGCATCAGGTATTGATGCGTCGGTACTGATGCGGTATATTCGTATTTTTTCGGATCTTTCAGGGCAGGTGCGTTATTCTACCCAGAAACGTGTCCTTGTGGAGGTGGCATTGATCAAGCTCTGTCATCCGGCCATGGAGCGGAATTTGGATGCAGTTCTGAACCGGTTGGCTATTCTTGAACAGAAAGTAGCGAAGGGTGTTGTGGTGCCTTCACAGTCCTCGGGCGGCGGTGCAGCCGGAGGAGATGCCGATGGCATAAGCGGTCTGCAGTCTGGGAATGGGGTACAGGTGCAGCCGGAACAGAAGGCAGTCTCGGAAGATCTTCGGATGATTATCGATCGTTGGAAGCAGGTGACCGGTGATCTGACACCGAGTATGGCAGTGATGCTCAGAGGGGCTGCCATTTCAGAAGGGCCAGACAATCAGCTGATCATTGCGTTGGCGGATGATATGCGATATGGTTATTTCGCGGAAGAGAGTCATCGTCAGGCTCTGGAGAATGCCCTCAGTGAGCGTGTTGGTAAGCTGGTGAAGGTGAATGCAGTACCTTTGAATAAGACCGAGAATGCCAGTCAGTTTATTGATCCGGTACAGGCATTTCAGGGAATTGACATTGTTTATGAGGATTAGTATGGCGTAATTCGGTTGTTTGTGAGATAATCGGAGAGAGTGCTGATTCATTCATATAAATAGTAGTAACTGTTCAGAGCTAACCTCCAAAATGCTACGCATTTCGTCGGTGTGGCGTA
>OLNC01000746.1_pt1 | contig 26193 bp, 19 predicted proteins | sample 1672011 | NCBI WGS metagenome assembly OLNC01 (sample SAMEA3136636, study PRJEB25190) | human gut metagenome | biome: human gut; feature: human-associated habitat; material: faeces | place: Austria | collected 2013 | reverse complement strand
CTGCCTCTGTATCCTCAGCAGTTTCTTCTGTCCCGTCTTCACTGTACTCGTCCTCATCATAGTACTCATCTTCATCATCATAATCATAGAGCTCACCGGATTCTCTTGCCTGTGTCTCGCTCTTGATATCGATCTTGAATCCTGTCAGGCGGGCTGCCAGACGTGCATTCTGTCCCTCTTTGCCAATTGCAAGAGAAAGCTGATAATCCGGAACGACTACCAGTGCCGTCTTTTCATCCGGATCTGCCATAACAGCGATTACTTTCGCCGGGCTCAGTGCATTCTCGATCAGGATTGCCGGGTTTTCATCCCAGTTAATGATATCGATTTTCTCGCCGCGAAGTTCCTCTACGATGGAGTTTACTCTGGCACCGTTCATACCGACACATGCACCAACCGGATCAACGTCCGGATCGTTGCTCCATACAGCGATCTTTGTACGGGAACCAGCTTCTCTGGCAATGCTCTTAATCTCAACAGTTCCGTCCTTTACTTCTGCAACTTCAGATTCGAAGAGGCGTTTTACAAGACCCGGATGTGTTCTGGAAAGAAGGATACGCGGTCCTTTCGGTGTATCTTTGACTTCAAGAATATAAACCTTGATTCTCTCAGTTGGTTTGAATTCTTCGCCTTTTACCTGCTCGTTTTCACTGAGGACACCGTCTGCCTTACCGAGGTTTACGCTGACATTTTTGCCCATCACACGCTGTACGATACCGGTAACAACTTCTTTTTCCATTCCGTAATACTGATCATAAAGAACTTTACGCTCTTCTTCACGAATTTTCTGAAGGATGACGTTCTTTGCATTCTGTGTTGCAATACGTCCAAATTCTTTGGAGTGGATCTCAACTTTAATAATATCACCGAGTTCTGCATTGGTATTAAGCTTCTGAGCTTCTACCAGTGAGATCTCCATTGCAGGATCTTCTACGAATTCCTTAACCTCACGTTCTGCATAAACGCTGAAATCGCAGGTTTCCGGATTAATTGTCACATGCACATTATCTGCTTTACCGAAATGGTTCTTGCAAGCCTGGATCAGGGACTGCTCGATAGCTCCCAGTAATGTATCCTTGCTGATATTTTTTTCTTTTTCCAGGATATCCAGCGCTTCCATTAACTCTTTGTTCATTTTTTTTATTTCCTCCTCATTTTATCAAAGCCTATCTGAATCGTACCTAAAATTCAATTGCCAGTCGGATCAGGGCAATGTCCTTCTTTTCAAATGTGCGTAAGGAATCGTCCTCGTTGATCGTAACACTGTTTTCATCATATGCATCCAGAACACCACAGAATTCTTTCTGTTTGTCGATTGGACGATATGTCCGGACTTCTACCAGTTTGCCCATGCTTCTGGCAAAATCCTTTTCTTTTTTCAGTGGTCTGTCAAGACCCGGCGAACTGATCTCCATAATATAACTGTCTTCAATAAAATCGTTTTCATCCAGTTTATCGCTGAATGCCCTGCTGACTGCCTCACAGTCATTGACCGTGATTCCGCCCGGTTTGTCGATGTAGCCGCGAAGATACCAGTTACCTGCTTCTTTTACGTATTCTACATCTACAAGCTCGAATCCCTCCCGCTCTACGATCGGTAAAAGCAAAGCTTCTGCTTTCTGTTCATATTCATCCCGTCTGCTCATTTTTACACCTGCCTTTCGCACATCCGGATCATCTCGCAAAAAGAGTGGACCGAAGCCCACTCTCTTGTTTATCCGTTATCATGTTATCCCTATCATATCACCATCACTGATGAAAAGCAAGGATTTTTTTATATTCTGGGCTTTACACCCTTTGTATCACGTTTTGCCAGACGCACTTTGTTCAGGGAATATTCTTTGTCATGATAAGTGATCGTATATTCCTGATGTCCCGCCAGAAGATATGCATGTTCCAGATAGTCATCGTCGGCAAGTTTCATTCCACGCACACCGATGGCCGTCTTTTTCATAATGGAAATCTCCTGTTTCAAAAAACGCAGGAAGCATCCACCATGACTCTGTAATACGATCTGCTCCATTTCCGCCGAACCGCCTATAAAGATCAGCTCATCATCTTCCGCAAGTTTCGTCGATGCGATCGTACGTTTCGCCACATCAAACTCAGCGCCCTCTACCAGCTTGCACATAGATGACTTTGTCACAAACAGCAGCCGATCCGTGCGGATCTGTCCGACGGGTGCCACATACAGCATCTGTTCTTCTGCACTGTTGTAATTGCTTAAGTTATCTGCCGGAGTACCTTTGTCTCTGAAACGTACCAGCGGAATATCTGCCGCCTTGATCGTATGCATCTTGCCTTTGTCTGTAAAGATACAGATCTTATCTGTATTCATACAGTTGAAGACATATTTGCTTTCGTTGTGAATTGCTTCTTTATTTCGTTCATACGCATTTTGGTCGATCAGTTTCATATAACCGAAACGATCCATCAGGAAGCAGACTTTCATCTCTTCCATCTTCTTTTCTTCATAAACGGCTTCCTCTGCATTCTCAACTGCCGTACGACGTTTTCTGCCATATTCTTTCTTGATCGCATCCATATCTTTTATGATTACAGCTGCCATGGAATCATAATTTTCCAGAATATCTTTATAAAGTGCGATATTTTTCATCGTCTCCTGATATTCTGCCTGCAGCGCTTCGATTTCAAGACCGATCAGTTTATACAGACGCATGTCCAGAATCGCATTTGCCTGTCTTTCTGTAAACAAAAGCTTCGCAGCCGCCTTTTCACTTGCTTTTGATTTGAACTTAATGCCCTCTGTAATGCCTTCGACCAGACATTTCTTTACCTGCTCCCGGTTCTTGCTTCCGCGAAGGATCTCAATGATCAGGTCAATAACATCGCAGGCTTTGATCAGACCTTCCTGCACTTCCTGTTTTTCCAGTTCTTTGTCCAGAAGTGTATGATATTTTCTTGTGGTGATCTCAAAGACGAAATCTACATGATACTCGATGATCTGTTTCAGGCTGAGTGTTTCCGGACGTCCGTCTGCAACCGCCAGCATATTAACACCGAAAGTATCTTCCAGACGAGTCTTCTTGTACAGCATATTGGTCAGGTTTTCCACATCGGTATCTTTTTTCAGTTCAAGTACGATACGAATACCTTCTTTGGAAGACTGGTTTGAAATATCTACAATGTCGGTCGTCTTCTTTGTCTCGACAAGAGATGCCACGTCATTGAGAAACTTGCCGATGTTTGCTCCGAGCATGGTATATGGAATCTCGGTAATGACAAGCTGCTTTTTGCCGCCTTTGAGTTTCTCAACTTCGACTTTGCCTCTCAGACGGATCTTTCCGCTTCCTGTCTCATAGATCTTACGCAGATCATCTTTATTTACGACAATACCGCCGGTTGGAAAATCAGGACCTTTGATATAACGCATCAAACCTCTTACGCTGATAGTATTATCTTTCATATATGCCTTGACCGCATCGATCACCTCACCGAGGTTGTGCGGCGGAATGCTGGTTGCCATACCAACTGCGATACCGTCTGCACCGTTGACCAGAATGTTCGGAATACGAACCGGAAGCACGGAAGGTTCTTTCTCCGTCTCATCAAAGTTCGGCACAAAATCCACTACGTTTTTATCGAGATCACTCAAAAACACTTCCTGCGTAAGCTTTTCCAGACGTGCTTCAGTATATCGCATGGCCGCTGCTCCGTCACCTTCGATAGAACCAAAGTTTCCATGTCCGTCTACCAGCGTCCTGCCTTTCTTGAAATCCTGTGCCATCACAACCAGTGCATCATAAATGGAGCTGTCACCGTGCGGATGATATTTACCCATGGTATCACCGACAATACGGGCACATTTACGATATGGGCGGTCATAACGGATTCCCAGTTCATACATATCATAAAGTGTTCTTCTCTGAACCGGTTTCAGACCATCCCTCACATCCGGAAGTGCACGCGAAATAATGACGCTCATCGCATAATCAATATAAGATTTCTGCATGATTTCCGAATAATCGGTACGAATTACATTTTCCTGTTTTGTTTCCATATCATTCTCCCACCTTATACATCAAGTTCCGCATCTGCCGCATGTTCATAGATAAATGCTTTACGCGGAGGTACTTCGCTGCCCATCAGAACTTCCGTCACGCTGGATGCAAGACGTGCATCTTCTATCTCAACGCGTTTCATTCTTCTTGTCTCCGGATTCAGAGTTGTCTCCCAGAGCTGCTCTGCATCCATTTCTCCAAGACCTTTGTACCGCTGGAGTGTGAAACTGCCCGGTTTGTGGGTCTTACGGTATTTTTCCAGTGCTTTGTCATCGTAAAGATATTCCTCCGGACCTTTTTTTGGCATTGCCTTGTAAAGAGGCGGCATGGCAATATACACATGTCCCTCATAAATCAGTTCCGGCATAAAACGATAAAACAGTGTCAGGAGCAGGGTGGAAATATGTGCACCATCCACATCGGCATCGGCCATGATCACAATTTTGTCATAACGAAGCTTACTGATGTCAAAGTCATTGCCATACCCTTCGGAAAAACCACAGCCAAATGCATTGATCATGGTTTTGATTTCGGCATTCGCAAGCACTTTATCGATGGTTGCCTTTTCTACATTCAGGATTTTGCCACGGATCGGGAGGATTGCCTGATAGTTACGGTTACGCGCTGTCTTTGCTGAGCCGCCTGCAGAATCACCCTCGACAATAAAGATCTCGCACTGCGCCGGATCCTTTTTTTCACAGTTGGCAAGTTTTCCATTGGAGTCAAAGGAGTATTTCTGTTTTGTAAGAAGATTCGTCTTGGCCCGTTCTTCTGTCTTGCGGATCTTTGCCGCCTTTTCCGCGCAGGACAGAATAGTTTTCAATGTTTCCAGATTACGGTCAAAATAGAGAACCAGCTGCTCGCCCAGCACTTTACCGGTTGCTTTGGCTGCATCCTGGTTGTCCAGCTTGGTCTTTGTCTGGCCTTCGAAACGAGGTGCAGGATGTTTGATAGAAACAACTGCCGTCATTCCGTTACGGATATCGGCACCGGTAAAGTTCGGGTCTTTGTCTTTGAGGACACCAATTTCTCTTGCATACGTATTCATAACAGTCGTAAACGTTGTCTTGAATCCGGTCAGATGAGTACCACCCTCTGCATTGTAGATATTGTTGCAGAATCCCAGTACGTTTTCGCGAAATTCATTGGTATACTGAAATGCCACTTCTACCTGAATGCCATCTGCCTCGCCTTTCAGATAAACCGGCTCATGAAGCGCTTCTGTACTGTGGTTCATGTCCTGGATATAACCGACGATGCCTTCCGGTTCATGGTATTCTTCTTTTACCGTTTCTGTTCCTCTGAGATCTTCAAACACGATCGTCAGTTCCGGATTCAGATAAGCAGTCTCATGAAGACGACTCTTGACATCTGTCGCAGAAAAACGTGTCTTTTCAAAAATCTCCGGATCCGGAAGAAAATTGATACAGGTTCCGGTTTCTTTCGTCCTGCCAAGTTTTGGAAGGAGTCCGTTTTCCAGTTCCAGCGTCGGAACGCCCTGTTCATAATGGTCGTGATGGACATATCCGTCACGGCTCACTTTGATATCCAGATAAGTAGAAAGTGCATTTACCACCGAAGAACCTACTCCATGAAGTCCACCACTCGTCTTATAAGCAGAATTGTCAAATTTACCGCCTGCATGAAGCGTCGTAAATACCAGTCTCTCCGCAGACATTCCCTTTTCGTGCATATCTACCGGGATTCCACGTCCGTTGTCTGTTACAGTACAGGAACCGTCCTTCTCCAGAACTACATGGATCAGGCTGCAGTATCCTGCCAGGTGTTCATCTACTGCATTATCCACGATCTCGTAGATCAGATGATTCAGTCCCTTCCGGGATACGCTTCCGATATACATACCCGGACGTTTGCGGACCGCTTCCAGTCCTTCCAGAACAGATATACTCCCTGCATCGTAGGTTTCCTTTTTCGCCATCGGTCTATTTTCCTTTCTTTTCTTACTTTACTCATTCAAACATTTGTTCTTTATCATACATGATTTTCCCCGAAAAAGTCAAATATTAATCTCTGTCGATTTCAGGGCAAAAAAATAATCAGGACCTCAATCCTGATTATCTGTAAATTATTTATAGCAGCCAGTACGGGAATCGAACCCGTGTTTTCGCCGTGAGAGGGCGACGTCTTAACCCCTTGACCAACTGGCCTTGCGTCAACCGACTTGCTTAGTATATATCAGCGAGTCGGAAAATGCAAGCTTTTTTTTCAATTTTTTTAAAAAATTTTAAAAAAGCAATTTTTATGACAAATTCAGCCCAGATCAATCTTCAGATCTCCCGGCTTGATGATTCCTTTTGCACGGAAAATCTTACCGAGCACCCAGGTGATGACAAGCGGCAGTACAAAGCAGATCAGGATCATACCTGCCCACTCAAATGCTCCTGTCCGATATCCTTCCGGCATCTGTGCCCATCCGGTTACAACACCGATCGGTCCAACCAGACCGGAAGTTCCCATTCCTGATGAGATTGCCGGTCCATTGTTTCTCATATGGAACACACAGGTAGCAAGCGGTCCTGTAATTGCAGATGTGATCACAGGAGGGAGCCAGAGAACCGGCTTTTTCATAAGGTTCGGTACCTGAAGCATGGAAGTTCCAAGTCCCTGCGCCACAAAACCGCCGATTCCGTTATCCGGAAAACTCAAGATTGCAAAACCAAGCATATGTGCACAGCATCCTGCGGTTGCCGCGCCGCCTGCCAGCGCAAGACCATTCCAGATTTCCATTGTCACACTGCCGTCTGCAAGTCCGGCGAGCACTGCCCCGCCGCTGATGCCTACCGCTGCACAGATTGCCGCAGAACTGATTGGGAGAGTCAGCACGATTCCGACAACAACAGAAATGATCATTCCCATCCAGAACGGACGCAGATCAGTTGCCCATCCGATAAATGCGCCAAGCGCATCACAGATGTTTTTGCACACCGGTGCAAGCAGCATTGCCAGCACGACACCGACAATAACTGTCACTGCCGGTGTTACGATGATATCAATCTTTGTTTCTTTTGAGACCAGTTTACCGATCTCACAGGTGATCACTGCGACAAAAAACACCGCCAATGGTCCGCCCGAAGCGCCGATCGCATTGCAGGCTGCACCGACTGCACAAAGAGAATACATGACAAGCGGCGGTGCCTGTAAGGCATATCCGATTGCAAGTGCCATAGCTGCACCTGTCACACTCGTTGCATAACCACCGATTTCCAATAGTTTCTCTGATACGAAACTTCCCGGGCAGATGTTTTGTCCGATCGTGTTAATGATCGTACCGATCAAAAGTGATGCAAAAAGTCCAAGTGCCATGGATCCCATCGCATCAATGCCATATCTTTTGAAGGATATGATCACGTTCTTTCTTTTCAGAAAGCTTTCTTTTTCGTTATTCATTTTTCTTTCCTTTCATTTTAATTACTCCGGATCAGCTACCGGTTCCGCCGGAATAAAGACGCGGGTATGCTTCTTTTCTTCCCTTTTCTGTTTTTTAGCTTTCTGCTGCGCTTCTTTGCAGAATTCCATCTGGGAATTTACAAGCACTTTGCCACGTTTGTCCTGTTTTTCGTATGTGCCGTCCGGCTGTAAAATATGTGCTTTGACATTGTCACGGAACTCAAGATCCAGCACATGCAGAATTTCCTTTTTGATATTTTCGTCTTCTACCGGAAAGACAATTTCCACTCTTCGATCCAGATTTCGCGGCATCCAGTCCGCACTTCCCATATAGATTTCATCAATGCCATCATTTTTGAAATAGAAAATACGGCTGTGCTCCAGAAATTCTCCGACGATTGACCGCACATGGATGTTTTCACTGATTCCCGGAATGCCGATTCTCAGGCAGCAGATTCCGCGGACAAGCAGATTGATCTGCACTCCACAGGAAGATGCATAATAAAGTGCTGCAATGATCACAGGATCACAGAGTGAATTCATCTTTGCAGTGATCTCTGCCGGTTTTCCCTGTTTTGCATGCTCAGCTTCTCGTTCGATCATCTGAACAAAACGGTTCTTCATCCAGATCGGGGCTACGATCAGGCGGTTCCATTTCTTCGGTTCAGAATATCCGGAAAGCATATTAAAAACTGCTGTTGCATCTTCGCCGAAACGCTCATCGCAGGTAAAAATACCACAGTCTGTATACAATTTTGCAGTGGAATCATTATAGTTACCGGTTGCCAGATGTACATATCTGCGGATGCCTGTCTCTTCCCTTCTTACCACAAGCGTGATCTTACTGTGAGTCTTCAGTCCTACCAGACCGTAGATAACATGGCAGCCTGCTTTTTCAAGCATTTTCGCCCATACAATGTTGTTTTCCTCATCGAACCGTGCTTTCAGTTCGACCAGTACGGAAACCTGTTTGCCATTTTCGGCAGCCTGTGCAAGCGCCGCAATGATCGGGGAATGACCACTGACACGATACAGAGTCTGCTTGATCGCAAGTACGCCCGGATCCTTTGCCGCCTGACGGACAAAATCCACAACCGGATCAAAACTCATATATGGATGATGCAGGAATACATCGCCTTCACGAATCACTTCAAAGATATCTTTGTCATTCTGGAACTGCGGAACCGGCGCCGGTGTATATTGGGGACTCTTGTACTCATCAAATCCGTCCAGACAATAAACTTTCATCAGCATAGTCAGATCCAGAGGTCCCGGAATACTATAAATATCTGCATCTTTGATCTCGAATTCTTTTTTCAGAATGTCCAGAAGACGTTTATCCATCTTTTCTTCTGCTTCAAGACGGATCACCTCGCCCCACTGGCGTTTCTTGAGCTGTTTCTGGATTTCTACCAGAAGATCTTCTGCCTCATCCTCATCAATCGTAAGATCTGCATTTCGCATGATTCTGTACGGATGTGCGCAGACCACATCATTGCTCAGGAAAAGTTTGCCGATGTTTCTCTCGATAATCTCTTCGAGAAGGATTACCGTTCTCTCACCTTTCTTTGCAGAAGGGATCTCGACGATTCTCGGAAGGACAGATGGCACCTGAACAGTTGCAAATTCCAGTTCTTTTGTATGCTTTTTATTGTTTTTCTTTGCAATCAGCGCACCGATGTTCAGTGTTTTATTACGGATCAGCGGAAATGGTCTTGAAGAATCCATTGCCATCGGTGTCAGTACCGGATAAACGTTATCTTCAAAATAACGGTCTACAAACTCTGCCTGTTTGTCATTCAGATTTTCGTGTTCCGCTACCAGATGAAGACCAACTTTTTCCAGTGCCGGAAGCACAGAACGGTTGAACGTGCTGTACTGCACACGCACCAGCTCATGGGTCTGTGTGCTGATTTCCTCTAACTGCTCCTCAGAAGACATTCCGGCGATATCTTTTTTCTTATAGCCGGCATGCACCTGATCTTTCAGAGATGCCACACGGACCATAAAAAACTCATCCAGGTTTGAGGATGTGATGCTCAAAAATTTCAGTCTCTCAAATAACGGCAGGTTTTTGTCCCTTGCCTCACTTAAAACACGTTCATCGAATTTCAGCCAGCTTAATTCTCTGTTTACATAGTATTCCGGTTTTTCATATTTACTAAAATCCATATTTTCCCTCCTCAGCCGCTCACACTCTGCGTTTACGCTTTAATACCAGACGAATGCCAAAAACTTCTTCAAAGAACTGCACCTTATCACGAAGCAGTCCAAGTTCCAGAGAAATATCCCTGCTTGAATCAATGATCATCTGCAGCTCACGATCTTTCAGCACAACTCTCAGTGCCTCAACCTTCTGATAATGGCTGCGGTCCATGGCATTGGCAAGACGAAGAATTGCCGTCAGTTTTGCCACCAGCAGATACTGATGCCTGTCAATGCCCAGCCCTTTATCATAGTTTCCGCAATATACAAACTCTGTTGTATTGTATCTCACTGCACTTGCAATGATTTTTCGTTCTTCGGTGGAAAGTCCGATAATTTCCGTCGCCATAATGATCCGATAGGAACACTCTGCCACATCTGCCATACTGATATACTTGCCACAGTCATGGAGCTGAACCGCGATCTGCAGAAGCAGCCGTTCTCTTGCTCCCATTCCATGGATTTTTTTCATGCTGTCAAAAATAGTCAGTGCAATATCCGTCGTACCTTTGATATGGTCTTTGCCGGTAGAATAACGCTTTGCAATATTTCGCGATGCCACCAGTATATCATTTTCGAAATTATGGACGCTCTTTATGAATTTTTTCTTTTCGCCATAGTCATAGGCAATTCCATCCAGAAGTGAAACACCCGGAACCCAGACGGATTCAGCCTGGAAGATTTCCAGAAAACTCTTGCAGATGACCATAGTCGGAATCACTAGCGATGCGTATTCCGGATCAATGTCCATTTCTTCTGCAAGTGCCTGCTCTGTTTTATAAATTGTTTTTTCATAGCGTTTTGTAAATTCTTCGCTGGTGACAATATGATCTTCGAGTTCTTCCCGGAAGATTGTATCTGTCAGGAAATCTCCCATTAAAATCACATTTTTGATATCTCTGTCTTTCAGATACAGTCTCTGAAAAGCGGTCAGATCATTACGGATAAATTCTTTTATCAGCTGATCATAGTGTGTGTTCGTCTTTTCCAGTTCTTTCAGTCTTTCACGAATACGCATACTTCCCATTTTGAAGCTCTGTGTCGTTACCAGCGCATCTTTGTCAAAGAGTGATACCTGCAGGTTGCCACCACCGACATCAAGGATTGCCGTTCCTTTCTGAATGATCTTTTTGAATCCTGATTCAATCGCGGCAATAGATTTATATCCCAGAAAATGCTGCTCGGCATTGCTTAAAACCTCGACTCGTATCCCTGTCCGCTGAAAGATCTGTTCCTGCACGATCACTGGATTTATGATTTCTCTAAAGGCACTTGTCGCGCATGCACGATAATCTGTTACCCCAAATTCTTTCATCATGCCGGGGAAATCCTTTAAGATCACGCAAATTGCATCTATTGTTTCCGGTTCCAGCCTGCCGCTGGAATAAGCCCCCTTACCGATTTCCAGACGGTATCTGACATCATTCAGTTCCCGAAATCCGATCTTCTTCGAAAATTCAAAGATCTTCATACTGATCTCATAAGAACCTATGTCGATCGCCGCAAAAGTTGTCATTGCCATACACTCCGCTCCTTCCAGTTATTATGCTTCCTGTGTCTCCTCTTTTCCAAGAAGATGATCAATAAACTGCTGTGCCGTACGTCCGGTCAGACCGCCATGAGAAATTTCCCACTTACCGGCTTCCAGAAGAAGCTGATCCTCCGGCATTGTGATTCCGTTACGTTTTGCAAGTGTTTTGACGATCGTGTGAAACTCTTTGCGATCCGGCGCGCCAAAGTAAATACGAACACCAAAACGATATACCAGCGAAAGCTTTTCCTGCACGGTATCGGAGGAATGGATATCGTCATCTGCGCCTACTTCCAGCTTATCCCCCGCACGCTCTCTTACAAGATGGCGGCGGTTGCTTGTCGCATAGATCAGAATATTCTCCGGTTTGCGTTCCAGTCCACCCTCGATCACGGCTTTCAGATATTTATATTCAATCTCAAATTCTTCGAAAGAAAGATCATCCATGTAGATAATAAATTTGTAATTGCGGTCTTTGATCTGGGCAATAACCTGATTCAGATCTACAAACTGATGCTTATATACCTCGATGATTCGCAGTCCTTCATCATAATACTGATTCAGGATACCTTTGATGCTGGAGGATTTACCTGTTCCTGCATCACCGAACAGCAGACAGTTATTTGCCTTTCTTCCACGTACAAATGCCTCTGTATTTTCGATGAGTTTCTGTTTTGGTATCTCATAGCCGACCAGATCATCCAGACGTACATGCGCGATCCTTGTCACCGGTACGATCACTGCTCTGCCGTTCTCATCATGGTCAATGCGGAATGCTTTGTGAAGGCCAAGCTTTCCAACTCCGAAGTCTTTATAGAACTGGACCATGTCTGCCATAAATTCTTCAGTATCTTTGGCAACTGCCAGCGTTTTGCTCATCTCACAGATACGGTCACGGATACGTTTGTTAAACATTTTGCCGGTATCCTGCGGTGCTTCATAATTGCAGAGGATTCCACAGCAGGATGTATGGAACAGTTTGTCCAGCACTGTCAGATCAAAATCATAGAGTTCTTTAAAAATCGCAAAATCATGAAGTGCAAGCTGATTGATACTGCCTTCGATCGCACCTCTGATCTCGCTCGCAGTACTGAATGCATTTTCATGATTTACAAGAAGAAGTGTCAGATAATCGTGCCACAGATTTCCCGTAAATCCATAAGAACCTGCAATTTCGATCAGACCGTTGACGCATTCATAAAATTCTTCTTCCATCTCGCTTGCATTGACTGCTGATTTTTCACTTGCATCCATAAGTGCTGTCATTTTGTCCAGTATATCTCCATACTCAAATCCCCGATAGAGCACGCATTCTTTTACACGTGTCATTTTATTCTTCCTCCTGCTGTCCGTAATTTCCAAGTACTCTCATTCGATTTGCTTCTGCTTCAAGACCGCGCAGTGCATTTTTGACTGCCGGTTCTTCCAGATTACCTTCAAAATCTACAAAAAATCTGTATTCCCATTTCTTTCCGGTGATCGGGCGGGATTCAATCTTTGTCATGCTCAGTCCGTTATAAATAAAATGTGACAGCATATGATAAAGTGTTCCGCTCTCATGAGGCAGCTCGAAGCTTACGCTGATTTTGGCTGCGCTCTTTTCGTAAACCGGATGTGCACTTACAATAATAAATCTGGTAACATTTTCCTCATTATAGCAGATGTTTTCCGCCATAACAGAAAGTCCGTAAAGCTCTCCTGCTGCACGGCTTGCGATCGCTGCCTGTGTTCTGTCCAGTTCTTCATGGATCTTCTTTGCTGCACCTGCTGTATTTTCGGTCTTGACAGCTTTCCAGTCCGGATGACTTTCCAGATATTTTTTGCACTGTGCAAGTGCCTGCGGATGAGAATAAACGGTTTTGATCTCTTCAAGAGATGTTCCCGGAATACCGAGCAGTACATGTTCTACTTTCATCCCCTGCTCTCCGACAATATAGAGCTGATATTCTGTAAGCAGATCGTAGATATCTGTCACGATTCCCTCCGTCGAATTTTCAATCGGAAGCACTGCATAATCTGCCTTGCCGGAAGCAACTTCTTCCATCGCATCGCGGAATGTCTTTACGTGGTAGCTGTTGATCGCATCAGAAAAATATGCACGCATGGCGGCATAGCTGTATGCGCCCTCGACACCCTGAAATACTACATTGACTCCGGTCAGCGGCAGCGCATCGACCATCTTGTAGTCTTTGATGTCATTTTCGACACCATTTTTTGTCAGGAGCTGATACTGACGTTTGCGGCTGATCGCCATGATCTGCTGAAACAGTTCCTGTGCACCAAGTTCATTAAATTCACCATGCGCAGAATCCTTAAGAACCGTGATTTTATCCTGTTCCCTTTTAGGATCCAGTACCTTCTTGCCTGTATGTATCTTGTATTCTGCAACATTTTCGCAGACTTTCATTCTTTTTTCAAAAAGCCGTAAGATTTCCTTATCAATGATATCTATTTCTTTACGGCATTCCTGTAAATCTGTCATAAGTTCTTTTCCTCCCGGTTTTTGACAATTGTTGTGATCTCTCCGATAAAAGAAAGAGATCCAAAGGAAAGAATGACATCCTCTCGGTCTGCCATGGCAAACACCTTATTTACCGCATCCTGTATATTCTCTGCTGCCTGTACATGTGGATTGCACTCCCGCACGGCTTCTGCCAGTTCCTGCGCCGGCAGTGCCCGTGGGTTATCCGGTGTCTCGATCGTAACGATCTGCTCTGCATAAGGACATAACTTCCGGATAATATAAGAATAATCTTTGTCGCGGAAAACGCCCATGATAAAGTACATATTCCGTCCTTTAAAATATTTGCGAACTGAATCTTCAAGCATATCTGCTGCTGCCGGATTGTGTGCCCCATCCACAATAAACAAAGGATCTCTGTGGATGATCGTCAGGCGTCCGTTCCATTTTGTCTCTCTAAGTCCCTTTTTACGCTGTTCGACAGTTGTCGGATAGCCTTTATGATTCAAAACCTCCAGTGCGTCCAGTGCAAGTGCTGCATTCTCTGTCTGATAAGATCCTGCCAGTGAAAGCTCATATGTTTCTCCCCGGTACTCCAGTGTCTGTCCGGCAAAGTCTTCCTTAACCGCTTTTGCAGAACTTAAATCTGTCTCGGTCAGATCTGCTCCTTTTTCCCGGCATACCTCCCGGATAACTTCCATCGTCTCCGGCCTCTGTCCGACCGTCACAACACTGCAGCCCGGTTTGATGATACCGGCCTTTTTCTGCGTGATCTCGGCAAGTGTATTTCCAAGAAAAGCCTGATGATCCATACTGATCGGAACCAGAACTGCAAGCACCGTATTTTTAATAATATTTGTCGCATCCAGATCACCGCCCATTCCGACTTCCAGAATGACAAGATCACATTTTTCTTCTGCAAAAAATAAAAATGCCACCGCCGTTTCTATTTCAAATGGGGTGGGATGTGCAAGACCTTCTGTGGTCATTTCTTCAATTGCCGCAGCAACCCTTGTGATATATCCGGCAAACGCTTCCCGGCTGACCGCCCTGCCATCCACTTCCATCTTCTCCCTGTAAGAATATACCGAAGGAGAAATATATCTTCCGACACGATATCCTGCATCTGAAAGAGTGGTATACAGATAAGCGATCACCGAACCCTTGCCGTTAGTTCCTGCCACGTGTACGTATTTTAACCGATCCTGGGGATTCCCAAGACGGTTCATCAGTTCTTTTATATTTGTAAGATTCAGAGCGCCTCCCGCGTACTGATCCGCGTCTTTTACATACGCCCTGCTTTGCTGATAATCCATTTTGTGTACTCCTATTACTGATAATTGTTTATTACTAGTTAATATAGCATTTACGTATCTTTTTTTCAAGACCGGGGCATACTAGAATCAAAGTTTTACAACAATTTTACATGATCAGGAGGGTCTGCCATGAATCAGAATCTCTCGAATTTTTTCCTCTGCGGATCTGCCGGATGGTGTCTCGAAATACTCTGGACCGGACTGCATTCTCTGCTCGCCGGTCAGCGCACCATGAACGGCAAAACTTCTCTTCTGATGTTTCCCATCTACGGCTGCGCAGCGGTCATCGCCCCTCTGTATGCCAGAATTTACACGTTTCCTTTTTTCTGTCGGGGACTGCTTTATATGTTCGGTTTTTATCTTGTGGAATTTGTCAGCGGAAGTATTCTGAAAGAGTTTGAAATGTGTCCATGGGACTACAGCGGTGCCGCATTTCAGTACCGCGGAATCATCCGTCTTGATTATGCTCCGCTGTGGTTTGCAGCCGGATTAATTTTTGAAAAAATCCTTACGAAAGCATCTTGAAAAAATGATTCCACTAGTATATGATTGTGCAAGAGAGAATTTTTACAATTTTCCGCACCAACAAGGGAGGTATTACATGAGACATTTAATGAGCCCGTTGGATCTCACAAAAGAAGAACTCGACGATCTTCTTACACTGGCCAGCGACATCGAAAAAAATCCAGTCAAATACGCGCATGTCTGCGATGATAAGCGACTTGCCACCTGTTTTTACGAACCAAGTACACGTACACGATTAAGTTTTGAAGCTGCTATGATGAACCTCGGCGGCAAGGTTTTAGGTTTCTCATCAGCCGGTTCCAGTTCCGCAGCCAAAGGCGAAAGCGTTGCCGATACAATTCGTGTTGTTTCCTGTTATGCAGATATCTGTGCTATGCGTCACCCGAAAGAAGGTGCTCCGCTGGTCGCTTCTATGGCATCTTCTATTCCTGTTATCAACGCCGGTGACGGTGGTCATCAGCATCCTACTCAGACACTCACCGATCTTCTTACTATTCGTTCCCTTAAAGGAAGACTTGACAATCTTACCATCGGTCTGTGCGGTGATCTGAAGTTCGGGCGTACCGTTCATTCTCTGATCGAAGCTCTGGTACTTCGTTATTCAAATGTTAAATTTGTCCTGATCTCACCGGAGGAACTTCGCGTACCAAGCTATATCCGCGAAGATATCCTTGAGAAACACAATGTGGAATTCGAAGAAGTAGAACGTCTGGAAGATGCACTTCCGAAACTCGACATTCTCTACATGACACGTGTACAGAAAGAACGTTTCTTTAACGAAGAAGATTATGTCCGCATGAAAGACTTCTACATACTGGACAAACAGAAAATGGAACTTGCTCCGAAGGACATGTACATTCTTCATCCTCTTCCGCGAGTAAATGAAATTGCCGTTGAAGTTGATGATGATCCGCGTGCCGCATATTTCAAGCAGGCACAGTACGGTGTCTATGTTCGTATGGCACTGATTCTCAGATTACTGGAGGTGGAAGTATAATGTTAAACGTTGGAGCACTTCACGAAGGTTTTGTCCTTGACCATATCAAGGCCGGCAAAGCCATGACAATCTATCATGACCTGAAACTTGACAAACTTGACTGCACAGTTGCAATCATCAAAAATGCAAAGAGCCACAAGATGGGTGTCAAAGATATCATCAAAGTAGAATGCCCGATTGAAAACCTTGATCTGGACATCCTCGGTTTCATCGATCACAACATTACCGTAAACATCATCAAAGATGAAAAGATCGTTGAAAAAAGAATCCTGAAACTTCCAAAACAGATCACAAACGTTATCAAATGCAAAAACCCTCGCTGCATCACTTCGATCGAGCAGGGGCTGGATCATGTATTCATCCTTGCTGATCCTGAAAAAGAAGTATACCGCTGCAAATACTGCGAAGAGAAATACAGAGGCAAACGTAATAAATAATTACATAACAAAAAAGAAACGTCGTGATGACGTTTCTTTTTTGTTGCAAGCAGACCGATAAGCCGGGTTATGTCGTTGAGTGATCATCTGTCTAGGCCATCCGTTGCCAGATGGCTCAAGCGACCTACCTGAAAGCACGACGGGCCGCCGTATCGCTTTCGTTTCGGTCTTGCTTCGAATGGAGTTTACATGTGCCCGTTCTGTTACCACAACGGCGGTAGTCTCTTACACTGCCTTTCCACCCTTACCTTCATAAAGAAGGCGGTTTATTTCTGTTGCACTTGTCTGGGAGTCGCCTCCACCGGACGTTATCCGGCATCCTGCCCTGTGAAGCCCGGACTTTCCTCGTCTGCACCCTTTCGTCTGTACAGCCGCGATCACCTGGTCTGCTTGCGCAACTGCTATTCTAACACAAAAGTAGTATTAAAGTAAAGTTTTAATTTCAGCGTACCGTGATTTTACATCTTTTTCTGATTCTTCCCGCTTTCACCGTAATAACCGCAGTTCCCTTCTTTTTCGCAGTAACTTTTCCCTTTGCTGTAACAGTTGCCACTTTTTTGTTCGAAGAAGTAAACGTTACTTTTTCCAGCGAAGTAATCGGAAGAATCTCAGGCACAAGCATGTATGATTTCTTTCTCCGAATGGTAAGTTTCTTCTGGATTCCCCGAATCTTCGTGGTTTTCACTGCAGTCTTCTGAACCTTAACAGATATTTTCTTCTTATATCCGCTTCGGAGTGTAATGGTAATCGTCGCTTTTCCATCTTTTTTCGCTGCTTTAATCTTTCCTGAAGAATTTACTGTCACGATTTTATTATTGCCGGATGTCCATGACGCAATTCTGTCCCCTTTTGCAAGCCCGGTAACTTTTACCTTTGTTGTGCTCTGTCCCGTTTTCAGAACGATACTGGATACATTTACCTTCATTTTCGGACTCAGTTTTGCAAGCTGCTTTGATTCTGTCTTGCCGCAGACTGTACATTTTCGTTCTGCCCTTCCATATACCAGCGCCGTAGGCTCTTTGACTGTCTTCATAGCACCATTCCACCTGTGGGTTTCGATCACATAGGAAATCTCTTTTGTTCCAAAGAATTTTCCAATGCCGGTAATCACTGCTGTTGCTGTTCCGATATTAACATTATTTTTCCATGATACCGTGTAATCTGCATTTTCCGTAAGCAGCTCATCCTGATATTTCACAGTAAATGTTGGTTTTATTTCCGTTCCGTTATAACAGTTTGCCGGAATATCACTGATCTGGGCATCTTTGATATCCTGCCGGAAAACAGCATAAAACTCCTTATCATCATTAAGAATCTGGTCGTCTTCTGCTTCTTTCCCGTCACAGAACCATCCGGTGAATTTGCCATCACCCTGTGGAGCCTGAGGCAGTTCCAATGCTTCACCTGCCTGATAGATATTTTCTTCAAGCAGCTCTCCTTCTGAGTCGTATAAAGATTTTCAGAAACCGCAAGATCTGTAAGGCCTACTGTTATTTCATCTGAATTATTATCATCCGACAGCTCTGTAACCTTCTCACCGTCTTTCATCTCCCATATCTGAATATTCAGTTTCCTGGAAGAAATATTCTCCGGAATCATAATGCATAACAAAATCCAAACAGGTAAGACAGGGACACACTTATTTCCGATGAAAAGTGCCTGAGTTTTAACTTTTTAAAAACACATTTTCCAAGTCTCAAAGATGTCTTATTAAAGTACGTCATTTTTAGAAAATATCAGAAGAAATCTAATAAACAATCCCCCAAACGGCATAAATGAAGCTGCCGCTTCACGAAATTTTATTCGTTAAAGCGACAGCCCCTTCCTAAAAAAATCAACTTATTATACATCAAAGCAGCTTCCGCCAACGAATTCTCTCAGCAGAGAATTATGAGGAATATCTTCGCTTGGAACGGAGATAAAATAATCCAAAAATTTCAACAGACGCTTCGCTTCCAGATATTCCGGTTCGCTCTTGTCAATTCCAAACAGAAGTGGTTCGGCATATACTTTCAGGCAGGCAAGTTCATATACAAGCGCTGAGTTAAACATCACATCTGCCTCTTCCTGATATGGAAAAATATTTGCCTCTTCTCCTCTTCTGACAGAAGGCCATCTTGCGATCGTCTCCTTTGCTGAAGTGCCTCTCGTACGAGCATCACGTACAATTCTGCGGATCAGACGACCGTCCGTTGTCGGAATACGATTATGCTCATCAATATTTAACTGCGTCAGTGCGCTGATATAGATTTTGAATTTACTTTCTGCCGGCAGTGCATAACTGAGTTTATCATTCAGTCCGTGAATTCCCTCGATCACCAGTACATCATCCTTTCCAAGCTTCAGGAAATCACCTTTGTACTCTCTCAGTCCTGTTTTAAAATTAAATACCGGGAGTTCCACACGCTCTCCATTAAGAAGTGCCAGCATGTCTTTATTGAACTGCTCCACATCGATTGCTTCGAGGCATTCATAATTTTTTTCACCAAATTCATCAAACGGAGTATCTTCACGGTTTTTAAAATAATTGTCCACACCGATCGGATGCGGTTTCATGCCATGTGCAGTAAGCTGAATGGAAAGTCTGTGTGAAAACGAGGTCTTTCCTGATGAAGACGGACCTGCGATCATGATAAACTTCTTATTTCCTTCTGATACGATCCGCTGTGCGATATCAGAAATTTTTGCTTCCTGCAAAGCTTCCTGTACAAGCAGAATATTGCTGATTCCTTCTTTCGTAATTCGGTCATTCAGATCGCCGACATACGAAATATCCATCTTTTCTGCCCATTCCTGCGATTCCTTCTGCACATGAAAAATTTTATCCTGCGGATGGAACGGTGGAATCACGGACGGGTTCTTCCGCTCCGGAAGTTCCAGAACAAATCCCTCATCATACAGTTTCAGATCAAAATACTGTACATATCCTGCATGATCTGCCATATAGCCATAAAAATAATCGTCATAGTAACCGATATTATAGATGTTTACCTTTGAGACACGGCGGAATCGGAACAATTTTTCCTTATCATACATCCGATGCTTATGAAAAAGTGCAACTGCCTCATCTGTATTGACAGAACGTTTCCCGATCGGAGTACATTCGTCCGCCAGTTTGTGCATCTGTATCTTTACTTTATCAAGAAAATCCTGATCAAGAGCTGCTTTTCCTTCCATTGTAAAATAATAACCATTTCCCACAGAATAGTGGATCATTACTTTATCAACGTTTTCCCTGCCTGCCACGTCATAGATTGCACGCAGTAGCACGAGACACACACTTCGCTTATAAGTTTCAAAACCGATATGGTCTTTCGTTGTCACAAATTCCAATGTACAGTCTGATTTCAGTCTCTTCTGAAGTTCACGAAGTTTTCCGTTTACCATCACGAGGATGACCGGCGTTTCCGTGTGTATACCGATCTCGTCAACAATTTCTCTGTACGTGGTTCCTTCCGGATACATCCTTGTCTCTCCGGCGATCACGACCTTAAACATCTTTTTATCCATAAAACAGACCTCCTGTTCACGGCATCTTTTATTTATTATAATATCATATACGGACTCTGTACCTTTGCACATGTGATCTGAAGATTCGGATACTGTTCTTTCAGAACGTTCTCCATCGCTTTCATAAAAATATATTCTGTACCGTAATGACCGGCATCTACGATAGTCAGTCCCTGTGCTACCGCATCAATTCCGGTATGATGATCAATGTCTCCCGTAATATAGACCTGCGCACCCTTTGCAAGAACATCCGGAATCATACTCTTGCCGCTTCCTGTGCAGATGGCAGCCTTTTCGACCTGTGTATCCGGATCTCCATAAATCTTTACATCATTTAAAGACAATGCATTCCTGACAAATTCTCCGCATTCTTTTAATGACATCTTGCGAGGCAGCTCTCCTACACGGCCAAATCCCTCCTGACCATCCTGCGTCTCCGCGGTAACGGAAAGAACTTCTCTGTCTGTCAGCTGCAGATAATCTGCACTCAGCTCAGCCATTCCAAGTATGTCATAGTTAGTATGCATTGCATAATACTGAATATTATGCTTTATAAGAGAAAGAATCCTGCGTCCTGTAAATGTATGATTATTGATTTTTTTCTGTCCTTCAAAGATCATCGGATGATGAGTAATGATCATATCCGCTCCGGCATCTATTGCCTGCGCAAGTGTCGACTCAGTAAGGTCAAGTGCCAGAAATACATGACTGACCTCTTCTTCATCATCTCCGACCAAAAGTCCTACATTATCCCAGTGCTCTGCTGCGGATGACGGATATCTGCCATCCAGCCAGCCGGTCAGTTCTTTAACTTTCATATCGTTTTAAAGCAGTCAGAATCAACTGCTTTTCCTCCTCTACTTCCATTCTGCGCTTCTTCACTGCATCACCGGAAGCCGACTCCAGCTGTGCCGAAATCTCACTTCGGATGCGTAGTTCACGCTCCAGATATAATTTCAGTACCGGATGTCTTCTCTCAAGAAGCAGGCGTCCAAACATTTCTTCCTCTCGACTCCATACAGCAGGCCGTTCTCCTTCATACGGAACCGCTTTCATGATTGGATAAAACTTACCGTCTTCAAGAATCATCTCTTCCTGAATGATCTGATAACCGTTCTGCATAACAAAACGTCTGAAGTGGGAAATATCCGACTGTGGCTGCAGAATCAGCTCCTGAAATCCCGGCAATGCATGTCTGCCTTCACTTAAGATTCGCTCCATCAGCGGTCCGCCCATACCCGCGATCACAAGGGTGTCTCCCTCACCTGACCGGATTTCAGACAAACCGTTACACAATCTCGTTTCTATGTATGCTTCCATATGATACTGTGCGATATGTTCCTGTGCTCTTGTCAGAGGACCTTTGCCCACATCTGTGGCAATCGCCCCGGGAATCTTATGCTGAAGCATCAGGTACACCGGCAGATATCCATGATCACATCCCACATCAACCAGCCGGTTTCCTTCTGTTACCATTTCCGCGATCGCTGTCAGCCGATCTGACAACTGCACCTTGCCTGCCATCAATCCAGATAATCCTTCAGTTTACGGCTGCGGCTCGGATGGCGGAGTTTACGGAGTGCTTTCGCCTCGATCTGACGGATACGTTCTCTGGTAACGTTAAATTCTTTTCCAACTTCTTCCAGAGTACGTGCACGTCCGTCGTCCAGTCCAAAACGAAGGCGCAGTACTTTCTGTTCTCTCTCAGTCAGTGTACCGAGTACCTCGATCAGCTGCTCTTTCAGAAGCGTAAATGCAGCTGCATCTGCCGGTACCGGTACATTATCATCCTGAATGAAATCTCCAAGATGGCTGTCTTCCTCTTCGCCGATAGGTGTTTCCAGCGATACCGGTTCCTGAGAGATCTTGAGGATCTCACGCACACGCTCTACCGGCATCTTCATTTCTTCTGCGATTTCTTCCGGAGTAGGTTCACGTCCGAGTTCCTGCAGTAACTGACGGGAAACACGGATGAGTTTGTTGATGGTCTCTACCATATGAACCGGAATACGGATGGTTCTTGCCTGATCTGCGATTGCTCTTGTAATTGCCTGACGGATCCACCATGTTGCGTAGGTACTGAATTTGTAACCTTTACGATAATCAAATTTCTCAACAGCTTTAATCAGACCAAGGTTACCTTCCTGAATCAGATCCAGAAACAGCATACCACGTCCTACGTATCTTTTGGCAATGCTGACTACCAGACGGAGGTTGGCCTCTGCCAGACGTTTCTTTGCCTCCTCATCACCCTGTTCCATACGTTTTGCAAGCTCAATTTCTTCGTCTGCCGTAAGAAGGCTTACCTTACCGATTTCTTTCAGATACATACGAACCGGATCTTCAATGCTGACACCTTCCGGAACAGAAAGATCGATCTTGTCAAGTTCGATTTCTTCTTCGTCATCCATCTTTTCGATGTCGGCATCGTCATCCACATCAAGTATCAGTTCTTCATCATTTCCTGAAATACGAAGCACATCCACTCCACTGGCTTCCAGAAAATCCAGAACCTTTTCCATCTGCTCGACTTCCAGTGGCTGGTCTTTAAAGAAATCGCTGATTTCCTGATATTCCAGTACATTTTTCTTCTTTTTTGCAAGCTCCAGAAGTTCTACCAGTTTCTCGCTGAATTTGCCCATATTCATTTCCATAGGTGCTCATTCCCTCCATATAGTGTTTATATTTTAACCTTATTCAAAAGAAATATGCAGTTCCTGACGTTTTCGTCCAAGTTCTTCCAATTCTTTTTTCTCTCTGAGGATCTGCTGCAGTCCCGCCATATCTGTCGGATCCAGATTGCGGTTCTTTTCTGCAAGGCTTTCTGCCTTGATACGAAGAAGCGTATCTGCAAAAGCCCGATCCTGTTCCTGCTGTGTCTCCAGATGGATCGTCGCATTAAAAAGCGATGCGACTTCCCGCTGCTCTTCACTGTCTGTAAAGCTGTTCAGAAGCTTGGCAGGATTGACCTGTCCTTCTTCCTCTCTCTGACGAAACAGCATCTGTGCCACTTCCTTATACAGCGGAACGATAAAATCCTCTGCATTCAGATACTGTGCCACTTTATCGAAAATTCCCGGATAAGTAACCAGCCATGTCAGCATCAGTTTCTGCGCCTGATCTGAAGCGGATTCTTTTTTCTTTTTGTTCTGTCCGCCACTGGTCTTTGGCTGTGTTCTGTTTTCCGCCGGAGTTCCCTTCAGCGCCAGTGTATTGACCCTTTTTCTTAAATCCTCGGCACTGACACCATACTGTCCCCTGTATTTCTTAACGATTGCCTCAATATAGAGGTTACGTTCCAGTTCATCTTTTAATTCGAGCAGCAGCTCTGCACACCGTTCAAAGAAACGATTCTGCCCCTGCGGCTCATCCATCGGAAATTCCGATTCTGCAATACTCACACGGAACATAAAACTGTCAGATGCCTGTCCGAGACGCTCTTCGAAAGCTTCTGCTCCCATGTTTTTGATAAATTCATCCGGGTCTTTATATGGCTTCAGATTTACGACTCGCGAACTGACTCCGGCATCCCGAAGGATCGGAATTCCCCGAAGAGCCGCCCGGATTCCTGCCTCATCACTGTCATACAGAAGAAGAACTTCCTGTGTATAACGTTTCAGAAGACTTGCATGGCCTGAAGTTAACGCCGTTCCAAGCGACGCCACCGCATTCGTAAATCCTGCCTGATGCATGGAGATCACATCCATGTAGCCTTCACAGAGGATCAGATACTTTTTCCTCGTTGTCCTTGCAATATTCAGTCCGTAAAGATTCCGGCTCTTATCAAAAATTTTGGTTTCCGGTGAGTTCAGGTATTTCGGTTTGCCATCACCCATCACTCGTCCGCCAAAGCCGATCACGCGGTTGTTCACATCCATGATCGGAAAAATCACACGATTCCAGAACTTGTCGTACATTCCATGGCGTTCATCGACATTAAAAAGTCCGGATTCCCGAAGTCTCTCATCACTGTATCCCTTTGATTTCAGGAATGTGTAAAGTCCGCCGCCAAACTTATCAGAATAACCAAGTCCAAACTTACGCATCGTTTCTTCGCTCAGCCCTCTGCCGGAAAGATACTGATATCCGATCTTTCCGCCTTCGGTCCGAAGCTGATAATAATAGTACTGTGCAGCCTGCTTATTGATTTCAAGCAGTTCCGCTCTTTGCTCTGCTTTCTCTCTGACTTCTCTGGAATACTCTATCTTCGGAAGTTCTACTCCGGCTCTGTCTGCCAGATGTTTCAGAGCTTCACCAAACGTATAATTCTCGTATTCCATAATAAAATTGTATACATTTCCTCCTGCGCCACATCCGAAGCAGTAATACATCTGTTTGCCCGGTGTCACAGAAAACGAAGGAGTCTTTTCATTATGAAACGGACAGAGTCCAAAATATGTACTGCCCCTTCTTGTTAATCTGACGTATTGCGATACTACATCTACAATATCATTTTTCTGTCGCACTTCTTCAATGATATCGTCCGAATAACGCATACTCATCCTCCTCTGCCATTTAATAGACCTCCCAGGACTTTGGTATGAAGATCTTCCGGAATTTCGCCATGGAATACTGATCAGTCATACCTGACAGATAATCACATACCACCTGCTCCTTCGATTCTCCCCTCTTCATCAGAAGGCGGTATTCCTCAGACATCTCTTCCGGATTTTCTGTATAATATACATAAAGCTTTTTCAGCATTTTGATTGCTTTTAATTCTTCTTCTTTTGCTCCAGGATGTGTATATACATTCTGAAACATGATCCCACGAAGATCCATAAGTGCCTCATAAATCTCCGGAGACATCTCTATATGATCTTTTTCAAGACTGTTTTCGATAATATCATGAACAAAGGTATTCAGTCTCTCTCTCGTCGTGTATCCCAGAAGCATCCGGAGCGTAACCGGTATATCATCTTCTGTGATAACTCCTGCCCGCTGTGCATCATCCATATCATGATGAATATATGCAAGCTTGTCCGAAAAACGCACAACCTGACCTTCCAGTGTCGTCGGTGAGCCGCTGATCCGGTGATTCAGAATTCCGTCTCTTACTTCCCATGTAAGATTCAGACCTTCACCGTTTTTTTCGAGAATCTGAACTACCCGGATGCTCTGCTGATAATGTGTAAAACCACCCGGATGGATTTCATCCAGTGCCCGTTCACCTGCATGTCCGAAAGGTGTATGTCCCAGATCATGACCAAGCGCAATCGCCTCAACCAGATCTTCGTTCAATCGCAGTGCCTTCGCGATCGTACGTGCAATCTGAGAAACTTCCAGCGTATGCGTCAGGCGGTTCCTGTAATGATCTCCCTGCGGTGCAAGAAAAACCTGCGTCTTATCTTTCATCCGCCGAAATGCCTTACAATGCAGTATCCGGTCACGGTCTCTCTGATAAACCGTACGTACATCACACTCTTCCTCTATCCGCTCCCTGCCACGTGAATGGCCGCTATGTGCAGCATAGGGACTAAGAAGCTCAAGTTCTCGCTGTTCCATGTTTTCTCGAATATTCATAGGCATGTCCTCCACAGACTCCATAGACTGACAAAATACCTCTTATTAATTATATTCTGCACAAAGTCTCAAATTCCTCTTTTTTTCAAAAAAATCATTCAGATTAAATATTTCGACATCTGAATAACTGGTTTCGCGTTAAAAAAGAGTCTCCGGCGTCTGTTTTGCCAAAAGAAAAAGCCCTTGAAAATCAAGGGCTTCTTATGCGGAAGATGGGACTTGAACCCACACGAGCGCAATGCTCACAAGATCCTTAGT
>OLNC01000745.1_pt1 | contig 26207 bp, 19 predicted proteins | sample 1672011 | NCBI WGS metagenome assembly OLNC01 (sample SAMEA3136636, study PRJEB25190) | human gut metagenome | biome: human gut; feature: human-associated habitat; material: faeces | place: Austria | collected 2013 | reverse complement strand
AAAGTCAACACCGCACCCCACACCACAACCCAAGAACTCAAAACTCCCTCGGCACAACGTTCCACATCCAATACCGAAGCATACAGACAAAAGTCAACACCGCACCCCACACCACAACCCAAGAACTCAAAACTCCCTCGGCACAACGTTCCACATCCAATACCGAAGCATACAGACAAAAGTCAACACCGTATCACACACCACAACCCAAGAACTCTTAAAAAAAAAGCCCGAGGGGTGTGCAGAGGGGCCGTGGCTTTACGGCCCCTTTGCGGTTTTTCCACAGCTTCCCAAAGCAAAAAAACTAGGCCCTCTGCCAAGAAAGCAAAAACAAAACCAAAACCCAATCACACAATAAACAAAGAAAAAGAATAAGAAAAAAATAAAGGAGAAAAAGCATGAAAAATCTGGAACAGTTTTTCGACATCATAGTAGTAGGCGCCGGCCATGCAGGCTGCGAAGCATCACTGGCATGCGCCCGCTTAGGACTCAACACAGTCATGTTCACAGTCAGCGTAGACAGCATCGCCCTTATGCCCTGCAACCCCAACGTAGGCGGCAGCTCCAAAGGGCATCTCGTCCGCGAGCTGGATGCTCTCGGTGGAGAAATGGGTAAAAATATAGACAAAACCTTCATCCAGTCCAAAATGCTCAACCAGTCCAAAGGCCCTGCAGTCCATTCCCTTCGTGCACAGGCCGATAAACAGGCTTACAGCACACAAATGAGAAAGACACTGGAAAATACAGAGAACTTAACCATCCGCCAGGGCGAAGTGACCGAGCTTCTGGTAGAAGACGGGCACATCATCGGTGTAAAAACCTTCTCAGGAGCCACCTACCACGCAAAAGCTGTAGTCCTCTGTACAGGAACCTACCTCAAGGCCCGCTGCATTTACGGTGACGTCAGCAACTATACAGGACCGAACGGCCTTCAGGCAGCCAATTACCTTACGGATTCCCTGAAAAAGCTGGGGATCGAAATGTTCCGTTTCAAAACAGGAACTCCGGCCAGAATCGCCGGAAACACCATTGATTATTCTAAGATGGAAGAGCAGTTCGGAGATGAAAGAGTCGTACCGTTTTCTTTTTCCACAGACCCGGAATCCGTACAGATCGAGCAGAAATCCTGCTGGCTGACCTATACAAATGAAAAAACACACGAGATCATCCGTGCAAATCTGGACAGATCCCCCCTTTATTCCGGAATGATCGAAGGAACCGGACCACGTTACTGTCCGTCTATCGAAGATAAAGTAGTCCGTTTTGCAGATAAAAAACGTCATCAGGTATTTATCGAACCGGAAGGTCTTTACACAAATGAAATGTACATCGGCGGAATGTCCAGCTCCCTGCCGGAGGATGTTCAGTACGAGATGTACCATTCTGTACCAGGTCTGGAGAACGCCAAGATTGTAAAAAATGCCTACGCTATTGAGTATGACTGCATCAATCCGCGCCAGCTCTATCCCACACTGGAATTCAAAAAGATCAAGGGCCTTTTCAGCGGCGGACAGTTTAACGGAAGCTCCGGATATGAGGAAGCAGCCGCTCAGGGCCTCATAGCGGGAATTAATGCGGCTATGGAGGTAAAAGGCCGGGAACAGCTGATTTTGGACCGCTCAGAGGCATATATCGGCGTTCTCATCGATGATCTGGTAACAAAGGAGAACCATGAGCCATACCGAATGATGACAAGCCGTGCTGAGTACCGTCTGCTCCTCCGACAGGACAACGCAGATCTCCGCCTTCGCAAAAAAGGCTGGGAGGTCGGCCTGATCGATGATGAGACATACCATAAATTACAGGAAAAAGAGCGCCGGATCCAGGAAGAGATCGAGAGAGTGGAACATGCAACCGTAGGTGGTTCTGCAGAGGTACAGAGCCTTCTGGAATCTCTGAACAGTACCCTTCTGAAATCCGGAACCACCATTGCAGAGCTGATCCGTCGGCCGGAGCTTAACTATAAGGTGCTTGCACCCATTGATAAAGAAAGACCGGAGCTTCCGGAAGATGTATGTGAGCAGGTAGAGATCAACATCAAATATGATGGCTATATCCGCCGCCAGATGAAGCAGGTAGAGCAGTTTAAGAAACTGGAGCAGAAAAAGCTTCCGGAAGACATTGATTACGAAGATGTAGGAAGCCTCCGCATTGAGGCACGCCAGAAGCTGGAAGCCTACAGACCGGTGTCCATCGGCCAGGCGTCCCGTATCTCCGGTGTATCCCCGGCTGACATTTCCGTGCTTCTTGTATATCTGGAAAGCAGATCCGGACATAAACACGGATAATACAACGAATAACAATAAAACACAGAAAATAAGAGAGGAAGCTGCATGTACAATTTAGAAATCCTGGAAAAAGGCTGCGAGGAGCTTGGGATCACACTCAGTGACACGCAGAAAAACCAATTTATCCGGTTCTACGAATATCTTGTAGAAAAAAACAAAGTCATGAACCTCACCGGTATCACAGAATTTGACGAGGTTCTCGTGAAACATTTCCTGGACAGCCTCTGCTGCGTCAAGGCTGTAGATATGGGTAAGATAAAAACCGTTATGGACATCGGAACCGGCGCCGGATTCCCGGGTGTTCCCCTGAAGATCGCCTTCCCGGAGGTGGAAGCCTGCCTTCTGGACTCCCTCAATAAAAGAGTAAGATTCCTGGAAGAAACCTTTGCGCTCCTGGGCCTGGAGGGGATTTCCGCCATTCACGGAAGAGCTGAAGAATATGCAAAAAACAAAGCCTACAGAGAAAAATATGATCTCTGCGTATCCAGAGCAGTATCCGGACTTGCAACCCTGTCTGAATACTGTCTCCCGTATGTAAAAGTCGGAGGGCTTTTTGTCTCCTATAAATCCGGTTCTGTAAAGGAAGAAGCAGAAGCAGCAGAGAAAGCAGTAAAGATCCTTGGTGGAAAGATTAGGGATATTCAGTACTTTGACCTTCCGGGATCTGAGATCGGCCGCTCCCTGGTCATTATCGAGAAGGTAAAGAACACCCCGGGCAAATATCCGAGAAAAGCCGGAACACCGCTCAGAGAGCCACTGGCATAAGATACCTCCTGTCGAACAAAGGCAAAATCTGTCCGACAGGAGATTTTTTTGTCCGGGAGTTTCACAAAATTATCACAAATTTATCCTACTTTTATCACAAATTACTTTTACACTATAATCCGATAGAGATGCCCCTGGATTCCCCCATTCTCTGTTTCATCCAGGGGCATTTTCTATTGGTATTGAAAAGACGCCAGAGTCAAGGGCTTCAGTTTCAGGACCTTTTGCCTCTGGCATCTTATAAAATGGGAAATCGATAATTAAAAAAAGTATTTCCCTGAGAATAAAAGGAGGAGAGTAAAGTGATCGAAGTAAGTAATCTGGTCAAAAAGTATGGTGATCATACTGCAGTTGACCATCTTTCCTTTCAGATCGAAAAGGGGAAAATTTACGGATTCCTGGGCCCCAACGGTGCAGGAAAATCAACAACTATGAACATGATCACAGGATACATTGCTTCCACAGAAGGAAAAGTGATGATCGATGGTCATGATATTCTGGAGGAACCGGAGGCAGCCAAGAAATGTATCGGCTATCTGCCGGAAATGCCGCCGCTCTATTTTGACATGACTGTTCTTGAGTACATGAAATTTGCGGCTGATCTGAAAAAAATCCCAAGAAACCAAAAAGACAAGCAGATAAAAGAAGTCATGGATATGGTAAAGATCACAGACATGAAAGACCGTCTGATCAAAAACCTTTCCAAAGGTTATCGCCAGAGAGTGGGTCTTGCACAGGCGATCCTGGGATATCCTGAAGTGATCATCCTGGATGAGCCGACAGTAGGACTTGACCCGAAGCAGATCATCGAGATCCGTGACCTGATCAAAGGCCTGAAGCAGAAGCACACGGTTATCCTAAGCTCCCATATCCTTTCCGAGGTAAGAGCAGTGTGTGATTATGTTCTGATCATTTCCCATGGAAAGCTGGTAGCCAGCGATACACCGGATAATCTGGAACGTCTGGCAGCAGGCTCCAACAGCCTCCTTATGAAGGTAAAAGGCGAGAAAGACACGATTCGAAAAGCTCTGGAAACGATCGAAGGCGTAACCGGGGTGGAAATGTCCTATGACAGCGATGAAAAATTGTGGAAAACAAAACTTTCCATTCAGGAAAATGAGGATATCCGTGAAAAAGTCTTCTACGCTATGGCAAAAGCGAACTGTCCAATCTACGAGATGCAGGTTAAGAGAGTTTCCCTTGAGGATGTATTCCTTGAACTTACCGAAGGAGAGAAAAAATCCGCCGGAAAACCGGAAAGCTCACAGTGGAAACCGGTAGAAGACAGATCATCGGAAAAAGAAAAAACTCAGGAACCAGAGAAGGCTTCTGATGAGAAAGAGGGGGATCAGTCATGACAGCGATTTTTAAAAGAGAACTGAAAAGCTATCTGACCTCCATGGTTGGATGTCTTTTCATATTTTTTGTCCTGGTGCTGACCGGAATTTATTTTTCCGCATATCAGCTTTCAGGCGGCTATTCAAAATTTGAAACTACCTTAAGCGCACTGACCTTTGTGTTCCTGATCGGTGTGCCGATCCTTTCCATGCGTGTACTTGCAGAAGAGCGCAAGCAGAAAACGGATCAGCTTCTTCTGACCGCACCGGTATCTGTATGGGATATCGTATTTGGAAAATATCTTGCACTGGTAGCTGTGTTTGCCATTCCGGTCGTGATCATGTGCGTTTATCCTCTGATCATGAGTAAGTTCGGAACGATTTCCTATGCTTCCGCATACACCGGGATCCTGGGATTTTTCCTTCTGGGATGCGCGAATCTGGCGATCGGTGTATTTATGTCAGCACTTACAGAAAGCCAGGTAATTGCAGCAGTACTTACTTTTGTATTCCTGTTCGCCTTCTATATGATGAACGGAATTTCTTCATTCTTTTCACAGACCTCCATGTCAACCGCAGTGGCATTCGGACTTCTGATCGTGGCGATCGCTATCATCATCTATACCATGATCAAAAATGTCCTGATCTCTGTAGTGATCGGAGCTGTGGGAGAGATTGCTCTTGTGATCATATACGTTGTAAAATCCAGTATTTTCCAGGGCGGTATCCAGAAGGTACTGAACGTATTTAACCTGAGCGGACATTATGATAATTTTACAAACGGCGTGTTTGACGTGACAGGAATCGTTTATTTTATTTCTGTTATTGCGATCTGCCTGTTCCTTACCATGCAGTCCATTCAGAAGAGACGCTGGAACTAGGGGGTGAATGGAAATGAAATTCAGTGAGAAATTTAAGAAAAATAAAGGCGAGGCAGCCGTACCGGAGACAGCACAGGACTCCGGCAAAAAGAAACATAAACCGGATCCGAAAAAACTGGTAGGCACCATCAGCAAAAAACATATCAAAAATGGTTCCTACAGCATGGCTATGGCAGCTGTCTTTATCGTGATCGTGGTTGTGATCAATATGATCGTCGGTGCGATCCCATCCAAATATTCACAGCTGGATGTAAGCTCATCCAAGCTTTACACCATCGGTGATGAAACAAAGAAGGTACTGAAGGCACTGGATAAGGATGTTACCATTTATCAGATCGCGGCAAGCGGTTCTGAGGACGACACGATCTCCAATCTGCTTTCACGTTATAAAGATGAGTCCAAGCATATTAAAGTTGAGGTGAAAGACCCTGTTGTAAATCCGAAATTTGCATCGGAATATACAACCGATGATCTTGCGTCAAACAGCCTGATCGTAGTCTGCGGCGACAGAAACAAGGTTATCAATTACAAAGATATGTATTCCTCTTCAGTAGACTATAATACCTGGCAGCAGACTACTACCGGATTTGATGGAGAAGGACAGATCACAAGTGCGATCGGTTATGTAACATCCAAGGATCTTCCGATCATGTACACCTTATCCGGACACGGAGAAAAAGATCTGGATTCCAGCTTTAAAGAAGATATCCAGAAAGCAAACATTGATATCAAGGAGCTGAACCTTCTCACAGAGGGAAAGGTTCCGGATGATGCAGACTGCCTGATGATCGTATCTCCGACCAGCGATATTTCCGAGGAAGAAAAAACAGAACTCCTGGATTATCTGGAGGCAGGCGGAAAAGCTATGATCTTCTCGGATTATACACAGAATGATCTGCCGAACTTTGATGCGGTTCTTGAAAACTATGGTGTAAAGTGTGCCGAGGGAATCGTATTTGAGGGTGATAATCAGCATTATGGAATGCAAATGCCATATTATCTTGTACCAACAGTCAACAGCACAGATGCAAGCTCTGAGACAGCTTCTGCAGGCTCCTACGTACTGGCACCGTATGCACAGGGCATTCAGAAAACAGATGATGTAAGAGATACCGTAACCATCGACAGTATCCTGACAACCTCTGACAAGGCTTACTCCAAAACAAATATGCAGAGCAGCAATATCGAAAAGGAAGACGGAGATGTAGACGGACCGTTTGATCTTGGTGTTGCCATCACTGAGAAACTGGATGATGATAAGGAAACACAGATCGTTTACTACTCCACAGCAAATCTGATGGAGGGCCAGATAAACCAGATGGTATCCGGCGGAAATGAAAAGCTCCTTCTGGAGTCCTTAAACTGGATGACCAGCACAGACGACAGTAATTCCGTTTCTATTCCATCCAAGAGCCTTGAGTCCACAAGCCTGACAGTAACCGATTATGATGCAGCCTTCTGGAAGATCTGTACCATTGGTCTGATCCCGGGAGTGTTCCTTGTTGCAGGATTCCTGATCTGGCTTAAGAGGAGAAAAGCATAATGAAAAAATCAACCAAACTTGTTTCAGCAGTTGTTGTTCTGGCAGTTCTCGGCGGCGTTTATATGGGACTGAACACCTACGTATCCAAAGAAGAAAAGACAGAGAGCAGCGAAGAGAAAAGCAAAACAAAAGTGTTTTCCGTGAAAACGGATGACATTAAATCCCTGGAATTTATCGTAGACAAGAAGGACGTGACCTTTGAGAAAAAAGATGATTCCTGGGTGAAAAAGGATGAGACTGCTTTTCCTGTAAATCAGACAACTCTGGATTCCGCAGCTTCCGCCATCGAAACGGTGGAAGCGGACAGAGTCTTGGAGGATGTGGAGGATCTTACGGAATACGGACTGGATTCTCCATCTAACACAGTAACCGTTGATACCGCTGATGGGACAACGAAGCTCAATATCGGAGATGAGAATACGTCTACGAATCAGTATTACATTTCCAAGGATGATGATGACAGCACGGTATATGTAGTAGCAGCGGATACAGTGTCTCCGTTTATGGATTCCCTTTACGATTATGCACAGGGAGAAGATTTCCCAACAATTGATTCTTCCACAGTGAAAAAGGTCCAGGTCAGCGAGGATAAAGATTCCTATGTCCTGGAAGAAAATTCCGACGGAGCTACCTGGGATGTTTCCGGTGACGGAAGCAGCGATAAAGAGTCTGCCGATACAACGGCAGCAGGAAATGTAACCTCCGGACTTGGAAACTTTGCATTTGACCAGTTTGTAAACTACAATGCAGAGGATCTTTCCCAGTATGGCCTTGATAAGCCCTATGCGACGATTACAGTGGATTATCAGGAAGGGGTGAAGAATGACAGCACAGACAGTACAGAATCCGGAGAAAACGATTCTACGGCCTCTGAGAGCGATTCTGAGAGCAGAGACACTACTGACACGGACAGCAGCTCAGAAGATGCAGACAGCAAGACAACCACAGTGGATAAACAGCTTGTCATTTATGTTGGTGATGAGGCAGGAGATGGCAGCAGATATGTAACGGTAGATAACAAACAGATCTATACAATGTCAACGGATACACTGAGTGCAGTTATTGACAAGACGCCGTCAGATCTCTGGTCACTGATCGTCAATTATCTGTCTGTAAAAAATCTGGATCAGCTCCAGGTTACTTACGGTGAAACAACAAGTACTGTAAATGTTTCACGTGAAACATCCACAGATGATGACGGAAACGAGAAAGAAACAACAACCTATCAGCTGGATGGTAAGGAAATAGAAAGTACAACCTTTACCACCTTCTACAACAAGCTGATAAACATGGCAGGACAGAAGAGACTGACAGACGCTTATACACCGGCTGCAGATCCGGAGATGACCGCTGTATTCACAGACTCTGACAAGAACCAGACAACCGTTACCTTCTACACATATGACACAAACTATTATGCAGCTGTCGTTGGAGACAAGGTATTTCTTGTAAACAAAATGACAGTAAAAGAAATGTTCAATGCATATGAAACCATGGTAAACGGTGAAACAGAGACAGAAGCCACAGCAACACCAACAGCTGAGGCGGAAAAATAAAATATTAAGAAAATAAATAAAAATACCTCGGAGATCCGCAAACAATAAGGTGATCTCCGAATATCCGTTTGATGATCAGATATTCGGAGACACCACACAGATCAGGATTTTCCGGGGTGTTTTTATGTTGCTATTATTTTACGGTCCTTACAGATGAATAAGGTCCGTATATTTTTTTACCGTTTGTGATGCGGTATGCACGGATACGGTATTTGGTTGCGGTGCCTGGCTTTTTATCGGTGTAGGTTGAATTTTTTGTTGCATGTAAGTCTCTTATGTATGCGTAGATTTTATGTTGCAGATAAGTCTCTGTAATTGTCGCAGCTTGATTTGCGTAACTGTGCAGGGATTTACCTGATCAGATCTAAGCAAATGCGGATGCTTTTATCCGCTTGATTTTCTGTAGCTGCTATAATTGTAGCGTGGAGAATTGGTGGAGACAACATAAAAAAACTGTACAGAAGCTCATCTGAGCAACTGTACAGTTTTAATTTTTTCTATATCTAACAGAAGGTTCGGGGGAGCTTCTGTCAGTAACTAAGTATTATGCAAGACCTCTTTCTTCCAGCCAGTCGAAGAGAACAACTTTTTCTGCTTTCTTTCTCTTGGTCATGTGATTGAACTGAAGGATCGTCAGGATCGTGAAGATCACTAACAGTGCAACCATTACAATAATGGAAGTGGTAATGCTCCGGCCACCGCTGATCGTTGCACGGAATGCGTCGACCGTATAAGTAAACGGAACGTATGCATGGATCTTTGCAACGAATGAAGGTGAAACCTCAACCGGATAAGTTCCGGCAGATCCTGCAAGCTGAACGACCATGAATACCAGCATCAGGAAGCTTCCTACTTTACCAAGAGTAATGTTGAAGAAGTACATGATAGAGGTAAAGGTCATTGATGTCAGGCAGGCGAAGAGTACGGTTTTGCCCATCTCTGCAGGTGTGAATCCGTTAAATGCACGTAACAGCAGGATCAGGCAGATTCCCTGAAGGATCGCTACCGGATAAAGGACGGAAGCCTTGCTTGCCCACCATGCGAAACCGGATTTCAGTTTGCCCTTATACTGAGCCAGAGGATACATCAGGCAGAATGCCAGTGCGCCGACCCAGAGGCCTACAGACATCATGTAAGGTGCCATTGCGTGTCCGTTATTCGGGACATCGGTAAGTTTTGTTTCGTCGTTTACAACAGGAGTTGCGAACATTTTGATCGTTTCATTACTTGCTGAATTGTCTTTTACAGTGGTAGCTCCATCGCTGAGGCTTGTGGTCAGTGTCTTGGAACCGTCCTTCAGTTCTTTCATACCGCTTCCAAGCTTCTTGGAGCCATCATACAGCTGAGAGGAACCGCTCTGAATCTGGGCAGCGCCATCTGCAAGCTGTTTTGCACCATTGTTAAGTGTGCTGTTGTTGCTTACAAGCTTCTCGGTACCGCTGAGAAGTGTTGAGGTACCGTTTGCTAATGTCTTAGTTCCGTTTGCAAGAGTAGTAGCACCGCTGGAAAGGGTTTTGGCTCCTGTTGAGAGCTTTTTGGTACCGCCTGTAAGAGCGGAGCTGTTTTCGGAAAGCTTAGCAACACCATCGGTGTAGGTTGTGATTCCGGTTGTCAGTGTTCCGGAACCATCGGCTAATGCTTTTGTTCCATCTGCAAGAGTAGCAGCACCGCTGGAAAGAGCCTTGGCTCCTGTTGAAAGTTTCTTGGTGCCATTTGTAAGAGCAGCACTGTTTTCGGAAAGCTTTGCAATACCATCGGTGTAAGTTGTGATTCCATCTGTCAGTGCCTTAGAACCATCTGCCAGCTGACCTGCACCGGATTTGATATCTGGAAGTGCGTCAGTGATCTGTTTGCCGGCTGTTTTCAGATTCTTTGCACCGTCGTTGAGCTGCTTATCATAAGATGTCAGTTGGTCAAATCCATTGTTCAGAGCTTTGATTCCTGCTGCTGCAGCCGGGAAGGCTTTGGCAGTGCCGTCTTCCAGAGACTGAAGTCCTGCGGAAACGTTCTTGGTTCCTGTGTTTACAGCCTGTGCACCCTGATACAGCTGGGTAACACCTGCAGAAAGCTGAGCGATCAGATCTGTAGGAAGCTGACTTGTAGCTGCAGATAACTGCTCTGCACCTGCGCTCATGGTTGTTGCACCTGCACTCATCTGGTTTGCACCATCTGTCATGGTTGTTGCACCCTCAGAAAGTGTGCCGGCACCCTGAGTCAGTCCTCCGGAGATCTGAGTCAGTCCGGAAGCTGCTTCGTTAAGCTTGGAAGCAACAGTATTCAGATTTTCCTGAGTAGAAGAGAGCTGACCGGATACACCAGCTGCAAGCTGTGAAACCTGATCAGAATAGCTGCTCATGTAAGAACCGTCCACGCCAGTCATTCCACCGGCTACGCTGTTTAAAGCGTTGATCACATCATTCAGAGCTGCTGCGGAAATGGTTCCGTCCTCAGAAGCGGTTGCCTGAATCGCCTGAAGCTGTGCTGCTAAATTGGTCATTGTCTGTCCGGCAGTACCGATCTTGGTATTTGCATCAGTAAGTGCTTCCGTTGTCTGCTGTCCGTATCCTGTAAGGATGCTGCTGACCTGATCACCTACCTGTGAGAACTGTGTGCCTGCATTCTGGAGAGCAGGAATCAGACTGTCTGTGATACTGCTGCTGGTCTGACTTGTGATGCCTGCGGCCTGAGTGATATATCCGGCTGCGTTGTTGATTCCGTCTGCGGCATTGTTCATACCAGCTGCAGCACTGTTCATACCAGCTGCGGCTGTGTCCATACCATCCTTTGCGGAAGTAAGGCCGGCTGCAAGCTTGTTGATGGATTCCTGTGTTGTTCCCTCTTTCAGAGCAGAAACCTTATCGTTCAGGGCTTTCAGTCCGTTTTCCAGCTGCTGTGTTCCGGATATCAGTGACTGTGAGTCATCGCTTCCTTTGGTAACACCGGTATTCAGCTGAGAGATACCATTGGAAACTGTTGTGAGTCCGTCTTCAAGTTTTGCAAGCTCTTTGGCACCGGCTGCGAGTTTGCCGGCACCAGCCACATAGGTGGCAGTTCCATCTGCAAGAGTGTCAGCACCAGCTACATACTGTGTTGCTCCGTCGGAAAGAGTATCAATACCTGCACTTAATGCATTTGCACCGGATTCCAGGCTGCTTGCGCCGGATTTCAATGTATCAGAATTTTTATTAAGCTCATCCACACCAGCGGTGTACTGCTGAATACCTTCATCCAGAGTATCTACACCGGTTGTCAGCTCAGGAACCTTTTCTGTCAGAGCTGCAACACCGCTGTTCAGCTGGTTTGCACCGGATTCCAGGCTGCTTGCGCCGGATTTCAATGCATCAGAATTTTTATTAAGCTCATCCACACCAGCGGTGTACTGCTGAACACCTTTATCCAGAGTATCCACACCGGTTGTCAGCTCAGGAACCTTTTCTGTGAGGGTTGCAACGCCGCTGTTCAGCTGCCCTGCACCATCGTTCAGGCTCTTTGCGCCATCGTTAACCTTTGCAACACCATCGGTGTAGGTCTTAAGACCTTCTGTGAGACTGTCAGCACCGCTTACAAAGGTAAGAGTGCTGGTAGAAAGCTTTTTCAGGTTCTTAGTGATCGTTGTATTACCATCAGCTGCTGTATTCAGTCCGTCTTCGATCTTTCCGGATCCGTCTGCTGCTTCCTGCATTCCGTCACCTGCTTCTGAGATAGAATCAAAAACGGTTTCTGTATAGGTTTCTGTAACCTTGGAAGCGATGTTATCGCGAAGCTTCAGCATTGCTGTCTCACTGAGCTTGGAGGCGATATAGTTGGTTCCCGGGTTAGTCTCGTAGGACAGTTCCATTTGTTTTGGATCGTCATCCATTACAGTGGCTGCGTTTGCGGAGAAATTTTCCGGAATTTTGATAACCATGTAATAGGTTCCGTTGGCCAGACCGTCCTCTGCTGTCTTGCTGTCTACAATGTTAAATGCCATTGAGTCGTTGTCTTTCAGTTCATCCGCCATGTCCTTACCTATGCTCAGGGTCTTGCCATTATACTCGACAGGTTTGTCTTCGTTTACCACGGCCACTGGCAGGCTGTCTACGTTTCCGTAAGGATCCCACATGGATTTCAGAAACAGACCTGCATAGATGATCGGGATTACGATAATGGCGATTACGACGATAAGCATGAGCTTGTTACGAAGTAAGCTTTTCCATTCGTTTTTGATCATATTACCTATCCCTTTCTTATTAAATTGTATTATCAAACATAGTTGATTAATCAAACTTTATTCCAGTAATGGTAACGAAATCTATTAATCATATTAAAATCTATTAATCATATTAAAATCTATTAATAGCTTTGCACTCCATTATCAAACAAAGTGTTGATTTTCTTTACGTGATGTATTATACTAAACACATACCACAGATACAACCATTAAAAATTTACTGAATGTATATTAATAGACGAAAATAATGGAAGTGTCTATTACAAATAAAAAACTGCATAATAGACAAAAAGTACTTTATTTACTTTGAATTTATGTGCAGTTGGTAATATTAAATGCAGACAGGATTCCTCTGTTTCAACTAAATTGCGCAGCAGATTTCTGGTATCATGCAGATCAGTGTAGAGAAAGAGAATGCTTTTGCTCGTTTGAAGGATGCACATTGTATGACAGTTGCAGAGTATCGTAAGTAATAGGTGATGGAGGAAACAGGCTTGCTTTTTTGAATTGCAGGGGGGATTAAGATGGCGGAAAAAGTTGACAGAAGAGTACGTAAGACCAAGGCACAGTTGCGAGCGGGGCTTGCCCGTCTTATGCAGAAGAAGAGTATTAAGGAAATTACGGTAAAGGAACTGGTAGAAGAAGTTGATATCAACCGCTCCACATTTTATCTTCACTATACAGATATCTATCAGATGCTGGAATCCATAGAGGCTGAACTGATGGAGGAAATCACGCATTTGGTGGCAGACTATCCTCTGGATCCTCTTAATAATAAGGAGAGCTCGTATCCTTTTATTGAGCAGATATTTACGATCCTGGATCATAATAAGGATATTTGTATCGCACTTCTTGGAAAGAATGGAGATATGGCTTTCGTGAATCGTATAGAAAAACTGATCGCAGATACAGTGCTGCATCGCTTGTCAGTTCGTCTTCCGAAAGACAACCGTGATATTGAGTATGCGTATGCGTTTTGTCTGAATGGATGCGTGGGAATGATCAAGACATGGTTGTCTTCTGAGAATCAGGAGAGTACACAGCATATGGCAGAGTTGACACATAAGCTGATCGATAATACAACACACATGTATCTGGAGCAGGCACTTATAGCAACTCCATAAATTACTGCAAACAATCCAGTTCATCATAGCGTGAAATCCTGCGTCAGATATCTTTGCCGTACGTCAGCACGCCTGCAGGTATCTTCCTTGTCCTTCACACTCTGCTGAACTATCTTGATTGTATTATTTTATGGAATTGCTATAGATAAGAGAAATGTCCGGATGTATGAGGTGAGTCTGGTAAAAATAAAGAGTATTGTTTCACGTTTGTTTGAGAGAAAATTCATGTTTCACGTGAAACAGTACTCTTTTTTTATTGGCTTTTTGCTGGTTTATAGCATCTCCACAAATTACTGCATGAAGCTCAACGGCTCCGAACATGAACAATGTTCTTTTGATGTGTTGATTTCCCAAATTACTATAGAGAAAATTTGTCTTTGTTGCCGGATCATAAGCTGTTTTTACAGGAAAATAGATACCTGTTCCAGGAAATGTTCCGGATCTTCCAGATGAGGAAGATGCCTGGTTTCCGAGATCACAGCGGTTTCAATGGAAGAATTCAGCTTCTGGTATTCCTCTGCGATAAGAGAAGCTGAAGCTTCTTTTTCTCCGGAAATAATATAGATGCATGCATCGGAAGATTCTACGGCATTATTGATGCTGATATTCAGGTATTTGCCAATGTAGCTGGAATACAGATATTTGGCGTTGGAACCGCCCTTGTGAGCGGATTCATAATAGGTGTCTACCAGTGTATCTGTTACATGGAAGGGATTGTAGAAAAGCTTTTCCATAAACAGACTGCTGATGGATTCGCGGGAAGCTACCATATGGTAGATCAGAGTTCCGAAAATCGGAAGCTCGATAAAATACTTAAAGAGCTTGTTGTCTTTACAAGGTGCCTGCTTCAGGGAACTGAAGCTTGGTGGATTGACCAGCATGATCTTGCGGAAATGGTCGGAATTGTTGCGGTAAGCCATGATCGCAAAAGAACCTGAGAAACCACTGGCAATAACATCGGTTTCCTCACGAATCACATTCTTGGCAAAATCACAGAGTAACTGAGCAAATACAAAATTGGTATAAGTAATATCTGGTTTTTCGGAACGTCCACATCCAAGAAGATCAAGGGTGTAAACTGTATGTTCGGTTGCGAGCTGCTTCTCTACGGCATTCCATTCATAACCGGAAGCACCTGGCATGATATCGTGAATAAGAAGAACAGGGGTGCCATGTCCCTGTTTTGTATAAAAAATCTTTCCAAAACGCCAGTCATAGGTTTTGCTATGTGGCTGTTCCAACATGTCTTTAAGCTGAGATGTGGCATCTATGAAACGGTTAGCAATATGAATAACACCTGCGGCAGTTCCGACTAAAGCTGCAAGAGTAAGTAGTCTGTGTCCATTTTTCTTCATAAAAAGCCTCCTGGAATTCGTAAAAATAATCAAGACAGATGTAACGTAATTCAGGTATCTGATCTGATTTTTTCTGAATATTTCTTTGCTTTATTATACGACAGGAACGAAAAATTTACAATGCTTTTGTAGGAACCCTAACCTTGTTATTGTTTGCTGGTTACTGTTCGCTCCGTTCTCAGTAACACGCTCCGCGATGCACAGAAATTATGCTGATCGCATAAAATGGTGTGGTGTGGTTTCAGGTTTTCTGCGACCGTTGTTTACAAAAAAAACTTACGGAATATTACCAGTGAACAGTAGCATCACCAATACGCTTCATGATACATAGAAATCAGATTTTGAACCGAGTCAAGTAAGTCCCTTGCAGGGTTGCGAAGAGCAATAAGCAGAGGGTTGGGACTTGCTTGTATCAGAAGGAGCTTTCCCTCCTCCTGATAAACTGCGGAGCAGTTATTCGGTTATGCGCAAGTAGCGAAGAGGATGCTTTTATCCGCTTGAATGCTTTTATACTTCGGTAAAATACCAAGTGTTTCACGTGAAACATTGGACTTGTTATCCGCCAGAGTTGGTATTATACAGGATTGCCTAGGATAATGTTGATAAGAGTTTTGTTCAGCATTAGTGTACGGTTCCATGGATTGAGAATGACTCCCTCAATAGACGGTTCCTGCAATGCAGAAGCAAAAATCTTATCAATATCTGCAGTAAATGTGGACATGATCTTATCACTGCCTTTTAATTCTTCGTCGAAGCTGGTGAATGCAGCCCACCATTGCTTTCCATCATTGGTTTTGATCGCATGGAGAGAAATTTTACCATCACCTTTTGGAGGTTCTACGGCAATGATCAGTTGTGCCTGCTCCTTCATTCTACGGCGGATTACTGTGAGAGCATGAGCAAGCATTTCTTCGCTTGCTTCTTTTTGGAGTGCTGCAATGGCAGTTTCAATCTTTTCATTGCCATTTAAAGTCTTGTCTAATTGTTCTTTATAGAAATCATTGCGATTATTTGTGGTGTTCATGTAATAAAATATTCCTTTCGATTAGATGATAAATGGCTAGTACAGCGAATATTAAGTAACCGCCATCTTGACTTGCCTGATTTTTCGTCTGCTGCGTTGTCGTCAATCGTCGTAGCCACCGCTACGCTTCATTCCTCCGCCTTGCAGATGAAGAAATCATCCTGTGTCAATAGAAGAAACTTAATTTTCGCTGTACTAGCCGCAAACTGCGGGGAGTTTGCAAATGCTTTCTCTATGGATTATAGCATTTCAAGGGAAAATGAAGCAAGAGAAGAAGCGCTTTTAAACGAATCAAGCAAGTATTCTGTGCATCGCGAAGCGTGTTGCTGAGAATGGAGCGAACAGTAACAGTTTCCTGATTCAATTGTGAAAAGCAATAAACAGTGGGTGGTGACGTGCTTGTATCAGGCGAAGTACTGATCCCTTCTGATAAATTGCAAAGTAGTTATTTGGTGTAGAACTGCGTAGTGAATGCTTTTATCTGATTGATCCAAAGTTAGGTAGATATGTTTGTGTACTTGAGAGTAAGCTACCAGATACGGTTGTCAGTATTTCCTATGAGTTCCGGTCAGATGCTTTATACACTGGACGAGAAATTAACAAGTTAAGCGAACATAGTAAAAAGATATATTTATATGAAAAAAACGGAGAGTAAGGCGGGAAATAAGGTGGATTTCATAGAGTGATATAAGAGTAAGGATAAAATAAAGAGAAGGAAAAGCCTGTTTCTATGAAGAGCACACCATGATAATAAAACGACTACAAAAATGATTGAAATACAAAATATAAGTACAATAAAAAGTACTTTATAGAAGAAAATACTGGCGAATAAATAGAAATAATAGGATATTTACAGAAGAAAAAACAATAAAGTACGAATTATAGTACTATGATTAGCGAAGTACAATAAAATGTACTTTATATAAAAACACATATAAAAACATGTAAAATGCAGAAATGTGCACCTGCACACATATGCTAAAAAGAAAAACAACTTAATATGATAAAAATAAAATATAGATATTCCTCTATTTTAAACATGTAAAATGATGATTGATCGAATAAAGGAAGTCGTCTGCTTCGATTATGAAAAACAATAAGCTTTGGGTGGGAAATTACCTGTACTATTCCTGACAAACTGTAAAAAAACTCTTCGGTGTAAAACTATGCACCGAATGCAGATTTTTTATCCGCATGACCGGGATAAAGGGAAGACAAGGCAGCGCTTTTTCGATGAAATTATTTTATGCCAGTTTCGTGCCGGAATCTTGTTCAGATACGTTTGATATTGGATATTACAAAATGAAACTATGCTTGAAAAAACCTTCACTTAACATGTACATAACGAATATATAACAGGAACGGAAGAAAAATGAAAGAAATATGTAAATCTTTTGTAAATATAATAAAATAAACAAAAATCGAAAATTCTAGTTTCATAATATTATATTTCCGGCTGAAAGATATATGCATTTCGCACTATAAAAAACACTCTGAAAAAGATGTTTCCATTTACTATATGTAGATGTTTTGGGGAAATATAAAGATAATTGCCACATTATTTTGTGGATGGATTTTCTTGTACTTTTTATATACTTTTGTGATACAGATAATGCCAGAGATCATATATCGGAGTGCTTTTTTTGATATTTCTCGTTGGTTTTATAATGTATTCGTAGCTGTTCAGTACCTTTGAAGTTACAAGTCAAATCACATACTTGAGCGATTTTGGGGATGGCATTTTTATTTTTAACCGGATCAAGTAAGTCCCCCGCTTCAATTAAGAATATCTATTTGATGATCTGTTTTTGGATGTTTCACGTGAAACATTAAGAGATATCTTAAAAATAGAGAGATATAATCCCATCTTTTACAATTACAGGAATAAAAAACAGCTGTAAGTCTGGTATCTATGTTTTTATAGCAGCTTTAATATAGGTTTTAACCAGATCAAGTAAGCTCCCTGCTTCAATTGCAAATTGCAATAAGCAGTGGGTGGGACTTGCTTTAGGAAGAGAATAAGTAAGTCCTGATAAATTGCGGAGAGGTTATTCAGTGTAGAGCTGCGAAACAACTGCGGATTGCGAATGTTTGTTTGGAGCGAATTAGGAAATTACCTGATTTTCTGATTCAATTGCAGAAATCGATAAGCAGTGGTTGAGGAATTGCTTTTTATCAGTGGAGGGAAGCTTGTAGTCCTTCTGATAAATCGCGAAGCAGTTATTCATTGTAGAATTGCGAAGGCATCTGAAAATGTTTTTATTCGCTTGACATTCTATAGCAATCCTCGTAAATAATGCATTTAAGACAGTTCAGCAGAGTGCGAAAGATAAGGAAGATATCTGCAGGCGTGCTGACGCACGGCAAAGATATCTGATGCAGGATTTCACACTCTGATGGGCAGGATTAAGACGCATTATTTTAGAGGATTGCTATAGTACAGCGAATATTGAGTAACCGTCATATTGACTTGTCTGATTTTTCATCTGCTGCGTTGTCGTCGGTTACCGTAGCCACCGCTACGCCTCATTCCTCCGCCTTGCAGATGAAGAAATCATCCTGCGTCAATATAGCAGAAACCTAATATTCGCTGTACTAGTGTACCAGCAAGTTGATCTCTTGAACAATCTTACGTCTATATTTTTTATTTCTGCGTTGTCGTCGGTCGTCGTAGCCACCGCTACGCCTCATTCCTCCGCCTTGAAATAAGAAAATTTATCCTGCAAGATTGTTTCAAGAATCAACTTGTCGGTACACTAGTAATGTTTTTTGTTGCAGATAAAAATTGAAAATGCTGTAAAATCTGTAAAAGCAAGGGATTTCGATGCCTATGTAGCAGTAGGAAGATTCCATAAAAGATAATAGATCTATACCAAGAAAATAGAATTATTTTTGAGATTACGATAAATCAGAACAATTTCATCAAAATATTTATATAAGAGAGAACTTCATTTCTTAGCACGTTTTTATAGCATAAAATTATAGTCTGATTGAAAAAAATAAAACCGGAAATTTATGCAGAGTTGATGGATTTTGCAATTGATGTACGGTTACTGTAAAACTTCTGTTTAGGTCAGAATGAGTTTGGGTATACTATACAATAAATAAAATAATTCAAAACCTATTTTCTATTGTTTCACGTGAAACATTATGTGGCAGTTTAAAAATAAAAGTGTTATAATGATATCCAATGAGTAAAAATCCCTTAAAAAAATAAAAAGGAGGGGTACAATGGGACGAATCATTGCAGTTGCCAATCAGAAAGGCGGGGTTGGAAAATCAACGACAGCCATCAATCTATCGGCCTGCCTTGCTGAAAAAGGGAAAAAGGTTCTTGCCATCGACATTGATCCGCAGGGAAATACAACCAGTGGACTTGGCACAGACAAGAATGCAGTAGAAAACACCCTTTATGAGCTGCTGCTTGGAGAAGCAGAGATCAAGGATACTATTATAAAGAACGTTGTAGATAATGTTGACCTGATACCGTCGAATATGAATCTTTCCGGTGCAGAAATTGAACTGGTTGGTCTTGAGGATAAAGAATTTATCCTGAAAAAGATCACGGATAAACTTCGCCGGAAATATGATTACATAATCATGGATTGTCCGCCGTCACTGAGTATGCTTACAATTAATGCTTTGACAGCCGCAACCTCCGTTCTGGTGCCGATTCAGTGTGAGTATTATGCATTGGAAGGTTTGTCACAGTTGATACATACCATCGAACTGGTAAGGGACCGATTGAATAAGAGATTGAAGATCGAAGGCGTGGTCTTTACCATGTATGATGCCAGAACAAATCTGTCACTTCAGGTTGTAGAAAATGTAAAAGAAAACCTGGACCAGAATATATACAAAACGATCATACCGAGAAATGTACGACTTGCAGAGGCACCCAGCTATGGAAAACCGATCAATCTGTACGATTCACGATCTACAGGAGCGGAGAGTTATCGCCTCCTGGCAGAAGAAGTTATAGGCAGGGAGGGCGAGTGATGGCTGGAAGAAGAACAGGAGGCCTTGGAAAAGGTCTTGACGCACTGATCCCGAACAAAGCAGGCGGTCCATCAAAGGAACCTGCAAAAAAGACAAGATCTGCAGTTGTAAAAAAAGACGAACCAACTGAAAAAGATAATCTGGCCGCAGAACGACTTGTGAAAATTTCCAGCGTAGAACCAAATCTGAATCAGCCCAGAAGACATTTTGATGAGGATGCGCTGCTGGAACTCTCGGAATCCATTAAACAGTATGGTGTTCTTCAGCCGTTGTTGGTATCCGATAAGAAGGATTATTTTGAGATTATTGCAGGCGAACGTCGCTGGAGAGCTGCCAAGATGGCAGGGCTCAAGGAAGTGCCTGTTGTTGTAAAAGAGTTTACAGACCAGGAAATAGTAGAAATTTCCCTGATCGAGAACATTCAGCGGGAAGACCTGAATCCTATAGAGGAAGCGATGGCATACAAACGTCTGATGGAAGAGTTTCACCTGAAACAGGATGAAATCGCAGACAGAGTTGCCAAAAGCAGAACTGCAGTAACTAATTCCATGCGTCTTCTGAAGCTTTCTTCAAAAGTTCAGGAAATGGTAATTGCAGATATGATCTCAGCTGGTCATGCGAGAGCACTTCTGGGAATTTCTGATGAAGCTCTTCAGGAAACAACAGCCATGAAGGTTTTTGATGAAAAACTCAGTGTTCGTGAGACGGAAAAACTTGTAAAGAATCTGGTTTCTCCTGCGAAAAAAATAAAAACAGAGAGAAACACAGCAGAAGATGCCATTTATGAGAGCCTGGAAGAAAAAATGAAAGGTATCATGGGAACAAAGGTATCCATTCAGCGAAAGAAAAACAACAAAGGTAAAATTGAAATTGAATATTATTCCAGAGATGAACTGGAGAGGATCATTGATCTGTTCGAATCTATCAGATAGGAGGCAGAATGAGCGGGATTTTTGAAAGCATGGGAATTGATTCCGGGATTGTGATCATTGTTTTGCTGATCCTTACCATCATTCTTCTGATCAATGTGGTGAGTAGCAATATGCGTCTCAGCCGTTTGGAACGGAAGTACAAGATGTTTATGAGAGGCGGAGATGCACAGTCACTGGAAAAAGTTTTTGTAAGAAAATTTGCACAGATCGACCGGCTGTATGAAGCAAAGGAAGATCATGATCATGACATCAGCTTTATCAAAAAAAATATGAATGTAATGTTCAGCAAATATGGCGTTGAGAAGTATGATGCATTTGATGATGTAGGTGGAAAACTCAGCTTTGCACTGGCGCTTCTTGATAAAAACAATACAGGTCTGATTTTGAATGCGGTTCACAGCCGCGATAACTGTTTCCTTTATTTAAAGGAGATCGTAAAAGGTGAGTCCTATGTTGTACTTAGCCAGGAAGAAGTGGAAGCTTTGAGAAAAGCAGTAAACTTTGGTCTTGGTGAGATTGAGAAGGAATAGAAAACTGCAAAGATTAAGAATATTTTTAATACAGGAGGAATATCATGTTAGACATTAAGTTTGTGAGAGAGAATCCGGAGGTTGTAAAGCAGAATATCCGCAATAAGTTCCAGGACAGCAAACTGGAGCTGGTTGACAAGGTTCTCGAACTTGATAAAGAAAACAGAGAGATTAAGCAGGAGGTTGAGGCTCTCCGTGCTGAGAGAAACAAGATCTCCAAACAGATCGGTGCTCTTATGGGCCAGGGAAAAAGAGAAGAGGCAGAAGAGGTTAAAAAACAGGTTGCTGCATCCGGAACTCGTATTGAGGAACTTTCTCAGAGAGAGAAAGAGGTTGAGGAAGAGCTTCTGAAAGATATGATGGTGATTCCGAACATCATCGATCCTTCTGTTCCGATTGGTAAAGACGATAGCCAGAACGTAGAGATTGAAAAATTTGGTGAGCCGGTTGTTCCGGATTTTGAAGTTCCGTATCATACAGATATCATGGAGAATTTTGACGGAATCGACCTTGACAGCGCAAGACGTGTTGCCGGTAATGGATTTTATTATCTGATGGGAGATATCGCACGCCTTCATTCCGCAGTAATTTCTTATGCAAGAGATTTCATGATCAACCGAGGATTTACTTACTGCGTACCACCTTTCATGATCAGAAGCAATGTTGTTACAGGTGTTATGAGCTTTGCTGAGATGGATGCTATGATGTACAAGATCGAAGGTGAGGATCTTTACCTGATCGGAACAAGTGAGCATTCCATGATCGGTAAATTCATTGATCAGATCATCCCGGAGGAAGAGCTTCCGAAAACACTTACAAGCTATTCTCCGTGCTTCCGTAAAGAGAAAGGTGCTCATGGACTTGAGGAGAGAGGTGTTTACCGTATCCATCAGTTCGAGAAACAGGAGATGATCGTTGTCTGCAAGCCAGAGGAGAGTAAGATGTGGTTCGACAAGCTGTGGCAGAATACAGTAGATCTGTTCCGTTCTCTTGATATTCCGGTTCGTACGCTTGAGTGCTGCTCCGGTGACCTTGCTGATCTTAAGGTAAAATCCCTCGATGTTGAGGCATGGTCTCCACGTCAGAAGAAGTACTTTGAGGTAGGAAGCTGCTCCAACCTTGGAGATGCACAGGCACGTCGTCTGAAAATCCGTGTAAACGGCAAAGATGGTAAGAAATATCTTGCTCATACATTAAACAACACAGTAGTAGCACCTCCGAGAATGCTCATTGCTTTCCTGGAGAATAACCTGAATGCAGATGGATCTGTAAATATTCCAAAAGCTCTGCAGCCATATATGGGCGGTATGACAAAGATTGAGAAAAAGACACGCGCGTAAGAGAAACGCAGGCTTTTTCAGGGAGGTGTTCTTGTGCACAGTTATTTAAAGACCGTTGGTTTTTCACAGATTACCAGAAGAAGTGAAATAAAAGAGATCATCCGTGATGTGATCGCAAGCTACGATGAAAAGGTTTGCGTGGAAAATCATCCGGAAGGCGTATTTGTACAGTTTTCAAAGAATTATGGCTGTGACTGTGGAATCAGCGTTTGTGGTCAGTACGATGAGAACGGTGAGTTTCACGTGGAATATTATTTCCCATTTTTCAGGGGAACAGGAATCACATCCAGGGAAAAAGTGACTGTTGAACGTCATACAGATAAAGAATCTTATGCAGGAGCATGTGATGATCTGCGTATAGGAGTGACTATGATCTTTTATCTGCAGAATCTGGCAGAATATATGCAGGAGAAATACAAAGGCCTGAAAGACCCGGGGGACCGTCCTGTGACGGTTTCCGGTCTGGCTTCTGAGGGAAAGATCCTGTTTCCGCTACAGAAGGATAAGGAAGCCGTAAAGGTGGAGAGAGAGCTTTCCAAAAACAGGACTAATCTGATCGCAGCAGCGCGTAATGGTGATGAGGAAGCTATGGAGAGTCTTACAATGGAGGATATGGATACTTACTCCATGATTTCCCAGAGAATTGTTACAGATGATGTTCTCACGATCGTGGACTCTTATTTCATGCCTTATGGAATCGAATGTGATCAGTATAATGTTCTTGGTGAGATTCTGGACATCATGAAATTTAAGAATATCCTGACAGGTGAAGAAATCTGCCAGATGACTATTGAGAGCAATGATATACAGTTTGATATCTGCATCAACAGCAAGGATCTTCTCGGTGAACCGGCAGTTGGACGTCGCTTCAAAGGAACAATCTGGCTGCAGGGTCAGCTGCACTATTAAGTTTTCGAATTTTGAATTAATTCTTGTAATTTCAAAATAAATATAGTAAAATAATGGTTGTGAAACTTTTGGAAGTGTTCAAAATGTTTCACAACCATATATGTCCATATAGCTCAGCTGGATAGAGCACTCGCCTCCTAAGCGAGGGGTCGGAGGTTCAAATCCTCTTATGGACGGGCTTCAAAGCGTTCGAAAATGTTAGCTGGATTAGCTGACAACGAACGCTTTTCTTATTTTCTAATCACGTTCGTGACATGAAATTCCATTCAAAATGATCCATTTCCAGCTAACCCAATCCGATTTTTGTTAGCTGACAGCTAATCAAAATCACCGGTTTGCAAACATGGTTTTTAGGAAGTCCAGCTAACATTTGGGTTCCGCTCTGTTGTCACCCCTTATTTGGGGATGTAAATTAGAGAAAAGGCGGGAAAAGAAACAATCTCTCCGAAACCTGCAAACATAAATTAGCTGAAACAGTATTCAATTCTATTAGCTACAGCTAATGGTCAAACAGCAATGTCTGTTTGGAACTTTACCTACAACAAAAGTTCCAGGCAGGCATTTTCTATTTCCTGAGTCCTGGAGGAAAGGAGTCGAGATGGTTGAGGCAAACAGACAATCAGGAGAAAACGAAGAAAGAATCATAGAAATTGAGATTGAACGTCTCCGCCCTTTTAAGGAACATCCCTTTCAAGTAAAAGATGATAGTTCTATTCTTTTATATCTTTTCTCAATACTTCTTTTGGTGGTTAAATCTCTTTTGCCAGTGTATGTTCTGTCAATTCCGACAGAATTTTTAATTTCTTATTTATAAGTGGTCTCATGCAGTTTGGAACGTGTTCCTGATGTGCCCGATGTATTGCCACGCACTCTTTACAATTTCCATGATATCTGCAAGCTTTCAGACATGGACAATGGTCTTTATCTACATATTCCTTCCTGAATTCCGATGCAAATTCTTCCTGGAGTTTTAATCCCTCTGACCGGTTTCCTTTGTGAAATTCTTTCATTGCAGCTATTTCTTTTTCGTTTCCCTCGATTTTCATTTTATTCTCTCCTCGTATAATATCTTTTAGATACATAAATACATGTATCTTAGTTACCAAATAAATATTGTTCAATAGGCTTAGTAAAGCCCATGATATAATTGTCCTAGAGCGTGTTTGAAAAACATTTTGAGTTGTTCATTTTAACCAAATTAATATTGAGACGATGCATACAAAACCCAGAAAATTGGAAGTAAGTTTATCATAACGTGTCGCTATGTTGTGGTCAAGCTATTCGGCGAAACACTTTTAATTTGAGAAAGTAGTTTTCTACTAAATCTCTCTCTTTATAAAGCCACCAATCACAATGACGGTCAAACTTTGCTCCTTTTCTGGAAGAAATCGTTGGTTCTCCACCATGAGAGTAGATATAAATATCATTACGTTGCCCTTCACTAATCATAAAATATACTGGATAGGATATGAGGAACCGGATGATCTTCGAATCACACTGGCAACGATCATGATGGATGTCATCAACGAAGAAGAAATCAATCTGGAAGATGGTATCTTACATCATCAGGAAAATGTAGATCTGCTTCCGGCAAATATTGAGCTTTCCGTACTGGAAGTGACGATGGGAAATGTTATGAGCAGAGAAATGATCATGAAAGAATATATCGATGCGATAAGATGCCGATACGATTATATCCTGATCGACTGTATGCCAAGCCTTGGTATGATGACAATCAATGCACTGGTCTCTTCCGATTCCGTGCTGATACCTGTACAGGCCGCATATCTGCCGGTGAAAGGACTTCAGCAGCTGATCAAGACCATTCTTACAGTAAAGAAAAGACTGAACCGAAAACTGGCGATTGAGGGCATTCTTGAATTTAAGGAGGATATGAAAATGAGCGAAAACAATGATTTTATTCAGTTACCACCACTAAAAAAAAGATACACCATCCGCTGTGGTAGCATTCATTTGGGAGTACATGAAAATACCGGAGAACTCAAGAGAAAAAGTTAAGGATATGATCAAAGAAGTACATGAAAATGGCATGAAATTAGATTATAAAGAGCCAAAACTGTATGATGTTGTTTCAAAAGAAGAAATCGCTGAATTTGAAGAGGTCATGCGTAAAACCATAGCTGACATTGTATCAGAAGCCAGTGGTGTTGCCTGTTGGGTATATGTGCAGAAATATGTGAAGCATAAGACCTTGGATGAGATGCTGCAAGAATGGTCAGGAGCAGGCCAGTTTATTCTTGCTATGGATACTTGGTTTGAAAGACTGATGGCGGATCAATAGAAGCTGTGATAGAATGAAGAAAACGATTTGATGTGCAAATCGGAACTTTTTGAGGAGTTTTGAGGAGATAGATATAAAATGACCTTCCAATTAGTTTGTATAGAACCAAAAG
>OLNC01000742.1_pt1 | contig 26234 bp, 31 predicted proteins | sample 1672011 | NCBI WGS metagenome assembly OLNC01 (sample SAMEA3136636, study PRJEB25190) | human gut metagenome | biome: human gut; feature: human-associated habitat; material: faeces | place: Austria | collected 2013 | reverse complement strand
GAAGCCGGCATACAAAACGCAGTCAGCGTGCCGACCGGCGCAATGGGCTTTACGTGGCTCGAAAACGTTTGGGAGTGGATCAACGGCTTTGCGGGGGTCATCGTCTTCGGCGATTGCGAAAAGGGCAAGATCACGTTGGTCGATACGCTTTCCCGCCGCTTGCCGAAGCCTGTGAAGGTCGTGCGGCAGGAGGATTACCTCGGCGAGAAGGACGCGAACGACATTCTGCGCAAGTACGGCACAGAAGCGCTGCGGCAGGCTGTGGCAAACGCGCGCATCATCCCGGTGACGCACATCAAGGAGCTCGCGGACGTGGCGGCGGTGGATCTTTCAAAGCTGCCGAAAATCAACACCGGCATTGCAATGCTCGACCGTGTGATCGGCGGGCTGTACTACGGGCAGGTGATCCTCGTGACGGGCAAACGCGGCGAAGGCAAAAGCACCGTGGTGTCGCAGCTCGCCGCCGAAGCGCTGAATCAGGGGCTGCGCGTGCTGGCGTATTCGGGCGAATTGCCGGATTACCATTTCCGCCGCTGGCTCGATATGCAGCTCGCGGGCCCACAGAACGTGGAGACCAGCTACAACCAGTTTTCCGACGCCGTGTACCGCCTGCCCGAGGACGTGACGGAGCAGATCGGCGAATGGTACCGCGGCAGGGCGTACATTTACGACAACAATGCGGTGGACGATGAGGATGCGGCGCTGCTCGATACGGTCGAACAGGCAGTATGCCGCTACGGCATCAACCTCGTGTGCATCGATAACCTCATGACGGCGATCGACGCGGCTTCCACCGACACGCAGTATTTAAAACAATCGCATTTCGTGCGGCAGTTAAAACAGCTCGCCGTAAAGCACAACATTGCGGTGCTGCTCGTCGCTCATCCGCGCAAGACACAGGGCGACGTGAGCGAGAATGATGCGGTTTCCGGCTCGGCAGACATCACGAACCGCGTCGATACGGTCATCAGCTACGTGAAAAACGGCGAAGACGCCCCCGCAGGCGGAAAGCTTCTGGTGCTCAAGAACCGCATGACCGGCAAGCTTGCGCTGAACGACAACGCGATCGCGGTGGGGTACGACGAAAAGTCCAAACGCGTGTACAGCGCCGCCGGACGGAACGATTTTCGCTATGGCTGGGAAAAAGAGAGCGTCTCGCCGCTCGCGATGGAAGACCTGCCGTTTTGAGGTGGAAAACAAAAATGGAGCGAAATGATTACATACGGCTCTGCCAGAGAGCGAGCCTTAAAACGGACTACGCAGGTGTGTGGTGGGCGGTCAAGTGGGACGAAAGCGACCTTGTGCGTTGGCGCGGGGGGTTATATGTGCCGGTCGATTATAAATTCAACTTTCAGCACGGCGTTCCGCAGCACACCGCAATCCTGCACGATACGGAAAGCTACAGCGTGATAAACGCGCGGCTTGCGGAAGTGGAAGGAGCGAAAGAGCCATGAACCTGACCTGCTGCCCGAGGGAGTGCCCACGGCGCTCGGTGAGCTGCCATAACGGGTGCCAGACGTACATGCGGTACAAGCTGATGCGGCTGCTGATGAACAAACAGCGCATGAAGGCTGTGGATGAAGTAGGCTTCCACCGTGATGTGCGACAGGCGGTGAAAAGAAAACATGAAAGGAAGATCAGATATGACAACAGATGAACTCATCAAGGCGCTTGAGCGCATGAAATCGGAGACCGGCTCGCTGGCAGACTCCTTGTGCTGCCTCGGTTGCGGGCATGAGCATAATTGCGGCGTGCATGGGTGCGCGGTGATTCGGGAGGCGATAAAAACCGCGAAGCTGTATCAAGCCGCGTATAAAGTGCTCAAGCGGCAGCGTGACTGCGGCACATGCCTTTACAACAATCCGTGCGGAATGGACGATTTGCGCTGTACGGTCTGCACGAGAGGGCAAAAATGGAGATGGGATAGAGGGGGCGTGGAATAGTGACTAAAATCATCTTGGTCGTGCTCGTAATCGCGGCGACGCTCACGGAGTGCATCGTGATGCGCAAATCGCGGGAGTACGATGCAGCGGACAATATCGCCGGCTTAGAGCGCTGCGTGAAAGCTATGGTGGTGCTTGGCTTTGTGGGCATCGCCGCAGCGGTGGCGTTTGTGGCGATGTGATTTTTGAGGAGATGCGATGACAAAAGAACTTTTGGAGCAATACCCCGACATCTGCGCGGAGATCGAGGAGCTGAAAGCGAAGGACAGCGCGGCGGTCAGCGACGTGGTGCAGGCGAGCGCGGACGAGTTCCCGTTCAACCTGCACAGCGTCACGGTGCAGGGCTTGCCGAACCCGAAACACGCAGAACGCATTCGAGAACTTGAAGTGCAAAAGGCGGAGGTCGAAGCGTTTGTGGGCAGGCTTGCCTACCGCCCTCAGAAGCTCGCCCGATGTGTCATGAAGCACGGGACGAGGTGGAAGGTCATTATGCGTGAGATGGGCGGTTACAAGTCGCCAGAAGCGCTGCGAAAAGAATTTTCGAGAATTTTCAAAAAAATTTGAGATTTGTCCGCTTTGTCCGTTTTGTCCGCCTATAATAATAATTGAGGAAGTCTACAAGGAGCAACTATGACACACAAAGAAGCTGTTATTTTATCCGCTTACACCGGCTTTTTGCTGGTCCCCGATTTTAAGGACGTGCATCGCTTCTGCGAGAAGCTGCTCGGGCGCGCGATCTTCACGCACGAGTTCGCCGACCCGAAGTTTATGGGAAAAATCAGGACGAAGTGCGAGCCGCTCGTCGAGGAGATCATTCGGGATGCAGAGTTTAAGTACAAGTAAGTGAAATAATCTAAAGAGCACCTGCGCTTCGGCGTGGGTGCTTTTTTTATGCTCGAAACAGAAAGGAGGGGTGCACGTGAAAAGAGAATACCGGGTATGCCCGAGGGGCTGCAAATGCGTTTGGGCGGAACAATCGGATGACGTACGCTTCTGTATGCTCTCTGTGTGCCCCTACACGGCGATTTCGGACGGAGTTTCACCTGTTGAGAGTGAAAACGGCGTGGAGAGCCGCATAGACGGCTCGGGGAGCGGGTGATGCGATGAGCAGGCCTGTAGGCAGACCGCCGAAATACAAGAACGTGGAGGAGATCGAGCAGAAGATTGAGGCGTACTTCAAATCATGTGAGGGCGAACCGCTGAAAGATAGGGACGGCACGGTGCTGACGGATAAATACGGCGCGCCGATCATCGTCGGCAAAAGACCGCCGACCGTAACGGGCTTGGCGCTTGCGCTGGGCTTTGCCAGTCGTCAGGCATTGCTGAATTATCAAGGCCGAAAGCAATTTAATGACACGATAACGCGGGCGAAAACTTACGTGGAGCAGTACGCCGAAGAACGGCTCTTTGACCGGGAGGGCGTGCAGGGCGCGAAGTTCTCGCTCGTCAACAACTTTAAAGGGTGGAGCGAGAAGCCGGAGAGTGAAAGCGACGCCGAACTGCTCCAAAAGGCGGCGGAATTGCTGGGAGGTGTGGACAGTGTCATTTAGTCCGAAGCAGCAGGAGTTTTTGCAGAACTGTAATCACCGTTGGAACATCAAGACCGGCGCGACGCGTTCCGGCAAGACGTTTTTGGATTACACCGTGATCCCGAAGCGGATTTTAAAATGCCGCGGCGAGGGGCTCATTGTGCTGCTCGGCAACACCAAAGGCACGCTTGAGCGCAATATTCTGGAGCCGATGCGTGCGATCTGGTCGCCTGCGCTCGTCGGGCAGATCGGCAGCAACAACACCGTGCAGATCTTCGGCAAGAAATGCCATGCGCTCGGTGCGGATAAAATTTCGCAGGTGTCAAAATTACAGGGTGCGGCGTTTGAATACTGCTACGGTGACGAGATTACAACCTGGCACGAGGACGTTTTCCAGATGCTCAAGTCGCGCTTATCGTGCCCGAACAGCCATTTTGACGGGACATGCAACCCCGGAAACCCGCAGCACTGGTTCAAGAAATTCTTGGATTCCGATGCAGACATTTACCGGCAGGCGTACACAATCGACGACAACCCGTTTTTGGCGCCGGAGTTTGTCGAGAACCTCAAGCGCGAATATGCCGGCACGGTGTATTATAACCGCTTTATCCTGGGCGAATGGGCAGCCGCCGAGGGCGTGATTTATCAGGACTTCGCAAACAGCGTGGCAAGCCGTGACGAGCGGTTCGTATGGAAAGGCAAGGAGCTGCCGTTGATGGCGGTGAATATCGGCGTGGACTTCGGCGGCAATGGGTCAAAGCACGCGTTTGTTGCGACCGGCATTTTATCGGGCTATTCCGGCGTTGTGCTTCTGGCATCGCGCCGCGTGGAGCCGAGCACGCCGCAGGCACTTGAAAAGGCGTTCATCGATTTCTGCGCGGCGGTGTACCTTGCGTACAGACGCATCGACCATATCTACTGCGACAGCGCCGAACAGGTGCTCATTCGCGGTATGCAGATCGCTTTGCAGCGGTCGGAGCTTTCGTTTGCCGCTTCCAGAGTGTCGAATGCCGCAAAGGCAGAAATCAACGATCGTATTCGCCTTGTGTCCGTTTTGATGGGCGCAGGGCGCTTCTGGTATTTGCCGGAGGCAGGTTCGGCGAGAGACGCTCTGGCGGCAGCGCTGTGGAGCACAAAGGACCCGACAAAAGACGAGCGGCTTGATGACGGCAGCACGGACATCGATACGCTGGATGCGCTCGAATACAGCATCGAGCGAGACTATAAGCGCTTTTTGAAAGCGAGGGGACACACATGAACATCGGAGCGGTGATCGGATACCTGAACAAAACATACGGGTACGATCTCAACAGCAGTTATTATACATACATTGCCGAGTGGCGCGACTGGTGGACAGGCTTTCACAGGCCGTTTCATCATTTTGTGGAGATGCGGCAGAATAAGCCGATCCACCGCGAGCTTTTCACGCTGCACATGGGCAAGAAGGTGTGCGAGGACTGGGCAAGCTTGCTGATGAACGACAAGACGCGCATCAACGCCGGTGAACAGAACCAGGTGTTTTTGCTCGGCAATGGTACGAAACGCGGGCTTTTTGATGAACTTGCATTTTGGCTGCGGGAAAATGAACTTATTGAACGCGCTTTTGCGACCGGCACGGGCGCGGCGGTGCTGCGCTTTGAAAACATGCTGGTGCAGGGCGGCGCAGTACAGCCGGACGAGAACTGCCGCATTTGTGTGGATTATCTGACGGCGGAAAACATCGTGCCGCTGACGGTCACGCCACACAGCGTACAGGATGTGGCTTTCGCGACCGATACGGTCTACAACGGCAAAACGTACACGTATGTTTCTACGCACCGATTGATCGGCGGCGAATATGTAATCCGCAACGCGTACTTTTCGGAGGAAGCGGGCGAGCTGAAGCCGGCAGAACTGCCGGAAGGCATCGCACAGGAATACCATACCGGCAGCCGTACGCCGTTGTTTTCGCTCATCTCGCCGAATATCGTGAAGAATTTTTACGGAGGCGCGGGGCTCGGTGTATCGGTGCTCGCGAACGCGCTGGATCAACTCAAGGGCGTTGACCTGGCCTATAACAATTTCTGCCGGGATTTTAAGCTCGGCGGCAAAAAGGTGTTTTACGATCAGTCGCTCGTGCAGATGGACGAGAACGGGCACCCGGTCACGCCGGACGACATCATGCAGTCGTTGTTCTTTCAACTCGGCGACGGCTGCGACCTCGGGGATAATCACCCGATTACGGAATACAACCCGTCTTTGCGCGTGGAAGAAAACATCGCGGGCATACAGGCGGCACTCGATTATCTTTCGCTTCGCGTCGGCTTCGGTACGAAGCACTATCAGTTCAACAGCTCATCTATTGTGACGGCGACGCAGTACAACGGCGACAAGCAGGACCTTGTGCAGAACGCCGCAAAGCACAGTATCGCCGTAGGGCAGCACGTGCAGGCGCTTGTGCGGGCGCTCTTGTGGGCGGGTAAATACGTGCTGGGCGCAGACGTAGACCCGGAAGCGCCGGTGACAGTCGATTTTGACGACAGCTACATTGTGGATAAAGAGACGCAAAAGGAGCAGTTTAGGCAGTTTGTAATCGCCGGCAAGGTGCCGCTGTGGTATTACCTCACGCGCTTTGAAGACATGGAGGAGGGCGAAGCGAAGGCGATTGCGAATGAGAGCGCACGTGCGCTCGGTGATCCGTATGCTGACGCCTGATTATCTCGAACACTGTGCCGATGCGGTGATTCTGCTGTATCAGCGGCTCGACGAAGCCATAGCGCGGGATATTGCCCGCAGGCTCATGAAAATGGGCGAAGTCACGGACACGGCTCGCTGGCAGGCGGAGCAGTTACAGCACGCAGGGCGTCTCTATGACGAGGTGATCGCCGAAGTCGCGCGGTACAGCGGCATGACACAAGAAGCCGTGTGCAAGGCGTTTGAGGATGCCGGTGTAAAAAGCATGGACGCGGAGATCGAGCAGTATTTGCAGGCGGGCATAAACGTGCCGCCGATACGTCAGAACGAGCGTGCGTGGAACATCTTGCAGGCCGCGCTCAAGAAGACAGGCGGCGAGCTTTTGAACCTTACGATGACAACGGCGCTTGAAACGCAGCAGCGGTTCATTTCTGCATGTACGCTCGCCGAAATGCAGGTTACGGGCGGCTTTTTGAGTTACCAAGAGGCTGTACGGCGGGCAATACGCGATGCAGCGGGGGAAGGCGCTTCCGTACTTTATCCCTCCGGGCATGTCGATAAGCTCGACGTTGCCGTACGGCGTGCCGTCGTGACCGGCGTCAATCAGACGTGCGGGAAGATCACCGAATCGCTTGCCGATGAATTTGAATGTGACCTCATGGAAATCACTGCGCACGCAGGCGCAAGACCTTCGCATGCCGTTTGGCAGGGACAGATTGTCTCCCGTTCCGGGCGGCGCGGGTATTTGTCGCTTTCGGACATCGGCTACGGCACGGGCGCGGGCTTTCAAGGGTGGAACTGCCGTCATAGCTGGAATCCGTTTTTTGAGGGCATCTCGAAGCGCTCCTACACAAAAGAAGACATCGAAGCGCTGAACGCCAAAGACGTGCCGTATAACGGCGGCATGTACACGGAATACGAGATCAGCCAGATGCAGCGGCGCATGGAACGCGAGATCCGCGCCACACGCCGCGAGCTTGCGGGACTGGACGAAGCGGCAAAGTTTTCAGCAGGCAAGCAGAAAGCCGACCTGCAAAGCGATTTTGCGCAGAGCTCCGTGAAGCTCAAGCGGCAGGAAGCGAAGCTGCGGGACTTCACCCGGCAGACCGACCGCCGTGTAGATACCTCCCGCGTGCAGGTGATGGGCTTCGGGCGCAACGTGAGCCAGAAGGCGGTGCAGCAAAACCGGCAGTATCAACGGCTATTCGAGAAGCTTGAAAGCTGCGGTTTCCGTATGTCAGGGTTTGATACCACGACGATAGACCCAAGAATTCTCTCCGAAATGGCAAAAGCATATTCAAAAATGGCGAAAAAACACCCGGAAGCGTGCAAAGGCTTAACGCTTCGGTATGGATTCAGTAAAGATGACCGAGTTTTTGGTTGGTACGAGTCACGAGGAAATGAAATTGTTTTCAACCGTGCAATTTACGGCGATAAGGATAGGCTGGCGAATGCGTATGCGGAAGCCGTTGATACAAACCAATTTCCGAAAGGCACAGACTGGCGGGCTCTATTTTATCATGAATTTGGACATCGTTATTCAGATTTTAACCATGTGAATAATATGGACGTTGTGAAAGCCATGGAGCAGAAATTCGGGTACGGGTATCACACCAAAAAGAAAGCTGAAGAATTATTGACGCAAAAGTTATCTTCCTATTCGACCACGATTACAAAGCCGCAGTATGAAGAAGCTATTGCAGAGTGTTTCGGCGAATGGTATAATAGCTGTAAACCGAGAGACTTTTGCAAGGAATACCTAAAGGAGGTTGGGGCGATATGATTTGCGAACCCAGAATGTTCATCTGGAAAAGCAACCCGGAATGGTACGACTACGACGAAAATGATGAGCCTTACCTGACAGACAAAGCACCGGAAGAAGCAAAAGAGTCTTTTGAAATCTGGAAAGAGATTGAAAAAATCAGAGCAGAACACCCGGAGAGAATGTATTAAAAATTAACCACCGTTGATAAAGCAGCTTAGCGCTTAGGCGCCGGGCTGCTTTTTTCATACCCAAAATTACCGCCTGCCCGGCGGAAAAGAAGCGGGGCGGCCGCAGAACGGGGACTGGCCCGAGAAAAAGGACGCGGCAGAAGAAAGGAAAAACTATGGCACTTGAATGGCTGAAAGGTATTCTCGGCGACAAATACACCGAGGACATCGACAAGCAGGTCTCCGCAGAGATCGGCAAAGCATTCGTTTCTAAGGCGGATTTCAACACCAAAAACACAGAGCTGAAGAACGCGAAGGACGCTTTATCCGATGCAAACAAGACGATTGAAGGCTTTAAGTCTATGGATGTTGACGCAATCAAAAAGTCCGCCGATGAATGGAAGCAGAAAGCCGAAAAAGCAGAGAAAGAAGCCGCGGAGCAGATTGCACAGCTCAGATTTGACGCGCGTCTCGATAACGCGATCCTCTCCCGGCACGGCAGGAGCACGAAAGGCATCAAGGCGATGTTGGACGTGGAAGCCCTCCAAAAAAGCCAGAACCAGGACAGCGACATCGCCGTTGCGCTGGAGGCCCTGCAGAAAGAAAGCGGCTATATGTTCGAGACTTCCGGCACAGGCATCCCGAACACAGACAACAGTACACAGGGCGGCATCCGTCTGAACAGCGGCACACAGCACGCCGGCGGCGGAATGCCCGACTACAATGCTATGAGCGACGCGGAATATTATGCCGCTGTGCTCAAAGATAACAAATAACAGGAGGTCATTATGGCAAATCAGTTTTTAACCATCAAAGAGGTCGCACGCCAGGCGCTGCCGCGTCTGATCGAAAACCTCGTATTCCCGAACCTTGTATACAAGGACTATTCCGACACGTTCCAGAAGCGCGGCGACGAAATTCAGATCCGCAAGCCCGCAAAGCTGGAAGCAAAGGAGTTTGACGCAGCGAAGGGTGTTGAGATGCAGGACATCGACGACAGCCAGACCGTAACGGTCAAGCTCGACAAGATTGCGACGGTGGACGTGGAGATCTCCGCGCTGGAGAGTGCGCTGAACATCGACAACCTCAACCGCCAGTTTATCGAGCCTGCGGCTGTCGCGCTCGCCCAGAAGATCAACAGCGATGGCCTTGCACTTTACAAGGACATTCCGTATGTCTGCGGCACGCCGGGCACCACGCCGAGCAAGCTTGAGGACATCACCGCCGTGCGCAAGGTACTCAATGCCAACAAGGTACCGACGAGCGGCAGACGTGCCGTGTGGGACGTGGAAGCGGATGCAGCGTTCACAACGATCCCGGCGATTGTCAACGCGGAAAAGTCCGGCAGCACAGCAGCGCTGCGTGAGGGCTCCATCGGCAGACTGTTCGGTCTCGACAACTACATGTCGCAGGCGGTCAAGCATCACACTGCCGGTACGCTTTCCGCCGCCGTCAAGCCGAAGGAAGCCACAAAGGCAGGTGCAACACAGCTCACCCTCGCGGCGACTGCCGTGACCGGCGCGCTCAAGAAGGGCGATATTCTGACGATCCTCGGCGACACGTATGTGGTCACGGCGGATGCTGTGGCAGCCTCGAACGAGATCACAGTGCCGATCTATCCGGCGCTCAAGAAGGACGTTACGACCGCGACGAACGTGACGGTCGCAGGCGACCACACCGCAAACCTGGCATTCGTTGCCCCGGCATTCGCGTTTGTTACTCGTCCGCTCGTTACGCCTGCCGGTGTGGACTGCTATACCACGAGCTACAACGGCATTTCCCTGCGCGTTACAAAGGGCTATGACATGAAGTATAAGCGTGAGATGCTCTCCATGGACGTGCTGTACGCGTACAAGACGATCTACCCGGAGCTCGCCGTGCGTGCGATGGGTTGACATGTGGACGGTCGACTTTGAGTTCTACCGCAGCACATACGGCGGTGCGATGGAAGCGGAGAGCTTCCCGCAGGCGATGCGTGCGGCGTGCGCATATATCGACACGCTGACGTTCGGCAGGCTGCGCGGTGCGGAAGAAATCCCCGATGACGTGCAGCTTGCGGCTTGTGCTGTGGCGGACGTATACGCCGCGGAACAAAGCACGCGCCGGGAGCAGATGCAGCGGGCGGGCGTGAAGTCGTTCACGACGGACGGGTATAGCGAAACGCTCGGCGACGCCGCACAGCTCGCGAAAGACTTTGCGCAGCACCGTATAGACGTGGCTGAAATTTACCTGCCGCGTGCGCACCCGCTGCGCTATGCCGGTATTCGGTAGGAGGGCAGCATGCAGCTTTGTAAGGAACAGCTCACGTATTTCGTGCTCGATGAGCGCGACCGCGTTGAAAAAGCCATTCCGCTTTTCGGCTCCTGGTACAGCAAAAGCACTTCGGAGCTGACGGATAAGGGCATGACGTTCGCGCAAGTCACGGAGTGCCGCATCCCCGCGGAATACGCGCCGCAGGGCTTTGCACCGAAAGAAAACGACATGCTGCTGCGCGGCACGTTTGACGGCGACCCGCCGGCGGCTGCACTGCTCAAGCACCGATACCACGCGGTGACGGTGAAAGCGGTGCGGGATAACCGCCGAACCGTGATGGCGCCGCACTGGCATATCTTTGCGGTTTGAAAGGCGGTGTATATGGCAGTCAGCATTGAACTGAAGCTTGACCCGCTTGTGAAAATGGAAGCGAAACGCCATTTGAACGACACGGGCAGAAAGAAGGTCGCAAGCGAAGTGAAACGCCTTTGTGACCCGTATGTGCCGTTTGACACCGGCATGCTGAAAAACACCGCACAGGTGCTCACGGACGGCGTATTGTACGTGCAGCCATACGCGGCGGTGCAGTATTACACCAATGCCGGCAGCGGCAGACAGGGGCTCACAAAGCAGAATGCGCACAACTACAAATGCCTGCGCGGCGCCTACTGGGACAAGCGTATGATGGCGGATAAGGGCGACGAGCTCAATAAAAGCATCGCAGCGTTTTGCGGCGGAAAGGCGGGAAAATGAGCATATCGGTTTTGGCGGGCATCCGGGAGTATCTTTCCGGGTGTCCTCTTTTTGATAACGGCTTGATACGCGTGAATTACCTCGAGGGCGAACCGATCGCGTATACGGTCGATGAAGTCCCCGCAAAGCCCGTTGTGCGGCAGTACACGGACGGCAGCAGCCTGCGGCAGGCAGAATTCGTCATCGCATCAAGCGAGTATTACAGCCGGGATGAAATCGAAAACCTCAAGGTGAGCGGCTTTTACGAGCAGCTTGCCGACTGGCTGGAGATGCAGAGCGAAAGCGGTATTTTGCCCGAGCTGCCGCGCGGGTATACGGCACAGAAAATAGAAGTTTTGACAAACGGTTACTGTATCAGCGCGGACATGCAGCAGAAGGTCCAGCGGTACCAGATACAGTGCCGTTTGCTCTATTTAAAAGAATTTTGAAAGGAATGATTTGAATTATGGCAGATACCAGAACTTTGGTACCCAGAAGCCAAAAGGTGCTCTTTTACGGCGTTCCGGCAGCGTCCGGCGATACAACGACTTACCACCGTATGAAGGGCTTTACGGACGTTTCTACATCCAAAAACGCGAAGGAGTATACCCGTCAGTATGTAGACGAGCTTTTTGAGCAGACGGACGTCACCGGCTATTCGCCGTCCACATCTTACGGTTTCGACCAGTACGCGGGCGACCCGGTGCATGCGGACATTGTGAAGATCACAGACGATGAGCTGATCGGCAGCAACGCCGTGCGCTCTCTGATCCTCGTAGACCTCTCCGCAACGGGTGCCACGGCAACGACCGCACCCGCCATGAAGCGCAATTATGCCGTCATCCCGGATTCCGAAGGCGGCAGCATGGACGCATATACCTACACGGGCAATTTCCGCTCGAAGGGTGAGAAAGTCACCGGCACGGCTACCACGGACGACGACTGGCAGACCATTACGTTTGCATAAGGAGGCGCAGCATGTACAAGTTCAAAATCGAAAATACCGAATTCGAATACAACTTCGCGGACGCCGATGCTGTGGAATGCTTTGAAAAAGCGATGCTCATGCTCGGTGAGCAGATGCAGAACGTGCCGAAGGAAAAGAGCGGCAGCGAGCAGATCCGCTACGTGTGCAAATCTGTTTTCGCGGTGCTGGACATGATTTTCGGCGACGGCACGGCGAAGAAGATCTTCGGCGCGACCTGCGATATGATGCGCTGCATGAATGCGGTGGATGCGCTCGTGACCGCGAGATATGAGGCGGACGCGCAGCTCAGCGAGCAGATGCGCGCTCTGAACGGCAAAAGCTATATCAAATGACCTCGTGGCAGACATTGCCCGAAAGCATCATGGTGGACGGCACGGAGATCCCGATCAACGCGGATTTCCGTGTCTCTGCTGCTTTTGAGGAGCTGATGCAGGACCCAACGCGCACCGACGAACAGCGTGTTGCGGAGATGCTGGAGCTGTATTTTACCTCGCAGACTATGCCGATGCTGCAAACGCTGGTACTGGAAGACAAAGCACAGGCACTTTTTGAAGCAATCTTGTGGTTTTACCGCTGCGGCAAAGCGCCGAAAGAAGATCACGTAGCGAGCAAAAACGAGCCGAGCCCGTATTCCTTTGCCGCCGATGAACAGCGCATTTACGCGTCGTTTCGGGAGCAGTACGCGCTTGATCTGTACGACGTGCCGTTTCTGCACTGGTGGAAGTTTTCCTCCATGTTTGCAGCACTCGGGGAACACACCGAAATGGCACGCGTGATGCACATTCGCACGGCGAAGTTTGAAAACGGCATGAGCGCTAAAGACCGTGCGGCACTGCGCAGGGCGAAGCGTGCGTATGCGCTGCCGGATCTGCGCACCGACGCACAGCGCGACGATGATTTTGCCGCTGCATTTGCTTCGGCATTTTAGGAGGTGACGGTTTGGCATCTGACGGTTCTATCAAAATATTGACCGACCTTGACACCTCGGGTTTTGAAAAGGGTATCAACAAACTTTCGGGCTTAGCGCCTAAGGGGTTAGGTACGGTTTTGAAATCGGTCGCGGCAGTCTCCGGCGCGCTGGGTGCTGCGAGCGGGTTTGCCGTAAAGGTCGGCTCGGACTTTGAAGCCGGTATGAGCGAGGTCGCCGCCATATCCGGCGCTACGGGCAAGGATTTGGAAGCCCTCACCGCGAAAGCGAAAGAGATGGGCGCGACCACAAAATTCAGTGCGACGGAGTCCGCCGAAGCGCTGAAATATATGGCAATGGCGGGCTGGGACACCGACAAAATGCTCTCGGGCTTGCCGGGTGTCATGAACCTTGCGGCGGCATCGGGTGAAAATCTCGGCACGGTATCGGACATCGTGACGGACGCCATGACGGCGTTCGGGCTTTCCGCAGACAAAGCCGGACACTTTGCGGACGTGCTGGCGCAGGCTTCGAGCAAATCGAATACCAACGTCGGCATGATGGGCGAAACATTTAAATACGTCGCGCCTGTTGCCGGTGCACTCGGGTACAGCGTGGAAGACGCCGCCGTTGCGATCGGCCTGATGGCGAACAGCGGCATCAAGAGCAGCCAGGCGGGCACAGCTTTGCGGCAGACGCTCACGCGCCTTGCAAAGCCGACCGACGAAGTGGAAGCCGCGATGGAAGATCTCGGCATATCGCTGACGGATAATGAGGGCAACATGAAGTCCCTCGGCGAAGTCATACTCGATATGCGCAAAGGCTTCAAAAATCTCACGAAAGACCAGCAGGCGCAGTATGCGGCTTCTATCGCCGGGCAGGAAGGCATGTCCGGCCTGCTTGCGATCGTCAATGCAAGCGATGAGGATTTCAACACACTGACCGAAGCCATACAGAATTCCGACGGTGCGGCGCAGTCTATGGCAGACACCATGCAGGACAACCTCAAGGGTGCCGTGACCATCGCGAAATCCGCGCTGGAGGGGCTGGGCATTACGGTGTATGAAGAAATCAGTACGCCGATGAAAAATGCTGTGGAGACCGCTACGGAGTACACAGGGCAGTTACAGCGAGCTTTTGAAGCTAAAGGGATTGAAGGTGCTGTATCGACACTGGGTACAGTGCTCGCGAGTGCGGCGACAAAGGTGGCGCAGGCAGCGCCGAAAATGGTGGATGCCGGTGCAAACATGATCGTATCGTTTGTGCAGGGAATATCCAAAAACGCCCGTAAACTCTCTACGGCTGCCGTAAATATCGGTAGATCTCTCGTCAACGCATTGCTGAAATTTGTGCCGGAAGCCGGGAAAGCGGGCTTAAAACTCATCACGGCGTTTGCAAAACAACTCGTGGGATACAAGCTCGGCAAAGATATCGAATCACTTGGCAGCACGATCATAAAAAGCTTTTCTGACATTTCGCGGTCTGTGAGCAATGCTATCGGCAAGATCACACCACTCATCGAAAAAATGGCATCTGCTGCCATTAAAGCAGCGGAAGGCGGCATAGAAGTGCTGGCAAATACGATTGAATTCCTTTGCGACCATATTGACGTTGTTTTACCGTTAGTTTCTGCGGCTGCAACCGCCTTTGCAGCACTCTCCATTGCAAAGAACGCCGCAACATGGATACAAGGCGCTACGACGGCATTTCAAGGGCTAACAGCGGCGATGTCGCTTAATCCGTTTACGCTTGCGGTCGCCGGCGCTGCCGCTTTAGTGGCTATCCTTGTGACAGTAGTCGCTATGCAGGAGGATACTGTTACCTCTGTGGAGCGTTTAGCCGAATCGCAGGAAAATCTTGCGGAAAGCTGTCAAGGCGTACTTGATCAGTACGGTGCTTGGTCGGATGCAGTAAAAGCCGCAGACGGCTCGCTGGACGCCTTAACGTCCACAATGGGCATTGCAAAGGACAAGCAGCAGGAGCTCGCTGCCGAAATGGATGCTGTGCAAGCGCAGATCACAGCGATTATGAAAACGGCATCAGACGAACGCCGAGGTTATACGGAGGCTGAAATCCAGACGCTGAAAGATCTGTTTGCACAGATGAGGTCACTATCCGAGCAGGAGCTCGCGATACAGCAGTCTTATCAAGATGCCGTGCTGACGCAGGCGAGCAATTTGCTCGACGCAGAGAACATGACCGCCGAATCATACACGGAATACGCTGCACGTATTGCAGCACAAGCCGAGACGACACGCGACGCAGTTATTAACAGTGCAAGCGACAAATACACACAAGCCATCGCCTACGCCGAACAAGAACGCGAAGCGGTTTTAAATTCCGAGGCAGGTAAAAACGAGGAACAAAAAGCGCTGGCCGAGCAGGCGTATCAGGATGCAATAAACACGGCTGCAAAGGAATATCAAGCGGCTGTGAACGCAGCAAACGCTAAATGCAACGACACCAGTGAGATCATCGCACAGGGATATGCCAAAAACGCAGACCTCGCACATGCGTGGTCAGAAGAACAGGCAATGATTGCCGCGGAAGAAACAGCCAACGCAAACGCCTATAAGCAGGAGCTTGTCAATGCTTATCAAAGCTATGTCGATGAGATGAAGCAAAAAGGTGCAGACGAATATACTGCACGCGATAATTTGCAGAAGGAACTCAATGACATTAACGAAAGATACACCGCAAAAGAAGCGAGTACCAATAACCGCCGAGCGGCAAATCTGGATGAAGCCACGCAAAAGCAAATCGCTACATTGCTTGAGATGGTGGCGGAATCGGGCAGCGCTTACGATGATTTGGATTCGACGACGCAACAAATGGTCGATGGTTTCATGGAAAACATCGATCGCCTTTCGCCGGAAACCAAAGACAGTTTGAACGATACGCTCAAAGGTATGGGCATGACGATTGACAGCAACGGTAAGCTCCTGTATAACAGCGGTGAAAAGTCTGGGCAAGAGGTTATTAAAGGTTGGAAAAGTAAAATTCCAACTATGCAGTCGGCTGCCGATGAAGCAATCAAAGAGATCGATTCTCGTATGAAATCCGGGAAAGTATCGGCACCGAGTATGGGCAATATCGGTAACGCTTACAATGCGGCAGCAAATGCTCGAGCCCAAATCCAGTCGTATCTCAACAATAATCCTGTTTATGCCACTGTCCGCACCTCTCATGCGGCGGGCGGGTACTGGGCGCGGGGCGGCGTTACGAAGTATGCGCGCGGCGGTATGACGCCGGAGATCCACAAGCACGCAGCGGGCGTATTCACAAAGCGCACACGGCTGTGGGACCCGGTGACGGGCATCAACGAATACGGCGAAGCCGGACACGAAGCGCTGCTGCCGCTCAAAACCTCGGTGTATGACGAGATTGCGAAAGGTATCGTGCGGCAGCTCAGCCCGGCGAAGCTTTCCGGCATTGTGGACATGCTGCGCAGCGCCGTACGTGAACGCAATGAGACCGTTACCGTGCAGGTGCAGGAGCGGCGCGACCTTCGCGCGGCGGAGAAAGCGACACTGCACGAGGAAGACAGCGGCGTTGAAGAACTGCGCGAGGAAGTAGCCGTGCTCGGCAGCCGCATGGAGCAGGTCTTGACGTTGTTGAAAGAATTGCTCGGTACGTCGAAAAGCGGAGCAAATGCACTGCTGCAAGCGCTGCTCGGTATGCGCATCGACCTTGACGGCGAAGCGGTCGGCAGGCTGATTGCGCCGGAGATCAACGAACGGCTGAACGACTTATACGAACTGGAAGAAAGGGGGCGCTTTTAAATGTGGGGACTGACGATCAACGACAAGCACACGTTCGACGATTTCGGGCTTTGCTGTCTGAGCTGCACACTGGATCCGCCGGAGCCGCGGCTTTACACCATCGATATTCCCGGTGCTGACGGTGTGCTGGATGCGACCGCCGCACGCGGGCGTGTGACCTACAAAAACCGCACGCTGACAGCGGAATTTGACTGCGTGTATGAAAGCCGCACATCATACGATGCAGCTTGCGCGGCACTGAACACGGCGCACCATGGAAGGCTTGTGGAGCTCCTCACGGACAGCGACCCCCGGCATGTGCTTACGGGACGTGCTGCGTGGGAGCATACTGTAAACGGCCTTGCCGCCACGCACACGCTGACGGTCGATTGCCAGCCGTACCGCATGGCGCTGTTTCCAACGGAAAAAACGTATGTCTTGACCGGCGAGGAGCTGCCCATAGCGCTTTTGAACGCACAGAAAGCCGTGATTCCGGAATTTGTGACGGACGCAGCCGGCATGACCGTGAAAACAGCGTCCGGCACGCAGTATACCATCATGAAGACCGGAGGCTATACCATCCCGGAGATTTATCTCAGCGAGGGCGTGAACACCTTTACGCTGAACGGCACGGGCACGATGACGATTCGTTACCGCGAGGGGGTGCTGTGATATGTACCGCATCACCTGTGACGGTATAACGCTGTATGAGCCCGATAACCCCGTTCTGCAGCTCATCTCCGGCACGCTCAAGACCGGACAGAACATTGCCGGTACGCTGACGTTTGTACTGGCGCCGACGCACCCGTATTTGTCCCGCGTCAAAGCGCGCAGCAGCGTTATTTCGGTGTATCGGGATGGTGCACTGTATTTCCGTGGGTCGCCGCTCAACGTGACGGAGAGCGACACGAGGCTTGTGACGGTTACAGTGGAAGGGGCGCTGGCGTGGCTCGGCGACTCCGTGCAGCCGTTTGCCGAATACCACGACATGCCGGTGCGCACGTACCTCGAAACACTGATCCAGAACCATAACGCAGCGGTGGCGGACGACGCATATAAGCTGTTTACGGTCGGTGAAGTGACTGTGACGGACAGCAATGACAACTTATACCGACACTCAAACTTTGAACATACCAAAGACGCGATCACCGAGAAGCTGACAAAGCGTCTTGGCGGCATTTTGCAGGTGCGCTGGAAAAACGGCGTGCAGTATCTCGACTACCTTGCCGAATACAAGCACGTGAACGGGCAGGGCATCAAGTTCGGGCAGAACCTTTTGACGTATGCCCGCAGCGTGCCGACCGCGAACCTCGCAACGGCGATCATCCCGCTTGGCTGCAAGCTGACGGACGCAGACGGCAATGAGACTGACGAGCGCTTGCAAATCGACAACGGCGGCAAAAATTACGTGTGGGACGAAAAAGCTGTGCAGGAATTCGGCTGGATCTTCGACACGATCATCTGCGACGATGTGACACTGAAAGAAAATCTCATCAAGCGCGGCTATTCGGAGCTTGAAGCCCGCAAGGTGCTGCCGACGACTATCAAGCTGACCGCCGTCGATTTCGGCGCGCTCGGCGGCAATTATGAGCGCATCACCGTCGGCGACCTGCTGCCCATCGTGAGCGCCCCGCATAACCTTGACACCTACATGACCGTCGCCGAGATGACGGAGAACCTTGTGGACCCGGGCAAAAGCACGGTGACGCTGAACAGGACGTATAAAACGGTGACGAACAAGCTGTTCAACAGCACGCCGAAAGACGGCAAGGATGGTAAGAAGGGCGAAGACGCAACACTGCTGCGCATTGAGAGCTCGCGGGGGACGGTGTTTAAAAATGACAGCATTTCCACCGTACTTTCGGCGGTGATCTACCACGGCAAAACGCGCATAACGGACGTGGACGCACTGCGGGCAACGTTCGGAAGCGGAGCGTATTTGCAATGGAGGTGGCAGCGCTTGGACGAGAGCGAGTTCGGCGTTATCTCCGCCGCAGACAGCTGTATCGGCGCGGGTGGCTTTACGTTTACACTGTCGCCCGACGACGTGGACACCAAAGTAACATTTATGTGCGAGCTAATCATTTGATTTTTGAAAGGATGGCAATATGGCAATTAAGAGTGCAGACCAAATCACGATCGTTGACGTAACCGATGCGTACTCCGTGATGCTTACAAGCGAGGCTTATACGTTTGTGGGCAATACCACGGGAGCGCCCGCGGGGCAGACATGCAGCACCGAGGCCGTGGCTTTTTGCGGCACGAACCAGTGCAACGCGTTGACCGTGAATAAAGACAACATCGTTTGCCCGACGGGCATCAGCGTGGCAGTAGAAAACAACGGCACCGCAAAGGTAAAGATCGTCTTTACCACCACGGGCACGATCACGGCAGCGTGCGAAGCAACGATCCCCATAGAGGTGGACGGCGTGACCGTGAATAAAAAGTTTAGTTTTGCGGTGGCAAAGACGGGTGCAAAGGGCGACACCGGCAGTGCAGGCAGAGGCATTACCGGCGTGACGACCTATTACCTGGCATCTGCCTCGGCAACGGGCGTAAGCACCTCCACAAGCGGGTGGACGACCACCATGCAGACGACCGACGCCACGAAAAAGTATTTGTGGAGCTACCAGAGCATCGCGTACACATCCGGCAATCCGACGACCACAACGCCGGTGATTATCGGCACACACGGCGCAACGGGCGGCAAAGGCGAAACGGGCGCGACCGGCAACGGCATCAAGAGCGTCGTAAACTACTACCTTACGACTTCGGCGGCGAGCGGCGTGACGGTAGACACCTCGGGGTGGAACACAACGCCGAAGGCAACTACCACCACGAACAAATATATTTGGTGCTATCAACTCATCACGTACACATCCGGCGACCCGACGACCACAACGCCGGTGATTATCGGCACGCATGGCGCAACGGGCAGCAACGGCGCGGACGCGATCACGCTGACGATCACGAGCAGCGCCGGCAACATCTTCAAGAATTCCAGCGGCTCAACCGTCCTCACGGCGCACGTGTACAAAGGCGGAGTCGAACAGACGATTGCCGATAACGGCACATGCGGCTCACTCGGTACAATCAAATGGTACAAGGGTTCCGGCACGACGGCCGTCGCCACAGCCAAGACGCTGACGGTCAACGCGTCCGATATAGCAAACAGCGAGGTTTACACCTGTCAGCTTGAGTAAAAGGAGGTGCGCAAATGGCGGTAAAAGCATCGGCGATAATCACTTTGTCGCACCTTGTGGATATTGTATCCACTACGAGATACTACAAACTGCAAAGTTCCACCGCCGCTGCGCCGAGCAAGCCGACGGCTAACCCGCCGAGCGGATGGAGCAAAACCGAGCCTACATACACTGCAGGCAGCACCAACACGCTCTATTTTGTGGACTGCACCGTGTTTTCCAACGCCACTTTTGCTTTTTCGGACGTATCCAAATCCAGCAGCTACGAGGCCGCGAAAGAGGCTTATAACAAAGCACAGGCGGCAGAAAAGGCGACGGAAACCGTAAAGCAGGAGCTCACCGATTACAAGGTCGACGCACGTAAGGACATGGACAGCATCACGGCATCGGTAACGGAGACCAGGACGGAGTTGACCACGACGACCGAAAACGTGTATGACGCGCTGGGGCGTTTACAAGATACCGCAGTCTCGACAGAGGAGCTTGAAAGCGTTAAACAGCTGCTCATCACCCAATGGAGCGACCAGCTCGAATACCGCTTTACGCAGGTGACAAATCTCATTGACAGCACAAACGGCACGGTGGCAGAAAATCAGCGGCTTTTAGAGCAGTATATCCGCTTTGAAGGGGCGCGCATTACGCTCGGCCGCAGCGACAGCGCCATACAGGCGGTGCTCTCCAACGACCGGCTCGAATTTGTCGAAAACGGTCAAACCGTCGCGTATATCTCCAACCGTATGCTCTATATCACGGATGCGCATATCACGGGCAGCTTGTCTTTCGGCAACGCAGACACGGGCTTGTATATGTGGCGGTACAATGCGGAGGCCGACACGTTTGATCTTGAGTTTGAGGGGGACGACTGATGAGCAGAAACAGCTATAAAGCCCAGCTTAACTACTACGACAGTAAGTGGGGCTGGAAAAGCGAGGGCACCGCCTCGCAGGGCCAGTGGGACGGCACAGGTGTGCGCACCGGCGTACTGTATTTTCCGGGCCTTGCAGCGCTCAAGGGCAAGATCATCAACAGCGTAAAGCTCACCGCGACGACCGGACAGACGGGCTACGGCACAGCGACCGCCAAAACGGTATACATCTACAACTCCTCCTCGCAGGGCGGCATTAAAACCTCGCTCAACGCAGGGCACCGCACAGGCAATGCGCTCGGCAGCTGTAAAGCGCCCATGTGGGATAATACCAAAACGTTTGATGTTGCTTTCATGGCGGCATCTATCGCCGCCGGGTACGATACGTACTGCATCTACAATGGCAGCTCTTATACGGATTATCTCAAATGGACGGCTGTAACGCTTGAGGTGGATTGGCAGGAGCCTGCAACACAGCCGAGTTTGAGTGCCGCAATCGTGGAGATGGGCAAGAGCGTGACGATCAACACACCTGCGGTAAACAGTGCCTACAGGCACACACTGCGCTACGCGTTCGGCGGCGCATCCGGAACGATTGCCACGGGAATTGCAAGCAGCGTGAGCTGGACGCCGCCGGTGTCGCTCGCAATTCAAATACCGTCCGCCACGGCGGGCAGCGGTACAATCTATTGCGATACATATTCCGGCAGCACGCTCCTCGGCACAAAGTCCGTAAGCATCACGCTCACCGTCCCCGGCAGCGTAGTTCCGTCGGCGGGCACGCTTTCGGCAGCGCTCGCCGAAGACACGAGCGGCACGGGTCTATACGTAAAAGGCATGGGCAAAGCGAAGCTGACGCTTTCCGGAGCATCCGGCGCATACGGCAGCAGCATCAACTCGTACACGATTACCGGCGGCGGTTGGACGGCCACAAACGGCGCGCTTACGACCGGCACGTTGGCATCGGCGGGCAATATCACATTCACGGTCACGGTGACGGATTCGCGCGGCCGAAAAGCGAGCACTACGCGCGCGATCAACGTCATAGACTACACAAAGCCCGGCGTAGCGGTGTGTGACGTGTACCGCTGCGATGCAGACGGCAACCGCAAAAAGGCAGGCACGTATTTTGCCGTGGAGATCAACGCGAGTTACAGCGCAATCACCGGCAACACCTTGAACATTACAGCTCGATACAAAAAGCAATCCGAGAGCAGTTATGGCACCGCGGCGAACGTTACCAACAACGGCAAAACCGTGCTCGGCGGCGGAAATATAGGCGCGTCCACCACCTACGACGTGCTCGTGACGGTGGCGGACAAGTATAACAGCTTACTTATCCAGCGTACTCTGTCTACAAAAAGTGTGCTGCAATCCTTCAAGCGCAGCGCAGGGGCGGCCATCGGCAAAGTGGCCGAGCTCGCGAACTGGCTGGACATTGCCTGGCATACGCGGATTCGGGGCACGGTGCAAGCCGACAGCTATACTCCCGTAAATCGTGATGATGCGTCATCTAATCCAATCGTGTTTGTGCCGCGTGTTACCCCTGACACACTGGGACTTACTGGATCAAGCGGCTCCGAATACTTTAAGCAGTGGCTTATTTGGGTGTGCAAAGCCTATCCGAATAAATATATGCTACTGTGTATCGGCACGCAGCATCCTAATTCGGTCGGCATTGTGCTTTGCCACATCTACAATACGTCGGTAGTAAATGCGGCCGGGCTGCCCGAGTATGCGACGGGCAAATATTTTGCACTGGGCGGCGGCGAAATAGCTTTCGGCACCGTAGATTATAATTTTTATTTAAAATAAAGGAGGCAAATAAATGAACAAAGCAACTGTACTTAAATCCGTAACGGCAGTCGTTGGGGCGGGGGTCGCGGCATACTGCGGGCAGCTGGCCGCGCCGGTGCTCATGCTGCTGTGCATGATGGTGATCGATTACGTCACCGGCATGGTCAAAGCTTACATGACGGCGCAGCTCAGCTCGCGCATCGGCGTCAAGGGCATCCTCAAAAAGCTCTGCTACATGGCGATGGTGGCGGTCGGCGCGGGTGTGGATTATCTCCTGCGCGGCGCCCTGGTGCAGGCGGGCATCGACCTGCACATCGAGCTTTTCTGCGGTCTGCTGGTCGCGATCTGGCTCATCATCAACGAGCTCATTTCCGTCATGGAAAATCTCGCCGCCATCGGCGTGCCGGGGTTTCCGCGGCTGACAAAATTACTGGAGCGGCTGAAGAACACCGTAAGCAAAGAGGAGGAAAAATAATGGTACCCATCCGCGAAAATCTTTTGAGTAAGCGTAAATATGACCTAAAAGTCCCGGTGGAGTCCTGCGCAAAGGACATGAAATATATCGTCGTGCACAACACGGCGAACGACGCTTCCGCCTCAAATGAAGTCGCGTATATGATTCGCAACGACAGCTCTACGTCGTTCAACGCGGCGGTCGATGACAAGGAGATTGTTGTCGGCATTCCGCTGAACAGAGGTGCGTTTGCGGCAGGGCAGCGCGACGGCAATGCACATGGTATTCATATCGAGATTTGCTATTCGCTTTCGGGCGGCACGCGTTTCGATAAAGCCGAGAAGAACGCGGCGGAGTATATCGCAAAGCTGCTCACCGAGCGCAAGTGGGATATTTCGCACATGAAGAAGCATCAGGACTTCGACGGCAAATATTGCCCGCACCGCACGCTCGACAAGGGCTGGGCGCGGTTTTTAAAAATGATTGAAAGCGAAATGAAGGACGACAAAAAGGAGACAAAGACCGATGCGAAACCCGCGCCAAAGCAGCTCTACCGCGTGCGGACAAGCTGGTCGGACGCAAAAAGCCAGATCGGCGCGTATGCAATGCTGGAAAACGCGAAAAACGCATGCCCTGTGGGCTATAAAGTGTATGCCTCAAACGGCAAAATTATGTATGAACCGTTCAAAGCGTATACAGTGCGCAAGGACGCTGCAGACGCGCTCAATATCCGCAAGGGTCCGGGTACGAATTATGACGTGCAGGGGCAGATCACAGACACGAAGCGCTATACGGTTGTAGAGGAGAGCGCAGGTGTGGGTTCTGCAAAAGGCTGGGGACGTCTCAAAGCCGGCGGCTGGGTGGCGCTTGACTGGGTGAAAAAAGCGCAGCGCCGATAATAAGGCATAATATAAACAGAAAACGCAAAATGAATTTGTGAAAGCAAGATATTGCATTTTTGCGGCTTATGTGGTATGCTGAACGTATTGATGCAGCACGCCGGTGAAACTGAAGGGGGAAAACGGTTTCACCGGCGGCTGTGTTTGAATATTCGCAGAAAATAGGTGGATAAGTAATGAAGAAACATCACAGTAATCGCAGCATGTTCTCGGGTAAGCTCGGGTTCGTGCTGTCTGCGGCCGGCGCTTCGGTCGGTCTTGGAAACATTTGGCGATTTCCGTACCTTGCGGCAAAATACGGCGGCGGCATTTTCCTTTTGATCTACATTTTGCTTGCGCTGACGTTCGGTTACACGATGATCGTGGCAGAAACATCGCTTGGCCGCATGACGCGCAAAAGCCCTGTGGGTGCATATGCATCGTTCACAAAGTCGCATACATTAAAAGCCGGCGGCTGGATTAACGCCATTATCCCAATCCTGATTGTGCCTTATTATTCCGTTATCGGCGGCTGGGGCATCAAATATCTTTTTGAGTACATTTGCGGCAACGGAACAAAGCTTGCGGAGGACGGATATTTTTCGACGTTCATCTCGGACGGCATGTCCGCCGAAATTTGCTTTATCGTTTTTGCACTCATCACGCTGACCATCATTTTTGCCGGCGTGCGCAACGGTATTGAGCGTGTATCGAAATTTATGATGCCGATCCTTGTCGTGTTGTCTGTCATCATCGCAATCTATTCCGTCACACGTCCCGGCGCACTGAAGGGCATTCAGTATTTCCTTGTGCCGAACCTTGAGAATTTCTCCTGGATGACGGTCGTTTCCGCCATGGGACAGATGTTCTATTCGCTGTCCATCGCCATGGGCATCCTTGTTACGTTCGGCTCTTATATGAAGAAAGAAACGTCTATTGAGAACTCTACGCGCAATGTAGAGGTTTTCGACACCGCCATCGCCATTATGGCCGGCCTTATGATCATCCCGGCGGTCTTTGCGTTCTCCGGCGGCGACCCGAACACCTTGCAGGCGGGCCCGTCATTGATGTTCATCACGATTCCGAAGGTGTTCGCCAGCATGGGCCTCGGCACGGTGGTTGGCATTCTGTTCTTCGTGCTCGTGCTGTTTGCGGCGGTCACAAGCTCTATTGCGCTGACGGAAAGCGCCGTTTCCACGTTTGAAGATGAACTCCATTGGAACCGCAAAAAGTCGACCGTTGTTATCGGCATCATCATGCTCGTGCTCGGCACGCTGTCTTCGCTCGGCTACGGCCCGCTCGATGCCGTAAAGATTCTCGGCATGCAGTTCCTCGATTTCTTCGATTTCTTAACGAACTCCGTGATGATGCCGATTGCGGCTATTGCGACTTGCCTGCTCGTTTCCCGCGTGATCGGTGTAGACCGTATTGAAGAAGAAATGACGCAAGAAGGCGGCACGTTCCGCAGAAAGAAGATCTTCGTCATGATGATCAAGTATCTTTGCCCGGTCTTTGCAGCCATCATCCTTATCAGCTCTGTCATGAACGCATTCGGCCTGATCTCTATGTAAGCATTTTGACCGGCGCGACGAAAGCCGCGCATTTCGATAATGCCGCAAGGTGTCATTTTACCGGACGAAAGAAATAACAGAATAGAATGAGCGAGGCCCCGGCGAGCGTTTTGTCATGCTCGTCGGGGCCTGTGTCTGTTGTGCGTTATTTCAGAACTTTTTCGTAAGCAAAGCGGTCTGCGCCGTCCGTAAGGTGAATGATGCCGCAGCGAATGTAACCGTTCTTTTCGAGCGTGTGCTGCATGATGGTGTTGCCGGGATGCGTATCGCATCGCATGGAGGCGACACCCGCTTCAAGCGAGAGTTTCGCGCAGTAGGTCATCAAAAACGATGCCGCGCCGCGCTTCTTCGCATTATTTGCCGCCATAATGCGGTGCACGATGCCGTAGATTTTGTTTTCTGTTTGCCACGCACCGTTATAAATTTCGTGGTATGTCGGCTCGTCGCCCACATACACGGCGGCACTTGCAAGAATATTGTTTTCGTCGTCTATCACAACACGGCAGATTTTATTTTGAATGTCCTCACGCAGGGTGTTTTCGTTCGGGTAGCCGTTTTGCCACTGGTCGATGCCGAGCGCCCGCAGCGAAGCTTTCGCGTTTTCCAGCATCTCAAGCAGATAGGGCAGGTCACAGAGCTCTGCATTTCTGATCTTCATTTTCTTTCATCCTTTCCCGTTTTGCCGCGCAGAATCTGCAAAAAATCCCATGTGCGCGTTACAAATATGAACATATACAAAATTATACGA
>OLNC01000737.1_pt1 | contig 26422 bp, 22 predicted proteins | sample 1672011 | NCBI WGS metagenome assembly OLNC01 (sample SAMEA3136636, study PRJEB25190) | human gut metagenome | biome: human gut; feature: human-associated habitat; material: faeces | place: Austria | collected 2013 | reverse complement strand
CTGAGGAAAGTCTGAGTATCATGGAAAAGGCATTTTCCAGCTGATTTCACCCAAATTTTCCTTGTCACAGGAAGTCACAGGTTCGAACTCAAATTAACAAGCACAAAAAAATCCGGAAACCGTTGATTTTTCAAGGTTTCCAGTCTTTCACCGAAGCGTGCGTTAGAGGTTGCTGCGTGCCAGTGGCACGCAGCAACGGTTTACAACATCCGGTGGATGTTGGCTTTAAACCGACCGGAGTGGAACGGAGACGAAGCGGAGCGGAGATCGAACCCGTTCGAGTCCGACCCGGACTCGAACAAAAAATAAGACACAGCTTAACGCTGTGTCTTATTTTTTATTAGCGTGCGTTAGAGGATTCGAACCCCCGACCTTTTGGTCCGTAGCCAAACGCTCTATCCAGCTGAGCTAAACGCACATTTTATTGATTTGCAAGTACTTGTCGCTCACAACAAAATGTATTCTACTGTAAATAAAACAATTTGTCAACACTTTTTTCTATTTTTTTTATTTTTTTATTTTAAACAGTTTTATATATTCTATTCTGCCGCTTTCCTTTTAATAAATTTGCTTCCTTCTTCAGGGAATGATACAATACAATCACAAGGACATCCATTGTATTTTTTTGCATAAGTGTAAACACTATTTTTATACAAATTTTAAGGAGAATGAACATGTCTTTTATCAGTGTATTCGATGTCATGGGGCCAAATATGATCGGTCCGTCCAGCTCCCACACAGCCGGTGCCGCCCGCATTGGTTTTCTTGCGCAGAAAATGATCAACGGGCCTCTGAAAAAAGTAGAATTTACTCTTTACGGCTCATTTGCCCGCACCTACAAAGGTCACGGAACAGACCGAGCCCTGCTCGGAGGTATCATGGGATTTTCCACGGATGATATGCGTATCCGAAATTCTTTCGAGATTGCAGATCAGAAGGGACTTGCCTTTTCATTCACGCCAAATGAAATCGAGACGGATGTACACCCAAATACAGTTGATATCCATATGATCAACGAAAAAAATCAGGAAATGACTGTCCGCGGTGAATCACTCGGCGGTGGCAAAGTACGTATCGTAAAGATTAATTCCGTACAGGTTGATTTCACGGGCGAATACAGTGCTGTAATCGTAACTCATCAGGACAAACCCGGAGTTGTGGCATACATCACCAAATGCCTCAGCGACCGCAACGTCAATATCGCCTTTATGCGTCTTTTCCGCGAGTCCAAAGGTGAAATAGCTTATACGATCGTAGAATCAGACGGACATCTTCCGGAGGATATCGACGATACGATTCGTTTGAACCAGAATATCCACGAAGTTATGATCGTGCAGATGTAAGGAGGGAAAATCATGAAAGAATTTAAAAATGCTGTAGAACTTCTGACATTATGTACAGAAAAAAATCTTCCGATTTCTGAAATTATGCGTCAGCGTGAGATCATCCTCGGAGAAACGACTGCCGAAGATGTAGATGCACGTATGGCACGTGTATTGGAAATTATGAAAGACGCTGCTTTTTCTCCAGTCAAAAAACCAGTCAAATCTATGGGCGGCCTGATTGGCGGTGAGGCAAAAAAACTTTCCTTACATCAAACTTCCGGCAAAAGTATCTGCGGTAATCTTCTGGATGACGCGATCACTTATGCCATGGCAACACTTGAGACAAATGCTTCCATGGGGCTGATCGTTGCCTCTCCGACTGCCGGTTCCGCCGGAATCGTACCTGGACTTCTTCTGGCTGTCCAGAAACATTATCATTTTTCTGATGAACAGATTCAGCAGGCGCTTTTTAATGCCGGTGCGATCGGTTATCTTGCAATGAGAAATGCCACAGTCGCAGGCGCTGTCGGCGGCTGTCAGGCAGAGACCGGAATTGCTGCTGCCATGGCTGCTTCTGCTGCTACGGAATTGCTGGGCGGCACCTCAAAACAGTGTACCTACGCGGCTTCTACTGTTCTCATGAATATGCTCGGACTGGTCTGTGACCCGGTAGGTGGTCTTGTCGAATATCCATGCCAGAACCGCAATGCCGCCGGTGTTGCAAATGCCCTCGTTGCCGCAGAAATGGCGCTTGCCGGAATCACACAGCTGATTCCGCTCGATGAAATGATCAACGTCATGTACACCGTCGGCAAAAAACTTCCGGCTGAACTGCGAGAAACTGCACTCGGCGGCTGTGCGACCGCACCGTCCGCATGTAAATCATGTCATATGTGTAGTTAAACAAATACAGGGAAAAAACCGTAAAGAACAAATAACGAATCTGTCTCTTAATCCAGATTCGTTATTGTTCTTCACTTACATTTTCCTATATTTTATAAAATCAATTCACTTAATTTCTCCTTAACGCTTCGATCGGGCTCAGACGCGCCGCTTTTTTCGCCGGATAAATACCAAAAAACACACCGACTGCACAGGAGAACAATGTTGCTACAAAAATCACAGTCGGACTGATTCCCGGGGTGATCGTCATTCCGATACTTCCGCTCATGACAGAACAGATTCCATATGCTGCCAGTATTCCCAATATAATTCCGATCAGACCGCCGATTACCGTCAGTATCGCAGCTTCTGCAAGAAACTGAAGCATAATTGAGGAAGTCTTTGCTCCAAGGGATTTACGGATGCCGATTTCTCTTGTCCTTTCGGTAACTGAAACAAGCATAATATTCATAACACCAATACCGCCAACCAGAAGCGAAATTCCTGCAACAAATGAAATAAAAGCTGTCACCATACCAAGCATTTCATTCATTGACTGCATCACATCCTGAAAACTCTGCACCTGAAAATATTCTTCACCTGCACATTGATGACGTTTTTCAAGTACGTGCACTACCTGATCTGCAATAATCTGAGAATCCAGCGTTTTATCTCCCTGTATCGTCAGTGAATAAAACTCATCCGCCGCGCCGACCAGATCTTCCATTGACGAATATGGAATATTGACAGCAACAGGCATCCCATCATATGTATAGCTGACAAACGTTCCATTTTCCTTTTGTGTTGTCACACCCATGATGCGAAAAGATTTTGATGAATCATAACAGGTGATATCGAGATTCATTCCCACAACGTCATCTGTCCCAAACAGACGCTTTGCATCAGCATCCGAAATCACACATACATTTTTACCTTCCTCTATCTCATTTTCGCCAAAATAGTTTCCATATTTCATCTCGGAATTATTGAGCAGTTTTGCATCCGGGCCTTCCGCCGTCAGCATAATGGAAAAATTTCCTTTTCCTGTCACAGTTTCTCCATCATAGCTCTCTGACACATTGACTCCCTCTACGGTATCGATCTCCCGGACGGCCTGCACATCCTCTGCCGTGATAAACTCCGATTCTGTTATTGCATCATTACTGACACTGACTGCAATCTGCCCGCCGCCGATACCGTCAATTTCACTGTTCATCTGATTTTTGGTTCCTTCGCCGATAGAAACGATTGCAATAACCGACGCAATACCGATAATAATACCCAGCATCGTCAGAAAGGAACGTCCCTTATTGGCACGGATATTCTGAACAGCCATTTTTATATATTCAAATAAACCGCCCATCAGGCACCTTCCTCTGCATCTGTCAGATTACTTTGGCTTCCATTATCAGCAGATTCATACAAAGCCGCTTCCGCCTGCATTCCTTCTTCAAGTGAGCCGAGGTCTCGAATAACCTCATCTCCCTCTTTGATCCCTGCTGTCACTTCTACATAATCGTCTGAGCTGATTCCTGTTGTAATATCCCTTCTTGTGATAACACCGTTTTCAATAACATAACAAAAAGAACCGTCTTTTCCGATATTTACTACCTCTGACGGAAGCACCACAACATCATCGGCCTCTTCTGCATGAATTGTTACTTTTGCATCAACACCGAGAAAAATATCGTCATCCGGATTTTTGATACGCACATCTGCTGAAATCAGCGATGCACCTTTTTCATTCTGTGTTGCCACATGGCTGATACTTGTTACTTCGCCTTCATACGTCTTGCCGGCCAGAGTAATATCTGCACTCTGCCCTTCTTTCAGCTTGTCATAATCATATTTAGAAACATTGATATTAACATTTATTTTATCTGTATTCTGAAGGGTAAAAAGTTCTGTCCCGAGAGCAGTCGTCGCACCTTCTACTATAGAAACTTTTGTGATGACTCCGTTAAAGTCCGCTTTAATACCCTTTTTCGCCGCCTCGACAAGTTCCTGTGCAGACATCTGATCCAGTTCGGAAAGGTTATTTGTAATCTCCATCTTTTCTTTTTCTTCTGCAGTGACTGCTGATGGATCGGACTCCGCAACTGCCTGCTGTGAAGACAGTCTGGACTGCAGTTCAGCAAGTGTGTTGCCTGCCTTTTCAAGTTCAGCTTCCAGAGCAGAAGTATCTGCCGTCACAGTCGTGTCTGAACCGTTATTCGTAACAGTCTCCGCAGAATCTGAAAAAATACTGTCTGCCTCGTTTCCGTCTGAAACGCTTCCACTGTTTACATCATTCATCGCAGGTGCTGCCGGTTTCTGTGCCTTGTAATCTTCGTAGGCACTTTTTGCATTCTGATATGCAATCTGCGCATCGTTTCTGGCACTCTCTGCCACGTCTAAAGCCGCGGCATTCTCATCACTCTGCTCACTGCTCCATGTCTGGAATGCCATCTGATAATCTGTTTCTGTCTGATTGTATGTAGTCTGTGCCTGATTCATTTCATCAGCAAGCGTATTCAGCTGCGTCTGATATGCCGGCAGTGTCTCATTCTGATATTTCTTCTGTGCTGCCGCATATGCCTTCTGAACAGCCTCTGCCCGGGCCGCCTGAGCCGCGGTCGCATCCGCCTGTTTTCTTGCCTCTTCCTGCGCTGCTGCCACCTGTGCATTCGTATTTGCCTGAGAAATCCTTGCTTTTATATTTGCTATGTAATCCTCCTGCGCTGCTACCTGCTGTTCCAAAGATGCAGCATTGCCCTGCGCATTCTGCTGCTTCTGTACAGCTTCAGCTGATTTATTCAGCGTATTCTGCATATCCAGCTTTCCACTTTTTACATTCAGCTCTGCTTTCTTTTCTTCGCGCTCAAGATCCTTCTGGTCAAATTCAATCAGCTTTGTCCCTGCTTTTACCGTTTCGCCTTCTTTGACATCAGCTACATCGACCTTCGCATTGACAGGTGAAAAATAAGTCTTCTGTTCTTCACTTACAACCGTCCCACTGGTTTCCACTGTTTGCTGTACATTATCACGTACAGCTTTTACCACTTCAATCTGTGGTACTGCATTTTCTGCTGTATTTCTGCTTCCGCAAATATTGGCACCTGCCACAGCAGCTACCGCCAGTATACCGACTCCGATCACAAACTTCTTTTTTGATTTTTTCTTTTTCCCACTTACTTTCATTCAGCTGCCTCCTGATCAAAATCCGGGTTGGTCGTATCAGATTCTATTTTGCCATCCATGATCCGCACCACACGTCTTGCCTGTGCAGCAATCCCGTTATCATGCGTGATCAATATGACCGTTCTTCCGGTCTTATGCATCTTTTTGAGGATTCCGAGTATTTCCCTGCTTGAGGCAGAATCCAGATTTCCGGTCGGTTCATCCGCGAGAATGACCGGTGGCTGAGCGGCAATTGCCCTTGCGATTGCCACACGCTGCTGCTGTCCTCCTGACATCTCACTCGGTTTATGGTCCATACGTTTCTCAAGTCCGACCATTTTCAGAGAATCGATTGCCAGCTGATGTCTTGTCTTACGGTCAATGCCACGGTAGATCAGCGGCAGTTCTACATTTTCAATCGCATTCAGATTCGCGATCAGATTGAATCCCTGAAAGATAAATCCGATCTCACGGTTTCGAACCTCAGACAATTCATTGTCCGACATTTCGGACACATCCGTTCCATTCAGATAATATTTACCGGATGTCGGCACATCCAGACAGCCGAGCATATTCATAAATGTCGACTTGCCTGATCCGGACTGTCCGATAATTGCCACCAGTTCTCCCTTCTTAATTTCGAGGCTGACATGATCCAGTGCCCACACTTCGTTTTCGCCGGGATTGTAAATCTTGCACAAATCCTCTACTTTGATTAACGTATCATCCATTTCTGTTCTCCTCTGCTGTCAGCTTTTATGCATTTTCAAGAAATGCCTTATATGCTTTTTCTGCCTCATAAATATCAGCCTTGCTTGTCACCTCCCACGGTGCATGCATGCTCAGAACAGCCACCCCGCTGTCAATGACATTCATACCGTAAAGTGCAGCGATATAGGCGATCGTTCCACCGCCACCGACATCAACTTTACCAAGTTCTGCTGTCTGGAATGCAACATTGCTGTCGTCAAAAACCTTGCGTACCTTTGCCACGTATTCTGCATTTGCATCATTGGAACCAGATTTTCCTCTTGCCCCTGTAAATTTATTAAGAACGATACCACGGCCAAGATATGCTGCATTTTTCTTTTCGAAGCACTCACCATAAGCCGGGTCATAGCCTGCGCTTACGTCAGAAGAAAGCATAAAGGAATTGCCGAGTGTTCTGCGAAGTGCAAGATCTGAATAACATCCCATTCCGCCAAGGAGCTCTGCGACTGTATTCTCAAAGAATCTGGACTGCATGCCGGTTGCTCCGACGCTGCCAATCTCTTCTTTGTCTGTCAGCAGACAACAGCTTGTACGTTTCGGTGTTTCCATTTCCAGCATTGCTGCAAAGGAGGTGTATGCACATACACGGTCATCCTGTCCGTATGCTGCAATCATGCTCCTGTCAAGTCCACAATCACGTGCTTTTCCTGCCGGAACGATTTCAAGCTCCGCAGAAAGGAAATCCTCTTCTTCTACATCATATTTTTCTTTCAGGATGCGAAGAACATTGTTTTTGACTGCTTCTTTTTTCTTCTCATCTCTTTCCTCATTAAGTGGTCTGCTGCCAATCAGAATGTCAAGGTTCTCGCCCTCAATTACTTCTGCTGCTTTTTTCTGAAGCTGTTTTCCTGCAAGATGGATCAGAAGATCGGTAATATATACAACCGGATCATCCTCAGCTTCACCAACTGTCACATTGACCACAGTACCGTCTTTTTTGACGATCACACCATGAATTGCAAGCGGCAGTGCTACCCAGTGATATTTCTTTACACCACCATAATAATGTGTATCGAGATATGCCAGATCTGTATCTTCATATAAAGGATTCTGCTTCACATCAAGGCGCGGAGAATCGATGTGTGCGCCCAGAATATTCATACCTTTTTCCATCGGATCTTCTCCGATATGGAACAGTGCCATGATCTTTTTCATGCCGACTGCATAAATTTTATCTCCTGTCTGGATCTTCTCACCGGAAGCAAGTTTTTTATCCAGCGATACATAACCGGCAGCCTCCGCTTCTCTGGACAGTTCGCTCACACATTCACGTTCTGTTTTGCCATTGTCGAGAAATGTGCGATAATCCTTTGCCAGCTTCTCCAGGGCTTTTTCATCTGCTTCATTGTAAGAAAGCCATGCATTTCTTCTTTCCATAATATACAAAACCACCTTTCGTTTGATTCTCAAAATTCTTCCAACATTATACCCCAATATTTTACGTATTTCTACATGGTTTCAGATTCTTAATAAAGACATAAGAAATTTAACAGCCTTTATTATAATTTATGTCTCTTATTATGCCCCGAACTGCTTGCCTTTTTTCGTATTTGAGAATTATAATAATTTAAGTTATTTTGTAACTGTTCAGCAGGTAGAAGGTACTGAACAATTACTTTATTTTTATAGTTACAGTCAAACTTTAAATGTACTTTAAATCTGTAAATATATCACAAATTTTTCATAAAAGGAGTCTTTTCATGCAGAACGCATCTGATTTAAAAACACAGCTTCAGGCGATCCACCGCAGAAGTTATCCTGCGTACAAATCCCTGAAAGGCAGCTATCAGTTCAGGGATTTCATTCTTCATATTGACCATGTACAGGGGGATCCTTTTGCATCACCTTCACATATCCGTATCCGTCTCAGTCACAAAACCGCAGGCTTTCCAGCCGCTTATTATAAAGATACGCTTACGCGTGTGACACTTGCAGATTATCTGACCCGCCAGTTCGAAACTCAGATAAATCACTACACTTTCCGTGCAAAAGGCTCGGGTAAAAGCGGCCTCATCTCCGTCAGCCACTGCGGGCAGGAAGTGCTTTCACGTTCTGCCTGCGAAATTACGGACAAAGAAATCACCGCACGTTTTTTTATTGGATTCCCGGCAAACGGACGTACCATTAATGCCACGGAACTGGAAAAAATCCTCTTTGACTTTCTCCCGGCCTGTATCGAGAAAGCTTTTTTCTATAAAAACACCGACTGCGCCAAACTGGAACAGGCAATCTTTCTTGCCGAAGATCAGGATTCGATTCGCACACAGCTAAAAGAAAAAAATCTTGTTGCTTTCGTAGCCGATCACTCTGTCCTGCCGAGAGAAAGCGGTATTTCTTCCCGCCCGCTTAGGGATTCTGTCCCATTTATGTCACCGCAATCTCTTCGTGTATCCATGAAACTTCCGCATGAAGGAACAATCTACGGTATGGGCATTCCCGCCGGAATCACCCTGATCGTTGGCGGCGGTTATCACGGTAAATCCACGCTTCTGAATGCGCTGGAACTCGGTGTATACAATCACATTGCCGGTGACGGACGAGAGTATGTCATCACAGATGACAGCGCATTAAAACTCCGCTCCGAAGACGGACGTTTCATCCGCAATGTAGACATTTCTCTTTTTATCAATGACCTTCCAAATAAAAAAGACACCCGTTGTTTTTCTACGGAAGATGCCAGTGGAAGTACCTCACAGGCCGCAGGTATTGTGGAGGGAATCGAAGCCGGAAGCAAAGTATTTCTGCTGGATGAAGATACCTCCGCGACCAATTTTATGGTGCGGGACACCTTCATGCAGGAAGTCATCTCCCGTGAAAAAGAACCGATCACTCCGTTTCTGGAACGCTCAAAAGATCTCTATGAAAAAGCCGGGATTTCCACAATTCTGGTAGCCGGAAGCTCCGGTGCATTTTTCCACATTGCCGATACGGTTATCCAGATGGATTCTTATCATCCTGTGGACATTTCCACAAAAGTCCGTGCACTTTGTGGAAAATATCCTCTGAATGAGCAAAAAGTGTCTGCATTTTCCATGCCACAGAATCATCGGATACTGTCCAAAAAATCGCCCGGTATTCGCAGTCATGGACGTGGCGCTGGCAAACCGGAACGCCTGAAAATAAAAGTACATGGAAAAGACGGATTTCTTCTCGGACATCAGGACGTTGATCTGCGCTATATCGAACAGATCGTAGATTCCGAGCAGACCGCTGCTCTCGGTCTGATACTGAAATATGCTATGGAAAATCTTATTGACGGCCAACGTACTATTCCGGAAATCATCCAGATACTGTCCGAAGAATTACACAGGAAGGGACTTTCTGCATTTGCAGAAGGTTCTTCCCTTCCATGTGGGTATGCAGTTCCGAGAATCCAGGAAATCTATTCCTGTTTTAACCGCTACCGCGGATAAAGTGATATCATGTCGCGCTGCAAACCCACTGCAAATATACATAATACAGATACTATACAGACATAACGAAAGCAGCCGCCCTCCCGACGTTTCTTGTCAGGTGGCGGCTGTTGAGTTTTCGTGTTCTGTTTATTTTTAGGGAAAGGAAAGAGTTCCGGCAACTCTTCCGGCATTTGAAGTGTTACCGGAGATCTTAAAGGGCTTTTCCTTTAAGACAAGTACATCATACAATATAAATGTGAGAAGTTTTTGTCCTTTTTCTAATATATTTATAAAATTTCTAAAATAATCATTACGCTTTTCTTTTATCAAGCTTTCTTGAAAGCATCATACCCAGTCCCTGAAGAATCTGTACGAGAACTACCAGAATAACAATCGTCACGATCATGATGTCTGTCTGGTAGCGGTAATATCCATAGCGGATCGCGATATCACCAAGTCCGCCTCCACCGACAGTTCCTGCCATTGCAGAATAGCCCAGGATCGTTCCCACTGCGATCGTCACACCAACCAGAAGGGAAGTTCTGGATTCTGCAAGAAGTACTTTCCAGATGATCGTCCGTGTTCCGGCACCCATGCTGACGGCTGCCTCAACCACACCCGGATCAACTTCCTTAAGTGAGGATTCTACCATACGTGCGATAAACGGTGCGGCAGCGATTACAAGTGGTACGATCGTTGCGGTAGATCCATATGTCTTGCCCACCAGCAGTCTCGTGAGCGGAATGACGAGAATGAGAAGAATCAGGAACGGAATACTTCTGAGAATATTCACGATCACATCCAGAACTTTATAAACAGCAGCATTCGGGTGGATACCTTCTTTGTCTGTCACTGCGAGGAGGATTCCCAGCGGCAGGCCAAGTACGTATCCGAAAAAAGTGGACACAAGTGTCATATATAAAGTATCTCTGGTTCCTTCCAGAAGCATTGTAATTGTTGCATTATCCCACATCAAAACTCAACTCCTCTACTCCCATATTTGTTTCCCGCAGATATTCGATCATTTTTTCTGCTGTTTCCTCGATCTCGGGAAGCTGCAGAATCATTTCGCCCTCTGCGGCTCCGCCAATATTTTTTGTATCTGCATACAATATATTGACCGGTGTGCGATAAGCCAGAACCAGATTTGCAATTACAGGTTCAAAAGATGACCTGTCTTTAAAGGTCACACGTACCAGACGCTTGCCGTTCATTTCCTGAATCTGTGTGCGTCCGCTGAATACCAGTCTCCGTGCCGCTTCTGTCTTCGGGCTTCTGAAAAGTTCTTCCACCGTTCCGGATTCCACCAGAACTCCTCGTTCCAGCACAGCTACACGGTTACAGATTTCCTGTACAACACTCATTTCGTGTGTGATCACAACGACTGTGATTCCATACTCTTTATTTATTTTCCTGATCAGCTCAAGGATGGATTTCGTCGTCTGGGGATCTAATGCACTTGTTGCCTCATCGCAGAGCAGGATTTCCGGATCACTTGCAAGCACACGGGCAATCGCCACGCGCTGTTTCTGTCCACCGGAAAGCTGAGACGGATAGGAAAGGGCTTTTTCCTCAAGTCCTACAATCTTCAGGTACTCCAGAGCTTTTTTACGTGCTTCCTTCTTACTGATTCCGACAATTTCCATCGGAAAACATACATTGTCAAGCGCTGTTCTCTGCATCAGAAGATTGAAATGCTGAAAAATCATTCCGATATTCTGACGTTCTTTGCGAAGCTTCCTTTCCGGAAGCTCCATGAGATTTTTTCCTTTGATCCGGATTGTTCCGGAGGTCGGTCTTTCCAGTAAATTCAGACATCGCACAAGTGTACTTTTACCTGCACCGGAGAGACCGATTATGCCGAAGATCTCTCCTTTTTCAATGGAAAAACTGATGTTTCTGGCTGCCTCTACGGTTCCGCTTTTTGTAGAAAAACTTTTACAGAGGTTTTCGACCTGTATCATCGGTTCCATTCGCCTGTTTCCTCCCATCCCTGTGTTACAATTTTATTTATTCTGCATCCGTATCTGCTGTGCCGTCTGCTGTCTCTTCTTTGGCAGCATCTGCATCATCTGTGGATTCTTCAAAAGGTACAACTGCTCCGTCATATGTCTCGTTGATGTAATCCTTGATCTCGTCGGATTTCAGTGCATCTACCAGAGCTTTGACTGCTTCGCTGTCTTCGTTGCCTTCTTTTACTGCGATGATGTTTACATATGTTTTTGCTGCTTCAGAATCAGATGCCTCATGTGCAATGGAATCTTTGGATACGGAATATCCTGCCTGCAGTGCATAGTTTCCATTTAATACAACAAATGCAACTTCATCTTTTACACGGGAAACCTGTGCAGCTTCCAGTTCTTCGATCTGGATGTTCTTCGGATTTTCTTTGATATCTTTTACAGTTGCTTCCAGTCCGGCTCCGTCTTTCAGAGTGACCACTCCGTTGTCCTGAAGGAGAAGAAGTGCTCTAGCTTCGTTTGTGGTATCATTCGGAACCGCAATGGTATCACCATCTTCCAGCTCATCCAGTGTTTTCTTTGTTCCCGGATAAATTCCGAATGGCTCATAATGAATGCCGCCTGCATTTACAAGATGTGTTCCCTGTTCTTCGTTAAAGTTGTCCAGGTATGGAATATGCTGGAAATAGTTTGCATCGAAATCGCCGCTCTCTACTACGAGGTTTGGCTGTACATAGTCATCAAATACGGTAACTTCCAGATCCCAGCCTTCTTTTTCGAGGATTGGTTTTGCTTCTTCAAGGATCTCTGCATGTGGTGTTGCGGATGCTGCTACTTTGATGGTTACTTTTTTTGCGTCAGCGCTTACAAGTACGCCGTTTGCTGCGATTGTTCCGATTGCAAGTGCTGCTGCAAGTGATACTGTGACAAATTTTCTGTTTTTCATAATTATTTACCTCTCTTATTCTCATTCATTATTTTTTATCTGATTTATTTTTATTACTTTTTATTTTTCCATATTCAGTTGTAAGTTCAGGATTTCCTGTTGTCCTGACGTCCTTCACCTGATTTTGGACAAAGAAAAACAGGAACTCCCTCGGAATTTCCTGTTCATGTAATCTAAATTGTATCTGGTTGATACATCTATATTCACATTCTTGACATCTCACCTCAGACCACTCTGCCATGATCCTCTGATGTCACAGGAAGTTTCCGATACATTGAAGCACAGTTTGACATAGACATGCACATGTACATACCCATTCGCATTTCCTTATCCATCATACACATGACATTTCTCTGTACTGATTTCTCTGTAAACATGATTCTTCCTCCTTAATGATTTCTCCCGGTTTTTATTTCCTATCTTTCCGATAGGTTTAATATACTACTCTTCTTTCTGTCTGTCAACACATTTTTTCATTTTTTTATTTACACTCTGTTTTCCTTGCTTGACACTGTTTTTCTATGATGATACCATGATACTGGTTATCTGGGGATTTCCCCCTGTAAGCAGATTTTGCAGCTAACTATATAAACCATATATAATATAAAACAAATTTATACAACAGGAGAAAATATATGCAGAAAAAAGCAATGATCGCCATGAGCGGCGGAGTTGATTCCAGCGTAGCTGCCTACCTGATGATTCAGAACGGGTATGACTGTGCCGGTGCCACTCTGAAGCTTTATGATAATCCACAGTGCAGTTTCCCGGGTCACCGTGCCTGCTGCACACCGTCTGATACCGAGGATGCAAGAAGTGTTGCCGCAAGACTTGGCATGCTCTACTACGTTTTCCCGATGCACGACGAATTCCGTCACAGTGTTATCGACAAATTCGCAGACACCTACCTTCACGGAGGCACACCGAACCCATGTATCGACTGTAACCGTTTTTTGAAATTTTCCGCACTTCTTGATAAAGCAAGAGAACTCGGATGTGAGTACATTGCAAGTGGCCATTATGCCCGCAGAGAGCAGGATCCGGAAACAGGACGTTTCATTTTGAAAAAGGGACTCGATCCGACGAAAGACCAGAGCTACGTTCTTTATGCCATGACACAGGATCAGCTTGCACATACTCTGTTTCCACTCGGCGGCTATACCAAAAAAGAAATCCGCCACATTGCACAGGAGCAGGGCTTTATCAATGCTGATAAGCCGGACAGCCAGGATATCTGCTTCGTGCCGGACGGAGATTACGCTTCATTTATTGAACAGTATACCGGTCAGTCATCTGAGCCGGGAGATTTCGTAGATAAAGAGGGAAAAGTTCTTGGTAAACATAAAGGCCAGATTCATTATACGATCGGCCAGCGCCGCGGTCTCGGTATCTCCGCACCGGAATCGCTTTACGTCTGTGGCAAATCACTGGATTCCAACGAGGTCATTCTCGGTAGCAAACAGGATCTGATGAGCAATTATTGTTATATCAACGACATCAACCTGATTCCATGGGATTATCTCGATGCACCGATCAAATGTAAAGTAAAAACGCGTTACCGTCAGCCGGAACAGCCGGCAACTGTGGAGCAGATCGGAGAAGACCTGATAAAGATCACCTTCGATGAGCCACAGAGAGCCGTTACTCCGGGACAGGCTGCTGTCCTTTATGATGACGATATGGTACTCGGCGGAGGAACCATCCTTCCGGAAAGTCTCGCCTCCACCATGACCACATCACAGGGAACAAATATTTAACCCATCTGTACCGTTACATGGTATTCTTTCCTGCCGGGGATCAGAGGAATCTGGTTTCCGGCAATTTTTTTGCCGTCTACTTCCATCCAGGCAACACCTTTTTCCACACCGTCCGGTTTGCGGATATCAATATAATATTCTGCATCTCTGTAGCGACGTTTGATCTTCAGATCTCCAAAGTTTTTCGGCAGACACGGATTCACTGCCAGGCCGTCATATTCCGGCTGGATTCCGAGAAGCGCCTGTGACAGATTAACAAAAGTCCACGCTGCAGTTCCGGTCAGCCAGCTGTTCTTCGCCTCACCAAATCTTGCAGCATCGGCACCGGCTACCATCTGCGAATAAATGTATGGTTCTGTACGATGTACATCACTGATTTCTTCAATATAAGACGGGCAGATTTTACGGTAAACATCAAATGCAAGATCTCCTCTTCCGAGTACTGCTTCTGCGATAGAAATCCACGGATTGTTATGGCAGAAAATTCCGGCATTTTCTTTGTATCCCGGCGGATAAGAAGAAATTTCACCAAGTTCCAGATGATATCTGGTATATGCCGGCTGGAGTATCATGATACCATATTTCGTTTCCAGATGTTTATGTACGGAATCCAGCGCTTTCTCAGCAAGTCCTTCCTCTTTTCCGATTTCAGCCATAACGCAGAATCCCTGTGGTTCAATATAAATCTTACCTTCTTCACATTCTTTTGATCCGACTTTTGCAGACTGTGAATCATATGCACGAAGGAACCATTCTCCGTCCCATCCTGCATCCAGAACCGCCTGATACATATCCGCTACTGCACTCTCTGCTTCTTTTGCAAGATCTTCATGTCCTGTACGCAGACAGATTTCTTTGAATTCTTTACCATATTTGACAAACATTGCTGCAATAAATACAGATTCTGCCACCGGTCCTTCAGATGGTCCGGTCGTCTGGAAAGATTCACCAGGTTCACTGGAGAAACAGTTCAGATTCAGGCAGTCATTCCAGTCAGCTCTTCCGATCAGCGGAAGTTTGTGCGGTCCGAGATGTGTTGCTGTATAATGGAACGATTTGTTCAGATGTTCAAACAGCGGTACTTCAGAACCTTTTTTACAGTCAAATGGTACCGGCTCATCAAGAATACCATAATCACCGGTCTCTTTCAGATATGCAGAAACCGCCGCAATCAGCCACAGCGGGTCATCATTAAATCCGCTTCCGACATCGAGATTACCCTGCTTTGTCAATGGCTGATACTGATGATATGCGCTTCCGTCCGGGAACTGTGTGGATGCAATATCAATAATTCTTTCCCTTGCGCGTTCCGGAATCAGATGTACAAATCCGAGAAGATCCTGACATGAATCACGGAATCCCATGCCTCGTCCGGTGCCGGATTCATAATACGATGCAGATCTTGACATATTGAATGTTACCATACACTGATACTGGTTCCATATATTTGCCATACGGTCAACGTGTTCGTTCGAACTTGTGACTGCAAAACGTGCAAGCAGTGTCTCCCAGTATGTTTTCAGCTCCGCAAATGCTGCCATTGCTTTTTCTGCTGTATCAAATCTTTCAATAAGCGCTTTTGCCGGTGCCTTACGGATGACGTTCGGCGCTTCCCATTTATTGTCTGCAGGGTTTTCACAGTAACCCAGCATAAATACAAATGTCTTTTCTTCGCCAGGAGCAAGTGTCAGATCGATCTGATGTGCTGCGATCGGATACCATCCGCTTGCTATGGAATTGCTGCATTTTTTCCTGCGGACAGCTTCCGGAAATGCGTTGCCGTTACCGGCTCCAAGGAATTCATCCCTGCTGGTATCAAAATTCTGAACCGGTGCATTTACAGTAAAGAAACTGTAATGACGGCGGCGTTCTCTGTATTCGGTCTTATGATAGATCGTACTTCCATGTACTTCCACTTCGCCAATACTTAAGTTTCGCTGGAAGTTCGTTGAATCATCCACTGCATTCCAGAGACAGAACTCTACATAAGAAAACAAAGAGACATTTTTTGCGACATCGAAATTATTTTTTAAAGTCAGGCAGTTGATCTCGCACGCTGCATCTACCGGTACAAATGCCAGCAGATCCGCTTCCAGATTATTTTTTGAAGAATGGAAACGGCTGTAGCCCAGACCGTGACGGCATTCATATGTATCTGTCTCTGTACCGGACGGCATCGTGCCCGGATTCCAGATCACACCGTCATCATTGATATAGTAATATTTTCCATTGGAATCTACCGGAATGTTATTGTAGCGATATCTCGTAATACGTAAAAGTTTCGCATCTTTATAGAAACTATATCCGCCGCAGGTGTTTGAGATCAGTGAAAAAAAATCGTTGCTTCCGAGATAATTGATCCATGGCTGCGGAGTATGTGGTGTAGTGATTACATATTCTTTGGCTTTATCGTCAAAATGTCCGAATTTCATAAAGAACCTCCTTCAAAAAACAATATAAATAAAGTAAAGGGTATGCGATCACGAATTAAAGACTGAAAACAGAATTGCGAAAACGAATAAGTTTAGAAATTTTATAACTATAATATGATTAGATTGGATTAAGCTCAGTATAATTCACTTATTCAAAAAAATCAACCATATTTTCGCTTACGAAATCGTGTGCAGACATGTTTTCGTAAACGTTAAGTTTTTTACGAAATTTTTCGTAAAAACGAAGTACCTTTTTTGTGAAATCGGTTAATTATCGTCAATTATTTTTTGTGCAAGAGGGATAAATTATGCAAATATAACAATTTATCCTTGCAAATTGTCCGAAAATACAGTACGATGAGCTTGCGAAAACGATTTAGGAACAAAAAAACAGAAAAGGCTGGACATGCATATGGTATCCATGAAAGACATTGCAAAACAATGCAACGTATCTGTTGCAAGTGTCAGCAAAGCTCTCAATGGTTATCCGGATATCAGCGAAGAGACCCGGCAGCTTATTTTAAATACTGCATCAGAAATGGGATATCTTCCTAATTCCTCAGCACGGTCGCTGAAAACCAAGCGAAGCCACAATCTCGGCGTACTATTCGTAGACGAAGCCATGAGTGGTCTCACACATGATTATTTCAATCATGTATTAGAAAGTTTCAAGCGCACGGCTGAATCCAGAGGATACGACATCACCTTTACCAGCGGAAATCTTTCCGGTCAGCACATCAGTTATTATGATCACTGCCGTTACCGGGGAGTCGACGGAGTTGTAATTGCCTGCATCGACTTCTTTACAGAAGAAGTACAACAGCTGGTGCGATCCGAAATTCCGGTGGTTACGATCGACCATGTATTCGATGGAAGAATTGCTGTTGTTTCCAACAACATTCAGGGAATGGAAGATCTTGTCACCTATGTTCTGCAACGGGGGCACAGAAAAATTGCCTATATTCACGGAGAAGATTCTTCTGTTACACGAAGTCGTCTGGGAAGCTTCTACAGAACGCTTCAGAAAAAACATATCGATGTACCCGATGAATATATGCCGGTCATCCCCTATCGCGATGCAGAAGCCGCAGCGATGGCGACCTCAGAACTTCTTGATCTGAAAGATCCGCCTACCTGCATTCTTTATCCGGATGATTTTTCTGCTCTGGGCGGTATCAACGAAATCCACGAACGAGGACTTCGGATACCAGATGATATTTCCATCGCAGGATATGATGGACTCACTTTTGCCCGCATCCTTGAGCCCCGGCTGACAACGCTGTGCCAGGACACAGAAACGATCGGACAGCTTGCCGCAAAGAAACTGATTGGCCTCATCGAAAATCCAAAAGCAACGATCATCGATAAATTCACAGTTGACGGAAGGCTTTTCCCCGGTGCTTCGGTCAGAAATCTGGCAAAATAAAATGCAAAACATATTTGCAAAAACTAAATAATGAAAATTTAATATGTAAAAAAATAAAAACCAAATTATTAAATCACAGGGAGGTAACAACATGAAAAAACAGATTATGGCAGTCACATTAACAGCAGCTATGCTCGCAGGTTTGGCAGCAGTTCCGGTATGGGCTGATGACGCAGGCTCAGACGAAGGTAAAGTTTTAAACATTTACTGCTGGAACGAAGAATTCAAAACCCGTCTGACCGATCACTATCCGGGATATGAAGAAGTAGACGGAACTCATGGTAAGATCGGTGATGTAGATGTTGTATGGAACATTACTCCATCTGATGACAACGCTTATCAGAACAATCTCGACGAAACACTTCTGAAACAGGCTGATGCAGCTGCTGACGACAAGATCGACCTCTTCCTCGTAGAAGCTGACTACGCACTGAAATATGTAAACACAGATTACACAATGTCTGTAGCAGATCTTGGAATCACAGATGATGAGATTGCTGATCAGTATCAGTACACTAAAGACGTTATGACAGATTCCGATGGAAACCTGAAAGGTCTTTCATGGCAGGGCTGCCCAGGAACCATGATCTACAGAAGAGATATCGCCAAAGAAGTATTCGGAACAGACGATCCGGCAGAGGTTCAGAAGAAAGTTGCTGACTGGGATACCTTCAAAGCAACTGCCGCAGAACTGAAAGAAAAAGGTTATCAGATGACCTCTACTGTAAACGACTCCTACCGTGTATTCTCCAACAACGTAACCAGCCCATGGGTAGTTGATGGAAAGATCACAGTTGACGACAATATTAAGAACTGGGTTGACATGTCCAAGGAAATGGTTGATGCAGGCGAAACAGCTACATACGAACTGTGGAGCGATGACTGGAGCAAAGGCTTCTTCACAGACAGCAATGTATTCTCATATTTCGGACCGGCATGGTTCATCGACTTCTCTATGAGTGCTGATCAGGATGGCTCCGTTGGTAAAGACGGCGGCTGGGCTGCAACAGAAGGACCGCAGGGCTTCTACTGGGGCGGAACATGGATCACAGCAGCTACAGGTACAGACAACCCGACACTCGTTGCTGATATCATGAGAACTATGACAACAAACGTTGATGTAATGAAAGAAATCGTTACAGCTGACAACGACTTCGTAAACAACAAACCGGCTATGGAAGAAATGGCTGCAGACGAGAGCTACGGCGACGCAGTTCTCGGCGGACAGAACCCACTGGCTATGTTCTGTGCAGGTGCAGACAAGATCGACCTCAGCAACATGAGCATCTATGATCAGGGCTGCAACGAAGAATTCCAGAACGCTATGAAGAACTACTTCGAAGGCAATGCAACTTATGAAGAAGCACTCGACCTGTTCTACAAAGCAGTTGTTGAAAAATATCCGGAACTTTCATACTAATTCAGACAGACTGACTTCATTTTCAAATGAACATTCTGAAAAGAACATGATTATCTAAAAATGTGCCTGCCTGAGGTTCAGGCAGGCACACTTTAACTTATGGAGGAAGATAATGGCAAAGAATAATAACCATAAAGCGGTCAGCTATAACAAATGGGGCTATATCTTTCTGATACCGTTTGTAGTAGTATACCTCATATTCCAGCTCGTTCCGCTTATTAGTACAATTTATAACAGCTTTTTTGAAAATTACAGATCTGGATTGACGCAGATTGGACCGAACTTTGTGGGATTTGCCAATTATGTCAAACTCTTTGAGGGTGGAGAGATCTGGATTTATTTAAAAAACACAATGATCATGTGGGTAATGGGATTTGTTCCTCAGATCCTCGTATCCCTGCTTCTCGGTGCATGGTTCTCCAACCCGAGTCTCCGGCTGAAAGGTCAGCGGTTCTTCAAGACTGTGATCTATCTCCCGAACCTGATCATGGCATCTGCATTTGCAATGTTATTCTTCACATTGTTCGCAGATGGCGGCCCGATCAATGCCATGCTCGTACATGCAGGCATCCTGAAAGAAGCATATTCTTTCTTCAGCCACGCCTGGAGTGCAAGAACGCTGGTTGCGATTCTGAACTTCCTGATGTGGTTTGGTAACACGACCATCCTCCTGATGGCCGGTATGATGGGTATCGATCCATCACTTTATGAAGCTGCCGAAGTAGACGGAGCTACATCTTCACAGATTTTCCGTAAGATCACTCTTCCGCTGCTTCGTCCGATTCTGATTTACGTTATGATCACATCACTGATCGGTGGTATGCAGATGTTCGATGTACCACAGATCCTGACAAATGGAACCGGTGATCCGATGCGTTCAACCATGACACTGATCATGTTCCTGAACAAGCATCTGTTCAGCAAGAACTATGGTATGGGCGGTGCATTGTCCGTATTTCTGTTCATTATTACCGGTATACTCAGTATGATCGTATTCCGATTCAACAAAGCAACTGACGGGAGGTGAGAAGAATGAATGAAAAAAATCAAAAAGCCAAAAAAGGAATGAGCATGAAAGGTCAGCGTACCCTTGCTTATGTGGTACTGATCATTCTCACATTCTTCTGCCTGTTCTGGTTTTATGTACTGTTTATCAACGCAACAAGATCAAACGGAGCCCTGAAAAAAGGTTTCACGGCGATCCCGGGAGGTCAGCTTATCATAAACTGGAAAAACCTTCTCGCAGGAACCCTTCCGGTATGGAACGGTATGTTCAACAGTATCTTCATTGCTACATGCTCTGCTGTTTTATGTACATACTTCTCCACAATGACTGCATATGCGATCCACGCATACGACTTTAAAGGCAAAAAATTCATGTTCACCTTTATCCTCGCAGTCATGATGATCCCGACTCAGGTAACCGCACTTGGTTTCCTGCAGTTACTCGGCAAAATGCATCTGGATGATTCCTTTATTCCACTGATCATTCCGAGTATTGCCGCTCCGGTTACTTTCTTCTATATGAAACAGTACATGGAAAGCAACCTTCCTCTGGAGCTTGTGGAGGCCGCCCGTATTGACGGTTCCGGCGAATTCAAGACTTTCAATACGATCGTCTTCCCGCTTATGAAACCGGCTATCGCCGTACAGGCAATCTTCACTTTTGTTCAGAGCTGGAACAACTACTTTATTCCGGCGCTGGTACTTCATTCTGACAAGAAGAAAACACTTCCGGTACTGATCGCACAGCTTCGTAGTGCCGACTTCCTGAAGTTCGATATGGGCCAGGTTTACGTGATGATCGCGTTTTCGATCTTCCCGGTAATCATTGTTTATATCCTCCTTTCCAGATTTATCGTAGAAGGTGTTTCTGCAGGTGCTGTCAAGGGCTGATCTTCCCTTTCAGAAGAACCCTTTCATTTTTGGACATGTTTTCTATAGTGTCTATTGCATCCCAAAACACTTTGTGATTAAATAAAAAGCAGATAAAATACAGACGGTGAATGTATTTTGCCGTCTGTATTTTTTATATATATTTTGTTTATATATGCATATTGAAGGGATTAAAAATGACAGCAAAAACTTCTCGAATTATCATAAAAACATTCGTCAAAACTGCATTAAAGGATGCCGATGAAGCACCGGAGCGCTGTACCAGAAATCTGGTCGATATGGCACTTCATTTTTCGAAGGGGCGTTTCCAGATATCCTTCTTTGAGATGGCACGTACAATGTTGAACAACGAAAACAGCCCGTACTATCCACTGATTGAAGATGCACTCAAGCACATGGATAAAGACAAACTGATCGAATTCGGTCTGAATCTGGGATACAATGGCTGCACAATGGGCGCACATATCGTCCGTAAGATCAAACGTACCGAAAATATCAATGTTCCGTGGCTTCTGTTTTTGAACATTGATTCCGCACATGAAAATCTTACAGAAAGTTATCAGCCGATTTTCGATCAGGGCAAAGAACTCGGTATCTACGTATATTTCCTTTATACAAACAAAGATCCGGAGAAACTGCTTCCACTCATCCGTCAGAATGAAGACTGTGCCATCATTCTATTATGTGGTTCTAACTGCATCACAGAAGATTTCGCAGATTCTGCAAAGGACATCAATCATCTTCTGATCGGTGTCAATTATGACGATCATACGGATGCTGCATGCCTCGTACTCCGCGATCACAGACTTCTTTATTCTGTATATCGCATGTATACAGAAGATGAAAGTTCTGAAATTTTTTCCGGTTCATACTACCGCTATGCCGAAGAACTTCACTGTCCGTTTGCCGCAGTCATTGCGGATCCGGCATGCAGCAGTGAAACCCGTGGAAATGTCTACAAAGCAGCCGTCGGTACACGCGTTGCACAGAAATATCGTACCATTCCGACTGATCTTATGTATGATGCAGAAACTGTCGGAAACATTATCTCTCCGCCGTCCAGTGTAATCGGCTTCCAGCCTGACGGTACGATCTACAATCTCAGGAATAATGGCAGGCTTTTATCCCATAACATCTTCAAAGAATCTCTTCGTGATATTCTTCAGAAGTCATTCTCTATGGATGAATAAAAGTCACTGACCAATAAAGCAATCTTTTCACATACGTACACAGTGAAACAGCTCCATAAATCATCCGGTAATTTCCGATATGTTTTATGAAGCTGTTTGCTTTATATTTTATTATATTTTCAAGTTTTAACTGTTCATACGCTCCTGCGTGATCACCACAACCTGAATACAGGATTTCAGTAGCTCTACAAATTTTTTCGGCGGAGTCGGTTCTTTCTGTGAGATCCATCGTCCAAATGCACAGATAACCGCATCGCAGAAAAAGTTCACATAAAAATCCGCATCTGTCTGCTCTCCCAGAATCTCTCTGATATCCTCTGCCATCAACGGACTTACCAACTCACGGAAATGATTGATAAAAGAATTCTGGTCTTCTACTTTCATTGCTTTTCTGTAAAAATCTTTATTCTCATAAAAATAATTGCAAAGGTGAAGCACACTGTCCCATCCGATCAGATTCTTCCCGATCTGCACATGGTTCAGATATTCTACATCAAAGATCCAGTTTACCAGATCAAATTTATCCCTGAAATGATAATAGAAACTTTTTCGGTTCATATTACATTTTGCACAGATATCCGAAACGGTGATCTTTGCAAAAGGTGTTGTTTCCATCAATTCCTTCAGAGCTGACGCAAGTGCACTTTTTGTAATATTGGAATCAGCCAACTTTCTTTCCTCCCCTTTTATCGGTTCGTCAACATCCTGTTTCCTATTTTACTATATTTATATATCAGTTGCAAATAATGCTGCGCCTAAAGCTCCGCAGAGCTGGGATTTCCCACTGATGACCAGACTCGTTCCAAGACGCTCTTCAAGAGTTTTTACAAGGCCTTTGTTCTGGGCAACACCACCGGTCATCATATAAGCCTCCTCACCGCCTACACGTTTGACCAGAGACGCCGTCTTTGCAGCAACAGCTTTGTTCAGTCCATGTACAATATCATCGGTACGCTTATTCTGTGCAATCAAAGAAACTACTTCGGACTCGGCAAACACTGTACACATACTGGAAATCGTAATATCCTCCTGATAGGAAAGCCCCACCCGGCTCAGCTCATCGAGAGACATTTCCATCGTCTTTGCCATCATTTCAAGGAATCGTCCGGTTCCTGCAGCACATTTGTCATTCATAACAAAATTCTTCACACTGCCATCTTCGTTCAGGCGGATAACCTTGCTGTCCTGCCCTCCGATATCAACGACTGTACGTACTTTCGGATCGAGGAAATGAGCCCCACGTGCATGGCAGGTAATCTCTGTAATGCTCTTATCTCCGTCTGAAATTGCTGTTCTGCCGTAACCTGTAGTCACAACTGCATCCAGATCTTCTCTTGTAATATCAGCATGTTTAAGAGCTTCCTCGAGGGCTCTTTCAGCGCCATTTGCCGCACCCGCTCCGGTCGGCATGATCACACTGGAAATTATTTTTCTGTCTTTATCCAAAATCACCACATCTGTACTTGTGGATCCGCTGTCGATTCCAGCATAGTATCCTTTACCCATTGTTCTCTCCTTTTTTGTTTCCTTCTGAATACCAAGACTCTCTGCAAAAGCTTCCAGACGCGTACTCAGCTGTCCGCTGCTCTGCAAAGTAAAGTCTGACTCAATCTTCAGAAGAGGCACATCGGTATGACCTTTGATATCCGCATACTCAAAGCTGTAAAAATCACAGAATTTTACAGTATGATAGATAATTCCTTTCAGTGAAGGATCCTGATATAACTGTTTACGTCCTGCATGATCCATCATGCGCATACACGGAATCTGATGAAGCAGTTCTCCCGCATACCATTCCATCAATGCGTCAAAATCCATATCTTCTGACGGAAGATTCTCTCCTACGGAACGGTTATAAACACAGGTTTCATTCACGACCGGAAGCGGCATGGACTTACTTGTCATCTCAAACAGTTCCTGCCCCATACGTGCTCCAAGCACTGCCAGATGTGGTTCCTGCGTACGCCCTTTTGGCTGAAAAGCTTTCAGAAAAGCAGTTTTATCAAAAATAGTTCCTTTATAAGAAGCATATGCAGATGCCAGCGCCTTTAACTGCATTGCCGTACGCTCACGGCTGCATTCTATGTCACAGTGTAACATATCAATCATATAAAGGAAATCCATCTGTCCACTGTCTTCCAGTATATCATAAACACTGCGGATTGTATCACAACAGTTTACAAGAACCAGTTCTTTTATGTTTCCGGCAAGAACTTCTTCGAGTACTGATTTACCAAATCCACAGATGTTCGGATGTGCGATCTGTTCTGCACGTTCAAATCCTTTTGGCATTTCATTTAATATTTCACATTCACCGCCAAGAGCCGTCAGAAGCTCCACCGGTGTATATTTACAGACATAATATGTTTTATTCATGAGCAAAGTCCCCCAGCATTTCCAGAAAAGCACCTAAACGGGTAGAGGTCTGACCTTCCCCACCATGGCTTCGGTCGCAGCCGTCTCCGTCCAGGATCAATGTGGGAAGACCAGCTTCTTCAAAACACTTTTTCGCAATTCGAGAGCCACCAAGTGTATGCTTACAGCCCCAGTGATTAAACCAGACAACACCATCCGCGCCTGCCTGTTTTGCATGACGGATACCGGCATTGATCCTGCGTGAGATCGGTCCATTCAATGCATGATAGATCAGACGCATTGCCATTTCTTCATATGGATCTTCTGAATACCTGGAAATATCTGTTACCTGTGAGAGCTCACATCCGACGATCTGAGCGTCATCATTTAAAAGAAGCGCTTCTTTTACCGCATCTGACCAGAATGGAATCGTGTGCATCCAATAGATATGTTTACCTTTTTTAGGCGGTGCTTTCTTTACGTCCTGAAGAAGTTTCTCGGTATATAACGCTTCCTCTTCTGTTCCCAGAAGGATATTATTAGTCATTCCGCTGTACAATGGCGACACCAGATCGGACGGGATAAAACGGTCTGCACGTGCGCTCTGAAATGCATCAAATCGTTCAAGAGTCCTGCGCCCTCTTTTTACCCGTTCTAACAGCCTGTCCTCATCAATCTGATGACCTGTAGTCTGTTCAAGAAAACCGCGCAGAGCTCGAAGCTGCGCTGCCACATAAGCAACATTCTCCGAAGTCTGACCTGACGGTACATCAATGGAAAACACCGGCACATGAAAAAACTCCGCCAGACGATGGAATGTCAGCAGGTTCGCATCACATGCAAGATTGGTATATACGATACATTTCGGTTTCGGCAGAAGTCCTTTCTCTGCTGCACCGATAAATGTTTTGTGGTAACTGCAGAGTGTCTCAGAAAGTCCGGAGTCCTCTGCACTCTGAAGAAATGCACGCTCTGCGCTTGATGCTGTCAGATAGCAGGAAAAACTCTCTACATTATAAGGATATAAACCAGCCTCCTGCATCAGCTCACACGGTGTAAATACGCTGACCAGTACTGACTGATCCGGATGTTTCAACGGCTGCAGCATCACTTTCATCATCATACGTGCCAGATACTGATCTGACGAATTTATTTTTTTCGAAGGAGCCAGACGGAACTTCAGATCCTGTGCATCCCATCCTTTCGTGAGGAGCCAGCGTGCTCTGTCCGGTGTATTCTCACACCATTTCTCTATATAATTTCCGAATGTCTTTATTATTTCCAATTGGTCTGACCGCCTTTCGATGTCTTTCTCCATAGTATATAGCAAACAATCTCATAATACAAGAATAAAAATCATGAGATTGTCAATAAATTATCATAGTTTGTGCAAATGTTGTACAAAAAAAACTCCAAACCCTCTGAATCAGAGAATTTGAAGCCTTTAAGTCGTGCCGCAGACCGGAATCGAACCGGTACGGGTATCACTACCCACGGGATTTTAAGT
>OLNC01000731.1_pt1 | contig 26699 bp, 26 predicted proteins | sample 1672011 | NCBI WGS metagenome assembly OLNC01 (sample SAMEA3136636, study PRJEB25190) | human gut metagenome | biome: human gut; feature: human-associated habitat; material: faeces | place: Austria | collected 2013 | reverse complement strand
ATACATCAGAAAGTCCTGTACGATATTTTTTTATGAAAAAGTTGTAAAGTGGTGTTGTAATATATACCATATTAAAATACATATAATATACATATGATATAAATCAAATTATAAATAGTTATATAAGTTATGGTATGTGAGGGATTTGACATGATTGGGCTTTGGCAGTATAATTTAAATAAAAAAATCGCGGATGAAGGAGAAAATATAGTGACTTTAGACAGTATACTTGTACATATAAATATAAAAGATAGAAAATTCGAATTAAATTCTGAGTATTCAACAATTCGTTATATAAATAAAGAAGAATACACAAAAGATGTTTATAGTTATGTAGAACCAGAATTTCATGAATCATATCATAAGAGTGAATTCTCACCGAGATTTATTTTATTTTCAGCACCTGGAGCAACAGGAAAATCAGCATTAGCAAAACATATTTGTTATAAAAAAAATGGAATATATTGGGATCTTCCTGAAAATAAAATTGCGGAGTATAGTTTCCAGGGTGCAATATCAAAAGCGGTGGGTTTCGGTGAAATGAGCAATTTTATAAAAAGCATCGAGGATGGAAATACTTTTTTAGTTATAGATGCGTTTGATGAGGCAGAAGCAGGATCTGGACGATCAGGAATTGAATTTTTTTTAAGAGATTTGAATGCGGTCACGGAAAAGTGCAAGAACACTTGCGCAATTCTTATGGCAAGAACGGAAAGCGCGCTTTTTATAAAGGAATATTTTGAGAAAAACAATGTAAAATACAAACATTATGAAGTGGGATATTTTCCAGAATATAATTCTAAAACATATATTGAGAATAGGCTTAGAAAAGGAAAAATTGAAATATCTCCAGTTGTGAAAGAATGTATAGATGAGCAGTTTAAAGAAATACATAGAATTTTCCCTGATAAAAATGCAAAAGAATTTTTAGGATATGCACCAGTTTTGGATGCATTGGCTGCTTCGTATAGTGAAGAACGTAATACAGCAAATCTTTTAAAGAATACAGTTAGTGGGGAAAAGAATTGCCAACTTATGGTAAAAATTCTTGATCATTTGCTTGACAGAGAAAGAGATAAATTTATTAAGGCATTAAATAGTAAATTTTCAGAGTTAAAAATAACGATTAATATTGAAAATTTATATAAAAAAGAAGAACAGATTAATCGAATTATTGGAAAATTATTATTTGATGATGTTACTTTTTTTGGATATATTGATGATGCGGTGCCAACAGAATATTGTGATGAATATTTAGAGGTAGTAAATACTCAATTGCCACAGCATCCCTTTATTTTTTCGAAAGAAGAGAAGGGCAGCATATATTATGAATTTACAGGACCGGCATTTCGCGATTATGCAATAGCGTTTGGTTTGGCTAATGAAGAATTACATGATTTTGTAAGAGAGTTTTTAGCGGATAACCGCAAATATTGCCCGTCACAAATGTTGATAGAATTTTATGAATTGTTTTCAAACAAAAGAATAACGGGTAAAGATATTCCTTTGATGTATAATTCATTCAAAGCACATGCTAGACTGGGCGAGAGTGCGTTTTTGAACATAAGTGGTACAGAAAAGGAATGTTATGTGGAATTTGTTTTGAGTGGAGAAAAGGAAACAACATTATTATCAGAATTTTTGTTAACAGATTTATCGGAAGGAGTATATATAAATCAGGTATCAAATTGTTATATTGATATTACTGGGAAAGTGTACGTTGGGAATCAAAATGGTGAAGCTCGCATAAATAATTCGATTATTATGTGTGATGAGATTATATGGGGAAGTGAGCAGGTCTTAATTGAAGCGTATTCGCCGGGTGTATGTAATATTTTTGCTAATACATTTAATACACTTTCAGATGCGACATGTCGTTTTGAAATAAAATGTGATAAAAAAGACAATTTAAAAATTTCAGCAAATAATATAGGATCATATTATAAGTTACTTGCATATAAAGGTGATAATTCTTTTGAATTAGAGTCTGATGATTTTGAGTCATTTGCAAATGTAGTAAGACGAATTTTTAGTTGTTTAAGATCTCATAGTAAAGATACGCCTGCAAGAAAAATGGATTTTATAGATAATAGAATTATTGGATTTAGTGATAAAAAGAAAAACATATTAAATTTTCTTTTGGAGTGCGGTATTTTGTATAATGATGAACAGGATTGGCTTTACAAATTAGACACGGATAAGCTTTCTCAGTTTTCGATAATGTGGAATAATGTTAGAAATGGAGACCTTAGTTCTTTGGAAAAATTGTATTTAGAATATGTAAAGTAGTACTTCGAGGACATTGGGGTCAGGTACGCGAAAATTGTTAAATGAACTAAGAAATATGAGTTTAGGAAAAGAATGTGTAAAAAACCTGTTGATAAAATAGTCATTTATTCTACGACACCGGTAATGAAAGTTGTGGGAGAAGCAGAGATTGAGGCAATTCTTGTGGATAGTCCGGAAACTATTTGGAAAAAGACTAAAACAAGGTCGGGAATTGATAAGCCGTTTTTTGATCAATATTATAAAAATCGAAGACAGGCTGTTGCATACAAATTAAAAAAATGTTGTAGAATTTGAAAAACCAAGGGAACTAAAAGAATATGGAATAAGTGCAGTACCACAATCTTTTAGATATATAAAAGAACTCTAAAGTTGAAACTGTTGACATCGGGAGCTGTTGCTGATTCCCCGGCTTGTCATTAATTAGATTTATGATTCATTTAAGAAATATTCTGGTATGAGAGTTTCTCATATAAATGGGGCAGTAGGATGCAGCGCTGCTAAGAAAATTCTCTTGCTTACAAACTTATTATACGAGGAGGATGGAATATGGTTAAAAATGAGATTGGCAGAGAGGCGCTTAAGTATAATTTTTTGAAAAAGATTATTATCCGGTTTGATTATGATGGAATGGACGATACTGAGTTGGATCAGGTGCTCTCAGACGTAAGTTTAAAACTAAAGGAATACGGTTATACGAACAGAACAACTGAAACTGCAACAGAAATGCAGATTCAGTTTGATGATCCTGAGAGTGGAAATTATAGTGAGGTATATGGAAAGAAAGTGCGGGAACAGAAGGTGTTTGTATTCCATAATGAGAACCCACAGGTGAAATTAGGAATCTCGTCTTCTAGCGCATGTATTAATATTGAAGAAACAAAATATGTAGATTGCCTTATCTATTGTGATGTACTTTGGAAAGTGATGAAAATAATATCTGAATCTGGGAAAGTTCCTTTTTTCGAGTTTAAGAGATTTGGACTGCGAAAAATAAATCAATGTTTTTTGAGGGATATAAAATGTCTTAATGAGTATTTTGAACCAGCACATTTTCATGTCTTCAAATTTCAGGATGAGAGCAGTATAAAAGAAAAAGTCATGCAAATAAGGGAAAGTCTTGAAATTGCAGATTATAATGTCAATTTAAACAGAATGCTTATCAGAGGGGAACTGGGTGGAGAGGAAGCATATCAGGTAAATTATGATACAGACATTTATTTGCTTGATGAAAGCATTGAAGAACTGATTCAGAATGAAGAAAAGATTGCAGAGATGAATAATTGGCTGTTTGCATTATATAAAGATGCAGTAACAGAAACTTTTCTGAATCAGCTGATTGAAGGTACATTTGACCGTGATATGATTATAGGAGTGGAAGCGAATGGAGAAGATGCAGTTTAATACGCCGTATATTACCAGATATACAAAACCAGAACCGACAAAAAAAGAAAATGAGTTTGTTACTAGTTATACAGTAAAAACAGTAGATACAGTGATATCTATAGAAACAAGACCTAAAAAGAAGAGATTCAAAAGTCGACTGGTAGAGAAATGATGCGAAAGTTATTATTTAAAGATTCGTTAAAACTGGAATTGAATGTCATAGGGTATCATGATCAGGGTGAAAGTATTATATTTTTTATCAAAACCGATGGATATGTGGCATATACAGGACTTGTAGATTGCTATAAGACAGAAGACCAGAATGCCGTAAAATCAGTTCTTGAAGAAGAACAGGTGAAAAGAATTGATTTTGTGTGTTGGACACATCCGCATGATGATCACACTGTGGGACTAGATGAAGTATGGAATCAATACTGTACAGAGGAAACTTGTTTTTGCTGCACAGATATTCTGCCAGAAGATTCGGAGCTTTATTCTGAAGAAGCGATGTCAGTTTTTGAGAATATTAAAGATATTCATATATCTCGAAAGCGAAAAAAGGTGAGAATTATGTACTTGAAGGATTCTACTCTGGCAGAGAGACTGCAATGTGTGGGAAATACAAACAAGTACGAATTTAAAATACAGAGTTTTGCACCAAATTCAGCTATTTTGGGAGAACGTTTTATCCGTGATAAAGAAGAAAAAGGAAACGCCTATTCGATAGGACTCTTTTTGTTTATTGGTGAGTACAGCATTATGCTTGCAGGTGACGTAGAAGATCCGACAATCCGCAGAATTGCAGACTGGAATTTGGAGTATCCGGTTGATTATGTTAAAATTCCTCATCATGGATCGAAATCAGCTTCTTTTTTAACTGATAGAATGAGTAGTCTTGATATATTACCGCCCTGCATTGCATCGACAACATTATTTCGGATACATAAATTACCACAGGAGGAGATTCTAGATAAATATTTCGACTGGGGATGTAATGAAATTTATGCGACAGGGAATATCAATGAGACAAAGGCTGGAATAGGGTATGGAATTATAAAAACAACTTTTGATATTCTGGAAAAGAATGAATATATAGAAACTGAACTGATAGGAGATGCGGTTGCTTATGAGAAAGAAATAGTAGGATAATGCACAATATCAGGGAAGAACATTTGGGGGCAGGTACACGAAAGCTGAGATAAAAGTTTTCTGAAATTATTATAAAATTTCTTGTAGGTTTGTCAGATTGAACAGAAAAAAGCTCATAGTATATGAAGGCAATTGGGGTCAGGCACACGAAATGTGATCAACAGGCTGTAGCCTTTGAATCCCCTGAAAAGTTCAATAGCAAAAATAACCCTTTCCGGTCATTATGATCGAGAGGTTTTCGTGTATCTTTCAGCCCGGACTTAAAATCATTTGGGGGCAAAAGTTTTATTAAAAGAGCATAGCTTTTGCCTACATGCTTACAAAAGTCGGCTATGCGGAGATCTGGCCGCTGTTCGGTTCCGTAAATCAGCTGTTATCCGTACTTGCCCTTGTAGCTTGCGCAGTATTCTTAAAGAAAACAAAACGTCAGGGCTGCATGTTCTGGATCCCGATGGCATTCATGATGGCAGTTACCTTCACAGCACTTGGCATGACCATCACAAAACTTTCAAAAGCGCTGGTAACAACAGGGCTGGATCTTGGAAACACCTTACAGCTTGTATTTGCAGTATTACTGCTGATTCTTGGTGTGCTGGTAGCAATCCAGGGTGTGAAGAAACTGCTTGAGAAAGATGATAAAGCAATAGCATAAGATTGTCAGGTACGAAAGTTCTCTTTCGCATCCTTATCAATCTCAGCGACCAGGGCTATATTCCTCTTATTTTCTGACAGGTAAATTAACAGCATATTTGAATGAAGTAGATCAGCAGGCGAATGAAAGAATGAAAGTACTGGTAGATCAGATGATGGAAAGACAGTCAATTACAGAAGAACTGAAAGTCCGTGATCAGATGGCATGGGTTGGTGCAGTCAATAATATTCAGAATGCTGCGGAAGAGATTGTGTTAGATGAAATTGTGTATATTTAACCCAATATTCGCATTATTTAATGGGGACACACAGAAACTAAAATGGGTATATTCTCTTTGACAAACTTGTTTGGAGAGGCTAAGATATACTCAGTGATTGCACTATGGAAACTTGAGAAGCCCATAGTCTGGAAGGCTCCTGCGGGAGCCTTTCGTTATTTATATGTATAAATTCGTAAAGCAAGATGAAAGGTGGAAAACTTGAATAAAAAGCAATTTTTAACATATGATGAACAGATTACTTTTCTGGAAGAACAGAAAGGTTTAATAATTTCAGATAAAGAATATGCCAGAAAAACATTGCTTAAAATCGGATATTTTCCACTGATTAATGGCTATAAAGAGGTCTTTAAGGAGTCAACTAACGATCAATTCCAAAGAGGAACAACATTTGAAGATATTTACGAGTTGTATAGCTTTGACAATGATTTAAGAAATATTTTCCTTAAATATATTTTAGTAGAGCTATTATTTCTTCTATAGGCAACAGTCCTTTAATGTATACTACTTTGCTTGCTTGTCTTGTCATAACGCATGTTTGTTGCTTCCTTCATAGTTCTAATTTGTGCCTAATATATCTTTTATAGATTGTTGCATGTCATTTATATCAGCTAAATTGAAAGAATTGGATCCAGTTTGCTGAACTTTGTAATAAAATGCACATGCAAATGCATACATTGCAAGCTGTTTTTGTTTATCATGAATTGTATCTTGTGAATATAAGTAATCTCCACATTGTCGAAGCAAAATAGCAATACTATTATATGCTCTACCCTTTTCGGATGAATCGGGATATTTGTTTACATACTTTAAAAACAACATTATTCCTCTGAATGATGCAATACCAAAATCACGTTCCTGTAATGTTTTTTTTGTATCAATATGGCGTTTTGTGCCAATGAGATAGCATTCTGCTGTAGTCCAAATTTGAGATGCAGTTTGATCAAATTTAAGTAAATTTTCGCGTTGCTCACATTCTTTGTATGATTCGGTAAAGTATACATCCATTTGCTCGAAATTCCAATCTATAATTGGACAAATATTATCAGAACACCAGATTGTATCAATATAATTTTGAGCTTTAGCTACAGCTGAAGTAACATTGTCGTAGCTACTATCGGCAAAATCTTTAAAATATGTATCCCACAATATGTCGAAATTATTCTGGGATTCATCAAGTGGTATTGGGCTAAATGTGGGAATGGGGGTATAAGTAGGGCTCGGAGAACATGTAACATTTGGATTTTCATTCCCATAATTTTTTTTATTTGTGATTTGTTTTGAATCAAATACATCTGCCAGAAAGTGAGTAAATACCTTGGTATTAGTAATTACTACGGGGGCTGAAAAAAATACTAAACAAAGTAGCATGATACAACTTATGATGTACTTTATACGTATAAAAAATTTTCTATATCTAATCCATTTCTTCCTTTTTTTGGCTTCGGATAACTTATCTATTTTTTTATTTACTTTTCTTAATTTGGAATCACATTTATTCAGTAAATACATTCCCCATCCAAGGACTGCTAATATCAAAATGATACAAAACCAACATGCACTACGAGTGAACGCATCAGTTCCAAAAACATTTTGTGCGGCTGCAATTACAATAGCTAGGAGAGCGAGATATCCACCCAAATACTTGCCATTTATAATGCCTTTTCCTATTTTAGGAACATTTTGCTCCTTAGTTTTTTCTGATCCATCTAAATGTTCCTCATTTTGTGATTCTTTAATTTTGGAATCTTCTTGGATCGGCATGATGCTATATATCCTTTCTTTATCTTTGGACTAGGAATATTATTATACTTCGTACAAATGATTTTGGCAAGATATAGATAATTATTCTGGGATTTTTTGATTTGGCTATTTAGTTCATTTGATTAAAAAAGTAATTTAAGCATATATGAATGAGTCAATAGGGGAACAACAGATTTTAAGCGCGGGATTGATGGTCTGGTAACAATCGTATTTTTAATGAAACAGTAGATGTCTGTAATTTGAATGTATCAGGATCGGAAAAACTGGAACTGAAACTAGCAAATAAGAAAAATATGCCACAGATAGATTTAATAAAATGTCGAAATATGTCGACATATAATGAATGAATTTTTTGATACATAGTAGTACAATAGAGAATGATTATATGAGGAGGGAATTAGATGATTAGAAATGGAAGACCTTATACGGACGAAAATGGTAGTATAGATGCTGCATTGATTACTGAACATCATTCTAAAGAGGAAATTGAAATTGTATGTGAATGGATAAGACATAATTTAATGCGAAGAAAAACGCCGAATTATGATAAAACAAGTTATGGATTAAAGCATTTATTGGAACAAGATACGGGAATATATTTGACAAATAATGAGTTTAAAGATGCTATGTTAATGTGTGATTATAAACCGGTAAATCCAAATGAACTTAATTGGTGTTATTGTATTAGTAAAAAGTATCCTGCATTAGTAAATAAATAGCATAGGCAATTGGGGTCAGGTACGCGAGAACCTAGCTCTGTTTTTGAGGTAAATAAAAATCGTCAAAGCCTGTAAAATCAATAAAATTGGGCTTGACAGAATAGGAAGATTAAAAAGTGACAAACGAATATATCGTAAATGTGAACGAAAAAACATATCATATTACCCTTCAACATAATAACAATCCTTCCCAAAATCATACTGATTTTTCCGAAGAATTGTCATATGAAACTACAAAAGCTGAATATGATCATTGTGTTCAACGTTCAGAAAAATTGGATAATAAAGTATACATTATTTTAACAGTATATGCTTTCTTGTTTGCACTTTTATGTGATATTATAAAGAAAAGTTCCGATTTTTCTTTTCCCCAAAGCAATATACAACTTGTTTTGCTTATTATATATTCTATATTATTGGCATTAAATGTTTTTCTCTATGTTCTTATTTTGATACAGCTTACACATTTGCTAAAAGGTGTTGCTATTCAACGTTTCAACCCTCAAATAATTCTTGAAAGAGAAATGATAGATGCTAATTCTAAGGCAGTTGCAAAATATATTTGCTCACGTTATAATCAATGTATTGATACCAATAAGAATATTTTTGAAAAAAGATTTGAGAAATTTAATAAATGTGTGAATTGCATGATACCAATTATTATTATTTCTATTTTTTTAATTTTCATTAGCAATTTTATTTTGTAATAGAAAGGAGTAAATTAAAATGGCTGACAATTCAAATCGTTTATCAGATGATGAATTATGGGCAAAATGTCAAAAAGGTGGTTCTATCACCCCGCAGGACTTGGGGATTAACTCTACTCAGAATTCATCGAATGGAACAACCTATCTGACAGAAGGAACAAATTATCTTCAATTCGAACTTAATAACAAGAACGAGAAGTAATTGGGGGGCAGGTACGCGAAAATTGAAATAAAAGTTTTCTGAAATAATTATAAACGTAAGCGATGAATAAGCCACCGGTTTTTCAGTATCTAAAATTTATGAGATAATCCCTCTAAGTGGTGGTACCTTTATAACTTTTCCGGTTTTGTGCACTTAGGTGGCCATGGTGATGTTCTGGAGACCTCAGTTATGATGGCAATTGCTCCGGAATCAGTACATCTGGAGCTCAGCAAGCCTATCAATGCACAGGATCCTTCTGAGAATATGAAAGCAGCTTATATTCAGGCAGTTAATTTCAAGGGAGGTATCGTCCGTCTTGTGAGAGATACCAAAGAAATTGCTCCAAGTGGCTGGTTCGGTCCTTTTGATCCGAAAGATTCTTCCGCAGAACTTGGACAGGAGGCCCTTGATTTGGCAGTATCCTATATCCGTGATTTTCTGGAAGAAATGAAGCAGATAGAACTGTCTTCCTGATATATAAAAATCTGAAGGGATACCACTCAGACATTTTTTGATGTCTGAGTGGTATCTTTTCTGTTATAATAAAAAGATAATAATAAGTTCAGGAGGTAGTATCTATGTTTATATCCGGTAAAAAATTAAAAAGCTGTCTGCTCTATCTGCTGATAATACTCATCACTCTGTCAGCAGCCAGCCTGCTGGCTTCTAAATATGCGCTGTCTGTGACACACATTACTGCTTCCACAGGGAAGATTTCTTCGTCTCTTCGCATCGTACAGCTGACGGACCTGCATGACAGCAGTTTTGGCAGAGGGAATTCCAGGCTGATCAGGAAGGTGAAGGAGCAGGCCCCGGATGTGATCCTGATCACAGGGGATCTGGTGAATGCGAAGCAGGAGAACACGGAAATTGCGGTGAATCTCATAAAAAATCTGGTAAAGATTGCTCCGGTGTATTGCTCTGACGGGAATCATGAGGTAGAATATCAGGAGAACGATGGGACTGATCTTCATGAGCTTTATCGTGAAGCAGGTGCGCAGATCCTGGATCGTGAGTATCAGGATGTGGAGATTGCTGGGCAGCAGCTTCGGATTGGCGGTATTTACGGCTACTGCCTGCCTGCGAAGTATGAGAGTGAAGCCAGGGCGGACGAAACAGAGTTTCTGACCCGGTTTCAGGACACGGACAGATTGAAGATCCTTATGTGTCATATGCCTGTATGCTGGATGATCAATGAAAGCCTGGATGAATGGAACGTGGATTATGTTTTTGCCGGACATGTTCATGGGGGAGAGGTGATCCTGCCGTTTGCAGGCGGTATCTATGCTCCGGACATGGGCTGGTTTCCCGGACGTCTGGAAGGAGAGTTTAAGTCGAAAGATCAGGAGAGAACTCTGATTCTTTCCAGAGGGCTTGGAACTACTGAGATGATTCCCAGGTTCAACAATATACCGGAAATTATGGTTGTAGATATAGATGGAGAGAAATAGAAATATGAATGAGATTCAGGAGAAGTTTTTGGAAGCTCTGCGCGTTTCCCTGAAGAATGGGACTGTTTGGTGGGAGGAACCGCTGCAGCCCGGACAGTGGAGGGAATTATTCGGGCTGGCGGAGACACATCATGTTCTTCCTTTAATATATGAAGCAGTTTATCGCAGTCCTGCAGCCGGACAGGCTGATCCGCGGCTGATGATGGATTATAAATGGAAAACAGTTCAGCTGACTTCTCTGCAGGCACTGAAGACAGAGAGTTTCCTGTGTCTGATGGAAAGCCTGAACAGACAGGGAGTTTATCCGGTTACTGTGAAAGGGATTATCTGCAGAAACCTGTACCCGAAACCGGACTGCCGTATATCAGGAGATGAGGATATCCTCATTCCGAAGGAGCAGTTTCACAAATGTCATCAGGTGCTGACAGAGAGTGGACTTAAAGTTGCTGATGAAAGCCAGGATACAGAGAAAGAATATGAGGTTTCTTACACCGCCAGAAAAGGAACTCTGTATATAGAATTACATAAGAGTCTTTTTCCGCCGGAATCTAATGCGTATGGAGATTTTAACAGATTCTTTGAGCAGGCAGACGAGCACTGTGTGGAAATAGAGACAGAGGGCAGAAAAGTACGGACTCTGGGGCATACAGATCACTTTTTCTATCTGATCTGTCATGCATTCAAACACTTCCTGCACAGCGGGTTCGGAATCCGTCAGGTCTGCGATATCATCCTCTATGCATCACGTTATGGCAGCGAAATCGACTGGAATCAGGTTCTGAAGCAATGCAGGGAAATCCATGGCGAGTATTTTACAGCTGCTCTGTTTCAGATTGGAGAGAAATATCTGGATTTCCATGCGGACAGTGCAGGCATTCCGAAAGAATGGCAGGCGATGAAAGTGGATGAGACCATGATGCTGGAGGATCTTCTTTCAGCAGGAATCTATGGATACGGAAGCAAAAGCCGTATGCACAGCAGTAATATTACGTTAAATACAGCAGCAGATCAGTGGCATGGCAGGCACAGCAGCAATATTCTTAAGGCACTCTTTCCTTCAGCAGGGGAAATGGAGAAGAAATGTTCTTATCTCAGAAAACATAAATGGCTCCTGCCGGCAGCATGGATCACCAGGATCTGCAGATATTGCCGGGAAACGATCACAAGATCGGATCAGACCGCCACAGAAGCACTGCAGATCGGGAAGCACCGTGTGAAACTGATGAAAACCTACAGGATCATAAAATGATGCTTACCTGAATCTGCAACAGATATGCCGAATGATCGTATATTTATGCCAAAATCCCGAGACATACAAGGCAGAATTTCATTGCCGCAGGCAATCTGGAATGAATTTTGGCTACGTAACTGAGAACGGAGTGAACAGTACCGTGAGATATTAGTTTTTGTAATATAACCGCAAAAACTCTTGAATGCTATATTAATTTATGATATCCTTAACAAGAACGTGTTTGAAAAATAAAAAGTCTTTAAATGTCACAAAGATGTAGAAGAAGGGAAATATTATGAAAATTGACAAAAACTTTGTATTACGTGAGATCGCCGGTGAATATATTATTATTCCCACAGGGCGGACTGCACTGGAGTTCAATGGGCTGATCACCGTAAATGAAGTGGGAATGGAGCTTTGGAAGATGCTTCAGGAGGATGTCACTTTTGATGATCTTCTCAATGGCATTCTGGAAGAATATGATGTAGATGAGAATGCAGCAAGAGAAGATATACAGGAGTTTTTGGACAGACTGGTTAAGGGAGGAATCCTTACAGAAGATGAAAAAAGTGAAAAATAAGAATGTCGGAGATACGGTGACAGACGACGGCTACATAGATAAGACAGAAGTTTTGGAGAAGGGGATTCGTATATCCCCTTCTATTTTTTTAGAAGGAGCAGCTGCATCAGGGAAGAGTACAGCAGTAAAGATGCTCATTGGACAGCATCCGGAGGTATCCATATTTTCCATTAATATGGAAGAGATAACAGATGACAGCATGCTGCGTGAACAGCTTGAGACGGCAGGGAAACAGATGGAGCAATCCGCGGTATGGATTATTCTGGAGAATATAAATACTGTATTGTCGGAAAGTGTGCAGAGAGAAGTGGAAGCCTTTATCAGAGGACTTCCTGACAGCGGAAGAGTTATCCTTGTAAGCAGAGAGAAACCTTTTTTCGGGCTTCTGGATCTCTTCTGGAAAAAGAAGCTCCAGGTTGTACCTCAGAGAGCGTTTCTGTTTACAAAAGAAGAGATTGCCGGATTATGTGAAAGGGTACAGTGTAAACTGGACCCAAAGGAAGTTTATGAGGTGACCGGAGGATGGCCCGGCTGTGTAACAGCCATGCTCTCTCTGACAGAAAATGAGACATGGGAGCAGGATGTGACAGCCCGTCAGCTGCGAAACAGATATGAAATTGATGGTTATGTTTCACATACGATACTGGGATCTCTGACAGGAGAAGAGAAAGAGATTATGCGCAGAGCTTCCGTTTGTCCCTGGTTAAATGAGAAGCTGATGCAGGAAGTCTGGGAGCTTCCGTGGGCAGCAGACAGTCTTAAGAATCTGGAACGTAAAGGCTTTCTGATCGCAGACCGCAAGAGGGAGAAATGGAAAGCTGCACCTTTGTTTGCATGCCTGGACAAACATGATGAATCGGCTCCTTTCTGGAAGAGAATGGGAGACTGGTATGAGACGAATGGTTTTATCAGGGAAGCGCTTATCTGCCTGCAGATTTCGGCAGATGAGAAGATGTTAAGAGACTGCCTGCTGCGTAACTTTTCCATAGTTCCGTTTATGGACATTGATTATGTTCAGGTTATGGAATGGAAGGATAACAGCCCGCAGGCCTGTTATCTTCGTGGAATGCACTGCTATTTCAGCAAAAATATCCCGGGGATTGACCGTGAACTGCGAAGAATGGAGAAACAGCAGCCATTTACAGAAATATCCAGAGAAATATATCTGAATCTTGCTTATGCGAAGCCGGATCTGAGTCTGGATGAATGGCTTGAAATGCTGGAAAGCCCGGGAGAGATCCATTCTCCTGTTCACCTGTACAACATTTCGGGAGGTTCCTGCCGGCCATTATGCGGACTGAGAGATCTGTCCGGCATGTTTGCAGGCTCTAAGAAGGAAGAGAACAGAAAGAGAAATATCTGGAAAGAGCACCTGGATGAGGAAGCGTATATATGGCTGAGCCTTGCCAGAACAGATTATTATATTGAAATCGGCCAGGAGAAAATTGTTTCTGAGACAGACAAGAACCTGATATATTCCGGACCTGCAGTGCAGTACGAATCCGGGGAACAGATCAGGCTTGCCAGACTCAGTATTCTGTATCAGCTGTGGAATATCAACAGAGCTGATCAGTATCTGCCTTTTATCCGTGAACTGGAGGGGGAACTGCTGCAGTCTGACAACAAGGACATTATAAGGAAGATGGAAACTGTAAGGATATCCGACTTTACCGGATACAGGGACAGTAATGAAGTCCTGCAGTGGATCCGGGAAACCGGGCTGTATCCGGGCAAAGAGATCAATGAAAATAATTATGTGATCTTTTCAGGTCTTGGAAAAGCATATATGATGATGCGCCAGTATGATAAGGCTGAGAGAATTTTTGAGAAACTTTTGCCTTATCTGCGGGAATTTCACAAATTCCGTGTTCTGGCTGAGGCACTGTTTGAACAGGCTATTATCAGCTGGGAGAAGGACAGCCACAGCCAGTCACTGCGATACACAATCGAATCTTTTATCGGAAGCAGCAACTACCGCTATGTGAGGCTTTATGCTGATTATGGAAATTCCGGCTGGAAGGTGCTGGATGCTTATGTTGAATGGGTCAGCAAGAATTCTCCGGAAGGCTGGCACCGCAAAAAGAAGTACAACTACGGAAATGTACGGCGCATGCCTCAGGAGGATTATCTGGAACTGCTTGTACGTGTAGCGAAACGACAGGCTCCGGGAGTACATGAAGCAGCAGGCAGCTATACGGAGGAACATCTGACTATGATGGAGACTCTGATCCTGCGGGATATTAACAGCGGTAAATCCAACGCACAGATCTGTCAGGAGTTAAACCTGAAACTCTCCACAGTTAAAAGCCATATCTACAGCCTCTATAAAAAGCTGGGAGTTAACAGCAGAGTACAGGCTACTCTAAAGGGAAAAGAACTTGGAATTTTGAAATAAGTGAAGAAAACCTCATACTTAAGTCTGTAGGAATAAAATGGGCTTAAGAGTACAATTTGTAATTGTAAAAAAAGGTAAAAAGGAGGGATGATGGTGAGTAGCAAGCAAGGTGGAAATGACAAGAAACGCTTTCGGCTCTGGCTGGCAGTCATTGTGGTGATTGTGGTTGTTCTGGGTGTTCTGATCGCAGTGAACAGGCACAGCTCGAAGCAGGATGCGTCCACTGAGCAGTCTGCAGAACAGGAGACGAAAGAAACCGCCCAGGGAACCGAAGCGTCAGACGGATCCGGAGACAGTCAGTCAGCTGACAAGGAAGATTCCGGAAACGCAGCTGAGGAAGATAACACAGGGCTGGAATTCCCGTACAAGCTTGATCACAACAGGCTTCGGATCGATTCACTGTTTCAGTATTCCGGTGTCAATCCGGATGCACAGCTTGAGAACGGTGATGACATTGCCTCCATCCAGCTGAAGAATATTTCTGACCAGTATCTGGAATCAGCAGAGATCTCTGTAGAACTGGATAATGGAACAGCATTTTCATTTACGGTTCAGGACATTCCGGCAGGCAAATCCGTTACTGCTTTTGACACAGCGAACACGTCCTATGACGGAAAGGCCGGTGTAGCTTATATAGAGGCACAGGCTTCCTATAACGCAGATGCATCTATAAATGAAGACGCATGTGCAGTTACCAAAGACGATCAGGGTGTTCACCTGCAGAACATTTCCGGCGACACACTGAACAACATCCAGGTGAAATATCACAGCATTCTGGATGACATGTACTTCGGTGGATTAAGCTATACTGCAACAGTAGACAGCCTCGCAGTGGATCAGACCACTGATGTGGATACGTCGGAGGATATGCTGGGAGATGTGGAGATTGTCAGCGTTGCTTACTGAAATGGAATGAAAATGCCGTAAATGTGCAGGAAGCAGGGACTGGCATTGACAGCAGAAGGACAGCACACAAAAGTGATGCCATCCAGAACAAAAAACCTGCATGCCCGGTCAGACTCCTTACAGAGCACAGACAGGGCGACATTAAAGCGGTGTATGTAAGTGCATGGCTTAGAAGGGAGAAAAAAGTAGATAATGAAGAAGACTTACGAAAAGCCACAGATCTATATGGAGAGATTTGAGCTGGCGGAGCATATTGCCAGTGGATGTGGTAATATTGTTCAGTGGCGCGATTATGCGGGTTGCTTTAAAGATGTTACTAATGGATTATGGAATCCAGATATGGTCTGCGACATTAATGCTGATCTGGATAAGGGCGAAAACTATTGCTATTACGCTGCAGGAAGTGGATTATTTACCTCATAATTTCACACTATGAAGCAAATATATTCTTTTTCAATTGCTGAAATAAATATATTACTGGATATCCCATTTGAAATTGAGATTTCTAAGGAGTTCAGTCCATTTGCAGAAACAGGTCAATCGTATGATACCCGTATTTGTTTCCGTAAGGTTTCACAGCTTGATGTCAATCTTGCAGACAGGATATGTGAAATAGATCTTTTTTCTATATGTCATGATGAGAATGGATTTTACAGAGCATATCACAGACCATGTCAGTATAATAATATCTATGCAACAGGTCGTTTTCTGGATGCTCATACGGAAGAAGTGCTGTACAGAGAACAGGATGAAATCCTGCTGTCTACTGCCAGATGTTGTTTCATGCATATGGCATTTGAGAGACATATGCTGAACTGTGGGGCTATGGTTTTACATGCATCACTGATACAGACTGAGCTGGGAGGAGTGTTGTTCACTGGCCCGTCAGGGATTGGAAAGTCAACACAGGCGGATTTATGGAATAAACTTAGAAACGCTGATATTCTCAATGGTGATAGAGCAGTACTTAGAAAAATTGGTACAAGGTGGAAAGCATATGGATCTCCATACGCAGGTTCATCCAGAGTTTTCGTAAATCGCGGAAGTGAGATAACTGCGATTGTAATTTTACAGAAGTCTGAAGAAAATCATATAGAACTGGTAAATCCGGTAATGGCATTTCAGAAACTGTATTCACAGATGCTTATGAACACATGGGATAGAGAATATGTGAATAAAATTGCGGATTATATAGAAGAGCTTATTCAGGAAGTTCCTGTATATCTGCTTGCATGCAGACCTGATGAGGGAGCTGTAGAAATTCTTGAAAGAAGTTTAAAAAGGAGCAGCTGACAGATGGAACAGAAAAAAGCCGGCTATACGACACGGCTGGAGAATTATCTTTATGCAAAGGCAGACAAACAGAAAATTCCTTTGTCTGGCACATTTGAGTTATCACCTCTGTGTAATTTTGATTGTAAGATGTGTTATATCAAAATGACACCGGAGAAAATGAAACAGACGGGTCAGAAGAGTCTTTCTTTGGCGGAGTGGATATCTATAGCTGATCAGGCGAAGGAAGCTGGTATGCTTTATTTACTTTTGACAGGAGGAGAGCCGCTTCTGTGGCCGGACTTCTGGAAACTGTATGAATATCTTTCAAACCAGGGATTTGTGATATCAATTAATTCTAATGGATCACTGATCAATGAAGAAGCAATTGCCAGGTTCAAAGAAATGCCTCCGTCTAAGATAAATATTACATTGTATGGTGCTTCTGATGAAACTTATGGCAGACTATGTGGCAACAGCAGTGGATTTCAAAAGACAGTACGGGCAATAGAAGCTTTGACAGATGCAGGGATTCTTGTAAAACTGAACGGATCCATGACTCCATATAATATTGAAGATTTTGAGAAACTGATTGAGTATGCAAGAGAGAAAAAATTGCTGTTTGAGGCAAGTACATATATGTACCCGCCTGTCAGAAACAATCCGGAGAGTGTAGGTTATAATGATCGTTTCACTCCGGAAGAAGCAGCTTACTGGCATTTACAGAGATTCCGATTACAGAATGGCCAGGAGTTATATCCTGAATATCTGCGGAGGATAGCAGAAGGTATGGTGGATCCAGTAGGACTTGATGAATCCTGTTATGATCCTTGTGATGGAACTATTAGATGTCAGGCAGGAAAAGCCAGTTTCTGGATTACATGGGATGGCAGAATGCTTCCCTGTGGTATGATGCCGGCAACGCAGACAGATGTAAGAAATGGTTTTGGACAGGCATGGAGTTATATCTGCGATGAGACTGAGAAAATTAAAGTGTCCGGTATTTGCAGCAGATGTGATAATTATCAGATGTGTCATCCATGTGTTGCTATAGCAGCTACAGAAACAGGAAGATATAACGGAATTCCCAGATACAGATGTGAAATGATGCAGGCGATGAAGAAAATTGCCAAAGAACAATTAAAAATCTATGGTGAGTCATAACACCTGGATATAAGTAACTCATAAATTTTTAAGGAGGAAGATTATGAAAAGTAAAATCAAACGGATATTGTCGATAGTAATGACAGTATCTATGTTATCAACCATGGTTCCTCTCACAACTTACGGTGCTGATTTCTCTGATGACGGTACAGGCGCTCAGAGTACTGTAGAAGTTCCGGCACAGAATGATGTAAGTGCAGAAGAACCTGATCTTAATGATGGATCAGCACAGACATCTGATATCTCCGCAGGAGATCAGGATGCTCTTAGTTCAGGAGATGAAGATCCGTTTAGTACTGATGAAGATGATACATTCAGTGCAGGAGATGAAGTAGATACATTCTCAGATGATGCAGCAAGCGCAACATCTGTTAGTCTTGATTCTCTTTACACAACAAATGAGAATCATGCGCCTGAGCTGGATCCAAACAAGTTATATAAAATTGTATTTCTTGATTGTGGTCGTAAATATTTTAGTGTAGATAGTATCAAAAAGATTATTGATAATGCTGCAGCTGCAGGTTTCAATTATGTGGAACTTGGAATTGGAAATGATGGACTCAGATTTCTATTGAATGATATGAGTCTTACTGTAGATGGTAAAGAGTATAATAGCGAGCAGGTAAGTACTGCTATTCATACAGGAAATGAAGCTTATTATAACTTTGATAAGGATGAACTGACTGAATCGGAGATGGATACGATTATCACCTATGCAAAAGAAAAAGGATTAGGCATTATTCCATTATTAAATACTCCGGGACATATGGATGCAATTCTTTCTGCTGCATCTAGTTTGACTGGTATGAATTGCTCATACAATGGATCAAAGCGTACCATTGATGTTACAAATGCTACAGCGGTTGCATTTACTCAGGCTCTTGTTCAGAAGTATATTACTTATTTTTCCAGTAAGAAATGCCAATTCTTCAATATGGGCGCTGATGAATATGCAAATGATATATATACATCAGGAAGCATGGGATTCGGAAATCTTCAGGACAGTAATAAATATAGTTATTATGTAAAATATGTTAACAAAATGGCTTACATGATTAAAGGTGCAGGTATGAGACCTATGGCCTTTAATGATGGTATTTATTTTAATAATAATACAACGTCTGGAACATTTGATGATGATATTGTAATCTGCTATTGGTCAAATGGTTGGACTGGTTATACACCAATGCCTGCTGAGAATCTTATAAAAAAAGGCTTTAAATTAATCAATACTCATGGTGATTATTATTGGGTTCTTGGTAAAAGTGACTGGCAGTGTAGTGCAACAAAGGCAAGCGGTTTTAATTATAGAAATTTCCAGGGTAACGTTGTACTTAACAGTTTAGGTGGTATGTTCTGCATCTGGTGTGACTATCCTGGAGCAGGAACTGAGGATGATGTTGTCAACGCAACAGCAGCTACAATCGATGCGTTTGGAAAATCAATGCCTGTCTCTAATGGTACAACTACTACCGCACCGACACCGGCCCCAGATTTAGCACCGACAAAAGATAACTTTACTATAGAGATTGGTTCAACAGCGACAAGAACAATCGAAGGAGCAAATTATTCAGGGCAAAATCCTACAATACAAGATCCTTCAATTGTCACTGTGACAGTTACAGGAACTGATGGTAGTACGGCAGAGGAAACGTATTCAAATCCTACTACTATAAGAGTTGGAAAACTTAAATGTGGTGAAAATGGTAATTATGAAAACACAGGGTATTATTACAACGTAAATAATTCGTATTATCCATTATACGCTGCGTATAGTTATTGGGATGGTTATACTTTAGCATATCTGTATAATGATAATGTCATGCCAATTGATGGTTCTTATCGTTATTTTGATACAATTACAGTATATTCGAAATCAACTACAGAAGCTATACCGGCTTCTACAACTGTAACTTTTAAGGGATTAAAAACTGGTACGACAACTGTAACAATCGGAAATACAACATACACGATTAATGTTGTTGTAGAGGATTTATCAAAGGTCACTCCTTTAACAGTCGAGTATTGGATTACAAACCGTCAGGTTACCGCCGAAAATGCAACAAGCAAGAAAATAAAAGCTACAGATTCAAATGTTTACAGTGAGTCCGGAGCAAAATTCAGTGGCTTAGTTCCGGCTACCGGAACTCAGAGCAACAATGAGATGGTTCTCTGGAAGGGAACTCGTCTGACAGATGATAAAAAACAAACAGACAAATCAGGTGTAGACAGAACAAAGAGCGGAGATGATTTTACTTATATTCGTTATTGGAATAGCAAGTGGTCTTTCTCATCAGATGGAAAGAATTGGAATGATTTTAATGACACAGATCAGGTTGTTGCCTATTATCTACAGCAAACACATGTAACAGATGAAATTACAACAGATGTAGTTGACTGGGGCGTAGTTCCTCATACAAGTTATAATAGCAGCGACTTTGTTTTAGTTGATTATGCGGTGGAATATGAGAATGGTCTTAGAACACCTGACAGTTTTTCAGTTACTGGAAAGACACAGGCATTCCATTGCGATAATAAAGATAATACATCTGTACATTATGATAATAGTGCCAAAAAATATTATCGTACAATTGGTATGCTAAAAGCTGAAGAGAATGAAAATTTTGAAGTGTATATGATTACACTGACACCAAACAGCGACAATACGGCAGCAAAAGTTGCATCTAATGCAAATCAAGCAAATAATTATAGTTATAATGGTACAGAAAAGGTAGTATGGGTAGATAAGGAAGAGGATTTAGGAGATTTTTCTGCTGAAAGTACTCATCATAAGGATTATAAGGTCGGAGGAGAGCCGATTGTAGATCATTTGAATATTTATAATCAGCAGGCTATGCTCGTTACTTATTATATTCGTACTAAAAAAACTCCGGATGCTCTGAGTGTTCATTATATTGATGATACTACAAAAGCTGAGTTTTATAGTTATAATATTGCGGTAAATAAAGGAACTGTATTTAATGAGGGTATCGCTTTAAATGATCCGTGGAAACAGGCGTTAAAGAATGGTGAAGTAATTAATATCAAAGATAAAACACAAACAGTATCTGCTGATTTAGCAACTATGCCATCTATTTCTGGAAAATATAGAAATGCTGAGTATGAATGCGTCAAAATTGAAAGATTAGATAAGGGCAAAACATTAAATTTGTATTATAAATTTAATAAATCCCATAGTTTTGTAATAGATTATGGACGTCCGCTTGAGATTAAAGCAACAGATATTGGAATTGAAACCGGTACATGGACAAGTTCTAGTACAACAGATGGTAAATTTGGAACTGCTAAAGCTGAAAATGGAGTTCTAACATACACACCTACCAAGATTTTGACAGAACCAGATTCTATCACTCTTACATTAAAAACTAATGATGAGGAAGAGCAAGTAACTCATATTATTAACATTTATCCGGCAACAACTGTTTATTATGAAGAAGGATTTGCATCTTTCAATAATAAATATCCTAAGAATAGCCGTGGAAGTAAGGGAACTGGAAATCAGACTACAGAGAAATTAGAAGATCATACAGGGAATTATGGAGGATCTGATCTTGCATACACGACAAACGCAACTAAAAGTAGTGGAGATGCGGCAGAAGTTAATGAATATGGAGCAGAGGCATCCTTCAGTTTTAAAGGCACAGGTGTAGATATCTATTTAAACTGTACGCAAACAACTTCACCAGTATTTGTTACAATTAAGGACGACAGCAATAATTTGGAGAAATATTTCAGTGTAGATCCCAAGATAGGAGCTGGTACATCTAATGCAACTGGAAAACAGAGTGAGTTAGAAAATGCTTATAGTACACCGATTGTAAGTGTTACAAATCTTTCTTATGGTACTCATAATGTATATATTACACAGATTAAGAGCAGTGAATCAGGAAGAACAGGACTCAGTTTTGATGGTTTCCGTGTATACAATACATTAGCCCCTTCAAGTGATTCTTCAAGTGAGGTGCCTTCCAATAAATATCCTGCGGAAGAGCGGAATCCGCAATATGTTGAATTGAGAGATAAAGTATTAGCAAGTGTTAATACAAATACATCTGACTATGCGACAGATATAGCTAAGAAAACATTTCAACAGGTATATGCGACAGGTGCGAATAACATTAATGCAGTTATGTTTAGTAGTAGTAACAGATATACTAGCGCCACCTTGCAGGATTTACTTGATAACGGACCAAAGAATGAAGTTTATTTGTATGCTGGTGACACTATTACCTTTGACCTTAATCAGAATGCTCAAATTGGACTGAAAGGTGTTAATGGAACCGTTTCTTATACAATGACAGGAACTGAAGGTGGTACACTTCAAACAACTGATATGTTCTATAAGGTATCTGCTGGTGAGATTACAATCCAAAATACAGATACAGGTAATGCGGTTCTTTCGATCACTAAAATTAAATATTTTGGAAATTCTGGAAATCCTGGAAATCCAGCATCTCCAACGTCATTATTTGGTGAAATTTCCGAACAAGCGCTTACCGCTGCACTTTTGAGCATGGGCTATGCTGCAGGATCTGCTTCAACAGAGACCCCTGTGATTCCAACTGTATCACCTGAACCAAGCATAACAGAGACACCAGTAACTCCAACTGTATCACCTGAACCAAGTGTAACAGAAACACCAGTAACTCCAACTGTATCACCTGAACCGAGTGTAACTGAAACACCAATAGCTACACCAACACCTACAAAAGAACCGGAAAAGCCAGTGAAACTGTCTACTCCGAAACTTAAAAAGGTTGTTTCTGTAAGTTATGATTCAGTAAAAGTAACCTGGGATAAAGTGAAGGGTGCAGATGGATATCATGTTTACATGAAAGAGCATGGTAAATGGAAATCTCTTGGAAAGGTTTCTTCTAATTCCTATACATGCAAAGGACTTGAAACTGGCAAGAAGTATACTTTCACAGTCAGAGCATATAAGAAAGCCAATACTGGAACAGTTCTAAGCGCATACAATAAAAAAGGAATTTCAGGAACTCCTAAATTAAGTACTCCGGAGCTGAAGAGTGTGAAGAGATCTGCATCGGGTGTGACCTTCAGATGGAAAAAGACAGCAGGTGCAACAGGATATATTGTATACCGTAAAGCTAACAATGGATCTTGGAGAGCACTCTGTGCAACAAATAATGTATCTTATAAAGATACTGTAGCTAAAAAAGGCGTTAAGTATACATATACAGTAAGAGCATATCGCAAAACTAGTATTGGAAATGTATACAGTTCTTATAATGCCAAAGGAATTAGTGTTAAATAATAACGTACCTTAAATAGCAAGCCAGTGCCTCTCGATCACTGAATCCAGTGACTGAGAGGCACTGATTTAAAAAAATATATAATATAATAAGAATATCATAAGAGACATTTGGGTCAGACACCATGAAAGACAAATAAAGAAACTAAATCAGTCCTAAAAGCTGTATAAAAGAAATCTAAAGTATCTTGCAGAGACTTATCATAAGTGATATAATTCCAGAAAATAAGAAGAATGAGTAATAAAGAAAGTGTGATATGCGTATGCAGGAAAATATGAAAGAATATCTTACTGAAAAAGAGGCCAGGGAAAAGCGGCTGGCAGTTTATACAGAGAAGATACAGGAAACAGTACTGAATAAATCGGCAGAGACGATCCGGCTGCTGGTAGAAGAAAGACATAATCAGAAGATGACCCAGCAGGAGATCTCAGATATAACAGGGATACAGCCATCAAATCTTGCTCGTTTTGAAAGCGGCGGCAGGGTACCGACACTGATTGTACTGGAAAAATATGCTAATGCACTTGGGAAACATATTGAAATAAAAATCTGTGATGACTGAGAGATTTTTATTTTGTTATAATCATTAATGATAATATTATAGAACATAACAGGAAATGAGGTGAGAAAGATCGCAAGAAAATTAAGAATCTGGTTTCCGAGGGCAGTCTACCATGTCATGCACAGAGGAGTGAGAAGAAAACCGATATTTGAGGTTTTCATGATTCTGTTGAGGAGCAGTTTCCTGAGGATATAATCATAGCCTGGCATTCATAAATAGTAATTTTATCGTATAAATAATTGAAAACGGAACACAATATAAATGATATTATAATTTTAAAAATGAAATAAAAAATGCCAAAATATAAAATAAAATTGAAAAAATATATATTTTGTGCTAGTATATAGATGGGATTTTAGTGGACTATAGGAGGCAAATTATGAGAAATATTGTTGTTCGTTTGTCATCATTAACTTTAAAAAATATTAAAAATGTAAAAAATGGAACTATTATGATGCCGCTTGCTAATGAAAGAAAATTTGAAAATAGTAAAGCTGAGATTTTGGGAATTTATGGACAAAATGGATCGGGTAAAACAGCAATTGTTGATGCACTTTATTTTTTACAAGATATTATGATTGGTGAGGAATTAGATCAAAAGATTATAGATTATATTGATACAGATTCTATAGACGCAGAGGTAAATGCTGAATTTAAAATATTTGGAGATAACGTACTGTATGAAGTTGGTTATCATATTGCCTTTTTAAAAGTAGATGATGGTATTATTATTGAGAGAGAATATTTAAATTGTGCAATAAATAAAGATGGTAATAGAACTAATAAGAATGTTTTTATGGATTATCAAAGAGCCCAAACAGATTTTGTTTTTAAACCATTGAAAAGACTTGAAGAATTGGTTGGAAAAGATAAGGATGTAAAAATGGATCTTATTGTTGCACGAAAAATGGCAGAGAAAAGTAATTGCTCTTACATTTTTGGAAAAGATAGTAGAGAAATTTTCTTTAAAAAAAATAATGAATTTAAGAATTATTCTATTGTTATTCATGCATTGTTTGAATTTGCACTTAAAGATTTATTTGTTATTAGAAGCTCTCATTCAGGTGTGATTTCTGCAAATTTTTTACTTCCAATGGCTTTTCGTATTGAAAAAGAAGAGACAGGAATGAAAGGGGATTTTGCAGTTCCATTAATGGAACCAGTTGTTCTAGATATTGAAAAGAAAGATATTCTTAATGAGATTGTAGATCAAATTAATACTGTTTTATATACAATTATTCCGGGAATGAGTATTGAAGTAAAAGATTACGGAAAGCAGGCAATGGATTCTGGTGAAGAAGGCTGGAAAGTTGAGCTTATGTCAAATAGAGAAGGAAAAAGAACAATTCCGATTCGTATGGAATCTGAAGGTATTATTAAGATAGTATCTATTTTAAATGTTCTAATTCAAGCATTTGGAAATCCTTCTATCTGTTTAGTTATTGATGAATTAGATGCCGGAATTTTCGAATATATGTTAGGAGAATTGTTAGATATTTTTAATAAGAGTGCAAAAGGTCAATTGATCTTTACATCTCACAATCTTCGTGCATTAGAAATGTTGGATAAAGATAGCATCATGTTTTCTACTGCCAATCCCAATAATAGATATATTCACATGAAAAATGTGAAAGGATCTAATAATCTCCGAAGTATGTATATTAGAAGTATTACTCTTGGCGGACAGGAAGAAAATATATATGAAGAAACTGATAGTTTGAAAATTGCGAGAGCATTTAGAAAAGCAGGAAGGAGACTGCGACGTGAATGAAAAAAAAGTAGTTGCGGTTATTGTTGAGGGACCTAGTGATGAAAATGCTATAGGTGGGATATTGAAAGAATTTTTTTCTTCGGAAGAAGTGCAGTTTGCAGTTGTTCATGGAGATATAACATCTAATTATAGCACAACAAACGAAAACGTAGTGTCAAAAGTAGGTGCTTTAATAGAGACTATCAAAAGTAAGTACGGATATAATTGGGGAGATTTTGTAAATATTATTCATATAACTGACACAGATGGAGCATTTACTCAAAATTGTATTAAGAAAGCAGAAGTTAAAGACATTCAATATAGTGGTTCAGTTGTCAAGACAAAAATCTAAGCTTTTTATAATGAACTGATATATGTAACTGAGTAGGGGAGAAAATCCCCCCCCCTTAGGCTGCGTGATCATCCAGTAACAGGATTGGATAATAGCAGGATGCCGGTGTCTGATTATTGAGTGCGGAATGACAACGTTCATAGTTGTATGTATGCACATATTTCCCAATAGCCTTCCTTGCTTCTCTGATATTGTTGTATTGGGTCAGATATGCTTCCTCATACTTGAAACTCCGGAACCATCGTTCGATCATGATATTGTCAGCCCAGCGGCTTTTGCCGTCCATGCTTTGCCGGATCTGGTTCTCTTTGAGAAAGTTTATGTACTCATTGCTTGTGAACTGACAGCCCTGATCCGAATTCAGGATAATAGGTTTTGCTACCATAAACGCCTTTTTTAACGCAGTTATGATCATTCTGGTATCCAGAGTATCATCAACTTCCCAGCCAACGATACAGCGGCTGTACCAGTCGATTACAGCGGTCAGATACAGGAATCCATGCTTGATGGGGATGTATGTAATGTCGATTGACCATGCCTGATTTGGACGGTCGATAACGGCGTTACGCAGCAGATACGGGCAGACTTTAGCCTGTTGCA
>OLNC01000727.1_pt1 | contig 26774 bp, 27 predicted proteins | sample 1672011 | NCBI WGS metagenome assembly OLNC01 (sample SAMEA3136636, study PRJEB25190) | human gut metagenome | biome: human gut; feature: human-associated habitat; material: faeces | place: Austria | collected 2013 | reverse complement strand
CAGTGGTTGTTTAATTTAATTTATCAAAGTAGGTTTAATTAGAGAATAAGATAGCATAGAAGCATTTTGTAAGATTATTTATACCTAAAGATGAGTTTATCTATATTGTGGCATTTACTGTGGTTATAATTCAGGACACCTTATAGGGTGTCTTTTACTTTTCGATAGAAGTATCAGTCTAACTGTTTGAAGTGATGAAGTTGGGATAATAGCAGAATTATTAATAATCTATTTCCCACTACACAAGGGGGAAATGTTCAAAAAAATCAAGTCATCAGTAGGAATAGATTTTAGACCATTTTTATAAGTAAGTTAATATTATATTTGAAACAAAATACGGAATGCAATTGATAAAAAAACTAAATTAGAGTATTATATTTGTAATTTCGGATATGGAGGTTCGAGCAGCGATGAGTAATTTGAATGATACGGTTGATTTTATTAAAGAAATCGAGAAATTAAAGTCAGTAACAAGATTTAATAGAACCCTTGATGGACGGTTTGAAAATAGTGCTGAGCATTCTTGGCAGGGTGCGATAGCTGCAATGGTTCTTCAAGATTATTATCCTGAAAAACTGAATATGGAAAAGGTAATGTCTATGTTATTGATTCATGATTTAGGTGAGATTTATGCCGGAGATACTTGGGTGTTTGATGATCAAAAAAAGCTTCATTCTCATGATAGAGAGCTAGAATCTATAGAAAAAACAATGAGCATCCTTCCAGAAGAAAAATATTTGAATATGAAAAATTCTTGGTTGGAGTTTGAAAAAGGACGGAGTGCTGAGGCAAGATATGCAAGAGTGATTGACGCATTAGTACCACTTATAAATCACTTGGAAGTGTCAGAAGTAAATTATAATCCCGATCAAATTAGTTCAGACATGGTATTAGAAAAGAAAAAATTTATAAAAAGTGAGTCTGAAGAGTTATGGAAGCTGACTGAAGAGTTGGTTAAGAAAAGTGTGGAAAAGGGCTTGTATTTGTAATATCAATTGGACTTTAAAATAGTTGAGGTATATTGTATTTGGTTAGTAATAAAAGAATATCCAGAATGAACGGCACTTCAAAAGTTAGATTATTTCTGTCTAGCTTTTGTTTTTATATATATGTTGCTTTATGCTCTTCTAATACAATATTATTGTACAACAGATACCTTGAGGTCAGCGAAGTCTTTAAGCTTCTTCTCAAGCTCAAGCAGGTGCTACGGAAGGAGGTAAAGTGGCTGAAGCTACAGCTGGAACAGATAATGCTACATCTGAGAAGAACACAAATAACGGTCAATCATCGCTTGACTTTGGTGCCCTTGACAATGGTGATATTAGCTCTCTTGTGGGAACTTGGACTAACGCGAATGGTGAATCAGTTGCAATTAATGCTGATGGTACAATTATTAAAAACTCAACAGGTTTTACTGCCCAATTGAAGCCTCAAAGAGTTTCAGATAATATTTTCTATGCAGGAGTTTTCTCAGATACAAGCTCAGCTGCATTGAGAGTGATTTCTGGAGGAAGTAACGGCTCTGATTACCTTGTTATTGGTCAAGACCAAACGTCTGAGGGATTCCCTTATTACCGTAACTAAATTTAAAAAATGTTCTAATTTAATGCCTCTTTTCTACCATTTATCAAGTCTTTCAGAGCTTTAAGAAATAATGAAACAAAAATAAGACAGTAGCTATTCTGAAGCTACTGTCTTATTTTTAACAGTTATTGAGCTATATAAGGTAAAGATATAATAATACCTTATATGGTATAAAAAAAGATGATGAAATGATACAGAATGGAAAGATTTATCGATTTTGAATCGAAGCGAAATCGTAAAGTTTGTTATCTGTGATGAAGTAATACATTGTTCGAATGATACGATGTATAGAGGCAATCGCATGCGACTTAGTTGAAGCTATTGGTGATTGCTTTTTCCCTTCTCATATAGTTCTGATGATATAGCTATCTGAAGAGGTATAGTGAATGCACTTGAACCACGTTATTCTGGCATAGGAATTACCTCGTTTAGTGATGTGTTCCTGGGTAAGAAAGAACCTAATAAGCCAAGCTCAGATCTTGTTGGGGTTTCTACGATGCCAGATGAATAGGCGTACGCAAAAATATGAAATTCCTGAATTCTCTACCAGAGGATAGCAGGCAAACTCTTTTCCCCTGTCTGAAGTGAAGTTTTTAGAGCTTCTTTTGGAAATACCCTGCAAAGTTATTTAATGTCTAAAAATCACTATTTTACTGATGAAGTAAAAAAGGTTGGTATTACAGCGAAACACAAAAAATGATACAATAAAAATAATTAATAGTTCAATCATTTATCAAAGAGGAGTAAGCATTATGAAAAATATTTATATGTATGTTCAAGATACTATGGCCGATTGGGAACATGGCTATTTGATGCATGCACTAAGTTTACAGGCTATGTTAGGAGAACCTAAAGTAAAATTATTAACGGTTTCTAAAGGGAAAAAGTCTATAAAAACTGCTGGAGGAATGACAATTGTTCCAGATTTTAATCTATATGATATAGATACTGCAAATACAGATGCTCTATTGCTTATTGGAGGAGATAGTTGGTTGAACAATGAGCAAGATGACGTTTTAGAACTTGCCTCTAAACTATTACAAGAAAATATCTTAGTTGGAGCTATCTGTGGAGCTACTTTGGGATTAGCCGAAAAAGGAATTTTAGATAATCGATATCATACAAGTAATGCTTCATTCTTTTTAAGCCAGATGAGCCAACATTATCAAGGACATGGTTATTATAAAGATGAGATTGCAGTTCAAGACGGAAAGCTTATTACTGCGAGTTCAGCCGGTTCTTTATTATGGGCTAAGTTTATTGTCGAGGAGTTGGGACTGTATTCAAAAACTACAGTCGAATCATGGTTTAATTATTTTTCAACGGGAGATCCTCAATATTATGGTGAAATGATGAACTCTCTAGAAAAAGATGCATTGGAAAGTTAATATGAAAAAGATTATTTTCCTTCGTGGAGTAACACCAACTGGTACCAATAGAATTCCAAAAATGTCTTATTTAGTAGAAATCCTAACAGAAGTTGGTTTTTTAAATGTTCAAACATATATTCAGAGTGGGAATATACTGTTAGAATCAGAGTTATCTGACGAAGAAATCAGAAAGTTAGTTCATGATACGATTTTGGATAAAATTGGAGCTGATTTATCAATAATTATCAAAGAAATTAATCAATTAGAGATTGCTATTCAAGAAAACCCATTTGATAATACTTATGATAGTTCTCGTATTCATCTAGTTTTTACTAACGAAGAGATTCCCGTAAGTACTCTAACAGAACTTAGTAGAGAGAATTTTGGAGATGAAGAGTTCTATGGTGGTCACGAGTGTTGTTACCTATATTTACCACGTGATGCTCGAAAAAAACGTTTAAACACTAATTATCTTGAAAAGAAATTTGGAATTCGGATGACTATGCGAAAATTGAGTGTAGTTAACCGACTTTCAAAGTTTTAATCAGACAGAATCAGATAAAATTATATTAAAAAAAAGCATAGAACGTACTGACCACAAAAAGTTAGACAATTTATTTAAGTAAAGGATTTAGTTCTGTATTGTACGGGACGGAGTCCTTTTAGTTTTACCTTAATGCATTTGTTGTAATAATCAATTTGTGAATCGTTTTGATAAGGATTAATTTATAAAAATAGATAACCTTCTTATTTTAATAAGCTTTACTTAATTGGCGATAGATTTACTATGTTCCTTAAAATAAAGAGATTCAATCTAGACATGCATGTTTTGTAAAGGACGAAGATGAAAAAGAGAACATTGTGATCCTTGAAATAAAGCTCTTTCAAGTAATGTTTTGCAACTCAATTCTATATGGGTGTATTACTTTTATTTATTTTATTTAAACTATATTTGTAAAGGAATAAAAATGATGGCATGTAATGATATTATATTATAGAATCTTTTCTACTTTCATTTCAAAGTTGGATATCCTTTGCCTTGCTCATAGAAAATAAATTTTATAGATAGAATATAACTAGGGCAAAGTAACCTTATTGAAATTTGAAAGCGATTACTTTATACTAAAAGTAGTCAAAACGGCCATTAATAATACTTTTTTATATTTGTTTAGTTTTGGTCTTAGACCGTAATAGATTTTGATTAGACGGACTAAATTATCACTTATGAATATAAAAGAAAGTGATAGTTCAAAAAGACTTCAAGCAAGTTTGCTCAATCTTGATAATTTTAGATATAAATAACTTAGTTTAAATCATAATTTAAATAAGATACTGCTTATTCAACCCACTTCATTATTTATCATATCCCACAAGCTGCTAGTTGATAAGATATAAGTTTCACCAAGAACTTTGTATATTTCAAGTAAATGTGATGGGATGAAGGTATAACTAATCTTTTAGAAAGGATGTAACCATGAATAATCTTGCTATTGATATTAAAAAACTAACTAAAGAGTTTTTAATTGATAAAAATAAATCAATACCGGTTTTAAACGGGATCACACTTTCGGCCTATTATGGGGAGTTTATCTCAATCCTTGGAATTAGTGGGTCTGGAAAGACAACCTTATTAAATTGTATGTCTAGCTTATCAAGACCAACTGAAGGGGAAGTTAGGATTAATGGCAAAGACCCTTATAAACTGAAAAATAGACAATTGGCCAAAATTCGAAGAGAAGAGATTTCATTTATTTTTCAGTCTTATAATCTTGTACCCTCTCTGCCTGTTTTTGAAAATATAGTTTTACCGCTACGTTTGTCCAACAAAAGAGTGAATAAAGATAAAGTCGTAGAATTATTAAGTAAACTAAGATTTAATGCCGATTTAAGTAGTCTAGTAGGTAATTTATCTGGAGGAGAACAACAAAAAGTTGCGATATGTAGAGCAATATTGTCTGATAGTAAAATTATTTTCGCTGATGAACCGACTGGGGCTATGGATAGTAAGTCAAGAGAATTGATTTTTGAATTATTACGTGAATTAGCAAATGAAGGTAAATGTGTCATTATGGTAACCCATGATATTGAGTTGGCTTCTCGGACAGATCGGGCATTTATTCTAAAAGACGGATTAATTTCTCGAGAGCTTAAAAATCCCTCAGCTAAGCTTCTGTATCAGGAATTAGAGGTCGAACAATAGACAGAAAGGGGAGCTTTCTATGATTAGATTAATACTTTATCAATTTAACTACTCTAAGAAAATATTATTTGGAACAATACCGTTATTATTAGTTTCTAGTGTACTAGTCGGAACATCGTTAATTGGTATTCATAGTGCTTCAAAAAACGCGATAACCGCTATCCAATTATTTCAAATGCTTATTTTCTTTGGCGGACTGACTTTGTTTTTTATAGTTTCGAATATAATTCAATTTTTAATAGATATCTTTAAAAAAGAATATCAATTGTGGTCCACACTAGGTGCAAACCACTCTCACATATCACTTTTAATTAGTGGTCAGTTATTTATCACTTCATTCATAACTAGTGTTATAGGAACACTTTTATCTTTTGCAGTAATAAATAAGTACTACACTTTTTTACAAAGTTTAACTAGTAGTCATGAACTTCCAGACCTAACTATAAGATTCGATATAAAAACAGTTGTTTTTAGTGCCTTTGTTGTGCCCGTTATTGTAGCCTTCAGTGCTTACTTTCATTCTCGAAAGGAATTGAAAAAAGAAGAAATTGTTGCACAAAAACAAATTTATAAATATTTGACGTTAGTAGTAAAAGGTTTTTTGTGGTTTATTTCTATTGGAATATGGTTGCTCTGTTTAAATAGCTTAATCAGGGACATTGGTGATAAAAGTACAAGTGAAGTTTTACAACAAACAAGTGTAATATTATTTTTACTTTTAATCCATTTGGTATTTATTCAAATGATGACTCCTAATGTTCAAATATCCCTTCTGAAACTAGTATCGAAATTCTTACCTTTAAAAAAATATTCATTTATTATTGGTAAGTGGAATATTTTATTCAATCCGACGTACTTAAAAAATTTGCAAGCATCTGTAACGATGGGGATTACATTAGTTTCTGGATTCTTGTTGTATGTCCAAAACACTTATTTAGGAAATCATTCAGATAGCATAAGGGAGTCAACTTTTTCTTTTATTGCTTATTTATCCGCCCCTATTTTAATAATTTTAGCTAATACCATTTCAATCACAATCCTGTCTTCCAATCAGGATAAAAAAGAAATATCACAGTTAAAGATTTTGGGTGCATCAAATAAACATATAATAATGATTAAAGCTGCTGAAGCATTTTTACACTCTCTAATAATATTTGTTATTTCCTCTGTGTATAATTTAATTATCCTGTTTTCCGTCAATTATGGTGTACATTTACTAGGTAATCAGATGAATACTATAAACAGTGTTTGGTTACCTAACCTTATTTTATCTGGAATGGTCTGCGTATTCTATTTGATAACAAAATTACTAACTACTAAGTCATATAGAAACTCTTAATATCACTTTTTTAAAGTTTTTTATGGAACTTTTAGTGTACAATTAAAAGGCTCTATAATCACTACAGTGGTTTTACCCACTACAGAAATTATAGAGCCAAAAAATATAACATGATGACTCGTATAAAGTTGTCATGTTTTTTTATTAATAACTCTTTACCTTCAAAGATAATTTCTCTGAAATCTAATCATGATTTTAATAAGGAATTGGAAAAGTTTGTAGAATTATTAAATACTGATAGAAGTTTTATCAGAAATATAAAGAAAAACTCTTGATAGAGTAAAAAAATAAAATTGTATCTTATAATACTGAGATAATTAAACTCCAAATTTGCAGTAAATTATTTAAAAAAATCCGAAAGCGCTTGCAAGTTATTTGTAGATAATGTGTATATACGATAAGCACAATGTATTTAAAAGAATAAAAAAATAAAGGAGACAGACTTATCATGGCAAAAAATACTAAAATTATTTAGTAGAACTTGAACGTTTTGCTGGATTTGGTGGTTCTGATGATGGATCAGTTAAACATCAGGCAGTATCATCTGTTGTTTCTGCAACCCTTAAAATTTGTTTATATACAGTTCTGCAGTCACTACGTTTTCATCCTGTAATAGATCTTGTTGCTGGGGATGTAAAAATAAGTCAGAATAATTTTCATATTAAAAACTGATTGTATATTTTATTATTCTTAAATACATTGTAAACCTAAATTATTTATCATTTTGCTTGGAGTACATTTTTCTGTGATAATATGGTAAATAATTTTATTAGGAGGAGAAGTGTTAGAAATATTAATTTCATATCATTCCAAAGTGCCAATTTATGAGCAGATATTTAAGCAAATTAGTAATAAGATATTAAGTGGGGAACTTCCATCAGGTGCTTCTTTACCAGCAATTAGAGTTCTTGCAAAAGACCTTGGTGTAAGTATTATTACAGTAAAAAAAGCATATGAATTACTTCAATCACAACATTTAATTAACTCTGTTGTTGGTAAGGGGACTATAGTTTCTAAATTAAGTTCAGATTTTATTGAAGATAGTATACGGAAGCAACTTGAAAAAAAAATTGATGAGGTTATTAAATTTGGTATTGAGGTTGGAATTGATTCTAAAGAAGTTAAAGAAATTATTTTATTGAAGTTAGATGATAATGGAGAAAGATAAAATGAATTTAGATAAGAATATTATTTTAGAGGTGAATAATTTAAATGTAAACTATAAGAATTCCAAATTTAAAGTTAGTGATGTTTCTTTTTCGATTCCTAGAGGATGCATTGTTGGACTTATAGGTGAAAACGGTGCAGGTAAAACTACTATAATAAACTCAATATTAGGTTTACAAAAAATTGAATCTGGAGAAATTAAAATCTTTGGAAGAAATTTTGACATAAACGATACTAATTTAAAAGCTAAAATAGGTGTTAGTTTCTCGGAAACTTATCTCAATAAAAATTTGAAAATCTTTCAAGTTGAAAAAATTTATAAAGGATTATATAAAAACTGGGATTCGGATTATTTTAATTTCGTTTTGGAAAAATTTGGAATTTCAAAGACGAAAAAAATTTCTGAGTGTTCTTCTGGAATGCAAAAGATTTTATCGATAGCTCTATCTTTGTCCTACAATCCACAACTTTTAATTTTTGATGAGCCAACAACTACTCTTGACCCAGTTAGAAGGAAAGATATATTAGGCATATTTCAAGAATTTGTTTTAGACGAAAATAAAACTGTTATTTTTTCAAGCCATATAACTACAGATATTGAACAAATAGCTGATATTATCATCTATATTAGACAAGGAAAAGTTCAGTTTGTTGAAGATAGTACAAAATTATTACATGACAATGTTTTAGTTAGATGTCTAGAAAGTGATTTTAAAAACTTAAACCTAGATAATGTAATTGCATATGAAAAAACAGCTCGAGGATATGAGGTTATAATGCCTAGAGATAGAATTCTGAATCTGGATAATATTGTAGTTGATTCCTTGGATTTAGAAAAAATAATGAGCATTTATTCAAAAGGTGTGGTGATGGAGAAATGAGATATTTAATTAAAAAGGATCTAATGAACTCCAATGTGTTTAGTGGAATAACTTTTGTTGTATTACTTATCTTGCTTGTAATTCTAAGCATGTTTAAGTTAGAGGATTTTCTGCCAATTATTTTGTTCTTAATTATACTAGTTGCGCCTCTTACTTATTTTATGAATATCTTGAATTATACCGATGAAGATTTTTATAGATTAGAGCAGTTCTTACCAATTAAAATATACAAAATTGTTTTGGCAAGATACATAGAATATTTTATTGTTACAATTGCGTGTGTTCTATATATTGGATCAATTTTAATTTTAAGGGGTTTATTTAATAGTTTTTATATCCAGGAAGCACAAATGAACGTAATTTTTCTTGGTGTATCTGTCTCAATTTTATTTGCATCATTTGTAATGTCAGGTTCTTTTATATTTGGAAACCAAAATATAAAAAATATAAGTGTATCGTCATTTATCATAACACTTCTACTAGTAAGATTATTCATGGAATATATGAGCAATAAATATAATTTGGCTAATTACTTTGATATTTATGATTCAAGATTCTTAGTTTCTATGTTGGTTGCAATAGCATTTAGTATTTATATTATTTCATACTTCATATCACTTTATGGCTTTCGACAAAAATTGAGGTAACTGACTAATGAAATCTATAGTTTATAATGAATTTCTTGCTGAATTTAGGAACATTACAAATGTAATCATTTTTGTTGTTATCGCTTATATCATAAGTTTTATACAACATACTCCACAATTATTTTTAGTTTTGAACTTTCTTCAAATACTAGGGATTTATAGTAATAAAGAATTGACCGAAAAGATCAGAGTTTTTGAAAGGTTAGTACCAATAAATACAAAAATACTCGTATTAACTAAATATTTCTATCTATTTCTAAAAATATTTGTATCATCACTACTATACTTATTTCTACTAATTTTAATGAATTCGGATATTAATTTCGATAGTTTAGAAGATTTGTTTATATTTGCAGTTTTATCAGTTAGTTTTGGTGTAGTAATAGTTTTTAAAAAAGTGGTAGGTATCAATAATTATAATAAGGTTAAGTATTATGGTTATCAGTTAGTATTAATTATTTTACCAACTATCATAAATCATATATATAAATTTATTGATAGTCAAATATCAATTATAGTTATTTTTTTGATTAATATTTTTTTATATTCAATTTTTGTAATACTCTTTTATAGACAGACTATTTTTTATTTAAATAGAACACGAGGGCACTAATATGTTTAACTAAATAAATGAAACATTTGAAAAAAGTGGACTACTCGAAAAATAATAATTTATTTAAAAAATGTATTCACATCGCATTTGGCATTACACCAGAAGGACAGAAGACTGTCCTTGGATATGAGATTGCCCAAAATGAAAATGATGCTTACTGGTCGACTCTGCTAGACAAACTTCAAAACCAAGGAATTCAACCGATTTTTCTTGTAGTGATTGATGGCTTCAAGGGGCTTGAGCTGATTATCAGTCAGGGTTACCTATTAGCTAAACAACAACGTTGCTTAATTCATATTAGTCGAAATCTAGCTAGTAAGGTGAAACGATCTGATTGGGCAGTTATTCCGGAGCAATTTAAACCGATTTATCGTGCTAAAAATTTAGAAATGGTAGTACAAGCTTTAGAGGACTTTATCGCCGAATGGAAACCAAAGTATAGGGAAATTATGGGAAGTCTGGAGAATACGGATAATCTTTTAACTTTTTATCAGTTTCTCTACCAGATTTGGCACAGTATTTATTCGACAAACCTCATTGAGGCTCTTAACAAAGAAATCAAACGTCAAACGAAAAAGAAGGTTCTTTTTCCTGACGAGAAGGCTCTGGAACGTTATTTAGTTACTCTATTTGAAGATTATAATTTCAGGCAAGGTCAGCGAACTCATAGAGGTTTTGGCCAATGTTCTGACACACTTGAAAGCTTATTTGATTAAAACTCCGTAACTCTGCTTGAGTGTTTACACATAATTATTGATGGTATCATTGTTGTTTGAAGTATTTATTTCTAAGTGATAAAATATATATAATAATTAATCAAGGAAGATGAAATTGGGAATTTTACTAGCTTCAAGATTGAAGGAAAGACGAAAAGCACTAAAAATGTCTCAAAAGGAACTTGCTGAGGAGATTTGCAAACAAGGACAAATTAGTCGTATAGAGAATGGGGAGTATACTCCAGGATCAGAATTGTTATATGCGCTTTCGAGAAAACTCAGAGTAAGTATGGATTATTTTTTTGATGAACAAGTTCAAGATGAGAAAAACGAGCTCGAAAATTTTAGATTAGTAGCTGAAAACTTTATTTCACAAAGAGACTATTCTTCGTTAAAGTATCTATATAATTTAGAAAGCAAATCATCAAGTCATTTATCATTATCAGATAAGATGTATTTAGAGTGGATTCAAACTCTTGTTTTATTTTACTGTGATAATAATAAGTTAGAAGCTGTAAGAAAACTAGAAAAGCTAATAAAAGAAAAAAATATCTCAGAAATAAACTATCTTAGGTTTTCAAATACATTATTTAACTTTTACTATGATATTGATGATTTAAATCAATTCAATGAGATACGAGATAATTTAGAGGAGCGTGTAAATAACTTAATAATACGTACAATTGAAGAGTTGGAGCTGTCTATAAAGTTTAATTACAATATCAGTCGTTATCTTTGGTTGCAAAATAATGTTGAAGATGCTCTAAATAAAATAAGTGAAACAATTCGGATTTGTAAAAGATATAGATCAAATTATCTTTTGGCAGACTTGTATTTATTGCTTGGAAATGCTAGTGCAAGCTTTGGTAATATAGACGAAGTCAGAGATTACTATACTAAGGCTAAATTTCTTTATAACCTAGATGGTAACCAAGAGATGTCTTTAAAAGTAGAACATTATATAGCAGAAAATTTAATGTCAAACTAATTGCTTAGTTTGATACTTTGGGACTTGTTTTTCTTTGTCAGTTAGAATGAGGATTCTAACTGTTTTTTTATTAGCTAAATTAGGATAATAAATAATAGATATAAATTTCCAATAAATACAAAATAGGTATTGTATGATATATAGAAAAGTGATATTCTTTTTGTAAGCAAGGAGAGGAGAGATTTAATGACTTGGTTCTTAAAAGTTGATGATGTAACAGTCAAGTATGAAGACTTTGTAGCTTTAGATTCAGTTTCAATTGAAATTTCTAAAGGGGATTTTATTGGTTTACTAGGGTCAAATGGTGCAGGAAAGTCAACATTTATTAATACGATTGTTGGCTTACAACCTATGTATAGAGGAAGCGTGGAATATAATGAGATGGAGTTGAGTAATAAGCAACAACCATTTTCAAACATTGGGTTTAATCCTCAGACTGCTGTCATGGATTTTTATACTACTGTAAAAGATAATGTTATATTGGGTCTGAATCTAGCTGGAATATTTGGTAGTAAGGCAGATGAACTGTGTATGCAAGCTTTGGATGTTTTAAATCTTTCAGATAAAAAAGATAAATTGGTTGATTCCTTATCAGGGGGACAGTTACAACGTGTTCAGCTTGCCAGAGCTATTGCACATAAACCAGATTTTTACATTTTGGATGAGCCGACAGTAGGTTTAGATACAGAATCTTCAGATCGCTTTTTATCATATTTAAAGGATGAATCGAATAAGGGGAAAACCATTATTATATCTTCCCATGATATTAACTTGATTGAAAGATTTTGTGAAAAAATCCTATTTTTAAAAAAAAAACAAATTTCATATTGGGGAACTCTAGAAGATTTTGTTAATAGAACAAATCGTAAAGTTGTATTCTCATTGGATCATCCTCTAACTAATGAACAGTCAGAGTTTCTAACTTCTTATAAAGAGAATGTCGTAATTTACAATGACACCGAATGTATGATTAGTGTTGATAAAGATGATAATGTTATAGCTGTAATAAATGATTTAGGTGAAGTTTTAAGTATTAAGGGCATTTCTATCGAGAGAGAGTACCTACGAGATCGTTATCTAGAAGTTGTGAGGGATTCATATGAAAGCAAGTGAACTTAGACACAAGTCAGATTTAGGCGTTAGAGGAATTGAGATTATAGCAAAGAATGAATTAGTAGCTTTTTTTAGAAGTAAGGGGCTACTACTTTCTCAATTATTACAACCTATTTTGTATGTCGTTTTTATTGTGATAGGATTAAATTCAGCGATTAGTAAGGTAAATTATGATAATATCATTACATCCTATACAGAGTATGCAATAACTGGAATTATCGGCTTATTGATTATTGGTCAGATGACTCAAGTCATTTACAGGGTGACTATAGATAAAAAATATGGGTTACTGTCTTTAAAATTATGTAGTGGTGTAAAACCTATTTATTACATTTTAGGGATGAGTGTGTATTCTTTATTAGGGTTATTAGTTCAAGAATTTATTATTTACTTGGTTTCAAGTATGTTCGGTGTAGCAATACCATTATATAACTACTTTTTGATAATTCTATTGTCAATAGTCTCATTATTCTTTTGGAATGGTATAGCAATTTTAATTACTATGTTTATTAATGATTATAGGAGAAGAGACATTGTTATCAGATTCTTTCTAACTCCCCTAGGATTTACAGCACCAGTCTTTTATATTTTTGACTCGTCCCCTATGGTAATCAAATGGTTTGCTTTAATTAATCCATTGACTTATCAGTTAGATATTATGAGAAAAGTATATTTTGGTATTGCTGAATTAAAGGATATTGCCATTTTAGTGATAGCTACTCTTATTTCGCTAGTCGTGACCTCTTTGGTTATTCCTAAAATCAACCTTATTTTGCTTGAACGTTAATTTCAAGACGCCACAATAAAAATATCAGAGGTAAGAACAAGTTGATGATGCTCTTGTATATTGCATAAAAGAATATGAAGATGTCTTTATGTGACTACCTGTTCGATGAATACTTGATTCATTTTAAATACAATAGTTCACACTATACATAGAGTATATATTTTTAGATAAAATGACAATACTGCAATATTGCCACGCATAAGCTACGGTGATAATATTGCAGTATCTATAACCAAGGAGAGACTAATGAAATATGTTTATAAAGTTGTTAAAAAAGATATCCTAATATATTCAATACTTACCATCTTATTGTCTATTGCAATGGTAAGTGAAGCCTATTTGATGCAACTAATCATTGACTCTATCAAACTTGGAGTGGGGCGCTATGTTGTTACATCTATTTTTGTAGTTGTGTTCTTGTTGATTCAAACACTTATCTACTATTTTCAACAATCGCTGACAGCAATCATTAGTAAGAAATCTGCATATGCTTATAGGAATGTTATTTTCCAAGGTATTCAGAAAACACCTTTAGAGTTACTCACAGGAAATAAAAATGACAAACTTCTAGCCTCATTAACTACTCAAATAGATCAAATTGAATTTAATTATTTTTATTCCATATACTGGGGTGGTTACTTAATCTGCCAATTAATTATTGCTATAATTGTTTCTCTCTATCTTAATCCTTTATTAGCAGCTTTAACTCTGCTTTTAAGCTTACCAAATCTTTTTGTAGCTGTACTCTTTAAAACCCCTTTAGAAGATAAACAAGAAGAGTTAATTGAAACTACTAATACTTCAGTATCAGCTATTCAAGATCTTATCGAAGGTATACCTGATTGGAAAATTGCAAACAAGAGTTTTGATATCAATAGAGTCTTTGATATTCAAACTTTAAAGTTACTTAAACGCCAAACAAATGTTGAAAAATCTCAATATGTTGTTGTCAGTTTAAATCAGCTGTTTTCAAATGTTCTTTATTTTGGTAGTTGGATTATTGGGGGACTATTAATTATAAATAGTCAACTGACATTAGGGAGTTTAATTGCATTCTCACAATTATTAGTCAGGATTTCTTACCCAATATATGCTTCTTCTGATTTGTTAGCTAAATTCATTAGTGGTAAGAAGACTATAGAGACTCTTTCTAATGAATTTCAAGTTGCAGATGAAGATCTTAACACTTTGGAAAGTATTGAAGTTATTTCATTCGATAATTTTCGTATTAACAATAATTTGAAATCTCTACCCTTTAATGGGCAGTTTTATAAACATAAGAAGTATCTATTAAAGGGGAAGAGTGGAACAGGTAAAACCACGCTATTAAAAGCGATCCTACGAGAGTATAACGATTACACAGGAACGGTTAAAATTAATGGTATTGATGTTAAAAGTATCAAAGAGAGTAGTATTTTTAATAAAGTAGCTTATGTACCTCAACACCCTCATATATTCAATGCGAAGCTTCGTGATAACCTTACTCTATTTTCTGAGGATGTTTCAGAAGAAGAACTGTTTGAGACATTGAAATTTGTAGAATTATCTAAGTGGGCTAATAGAGAGTCTTTAGAGCTAATGCTTTCAAATGATGCCATAAAACTTTCAGGTGGAGAAGCCAAGAGAGTTGCTTTGGCAAGAGCCTTATTGATGAATACGGATATCTTATTTTTAGACGAATTTTCTTCTGGTATTGACCTTGAAACGTTATCAAAAATAGAGAATCGACTTTTACAAACGAGTAAATTAATTATTTACATCACACATGTAGACACCGATAGAATTAACCAACAATTTGATGAAATAATAGATCTGAATGAGTACATAGACTTATAAAACGATGACACTCTCAAAAACTCAACTTTATATGTTCTATGACACTATTAGCCAGTCTAGCCCTAGTCGCATGGTTGAAGAAAACTACAAGCATTGTATATGACACCCCAAAAGTTAGACAGAAAAAAATCTAACTTTTGGGGGTGTTTTTATTATGAAATTAACTTATGAAGATAAGATATAAATCTGTAAATTTCTGAAACAAGGGTGTACTTTCGTATGGAACAAAAAACGATGTGTAGGTCACAATGATAAATAAAGGAAGCTAAAAGACTTATCTCTATCTTGAATAGAGATAAGTCTTTTAATTGGCAAGCAGAAATAGTAGTATAGACACCATTTTAGGATGGTGTTTTTTGTTTAGATTCATTGTTTCGATAAAGCAATTTGCTTTCCGCTTAATCTGGTTGTTAGCATTTACGAAATTTGGTTGAAAAAATATAAAAAAGCGAAAAAAGTGTCCTCTGAGCTTCGAATACAAGATCTATTATGATATACTTATATCAAGGTTAAGGAATGAGGTTTCTCCCCTCTCCTTAACCCAACCATTGTTGTTGTAAGGTTAGACGAGATTTCTCCTCTCGCATCTAACATAATCTATTAAGTTCTATTAGTTATGAATCAGGGACCTCCCCAAAAGCATAACTATCCTTTCTGTTTTTAGTGTTATGAGGTTTCTTCCCTCGCTGTTAAACTAAAAATAGTCATTGTTTTTCTTCTCCAGAGAAATTTCTCTTGGGAAGAGAGGTAGTCCATTGTGGGCTGCCTCTTTTTTGTTGTCAACGGAACTTATTTTGAATAGAAAAAAACCATCGAGACAACAGGAAGTCCCAATGGTTACAACAACAATATTTTCAAAAAACAATGACGTTTTATGAAAAAGAAGATATGGAGAAGAAGGAGAAAAGCAACCTCTCCATAAAATTCCCCGAAGGGAAAAACAATGACTGTGTTTAGGAGTACTCCTAAACACATTTTTAGTATAGCCTATTGGACGTGTTATTTCAAGGCAAGGAAACCAGAATAAGAGTAATTTCATCTCAAAAGTCAACCTATGTCACTAGGTTGCGACACCAATATAAAATAGCCTATCATGGCTTCATGGTAGAATTTAAAGATTATGAAAATACACAGGGGCTCGAAGAGCTGGAAGGTTGGCGGTATTTTCCGATTAGAGCAGCAAATAGGATCAAGTCCTTCTGGGAGAGTAACAGAGTTCTTTCTTACTTGAGGCGACATCGGTTAAAACGAACGTTAATCATTAGCTATGCATTACTGGGAACTATGGTCTGGACAGCTACAACTGCTTATTTCTCTCCAACCCGAGTTACTTACTTAGAGTCACAGCTGCAGGCAACACAATCATTTGGTAATGGCCTTGGAAGCATCACAGCAACCTCTATGACTTACTCCTCTTCAAATGGGTTGGTCGTTATGGAGTTAACAACATCAGATGCTACTAGTGCTATTAAAAAAGGGATTAATACTGAAAATCTTGATTGGCAGGTTTTCTTGCCAAGTAGTGTTAAGAATCCTGAAGCAGTGACCTTAGAAGTCATTCCGTTAACCGGAGATAAGGTGTATCTGGTCATGCGTAATGTGCCTTCAGATTATACGCTCATGGTTATTCGTGCGACAAATAAGACACCGAACTCAAACAGTCTCAAGATTGACGTTCAAGAATACAATGACTACTTATCATCAAGTTCTAATGACGCTTCAGTTTCTAAGCAGAATAAACAAAAAGATAAGGAAGGGAATAAGAACTACGTTGATTTCTTTGTAACTCCTCAAAATGAACTTCTCAAAAACAAATATGTCAAGAATTTGTCTCGTGAGAAGTTTGCCCTCAATATTTTTGAAGAGGAGTTGAAATATCAAAAAGGTCAACGAAAAGAACTCTTGGCTTCTGCAAAAACACTTGATGACAGTGTCAAGGAAGATACTAAGACATTGGAGCAGTTGAAGCGTGAGTCAGAATACTTGGTCGGTAACGAGCTAACCGATAAGCAGAGTGATATGGAAGCTATCGAGAAAAGTATGGACTCTAAAGAGAAGGACGGAGCGAAAGCGCGTGAAAATGCTGCTTATGTTCAGACAATCATTGAACAGATTGAAAAAAATATCAAAGCAGTTAAGAATGGTACTTACAAGTTTAATTCACCAGTTCGCTCAGTAAAACAAGATATTGGGGAATAAATATAAAAAGGAAAGAAAGGACTTTATTAACGATTATGACAATTGACGAACAACGCTATTTACTTAACCAGGACTGCCTATTGATGAAATACCAGCGAGGTAACGCTATGAATGAACCCCTTCAAATTTTTAGAGGGAAATGGGCAGACGGTTTAGAACGCCTACATCAAATCATTGATAAAGAAGTTGGTTGGAAGAACTTTCGTAGTTTTGTCTCAAGTAACGTACATCATGACTCTGAAACATCCATTGAGGTAGTTAAGACACACTTAAACCAATGCCGTATTGAATGTACGGACCTTTTGGATATTGATTTTGGAGAGAAAGGTTCTATTTGTATTCAGAGGGATCAAGTGGAGCTTTTGACTGAGAAATTCCGTTATTTCCTTTATTTTGAAAGTAATATTCAACCAATGATGGATATTGACTTCTAGGAGGTACTGGATGAATCAAGAAGAAAACCAACAACAAGAGGGGAACTGGGGACTGCCTCGTGGTCTTTACACGCAGGTAAAGTACTACGGTGTTCCGGTAATGAAAGCCTTCATTATAGTAGGGAGTTTTGTTTTTCCGCTACAATTCAGGGATATATTTTTCCCTAGAGGGCAGGAGTTGAAGTTCCTAATCAATTTACTCTGTACAATGACTTTAACGATTTATTGGATGATCCCTTCTTCGTCTGGTGGAAATAAGTTCTGGGAATTTATTCATGCACACCGTCGGACAAAGAAACGTTATTATCCAATTGATAAGAACTGTTACCCAGAGTTGAGAGATGATGGCTCGAAAAACCGTCGCTACTTAATGGATAAGGCTGCAGAACGTTTAGGAAGGAAGTATAAATAGATGAAGGAGAGGACTAACCATAATCTTAGTAAGACTCCTTATATTGACAAATACACAACAGACCTTACTGAGAAAATCAGACCCAAGCGTCAAGATTTTGTGGCTTGGGGTAGACAAGATGAAATCAGACAAGTCTTTATCTCACTGAATCGATTAGAAAAAAATTCTCCTGTACTAATTGGTGAAGCTGGTGTAGGTAAAACAGCTATTGTAGAAGGAATTTGTGCGGATATTCTTAACAAGAAAGCCCACGTCCCAACACGTTTCCAAGGTAAGCAGGTTAAGCAACTAGAATTATCTGCTATCCAAGGGAAAGAATTTGACCATACAGGTAAAGAGGTGAACATCATTGCCAAAATGGACGGATTGATTAAAGAGTTTATGGCTCATAAAGATGAGTTTATCCTCTTTATTGATGAAGTGCATACCATTATGGGAACTGGGGTTGAGGGAAGTGCCCTTGACGTCGCTAATAGCTTGAAACCAGCCTTATCTCGTGGGGAAATCTATCTTATTTCAGCCACTACAGCTGATGAGTTTATGATTATCGAACGAGATCCAGCGATGGAACGACGTCTGCAACCAGTTTACGTTGATGAACTGGACAAAGAGGCATCTATTTTGGTCTTGAAAAAACGTCGTTCCAAGTATAAACGAGAACTTGATATTGAGATTCCTACTGATGCCATTAAGGCAGCAGTAGAATTATCTATTCGTTATGTCACGGATAAAATGCTTCCGGATAAAGCTATTGATATTATTGATGAAGCTTCAGCGACTGCAAATATCGATGGGAAATCAGAGATTACCTTAAAAGATATTGCGAGTGTCATTCACCGTAAAAAAGGTATTCCAATGGAAAGTCTCCTACGCACGTCCTCAACTCCAGTGGATTTTGCGGAAGGGATGCGTGCTGTTGTTAAGGGGCAAGACCATGTGATTCGAACTATAGCACGCCTTATGTATAAAGGTATCCAGGGTGGGCAGAACAAGCGAAGACCTCTAGGAACTCTTCTTTTACTTGGAACAACAGGTACAGGTAAAACTGAATTGGCGAAACAAGCAGCAAAACAACTGTTTGGTAGTGAAGAAGCGATGATTCGGCTAGATATGTCAGAATACATGACTGATAATGCTGTTGTTCGTCTTATAGGAAATGACGAGCGAAAAGGTGACTTAACGGAAAAAATTAAGAAGAATCCCTACTCGTTAGTACTATTGGACGAGTTAGAAAAGGCTCATCCAGATGTATGGGCTTTATATTTGCAAATGCTTGATGACGGGCATTTAACTGACGGACGTGGACGAAAAATCAATTTTAAGAATACGTTTATCATTGCAACATCAAACGTGGGGCATAAGCGAATCAAAGATAAATATATCACCTCTGGTCAGACCTTTACAGAAATGAACAAGACTGACTATAAAGAGTTCATGAAGGACATGAGAGACGAGTTAATCAAGATCTTTAAACGTCCTGAATTTATCAACCGTTGGAAAATTGAAGTGACTAATATCTTGACGAAACAAACCATTGATAAGATTGTCTATTCAAAAATGGCTGTACATGAGGGCAGTTGGTTTAAAGAGCATCATATCCTTATTAATTATGAGGATGTTATGGATGGTGACCAAACTATCGATGGCAAAAAATACTTCTATGAATATCTCAGTAGTGTAGGTGTTAGCCCAGAAGATGGAGCAAGGCCTTTAGAGAGAACTATTGATGAAGTATTAACTGATGAAATCTTTGAGCAACTGTATTTCCTTGGGCGAAAGCCACAAGATTACTTTATAGTTGACGTGTCTCTATCTGGATATGCACCAGGAACATTTGCGTATGGGAACTCAGGTAGAAAGACAGTTCAAGATCGGCGTCAGACTCATATTACTGTCAAACGGATACCTCCAGAGGAGTATGGTAACTATTTGCTTACTTCTTAAGGGGTGTCACTAGGTTGTGACTCGTAGATGGAATATTGTAGACTACAGATATTAAATTTTAAGGAGGCTGTTTTGAAAGAAAACACATTTTTGAGTAACGTGAAGACTAAGGCATCAACACTTGGAATGACTGCTTTGTTGACGTTAAACTCTGTATCGCTTGCTTTTGCGGAGCAAACTGGAGGAAAAGCTACTAACCCAGCTAATGAGGCAACAAATACGCTTAATGATGTTTCAGGTATGTTGCGACTTGTATTCCCGGGGATAGCAATAATATCTGGTTTAGTTGCATGTATCTTGATGATGATGGGTGAAAAGAAACGAACGGAAGCCCTTGACCGACTCTTGTGGATTGCAATCGCACTAAGTGTTGGTTCGGCACTTGTTTTGGTTGTTAATTATCTTTGGCAACCCAAATAAGTCTTTAAGAGGTATACTTTATGGAAAAAGAATTACTTACCATAAAAGGGAATCGCAAGGTATTGTTTCCCGATGCCTTGTTTCTTTATATCGAGTGGAAAGGAAATGCAAATCCTAAAAAGGATGAAGAGTTAGCGGATATTATTGATGACTTAGACACTGAATATTTCCCTAGTAATAAGAAGGAAAGTATTGCTCAAAGTCTACCATTTCTAACTTTTAAACAAGCAGAATTACTTTTTCGAGAAATCAAAAAGCGTTATTCTGAATTTACCTTAAAAGGAATTGCCCTTGCTAGTCAACCGATGGAACAAAATGGTCGTGTCACACGACCAACTACGGGAGTCCCTAGTATTGAAGGACAACCTCAGATTACCCCTTTTGTTATTACGAAAGATTATAAGGAACTCATTACCCCACTCATCGAAGAAGCACACCGTGATAAACGGTTTGAGAAAACAACATATGAAGGTATCTCCAACTTTTTCAGTGGTCCAATGGGGTTACTTCCATGTTATGCTGAAAGTCTTGGCTTGTCTCTAGTTGATATGCCACCCTATCCAAAACCTGGAACGATTGAAGGAGAACTTCCAAATCGTCTTATGTCGAATAAGGATAAGCATAAACAGTCAGTTGCTGGAGCCAAGAAACGGAAGGAGAAAACAGGTAGAGTGTATGAAGATGAAGAAGTAGGACAACCAAGTAAGTTGCCATTGATTTTGGCTATTGGCTCTTGTACCTTATCGGTATTCTTATTGTTGATGCTAATGGTCTATAATAGTAATTTCACGCGCGTGAAGAAAGAACTTGTGGCCACAACAGATAAAGTTGAGCGTCTTACAATGATACAAGATCATGAACATGAGATTGATGTCATGGCTCGTTATTTCTTGTCATACTATTATTCAGGAGACAAGGATAAGCTTAAGGCTTACTTGGATAATAACGACGCTAAATTTACTAACCCAGAGGTAGCGACTGTTTCTAGCACAATGTTGGAGAAAGTTGAACTCGTTAAGAATGAGAAAGATACCTATGAGGTTACATACGTTGTTGGTACAACGGATGAGGCTCAAAAAACGACAGTTCGTCGAGTTACTTTCAATGTTAAGAAAAAACCATCAGCTACTCAAGGTTGGGTAGTGACATCTGAACCGACAACAACAGCATTTGCAACTCCAACATCTCCTTCTACTGAAACTTCAGCTGAAAACACTGAAAACAAGGAGGGTTAACCTATGGGTGCAGAAGCAACAATTGAGATTGAACAAGGGAAGGTCTGGCCATCCCTATCAGATATGATCTCTCAATCTAAAGATTGGCCTAATGAAGTTGGTTCTAAAGGTTGGGGAGGTGATAAAGATAAAGAGCTATTATTGGCATCCTTTTATGCACAGTGGGACCAATACCTCCACCCAACAACTGGGGTATTTATAGCTTTTGGCTTTATTCCCGAGATGCTTTCAAAAGGTATCTATAGTTTTAGTTATGCGATTGAGAAAGCATACCTCAACACGTTTAAGTTGTTCGGGATGTTTGATTATATTAGTTAATCCGATAGCTTTGTTGGTCAAGTTTATAAGTGGCTTCAAATCGTTGGGATTTCATTGTTTGTTCTGGTAACTCTCATTCGTCTTATAATGGCTATGGCAGGAGCACCTTTCAGGTACCGAGAATTCTTCAATCACATTATTCTGGTGACTTTTTCTGTAACTGCACTTCCTGTGTTTGCTTCAAAATTTGGTAGTGCTATAGCAAAGGATACCGTAGGACTAGCCTATTATGACATAACGGGTAGTGGTCAGAGTGTTTCACTTTCTGTGACCCCATTTCGGGGTAATACGGTTGACCTCGAAATGCTGTATGCAATGGATTTTGATACAGATAAGTTAGGCTATAATGAAGATACTCATTTTATAGCAGGCGATAAAAACTGGAATACCATTTCAGATGGTAATATTTGGTTCACCAATTTTACTGAAACTTATGGCCCAACCAACAAAGCCATGTTGCAGTATTATTCTGGACGTGAAGGACGAGTATCCTCAATAACTAAGTTCGTAGGAGTGCGAGAAGACGGTTCGGTTGATTGGGGGCAACAAGTAAAAAATGGTATAGCCTTATCTAACCCAATAACTGCTCTTCTTCAAACTAGTAAAATATTTTTTACTGGTTGGAAAGAGGAATCTGAGTGGAAAGATAATCAGGCAAAATCACCTTACAATGGATTTTCTGATGTAATGAGATCTACGCTCAACACCATTCGTTATGCAGATGGTAAGATAGCTTATGCACGAGTCACTACGTCAAAATCAGGTTATTTCCTTGGTTTTGATAATACAGCCTTTTTGCCGACTTACGCTCGCTATAAGGTTGACTGGATAGCACTGATAACTCAGCAAATTATACTCTTATTGCTTTTAATTGGATTATTAGTTACTACAGTTCGAGTAATTTTCAAAACACTTATAACAGTGATTATTTCACCACTGGTTTCATACTCGGCTGTTGGAAATAGTATGAGTATCCTAGAGGTTTGGCAAGAAGTTATGACAGGAATTGCCGCTATCTGGTTCCAATTACTATTTGTTAAAGTTGCTCAGTGGTTCTTAATTACCTATAGCGAAGTCAAGCTTAATTTAGGTAATGGAGCATCTGATGTTGCTAAGAAGACACTGGGTGGCAGTTTCTATGATGGATTAGACCCATTCCAACATGCCATAGCGACAATTGCTGTCTATCTAGGTGTTTATCTTGCTGTTTCTCAAGGTTCAAAAGTCCTGGAACGTTGGCTAGGAATTGATACAAACCTTTCAAGTGGCACTAAGGCTGGAGTTGCTACAATGGCTATGGGTGCTATGGCTGCTAATAAAATGGGTGGTGGTGCTAGAAACTTCGCTATTGGTAGGTATAATCCAGTCACTGGAAGACGCAATCAAAGTGGTTTTAATCACCTCAAAAATAGCGCGGGTATTGGAATTAGAGGTCTCAAGAGTGCAGGAGGTACAGTAGGGTCAACTGCTGATGGTATCAGACGAGGTGCTCTGACTGCTGCAGGTGCTACAGCCGGTACTGTAGCTGGTACTTGGAATGCTGGAGCTGATACTTGGAAAGCAGTGGCCGATAAAAAAGCTAAAGGTCTCAAGTATAGAGAGATTGCTGGTCAAGCAATGAGTACTGCTGGACACAATGTATCTAGAGGATTCAAAGAGACTGTTAAATCTGGTAAAGAAGCTGTTGGAACTGAATTCAGGAATGCAGGTCAAGCAGTTAAAAGAGATTTCTCTACTAGTTTCGGAGAAGGTTATACAAGCGCTAGAGATAATGTTAGAGATAAAATCCTAAATAACACTGTGGGAGCAGGAAAAGTTACTCCAAAGGGAGATACCTCGAATATTATCTCTCCTACTCAAAGCTTACCAAAGAAAAATAGCTTAGATAGTGATCGCCGTTTCCAGAAATTTGATGCTGGAGAAGACGGAGAGTTGTGATAAATAGTTTACGAAAAAACAAGCCTTTAAATTGGCTTGTTTCAGATTGAAGACAAAGAGTCTGGGACAAAAGTCCCTTATCTCCAAAAAAGTAACGGCACAAAACCGTTACTTTTTTGCATGGTTGGCTGATGGAGCTCAACCTTCAGATACAGTTCGCAACATCCTTTCAAAAGAAGGTGTATTGAAGAAATTCCACGATTCTGAATTCTCAAAATAATCATAAAGTAGGTTGATGTATGGATACGATTGAAAATCTTATTATTGCAATTGTGAAACCTTTGATTTCACAACCGGATGCCTTAACCATCAAGATCGAAGATACTCCTGAATTCTTGGAGTACCACCTTGACCTTGATCCTAGCGATGTTGGTCGAGTGATCGGTCGGAAAGGTCGCACCATTTCTGCGATAAGAACGATTGTCTACTCTGTCCCAACTGAAGATAAAAAAGTAAGAATCGTTATTGACGAAAAATAAAAGGCGGGACTCTGTCCCGTTTTTTTGTTGCAAGGATAAGATCTGAAAGAAGTTGCTATTGGTCAATTACAAGCTTATATAAAAGTACATTACTAGAACAATCAAACAGAAGAAGGGCTGTATATCAAACTCGTCGAAGAGGTTGGGAAAGTGGCTGAGGTCTTAAATGGACATTCTGGACGAAAAGAGGGGCTTCGGGATTCAAATGAGGAAGAGGCCAAGGAACTGGCTGATATCATTCACTTTACAGTTTTAATCGCTACTATTAATGATATCGACCCCACCAAAACCATCTTTGAAAAGGATCAAACAGCAGCTGTCATATACCAGTCTGCGAAGGATTTGGAGCAGTTTCTAGCAAAAAAGAGCATTTGAGAAAATCCTTTGAACTTGATAAAATAAAAAGTAAGGTTGTTAATTGAATTGTTGTTTAGAAAGAGTTGTTTTGATATGAACCGATTTGAAGTAACTACAAAGATTGGTTGTTTCTCTGTTACTTATAAAAAGCGAAATAAAGTACTAGTTTGTTTAAATGGTGCTGGTTTGATACCGAGTTATGAAAATTTTCTACCAATACTTGAAAAACTTCCTTCCTCAATAGGTTACCTTACAATTGATTTTCCGAATACAGGTAGGAGTCCGATTCATAGTCAAACAGGAATTAATTTGGATAATCTTGTTGAAGCGGTATTCGAAATCCTGAAAGGGTTGGAAATTTCCGATTATATACTTTGTGTTCATAGTTTAAGTGGTGTTTTGGCTTTAAAGTTAATGAGTCAACCAATTAAGTGTCAAGCTTTGATAGCAATTGAACCAACAACAAAAGATATTATGTTTGCTGATTTTTCAAAAAATCCTTATCCAAAAATGGAAAAGCAAATGAGAATGATCGAAGAATGTGGTCCGGAAAATTATTTTAAGGGACTAACTCAAGCAACATTTGAACCTGAAACTGATAGACTGATTTGGGAATTGATGGAAGAAAAGGGCTTAGAATTGGAAAAGCAAGTTCCTGGATTTCAGATATCTGTAAATATTACTTCTGAAGATTTTGATAGTTTGTCCTTAGCAGATAATATTCCTGTTTTCGTATTTTGTCAGGCGTACAGAGAAAAAGAGTACAGAGATTCAGAATATTGGAATTCTAATACAAAACTCATTCTAGGTGGGAACCACCACTATCTACAGTGGTCAGAATCGGAAAAAATTGCAGCTCTTATTAGAGAATTGTAGAGATAAATTAATTAAAAGAGGGATGTGGGTCTTGTCTGTGACAGACTTTGCGGATTAGCGCTTTAAAAAAGGAGCAGAGTTGGCTCTCTTTGATGAGAAGGATCAGTTTGTCCAAACGGTGACCATTGCCAGTCATCGTAAGCACAAGAACTTTGATATCATCAAATTTAAGGATATGCACCATATCAATGCCATCGAAAAGTTCAAGGGCTTTAGCCTCAATGTTGCTGAAGAAGACTTGACGGATTTAGACGAGGGTGAGTTTTATTAACACGAGATCATTGGTCTTGATGTTTATGAAAATGACCAACTCATCGGTCAAATCAAGGAGATCCTTCAACCAGGTGCCAATGATGTCTGGGTGGTGAAGCGCAAAGGTAAACGAGACCTTCTCTTGCCTTATGTCCCACCAGTGGTCCTCAATATTGATATTCCAGGAAACCGGGTGGATGTAGATATCTTGGAAGGGTTAGACGATGAAGATTGATATTTTAACCCTCTTTCCAGAGATGTTTTCACCCCTGGAGAACTCCATCGTCGGAAAGGCTCGTGAAAAAGGTCTATTAGAGATCAACTACCATAATTTCCGTGAAAATGCTGAGAAGGCGCGGCATGTGGATGATGAACCCTATGATGGCGGGCAAGGCATGCTCTTGCGAGCTCAGCCGATTTTCGATGCCTTTGATGCCATTGAGAAAAAGAATCCGCGCGTGATCTTACTAGATCCAGCTGGTCGGACTTTTGATCAACGTTATGCAGAAGAGTTAGCTCAAGAAGAAGAATTGAACTTTATCTGTGGCCATTATGAAGGCTACGACGAACGGATTAAGACCTTGGTGGCAGATGAGATTTCTCTTGGAGACTATGTCTTGCTCGACAATCCAAAGACAATTGAGAGGCTAGGACTTTTGTCCCAGCCTC